>RCUK01000495.1_pt1 | contig 34688 bp, 30 predicted proteins | sample 2166381 | NCBI WGS metagenome assembly RCUK01 (sample SAMN09932809, study PRJNA488358) | compost metagenome | isolation source: compost soil in an enriched community | place: Germany: Experimental Botanical Garden | reverse complement strand
GCCACCTGATCGTGGCCACGGGCAATGAATCGCAGTACCGCGCCTATTGCCGCGCGATTGGCGTGCCGGAACTGGGCGACGATCCGCGCTTTGCCACCAACCGGCTGCGTGTCACGAACCGCGAGGAGCTGATCAGCCTCCTGACGGCCATCATGCTGGAGGGGCGGCGCGACGACTGGATCGCGAAGCTGGAAGCCGTGGGCGTGCCCTGCGGGCCCATCAACAACATCGCCCAGGCGTTCGCGCATCCGCAGGCGCACGCGCGCCAGTTGCGGCGCGACATGCCCCACCCCGCGGGCGGCGTGGCGCCGGTCACGGCCAGCCCGCTGCGCTTCTCGGACTCGCCGGTGGTGTACCGGCGCGCGCCGCCGCTGCTGGGCGAGCACACGGAGGAAGTGCTGCGCGAGGTGCTGGGCAAGCCGGCGGATGCCATCGCGGCGTTCCGGTCCAGGACGGAATCCGGCGTATAGCGCGGTGACGCATCCGCCCCAAAAAAAATCGGCCGCTGAATTCAGCGGCCGATTTCCCTTCATACCTGCTTAGGCGACGGCAACCGGGATCTTCCCGATCCTGGCCTGCCATTCCTTGGGGCCCGTCGTGTGCACCGACGTGCCCTGGGCATCCACCGCCACGGTCACCGGCATGTCCTTCACGTCGAACTCATAGATGGCTTCCATGCCCAGGTCCGCGAAACCCAGCACCTTGGCGCCGCGGATTGCCTTGGACACCAGGTAGGCCGCGCCGCCGACGGCCATCAGGTAGGCCGAGCCGTGCTTCTTGATGGCTTCGATGGCGACGGGGCCGCGTTCGGACTTGCCGATCATGGAGATCAGGCCGGTCTTCTCCAGCATCATGTCGGTGAACTTGTCCATGCGCGTGGCGGTGGTGGGGCCGGCCGGGCCGACCACTTCATCGCCCACCGGATCCACCGGACCCACGTAATAGATCACGCGGTTGGTGAAGTCCACGGGCAGCGGTTCGCCCTTGGCCAGCATGTCCTGGATGCGCTTGTGCGCGGCATCGCGGCCGGTCAGCATCTTGCCCGACAGCAGCAGGGTCTGGCCCGGCTTCCAGCTCGCGACTTCTTCCTTGGTCAGCGTATTCAGGTCCACCTGCTTGGACTTGTTGTAGTCGGGCGCCCAGTGCACTTCCGGCCATTCGGACAGCGACGGCGGATCCAGGCGCGCGGGGCCGGAACCGTCCAGCTCGAAGTGCGCATGGCGGGTGGCCGCGCAGTTCGGGATCATGGCGACGGGCTTGGAGGCCGCATGCGTCGGGAAGGTGCTGATCTTCACGTCCAGCACGGTGGTCAGGCCGCCCAGGCCCTGCGCGCCGATGCCCAGCGCGTTGACCTTTTCGTACAGCTCGATGCGCAGCTCTTCCAGCTTGTTCTGCGGGCCGCGGGCCAGCAGTTCGTACATGTCGATGTCTTCCATCAACGACTGCTTGGCCATCAGCATGGCCTTTTCGGCGGTGCCGCCGACGCCGATTCCCAGCATGCCCGGCGGGCACCAGCCTGCGCCCATCGTGGGCACGGTCTTCAGCACCCAGTCCACCAGCGAATCGCTGGGGTTCAGCATGGCGAACTTGGTCTTGTTTTCGGAGCCGCCGCCCTTGGAGGCGATCTGCACGTCGACCTTGTCACCCTGGACAAGCTCGACGTGCAGGATACAGGGCGTGTTGTCGCGCGTGTTCTTGCGCGCGAACAGCGGATCGTCCAGCACGGAGGCGCGCAGGGGGTTGTCGGGGTTCAGGTAGCCGCGGCGCACGCCTTCGTCACAGAGCTCCTGCAGGGTGCGCTTGGTGTCGAAGCGCACGCTCATGCCGATCTTCAGGAAGACGTTGACGATGCCGGTGTCCTGGCACAGCGGACGCTTGCCTTCGGCGCACATGCGCGAATTGGTCAGGATCTGCGCCATCGCATCGCGCGCGGCGGGGCTTTCCTCGCGCTCGTAGGCGCGCGCCAGGTGGCGGATGTAATCGACGGGATGGTAGTAGCTGATGAACTGGATGCCATCGGCTATCGACTGGATCAGGTCTTCTTCTTTAATGATGACGGACATGGCGATTTGCGGGTCTGGATGAAATGCGTGAAAACGCGGCGGGTACTGACCCGCCGCGACGGAGAATGCACTATTTTTGCCGTGCGGCCGCCTTAAGGCAAATGACGCCCTTCCGGGAACGACAAGCCTGGAAATCGGCGCGGCGCGCGGACATCGTCTACTTGCCTTGCCAGACGGGCTTGCGCTTTTCGGCAAACGCCGTGGCGCCTTCCTTGGCGTCGGCCGACGTGAAGATGTGCGCGATCAGCGGGCGCTGGCGGTCGAACATGCCTTCCTGCTCCCAGTCGCCGGCTTGCGCCACGATGCTCTTGGCGGTCTGCACGGCCATGGGGCCATTTTCGACGATGGCGCGCGCCAGTTCCAGCGCGCCGGCCAGCGCGCCGCCCGGCTCGGTCAGGCGGTTGACCAGGCCGAAGGCGTGGGCGCGCTCGGCGGACAGCATCTCGCCCGTCAGGATGACCTCCATGGCGATGTGGTACGGCAGGCGGCGCGGCAGGCGCAAGAGGCCGCCCGCGCCAGCCACCAGGCCGCGCTTGACTTCGGGCAGGCCGAACTTGGCATTGCTGGCGGCCACGATCAAGTCGGAGGCCAGCGCCATTTCGCAACCGCCGGCCAGGGCGTAGCCCTCGACCGCGGCGATCAGCGGTTTCTTGGGGGGCCTTTCGTTCAGGCCGGCGAAGCCGCGGCCTTCCACATAAGGACGCTGGCCCGATTTGGCGAAGGCCTTCAGGTCCATGCCCGACGAAAACGTCCCGCCCCCGCCCGTCAGGATGCCGATGCGGACGTCGTCGCGGCTGTCCATCTGATCGAGCGCGGCGGCCATGGCCACGGCGGTTTCCAGATTGATGGCGTTCTTGGCCTCGGGACGGTTGATCGTGATGATCTGGATGCCGTCGGTGACTTCCACCGTGATCAGGTCAGACATGGGACTGCTCCTTTTCGGGAATTCTCGGAATCTTGTTCCGGGTTTTATATAAGACTCGGGACTCAACCCGGAATCATACGATCATTGGTTTCAGGGCGCAGCGGGGCCGCCGCGGCGTGTCCACCAGAGGCACACCCGGCCCGGCTTGCGCGGACAGATGTAACCGCCGCCCCGTCCCCCACGACCGCTTCGGCCCCGGGGCAGTTAAAATGCCCGGTTTCCCACGCCCAGGGCAGCCCTTGCCCGGCGGCCGAATTCCAAGAATCCTATGCTCACCTTTCAGCAAATCATCCTTACGCTCCAGGAATACTGGGACAAGCAGGGTTGCGCCCTGCTGCAGCCCTACGACATGGAAGTCGGCGCCGGCACCTCGCATACGGCCACATTCCTGCGCGCGATCGGCCCGGAGCCGTGGCGCGCCGCCTACGTGCAGCCCTCGCGCCGTCCCAAGGATGGCCGCTACGGCGAAAACCCCAACCGCCTGCAGCACTATTACCAGTATCAGGTCGTGCTCAAGCCCGCGCCCCCGGAAATCCTGGATCTCTACATCGGTTCGCTCAAGGCGCTGGGCATCGACCCCACGCAGCACGACATCCGCTTCGTGGAAGACGACTGGGAAAATCCCACGCTCGGCGCCTGGGGCCTGGGCTGGGAGGTCTGGCTGAACGGCATGGAAGTCACGCAGTTCACGTACTTCCAGCAGGTCGGCGGCCTGGATTGCACGCCCACCACCGGCGAAATCACCTACGGCCTGGAACGCCTGGCCATGTACCTGCAGGACGTGGAAAGCGTCTATGACCTGGTCTGGACGGAAGGCGCCAACGGCAATCGCGTGCTGTACCGCGACGTGTTCCACCAGAACGAAGTGGAACAGTCCACCTACAACTTCGAGCACTCGTCCGCCGAGATGCTGTTCTCGCACTTCAATGACTACGAAGCCGAGGCCAAGCGCCTGATGGACGTGCCGCTGGCGCTGCCCGCCTACGAGGCCGCGCTGAAGGCCGCGCACACGTTCAACATGCTGGACGCGCGCGGCGCGATCAGCGTGACCGAGCGCGCCGCCTACATCGGCCGCATCCGCAACCTGTCGCGCGCCGTCGCCCAGGCTTATTTCGATTCCCGCGAACGACTGGGCTTTCCCATGCTGGGCCGCGACAAGGCCGCCGGGGAGGCTGCATAAATGACGACGAACATCCGCCCGCTGCTGGTCGAACTGCTGACCGAAGAACTCCCGCCCAAGGCCCTGCAAAAGCTGGGCCAGGCCTATGCCGAAGGCGTGCGCGCCACGCTGGCCCGCCACGGCCTGCTGGCCGAAGGCTGCGCCGTCACCGCCTATTCGACGCCGCGCCGCCTGGCCGTGCATCTGTCCGCCGTGCTGGCGCAGGCGCCCGACCAGCCCTACGCCGAAAAGCTGATGCCCGTGAAGATCGGCCTGACCGAAGACGGCAAGGCCACGCCCGCGCTGCAGAAGAAGCTGGCCGCCAAGGGCCTGGAAAACATCGACCTGTCCACGCTGGACCGCGAGTCCGACGGCAAGCAGGACTACCTGGTCGCGCGCGGCACCGCCGCCGGCTCCCTGTTGGCCGCCGGCCTGCAGGAAGGCATCGATGCCGCCATCGACGGCCTGCCGATCCCGAAAGTCATGCGCTACCAGCTGGCCGACGGCTTCACCACCGTCAAGTTCGTGCGCCCGGCGCACGGCCTGGTCGCGCTGTTCGGCGCGGACGTGGTGCCGGTGTCGGCGCTGGGCCTGTCGGCCGGCCGCGACACGCTGGGCCACCGCTTCATGAGCGAAGGCCCGGTCTCGTTCACCGATGCCGACGCCTATGCCGCCACGCTGGCTGAAAAGGGCCGCGTCGTGGCCTCGTTCGAAGGCCGCCGCGACGAGATCCAGCGCCAGCTGCTGGACCACGCCGGCCGCCTGTCCGCCACGCTGGGCGACGACCCCGAAGTGGCCGCCCTGCTGGACGAAGTCACCGCGCTGGTCGAACACCCCACTGTCTATGTGGGCCAGTTCGAAGAGCAGTTCCTGCAAGTGCCGCAGGAATGCCTGATCCTGACCATGCGGCTGAACCAGAAGTACTTTCCGCTGTTCGACCCGGCCACCGGCCGCCTGACGCACCGCTTCCTGATCGTGAGCAACATGCACACGGACAATCCGGTGAACATCGTGGAAGGCAACCAGCGCGTGGTGCGCCCGCGCCTGGCCGACGCGCAGTTCTTCTTCGAAACCGACCGCAAGACGCCGCTCGCCGCGCGCGTCGAACAACTGGGCTCCATCGTTTATCACAACAAGCTCGGCACCCAGCTCGAACGCGTGGAACGCGTGCGCGCGATCGCCCGCGCCGTGGCCGAGCTGCTGGGCGGCGATGTGTCCGCCGCCGACCGCGCCGCCATGCTGGCCAAGGCCGACCTGGGCTCGAACATGGTGGGCGAATTCCCCGAGCTGCAGGGCATCATGGGCGCCTATTACGCCGCTGGCGATGGCGAGCCCGACAGCGTCGTGCAGGCCCTGCGCAACCAGTACCGCAACCGTTACGACGCGCCTGTCACGCAGGACACCCTGACCGCCGCCACGCTGTTCATCGCCGAACGCGTGGAAACGCTGGTCGGCATCTGGGCCATTGGCCTGGCCCCCACCGGCGAGCGCGACCCCTTCGGCCTGCGCCGCGCCGCGCTGGGCCTCATCAGCGCGTTCGAGCAACTGGCCGCCGGCGGCTGGCTGAAGGTCAGCCAGGACGGCCCCTTGTCGCTGAACGGCCTGCTTGCGCAGGCCGTCGGCACGTTCCCGGCGGGCAAGGTCCCCGCCGACACGCTGCCCGAGGTCCGCACGTTCATCTATGAGCGCTATCGCAACCAGTTGATCAACGATTTCGACCGCAACGCGGTGGAAGCCGTGATCGCGCTGACGCCGCCCCTGCACCAGGTGGCCGAACGCGTGCGCGCCGCCGCGGCGTTCGCGCAGTTGCCCGAAGCCGCCAGCCTGGCCGCCGCCAACAAGCGCATCGGCAATCTGCTGAAGAAGGCCGAAGGCGAGATCGGCGCGGTGAACGACGGCGCGCTGGTGGAACCCGCTGAAAAGGCCCTGGCCGCCGCCGTATCCACGCTGCGTCCGAAGGCCGAGGCGCAGCTCGCCGCGGGCGATTTCGCCGGCAGCCTCACCACGCTGGCCCAGGCCCGCGAACCCGTGGATGCCTTCTTTGCCGACGTCATGGTCATGGCCGAAGACCCGGCCGTGCGCGCCAACCGGCTGGCTCTGCTGAGCCAGTTGCATGGCCTGATGAACCAGGTGGCCGACATTTCCAGGCTTGCACAGTGAAACTGATCATCCTCGACCGCGACGGCGTCATCAACCAGGACAGCGATTCGTTCGTCAAGAATCCCGACGAATGGATCGCCTTGCCGGGCAGCCTGCAAGCCATCGCGCGCCTGACGCAGGCGGGCTGGAAGGTGGTGGTTGCCACCAACCAATCGGGCCTGGCGCGCGGCCTGTTCGACATGGACACGCTGACTGCCATCCACACCAAGATGCGCCGCGAGCTGGCCGCCGCGGGCGGCAGCATCGACGCCGTATTCATGTGCCCCCACGGCCCCGACGACAACTGCACCTGCCGCAAGCCGCGACCGGGCATGTTCGAGCAGATCGGCCACCGCTACGACATCGGCCTGGCCGGCGTGCCGGCGGTGGGCGATTCGCTGCGCGATCTGCAGGCGTCTTCGTCCGTGGGATGCGCGCCCTGGCTGGTGCTGACCGGCAACGGCAGGAAGACGCAGGCCAAGGGCGGCCTGCCCGACAATACGCGCGTATGCGCAGACCTGTCGGCCGTGGCCGACGCCCTGCTCCAGGACGCTTGATTCGATGGCCCGGCTACGCTCGCTGCTGTACTTTCTGTTCCTGGCCGTCACGGTCATCCCCTATGCCTTCGCCTGTGTCCTTTGGGCGCCGTTGCCGCTGCACTGGCGCTACAAGCTGACGGTGGGCTGGCCGCGCCTGGCCATCTGGGGCGCCAAGGTCTTCTGCGGCATCCGCTGGCAGGTCAAGGGCTGGGAGAACCTGCCCGATGGTCCGGCGGTCCTGCTATCCAAGCACCAGTCGGCCTGGGAGACCCTGTTCTTCCCGGCCTACATGCCCCGCGAGGTCTGCTTCGTCTACAAGAAAGAACTGCACATGGTGCCGTTTTTCGGCTGGGGCCTGGCGCTGTTGCGCATGATCGCCATTGACCGGTCCAGGGGCCGCGACGCGTTCGAGCAGGTGGTCAAGCAAGGCCAGACGCGTCTGGACGAAGGCCGCTGGCCCCTGCTGTTTCCCGAAGGCACCCGCGTGCCGCCGGGCAAGACGGGACGGTTCAAGATGGGCGGCGCGCTGCTGGCGTCGCGCACCGGCGCCGCCGTCATCCCCGTGGCGCACAACGCCGGCGAGTGCTGGCGGCGCAACGCTTTCGTGAAATATCCCGGCCTGATCACCCTGTCGATCGGTCCCGCGATAGAATCCAAGGGACTCTCCCCCGAGGAACTGAACAAGAAGGTTCAGGACTGGATCGAAGGGGAAATGCGGCGTCTCAACCCAGAAAGGTATGTCTAGCACCGATCAGCTCGAACTCCTGTTCGGCATGCAGGAAGACGACGCGCCCGCGGGCGCGCCGCCGCTGATCGCCGTGCCGAAGCCCCCCGCGGCGCCTCGGCCGGCCACGCCCCACGCGCCGGCTGCCGGGCCGGACGCCGCTCGGCCGGCCCCGCCGGCCAATATCTTTCCCGATGCCGCTCCGCCCGCCTCCCCGCAGGGCGAACCGCTGCTGACCCTTTCGCCCAATGCCGCCTCCCGCGTGCCCACGCCCTGCCCCGACCCGCTGCCCCCCGGCGCGCGCTGGCGCGAGGTGCCGACCGAACAGCAGCCCATCGGTTTCGTGCTGCTGCGTTCGCGCCGCCGCAGCATCGGCTTCGTGATCACCGACGACGGCTTGCGCGTCACCGCGCCCAATTGGGTGACGCTGACGCAGATCGACGACGCGGTGCGCGAGAAGGCGCGCTGGATCCTCGCCAAGCTGCGCGAGTGGCACGCCCGCAAGCAACAACTGGCCATGGCGCACACGCGCTGGCAGGCGGGCGGCGAACTGCCCTACCTGGGCCGCCGCATCATCATCGGCGTGGGCGGGGATAGCCGCCAGGCCTCTTTATCCGGCGATGCCGAAGCGCCGCAAGACGGCGACACCCTGTGGCTGGCGTTGCCATCCACCGCTGACCAGGGCCGCATCCGCGATTCCGCGCAGGCCTGGCTGCAGCAGCGCGCCGGCGCCTGGTTTGGCGCCCGGCTGGCGCACTTCCTGCAGATCAGCGGGCTGAAGATCCGCCGCTGGCGCCTGTCGTCGGCCGCGACGCGCTGGGGTTCATGCACCAGCGACGGCAACATCATGCTGAACTGGCGCCTGATCCATTTCGCGCCGGCCATCATCGATTACGTCATCGCGCATGAGCTTGCCCACTTGCGCGAGATGAACCACAGTCAGGATTTCTGGCGCGAAGTGGGCCAGATCCTGCCCGACTTCGAAGACGCCAAGAACATCCTGCGGCGTCACGACCCAGCTTCCCTGCCTCAGTTCTGAGGCCCCAAGGAGACTCGAAATGTTGCTGCTGATTCCCGGCCCGGTCACGACCGATGCACGGGTGAAGGCCGCCATGGCGCAGGACTACGCGCCCTGGGACAACGATTTCCGCCAGACCTACCGGCAGGTCTGCGATGGCGTGCTGGCGATCGCGCAAGCGGATCCCGGCGAGCACGCCGCGCTGGCGCTGCCTGGCTGCGGCCATTTCGCGGTCGAGGCCGCGATCCGCAGCTTCGTGCCCGCGGGCGGGCGCCTGCTGGCGCCGTCCACCGGCGCCTACGCCGCCCGTCTGCAGAAACTGGCCGGCGACGCGGGCCGGGTCGCCGTGCCGCTGTTCGTGGGCGCGGCCGAACGCGTGGATCCGCAGGCGGTCGCCGCCGCGCTGGAACGCGACCCCACGCTGACGCATCTGGCGCTGGTCTACAGCGAAACGGGCAGCGGCATCTGCCACGACGTACCCGAGCTGGCGCGCATCGCCCAGGCGCTGGGCCGCCGCGTCATCGTGGACGCCGTGTCCGCCTTCGGCGCGCTGCCGCTCGACTTGCGGGCCTTGCCCGCCGTCGATGCCGTGGTGCTGACCGCCAACAAATGCCTGGAAGGCCTGCCCGGCGCCGCCTTCGTGGTGGCCCGGCGCGACAGCCTCGAGGCCGCCCGGGGCAACGCCGGAAGCTGGTCCCTGGACCTGGCTGACATCTACCAGCACACCCTGGCGCCCAATGCCGGCCCGCGCTTCACGCCCCCCGCGCCCACGCTGGCCGCGCTGGCGGTGGCGCTGGAGCTCTATCGGGAAGAAGGCCGCGAGGCCCGCCTGGCGCGCTACACGGCCAACATGCGCGCGCTCTATGATGGCGTGATCGGACTGGGCCTGACCCCGTACCTGCCGCCGGCACTGCAAGGCCCCATCGTCGTCAACGTCCACGCCCCGGATGCGCCGACCTGGCATCTGCAGCTATTCGTGGATGCGCTCAAGCAGCGCGGCTATGTGCTCAGCAACTTCTACAACACCGAACAACCCACTTTCCGGGTCGGCTGCATCGGCGCCTTTGGCGCCGACCAGATGCGGCAGGCGGTCGACGCCATGGGCGGCGCGCTGCGCGACATCGGAATCCATCGGGAAAGCGCCGGAACCCCGCTGCACTTTCCGCTTCCCCTCACCGCTTAAGGAAAACATCCATGCGTATGCTCCACACCATGCTGCGAGTCGGCAACCTCGACAAGTCCATCGACTTCTACACCAACGTGCTCGGCATGCGCGTCCTGCGCCGCAACGACTACCCCGACGGCAAGTTCACGCTGGCCTTCGTGGGTTACCAGGACGAGTCCGAGGGCGCCGTGATCGAACTGACCCACAACTGGGACACCGACAACTACGACCTGGGCAACGGCTACGGCCACATCGCGCTGGAGGTCGACAACGCCTATGAAGCCTGTGACAAGGTCAAGGAGCGTGGCGGCAAGGTCACGCGCGAAGCGGGCCCCATGAAACACGGCAAGACCGTCATCGCGTTTGTCGAAGATCCCGACGGCTACAAGATCGAGTTCATTCAGAAAAAGGGCCGTCAGGACTGACCCTTCCAGCCTCAAACGGATATTCGCCATGATTCATCCCATCCTGAAAATGGGCGACCCCCGGCTCCTGCGCGTGGCCGCGCCGGTCGAACGCTTCGACACGCCCGAGCTGCACGCCCTGATCGACGACATGTTCGAAACCATGGCGGCCGCGCAGGGCGTGGGCTTGGCCGCGCCGCAGATCGGCGTGGACCTGCAACTGGTGATCTTCGGCTTCGATCGCAACGAGCGCTATCCCGATGCGCCCCCCGTGCCGCAGACCATCCTGTGCAATCCCGTCATCACGCCGCTGTCCGACGAAATGGAAGATGGCTGGGAAGGCTGCCTGTCCGTGCCGGGCCTGCGCGGCCAGGTGCCGCGCTACCGCCATATCCGCTATAGCGGCCGCGACCCGTACGGCCAGCTTATCGAACGCGAAGCCGAGGGTTTCCATGCGCGCGTGGTGCAGCACGAATGCGACCACCTGATCGGCCGCCTCTATCCGTCGCGCATCCAGGATTTCTCGAAGTTCGGCTTCACTGAAATCCTGTTCCCGGGCATGGACCCCAACCAGGACGACTAGGCGTCCTGACCGGCGCCCGCCGCGGCCGTTTTCGCGGCCTGCGGCGACAGGTCTTCCGGCGCGAAATCATCCACCTGCAGGACCTGCGCCACGATGGCCTCGGCGGCTTCGAGCTGCGCGGCCTGCGCATCCGTGATCGCGCCGCGCCGATGCGCCTCGCGCCAATCGCGCACGCCCGACTGGCGCAGGCGGTCGCGGATGGGCTGAACGGCATCCACCAGCGCGAAGGCGCGGGTCAGGAGGCCCAGCGGGTCGCCGCCAGCAGCACCGCCGGCCGGCGCCCGATGCAGGTCGGCCGCCAGCCGCACGTGCGTGGGCGATGGCTTGAGCAGCAGCTCGGCGCATTCCCGCGTCAGCGCATCGCCCGGGCCCTTGGCCAGGCGCAACGGCAGGATGGCCGCGCGCAAGCCCCAGGACAGCACCCGGCCAGGCAGATTGCGCAACACCTGATCCATGCTTTTCTCGATGCTCGCGTAGCCCTGCTCCATGCACCACCGCACCAGCGGCAGGTCATCGTGCTTGCGGCCTTCGTCCTCCCAGCGCTTGAGCACGGCGGAAAGCAGATAGAGTTCGGACAGGATGTCCCCCAGGCGCGCGGAGATCATTTCGCGGCGCTTCAGGCCACCGCCCAACTGCGCCAACGCGGCGTCGGCCAGCAGCGCGAACCCCGAGGAATAGCGGCCCAGCCGGCGGTAATGCCCGGCTGTCGGCCCCGAGGACGGCGCGGGCGCCATCGCTCCGCCGGTCCAGGCCCGGCCGATGGCGCGCAAGGCGTTGATGCCGGCGTGCCGCAGGTGGCGCCAGAAGACGTCGTGAAAGACTTCGATGCCACGCTCTTCGTCGGGATTGCCCAGAGCCAGGATTTCCGGCATCAGATAGGGATGGGCGCGGATGGCGCCCTGTCCGAAGATGATGAGGTTGCGCGTCAGGATGTTGGCGCCCTCGACCGTGATGGCGATGGGCACCGCGCGGTACAGCGCCCCCAGATAATTGCTGGGGCCGTCCATGACGCCGCGGCCGGCATGCACGTCCATGGCGTCGTTGACCGAGCCGCGCATGCGCTCGGTTGCGTGATACTTCATGATGCCCGACACGACGGCGGGCTTCACGTCCTGGTTCAGCGCGGCGCACGTCAAGCGCCGGGCGGCCTCCACCAGATAGGCGTTGCCCGCCAGGCTGGCCAATTTTTCCTGCACGCCCTCGAATTTGCCGATGGGAATGCCGAACTGGTCCCGCACGCGGGCATACATGCCGGTCGTGTGCGCGCACATCACCGCGGCGGCGGCCGACAGCGAGGGCAGCGAAATGCCGCGCCCCGCCGCCAGCGCGCTCATCAGCATCTGCCAGCCCTGCCCGGCGCGCTCGGCGCCTCCGATCAGGGCGTCCAGCGGCACGAACACGTCGCGCCCCTTGTTGGGCCCGTTCTGAAAGACCTGCATGGCCGGCAGATGGCGCCGGCCGATCTCCACGCCGGGCGCCTCGGTGGGCACCAGCGCCACGGAGATGCCGATATCCCGGGGCTCGCCCAGAATGCCTTCCGGATCCGACATCTTGAACGCCAGGCCCAGCACGGTGGCCACGGGCCCCAGCGTGATGTAGCGCTTGTGCCAGTTCAGCCGGATGCCGATCAGCTCACGGCCATCGACCACCTGCCGGCACACGACGCCGGTGTCCACCATGGATGCCGCATCCGACCCGGCCTCGGGGCTGGTCAGTCCGAAACACGGCACCTCGCGGCCGTCCGCCAGCCGGGGCAGCCAGTAATCGCGCTGGGCGGGCGTGCCGAACTGCATCAGCAGTTCGCCCGGCCCCAACGAGTTCGGGACCATGACGGTGACGCCCGCCGTGATCGAATACGCGGAAATGCGGCGCACCACCTCGGAATGGGCATAGGGGGAAAATCCCAGCCCGCCATAGCGGCGCGGGATGATCATGCCGAAAAAGCGCTGCGCCTTGAGAAAGGCCCAGACGTCCGGCGGCAGGTCCCGCCGGTTCCAGGCGATGTCCCATTCGTCCAGCATGCCGCACAGCTGCGCCACCGGGCCATCGATGAAGCGCTGCTCGTCAGGAGTCAGCGTGGCGGCCGGCACGCTGAGCAGCTTGCGCCAATCGGGGTTGCCGGTGAACAGATCCGCATCCCACCAGGTGTCGCCGGCTTCGATGGCCTCGCGCTCGGTGGCCGACATGGCCGGCAACGCTTCGCGCGCCCAGCGGTACGCGGGTTCCGAAATGCGGCGCCGGCGCCAGGCGTTGAAATCCATGAATCCCCCTGTTATGGCTACAAGACGTATCGGGGCAAAGTACCAGAATTGACGGCCGCCGGCCAAGCCGGGGGGTGCCGACTCTGCGACAATGGGCGTCGCCGCGCTGGTGCGCAATCAATCGCTGTCCGGGCACGTCCGCATGCTTAACAAACTCTGGCTGGGCTTCTTTCTTACCGCCGCCGCAGCCGCGCTGTACCGCTGGCTGGCCCTCGGAGACCCCGAAGTCTTCCGCCTGATGGTGGCCAGCCTGTTCGACATGGCGCGCGTGTCCGTGGAAGTGATGGTGCTGCTGTTTGGCACGCTGACCCTGTGGCTGGGATTCCTGCGCATCGCCGAAAGCGCCGGGCTGGTCGAAAAGCTGGCGCACGTGCTGGGGCCGCTTTTTGCCCGCCTGATGCCCGAGGTGCCGCGCAACCATCCGGCCATCGGCCTGATCACCCTGAACTTCGCGGCCAACGGCCTGGGCCTGGACAATGCCGCCACGCCCATCGGCCTGCGCGCCATGCGCGAGCTGCAATCCCTGAACCCCACGCCCGACACCGCCAGCAACGCGCAGATCCTGTTCCTGGTGCTCAATGCGTCGTCGCTGACCCTGCTGCCCGTCACCCTGTTCATGTTCCGCGCGCAGCAGGGCGCGCCCGATCCCACCCTGGTGTTCCTGCCCATCCTGCTGGCCACCAGCGCGTCGACGCTGGCGGGTTTCCTGGCGGTGGCGGCGTGCCAGCGCCTGCGCCTTGCCGATCCCGTCATCATGCTGTGGCTGGGCGGCGCGGCGCTGGTCATGGGCGGATTCATGGCGCTGCTGGCCAGCATGTCGGCCGCCGCCATCGCGTCGCTGTCTTCGCTGATGGGCAACCTGAGCCTCTTCGGCATCCTGCTGGCTTTCCTGATCGTGGGCGCGTGGAAGAAGGTGCCCGTCTACGAGGCCTTCATCGAAGGCGCCAAGGAAGGCTTCGACATCGCCAAAAGCCTGCTGCCCTACCTGGTGGCAATGCTGTGCGCCGTGGGCGTGCTGCGCGCGTCGGGCGCGCTGGATTTCCTGCTGGACGGCATCCGCTGGATGGCGCAGCACGCGGGCTGGGACACGCGTTTCGTCGACGCGCTGCCCACCGCCCTGGTCAAGCCGTTCTCGGGCAGCGCCGCGCGCGCGATGATGCTGGAGACCATGACGCATTTCGGCGTGGACAGCTTTCCCGCGTTGCTGTCCGCGGTGGTGCAAGGCAGCACCGAAACCACGTTCTACGTGCTGGCGGTGTATTTCGGATCGGTGGGCATCCTGCGGGCCCGCCATGCGGTGGGCTGCGCGCTGATCGCCGACCTGGCCGGCGTGCTGGCGGCCATCGGGGTCTGCTACTGGTTCTTCGGCTGAGGCCCTGGCGGACCAGGGACGCCGGGCGCCATCCGGCGCCGGGCGCCCGCCCCGCGTCAATCCACCAGCAGGATCTTCATGCCATTGGTGCCGCCGCTGTCGCGATAGAAGTCACCCTTGGTCAGGATCACCCAGTCGCCCGTCTGCACCAGATTGCGCTTGCGCAGTTCGTCGATGGCGGCGTTGCTCAGGTCGGCCGGCTCGTAGTCCGACGGCGAGAACGGCACCGTGTAGACGCCCCGGAACATCGTCACGCGGTTCTGCGTAACACTGTGCGGGCTGTAGCAATAGATGGGCACGCCCGAGCGGATGCGCGACATGATCAGCGGCGTGTGCCCGCTTTCCGTCAGCGCGATGATGGCCTTCACGCCCGGAAAATGATTGGCCGCGTACATGGCCGCCAATGCGATGGTTTCGTCGCAGCGCGTGAAGGTCTCGCCCATGCGGTGATGGGACACCGTCGAGGTCGGGTGCTTTTCCGCGCCCAGGCACACGCGCGCCATGGCCTGCACGGTTTCCACCGGATACTGCCCGGACGCGCTTTCGGCCGACAGCATGACGGCGTCGGTGTAATCCAGCACCGCGTTGGCCACATCGGACACTTCGGCGCGCGTCGGCATCGGACTGGAGATCATCGACTCCATCATCTGCGTCGCGGTGATGACCACCTTGTTCAAGGTGCGCGCGTGCTGGATGATGCGCTTCTGGATGCCCACCAGTTCGGCGTCGCCCACTTCCACGCCCAGGTCGCCGCGCGCCACCATCACGCCATCGCTCGCGCGGATCAGCGAGTCCAGCGCTTCGTCGTCGGCCACCGCTTCGGCGCGTTCGATCTTGGCGATGATCCAGGCCTGGCTACCCGCCGCCGCAAGCAAGGTGCGCGCCTCGTCGATGTCGCTGCCATAGCGCGGAAACGACACCGCCACGTAGTCCAGTTCCATTTCGGCGGCCAGCTTGATGTCGACGCGGTCCTTGTCGGTCAGGCTGGGCGCGGACAGACCGCCGCCACGGCGGTTGATGCCCTTGTTGTTCGACAGCGGGCCGCCCACCGTGACGGTGGTGTGGACTTCGTCGCCTTCGACGCGGTCCACCACCAGCACCACGCGGCCGTCATCGAGCAGCAGCTCGTCGCCCACGCGGCAATCGGTCACGAGTTCGGGGTAGTCGATGCCCACGATGCTGGCGGTGCCGGCGTCCTTGGGGTGTACACGCGACAGCGTGAACGGCTGGCCCACCTGCAGTTGCACCAGCTTGTCGGTGAAGCGCGCGATGCGGATCTTGGGGCCTTGCAGATCGCCCATGATGGCGACGAACCGGCCCTGCTTGGCGGCGATCTCGCGCACCAGCCGGGCGCGTTCGCGGTGATCGTCCGCGCTGCCATGCGAGAAGTTCAGGCGGGCCACATCCAGGCCTGCGCGGATGAGCGCTTCGATGCGTTCGGGCGATGACGTCGAGGGTCCCAAGGTGGCGACAATTTTTGTGCGGCGCAATACAGGCATGGCGGTCCACTCTCGCAAAAACAACGAAAGCGCTATGGTACGCCGGCTGCGTTCGCACGGGTATCATGAGGATCACACCGACCTTCACCGAGCCCATCGAAACCCGTGAAAATCGTCATTGCACCCGACTCTTTCAAAGAAAGCGTTTCCGCGCCGGATGCGGCGGCCGCCATCGCGCGCGGCGTCAAGGCCGCTTTCCCCGGCGCACATACCGTGTGCATACCGATGGCCGACGGCGGCGAGGGCACGGTCGAAGCCGTGCTGGCGGCAACCGCCGGCGCCGAGCGGCAGCTCACCGTGAATGACGCGCTGGGCCATAAGGTCGATGCCATTTGGGGGCTGCTGGAAGACGGCACCGCCGTGATCGAAATGGCCGCCGCGGCGGGCCTTGAACTGATCTCGCCGTCCAAGCGCGACCCCATGCGCGCCAGCAGCCACGGCGTGGGCGAACTGATGCTGGCCGCCGTGAACGCGGGCGCCACGCGCATCATTCTCGGACTCGGCGGATCCGCCACCAACGACGCGGGCGCCGGCATGCTGACGGCTCTGGGGGTGCGCCTGCTGGACGCCGAAGGCCACAGCCTGCCGCCCGGCGGCGGCGCGCTGGGCCAACTGGCCAGCATCGACACGCGCGGACTCGATCCGCGCCTGTCCAAGATCCACATCGATATCGCCTCGGATGTCGACAACCCCTTGTGCGGCCCCCAAGGCGCCTCCCATGTGTTCGGCCCGCAAAAAGGCGCGACGCCGGACCAGGTGCTGACACTGGACCGCATGCTCACGAATTTTGCCGATGTCTGCGAACGCCACCTGAAAGCCGACCACCGCAACGAGCCCGGCGCCGGCGCGGCGGGCGGACTGGGATTTGCCGCCAAGGCCTTCCTGAACGCCCACTTCCGGCCGGGCGTGGACATCGTTGCCGAGCTGGGCGGCCTGGCCCAGGCGGTCGAGGGCGCCACGCTGGTGTTCACCGGCGAAGGCCGCATGGATGCGCAGACGCTGCGGGGCAAGACGCCTGCCGGCGTCGGCCGGATCGCGCAGCGCGCGGGCGTGCCCGTCGTGGCGCTGGCGGGTTCGCTGGGCGAAGGCTACGAAGCCCTGCACGCCTGCGGCATCAGCGCCGCATTCAGCCTGGCCCCCGGCCCCATCACGCTGCAGCAGGCGCTGGCGGACGCCGAACGCCTGTTGTCCGAACGCGCGCGCGATGTCATGCAGCTGTGGATGGCCGCGCAAAAGCGCATGCTGTAGTCCGCCGCCAGCGCGCCGCGCCATGCGGAAATGCAAAAAGGCCCCGCGGGGCCTTTTTGCATCCAGGGGCGCTTTTCAGTCCCGTTGCAGCACGCCGGCTTCGACCAGCGCATCCGACAGGCGGATGTACCGGTCCACCGAGATATCCTCGGCGCGGGCGGTCGGCGCGATATCCAGCGCTTCCCAGGGCACCTGCGGCGCCCAATCGGCCAGCACGCGGCGCAGCATCTTGCGGCGCTGCGAAAAGGCGCGCGCCACCACGGTTTCGAAGGCCCGCGCACTGACCGGCCGCAGGCGGTCAGCCGGCAACGGCACCATGCGCACGATCGCCGACACCACCTTGGGCGGCGGATCGAAGGCTTCCGGCGGCACGTCGAACAGCTTGTGCATCCGGTAGCGCGATTGCAGCATCACGGACAAGCGGCTGAAATCACCGGTGCCGGCCTGCGCCACCATGCGGTCGATCACTTCGCGTTGCAGCATGAAATGCTGGTCGCGGATATGGTCGGCCCACGTCATCAGGTGAAACAGCAGCGGGCTGGAGATGTTGTAGGGCAGGTTGCCCACGACGCGCAGCGCGCTGCCGAACTGGGAAAAATCCACCGTCAGCGCGTCGGCCTCGACCACGGTCAGGCGGGACGCCTCGAACTGCTTGCGCAGGCGGGCGGCCAGATCGCGGTCGATTTCAACGGCGGTCAGGTGGTCCAGACGCTCAAGCAGCGGCCGGGTAAGCGCAGACAAACCTGGGCCGATCTCGACCACGGCATCGTCGCGGGCGGGCGCAACCGCCCGGACGATGGACTCGACGACACTCTCGTCGGTCAGGAAGTTCTGGCCAAAGCGCTTGCGCGCCTGGTGTTGAGACATGAAAAGCCCGTAATGCGTTTAGCGGTTGTTCTGCTGGATCTTCTGCTGCTTCTCAAGACGGTTGTCGACGTACGCCTGAGCGCGCAACTGATCGAGCCAGTCTTCAAAAGCAGGCTGCGCACGGCGTTCGAACAGCGTCTGGCGGGCGCGCATGCGTGCCAGATCGTCGGTCGCGTCATGCTCGCGGCGCTCTTCGACCTGGATCAGGTGCCAGCCGAAGGGGGTCTGCACGGGCTGGCTGAGCTCGCCCGGCTGCAAGGCGTTCATGGCGGCCTCGAAAGGCGGCACGGTTTCACCCGGGTTCAGCCACCCCAACTCGCCGCCCTGCGGCGCCGTCGCATCCTGCGAGTACTGGCGCGCCATGTCCTCGAACTTGGCGCCGCCGCCCAACAGCCGCTGGCGGACCTGATCCAGGCGCTGCCGCGCCAGCTCATCGCTCATCACGGTGGAGGTCTTGATCAGGATGTGGCGCGCGCGCGTCTGCGTCACCTGCGTGGGGCCTTGCGGCGCCTGCGCCTGGGCTTGCGGGCGCGCGGCTGGCTGCGGAGCCGGCTGAGGAGCCTGTTGCGGAGCCGGCGCGCGGGCGGTGCGCCCCGGCGCGGGCTGGGCCGTGCCGCGGTCCATCACCTTGACGATGTGGAAGCCGTTGCCGCTCTGGATAAGCGGGCTGACCTGGCCCTTCTGCAGATTGCTGATCGACTTGACGAACAGATCGGGCCAGCCGTCCAGCGGACGCACGCCCATCATGCCGCCCTGCAAGGCCTCGGGGCCATCGGAGGACGCCGCCGCCAGGCTGGCGAAATCATCGCCGCGCTTGGCTTGCGCCAGCAGGCCTTCGGCTTTCTTGCGCAGCACGGCCAGTTGTTCGGGCGACGAGCCTTCCGGCACGCGCACCAGGATCTGGGCCAGCGCATACAGCATCGGGCCGGTTGGTGCGGCGGCCTGTTCCGGCGCGGGCTGCGGCTGCGCCTGGGGTTGGGGTTGAGGTTGGGCCTGAGGGGCCGCGCCGAACGCCGGATTGCGCCGCTGGTCTTTCAGGAACGCGTCGACTTCCGTATCGGAGATGACAATCGTGGAGTCCACCGCGCGCTGGCGCAGGCGATCGGTGCGGATCTCGTCGCGCAGCGACTTGCGGTAGGCATCCCAGGGCGTGCCGGCCTTTTCAAGCTCTTGGCGAAGCTGGGCCACGGTGATCTTGTTGCGGCTCGCGATCGTCTGGATGGCCTGATCGATCTGCGCATCGTCCACGCGGATGCCCAGGCGGTCCGCTTCGTGGCGTTGCACGCGCTCCATGATGAGGCGCTGCAGCACCTGGTGCTGCAAGGTCTGGTCGTCCGGCACCTGGATGCCGCGGGACTTCAGCTCGGCGGAAATACGCAAGGACGCATCGCGCAGCTCGCGCAGCGTGATGACGTCCTTGTCGACGACGGCGGCAATGCCGTCCACGAACTGCTCGCCCTTGGGTGCGGGCGCGGCACTGTTCTGTGCGGCGGGAGCGGCCTTGGCGCCACGGGCGGTTTGCTCCGCCGCATGCGCGGCGGGCAAGCCGGCGCACAGGGCCAGCAGCAGCGCATTGCCGGAGAGGCGGCGCAAAGAGTGCAACCTACGCATCATTCATACCTTTCAAATGTGGTCCCGGCAGGCACGGGCGGCGTGATGCTCGTGTAACCGGGGATACTTCTGTTCAGCAGGCCCATCGGGTCGGTTCCCAGGGAACCCAGACCGGTCAGCTCAAGCTGGAAGAACAGTGCGGAATTGGTGTCCGCCGCCGATACGGCGTAACGCTGGTAGACCACGCGGCCAACCCAGCAGCAATCACCCTTGTATTCCAGGCCGGCGATGGCCTGCGTCACGCGCGGGGATTCCGTCGTATTGGCGACCGTGCTGGACGGGCCGGAACGTAAAGAATAGTCCACCCGGCCCACGCCATACCAGCGCTTGGTGAACGGCCATTGCACCGCCAGGCTGACCTGGTTCTGGCCTTGCGGCTGGTAGGACACGCCCGGTTGGGGATCGCGCTGGTAGCGATAGGCCACGGCGACGGTGGTCAGGCGCTGCGGCGACCAGCGCGCGCTGACGATCCCCCGCGCCCAATTGTTGTCGTAGGGGTTGTATTGCGCCGCGACATCGGTGCTGAGCGAATCGGTCAGGGCCGCGCTGGCGCCCACCAGGAAATCGGAACGCACGTTGTCCCGCGGCGTCTCGTTCGGCAGAGTGACCTTCTGGTCCTCGAAGTAGAAGCGCTGCGCCACGCCCAGCGACATGCGCTCGAAGCCCGTGTTGGCGTCCAGCCAGCGCGTGGTCAGCGCCGCGGTAAGCTGGTTGGCGTTGGCAATGCGGTCCCAGCCGCCGGTGTAGATGTTTTCCTCGAAGGCCTGAGAAAAACTGAAATCGGCCAGCGAGGTGTCGAACACCGGCAGCGTGGACTGGTCGCGGTACGGCACGTTCAGGTAATACAGCCGCGGTTCCAGCGTCTGCGTGGACGACTTGCCGAACAGCGTGGTATCGCGCTCGAAGATCAGGCCCGAGTCCAGCGACATGATCGGCACCGTGCGCGACTGCGTCCGCGGCAAACCACTCGCCGAACCGCCGTTCAGGCCCAGCGTATCCACGCCATACCATTTGGTCTGGTACTGGGTGTAGTTGACGCCTGCCTTGGGAATGATGAACCAGCCCGGCCGGACGATCGGATAGGACACCGTGGGATAGGATTGAAGGCGATCGCCATCCGGATACCGCACCGATGAACCGAAGTCCGGCATTTTGAAGCGCACGGCGGTCGAGGTCCAATCCACGTCGAAGCCGCCCCAATCGTAGCGCGCGCCGCGCAGGTACAGCTCGGGCACCTTGTCGTAAGGCGGCACCAGCGGCGCATCGGGATCCTGCAGCGTCTGGTACTTATATACCTGGGCGTAAGCGCTCCAGTAGTTCGAGGCCCAGCCCACACGGCCGCGCTGCGGCAGGTAGGTGGTGGATGCCTGGTTCAGTCCCAGCTGCGAAATGTCCCGGAAGTAATTGTCGTCCGAGACCTTGGCGATATCCCAGTCGGTGTAGAAGCCATGGCCCAATATCTGCTGGTGGCGCCACCAGTACATCCAGCGGTCTTCGCCGGTGACATCGTCATCGGGCAGGTAGGTGCCATTCAGGGTGCCTGAGTAGGTGGACCCGAGATAACGGAACTCTCCGCCCAGCTGCGTGCCGCGCTTCGAGAAGTAGCGGGGCTGCACCGTCATGTCGTAATTGGGCGCCAGGTTCAGGTAGTACGGAATCGATACATCGAAGCCGCCCTGGCTGGTCGTGCCGTACGTCGGGATCAGGAACCCGGACTTGCGCTCCCGCTTGACCGGAAAGGTCATGTAGGGCGATGCCAGGATCGGCACATCCTTGAAATACAGCACGCCATTGCGCGCCACGCCTTCGTTTTCGTCGAAATCGATGTCGACCGTCTTGGCCTTGATGTACCAGGACGGCGTCTCGCAGGAACATCCGCTGTACGTGACCGTATGCAGCCGCATCTGCGACTTGCTGAAGATGTCCGCGTGATCGGCGACGGCGAAGCCGCCGGTGGCGCCCATCCAGAAATTCGGCTTTTCGATCTCGCCCGAGTACTTGTCCACATTGAACTTGGCGTTCGGGCCGGCCACCAGCGTGCCGTCGCGCATCATGCGCGCATTGCCCTGGACGTCGACCTCGCCGGTATCCTTGCGGTAGTTGATCAGGTCGCCCTTGATCACGCTGTCGATACGGCGCACCTGCGCGCTGCCGGTCAGCGTCAGTTCGGAGGTGGGGTCGCCCTCGATGCTGTCCGCTTCCATATAGGCGGGGATGCTGTCGTCCGGCAGCCGGTGTATCCGCAAGCCGGGGGAGGTGCGCAGCTCCGGGGTGGGTATGGCCGACGGCGCGGAGGCAGCGGCCCCCTGGCTACCTTGAGCCTGAACGGCTCCCGCGGCGATGCTGACAGCAGAGAGGATCAACCACCGAACCTTGCGCACGAATGAAAACAGCCCTTTTTGACCATGGGAGAGCGAGCCAAAGGCGCCCAGGCGGGGCCAATGCTGACGGAAACGAGCCGGTATTATAGAGAAGCCGCGAACAACGCCCAGCCTTAAGTTCGCAGAACACAAATTTCAGCAATATTGCCCTTCTGACACGGATCTTCCTTGAAAAACGATCACGACCCCCGCCTGGCGCAGATCCGCAACTGGCTGGAAGGCCTGCCGGCCGGCCTGAACCTGGCCGTGGACACCCTGCGCCCCGCCTCCGCCGACGCCAGCTTCCGCCGCTATTTCCGACTGGACGCCGGCCAGCGCACCCTGATTGTCATGGACGCGCCGCCCGAACACGAAGACTGCCGGCCCTTCCTGCATGTGGGCCGGTCGCTGGCGGACGCCGGGCTCAACGTGCCCGACGTGCTGGCGCAGGATCTGGGACTGGGCCTGCTGCTTCTGTCCGACCTGGGCGAGCAGACCTACTACCAGCGCATCCAGGCCGGACTGGATGACCAGCAGCTCCAGACGCTGTACCGCGAAGCGCTGGCCGCGCTGGTCAAGCTGCAGCACGCGTCCACCGCCGGCCTGGCCTCCTACGACAGCGCCCGCCTGGCGGACGAGCTCAAACTGTTCCCCGAGTGGTACGTGCAGAAGCACCACGGCGCCGCGCTGGACGACAAGACCGCCAACGCGCTGGAAAAGATCTTCGCCCTGCTGTCGGCCAGCAATGGCGGACAGCCCCAGGTGCTGGTGCACCGCGACTTCCACTCGCCCAACCTGATGGTCTGCGACCAGCCGCAATACGGCCCCAACCCCGGCGTCATCGATTTCCAGGATGCGCTGGCGGGTCCCATCACCTACGATCTGGCGTCGCTGGTCACCGACGCCCGCACCACCTGGGAAGAACCCCAGCAACTGGACTGGGCCATCCGCTACTGGGAAATGGCGCGCGCCGCCGGGCTGCCGGTCGAATCCGATTTCGCGGACTTCCACCGCGCCTACGAATGGATGGGCCTGCAACGCAACCTGCGCATCCTGGGCGTGTTCGCCCGGCTCAACCACCGCGACGGCAAGGCGCACTACCTGGCCCACATGCCGCGCGTGAACGGCTATGTGCGTCAGGTGGCCCAGCGCTACGGCGTCTTTACGCCGCTGCTCCGATTGCTGGACCGCCTGGACGACCGCCAGGTCAGCGTCGGATACACGTTCTGATGCGGGCCATGATTCTTGCCGCGGGCCGCGGCGAACGCATGCGCCCGCTGACCGACCGCCTGCCCAAGCCCATGCTGCCGGCGGGCGGCAAGCCCCTGATCGTCTGGCATCTGGAACGGCTGGCCGCCGCCGGGATCCACGACGTGGTCATCAATCACGCATGGCTGGGCCACGAAATCGAACGCGCGCTGGGGGATGGGCGCGCGCACGGCGTCCGGATCCGATACTCACCCGAGCAGACCGCCCTGGAAACCGCCGGCGGCATCGCCCAGGCACTTCCGCTGCTGGGCGATGACCCGTTCCTGGTCATCAATGGCGACATCTGGTGCGACTGGAATCCCGCCACGGCCAGAGACGTGGCGCCGGGCCTGCCCCCGGCGGGCGCCTGGCTGCTGCTGGTGGACAATCCGGTCCAGCATCCCGCCGGCGATTTCCACCTGACCCCGGACGGCCGTGTCCACGCAGAGGGCGAGCCCCGTTTGACCTTTGCCGGCGTCGGCGTCTACCATCCGTCGTTATTCGCGGATGTCCCGCGCGGCGCGGCAGCGCCCCTGGCGCCCTTGCTCAGGCAGGCCATGGCCCGGGACATGGCCCGCGGCGCCCGCCACCCCGGACGGTGGACGGATGTCGGAACACCGCAAAGGCTGGCCGACCTGGACTCGCAGCTAGGCGGCTGGGTCCGCTGACGCCCACATATTTCACAATATCAAGGTGCGCAACCAGGATTGTCCGCGCACCCAACGCCCCCGGCTAACGGGGTATTCTCTGACGCTTTGGCATGCGCGCGCCGCGTGCCGACGAGCAAATACACAGGAAGTTTTCTAGGAATGGGGATGTTTGGAAGATCGCAACGGGCCGTGTTCAAGCCCTCCGTATACCAGCCGGGCCAACGCACGCGCCGCATGCCGCGCTGGCTCGTCTTGCTGCTGGTTGGCATTGCCCTTGGCGCGGGCGGCGTGCTCTTCCTGCAAACCAACTATGGCCCGCAGCGGCTGTCCGTGGAGCAATCCGAACAGCTGCACAGCGAACTGAGCGCCTCCAACCTGGAGCGCCAGCGCCTGCAGACCCAGCTTGAAGAAGCCACGCAGCAACGCGACGCCAACAAGTCCGGCCACGAAAAACTGACCACCGACCTCACCGAAGCGCGCGCGAAGATCGACACGCTGAACAAGGAACTGGTGCTGTTCCAGGACGCCATGCCGCCCGACCCGCGCGGCGGCAACCTGGGCATCCGCTCGGCCACCTTCAAACGCGCGCCCGGCCAACTGGGCTATCAGGTCCTGGTCATGCGCGAAGACCGCCAGGGCGCCCCCTTCAAAGGCACGCTGACGTTCGCCATCGAAGGCTCCTATCCGAACGGCCGGTCGGCAACGATCACCCCCGAGGGACCGGTCCTGAATGTAGACCGGTACGACTACACGCTGGGCCAGCTGAATCTGCCCGACGGTTTCAACCCGAAGGTCGTGGTGCTGCGCGTGTTGGACAGCGCCCAGAAGCAGCAGGCCATGCGCATCTACAACATACGCAACTGATCCCGGCCAGCCCAAAAAACCCGCCTGATCCGGCGGGTTTTTTTTGCCCCCCATAAGTAGTTGCGCACGCAACATATCAAGAATATAGTTGCGCAAACAACCAAATTACGGAGACAGCATGCCGCTTCCACCCCATGTGCCCGTCCTGATCGCTGGCGGCGGCCCGGTCGGCCTGACCTTGGCCGCGCTATTGGCCGAATACGGCATCGCCTCGCTGACCGTGGAGGCAGACGACGGCTATTGCACCGGCAGCCGCGCCATCTGCATGTCGCGGCGTTCGCAGGAAATCCTGGGATGGGTCGGCGCGGATCGGCCCCTGATGGCCACCGGCCTGGCCTGGACCGGCGGGCGCAGCTACTTCCGCGACCACGAAGTGCTGCATTTTGAAATGCCGCACGACCCCTCGCAGCGCTACGCGCCGATGGTCAACATCCAGCAATACCGCGTCGAGGAATACGCCCACCAGGCCATGCAGCGCCACCCAGGACTGGCCGCGCTGCAATGGACGGCCCGTGCCGTCGGCCTGCGGACCGAGCCGGATGGCGTCTCGGTGGAAATCGAGTCCGAAGGCAAACGCCAGACCGTGCGCGCCGACTGGCTGATCGCCTGCGACGGCGGACGCAGCAGCGTGCGCGAGGCGATGGGGCTGAAGCTGGAAGGCATGCAGTACGAGGGGCGTTACGTCATTGTCGACATCGAGCAGGAATCGCAGCGGCCGGTCGAGCGCCTGGCGTGGTTCGACCCCCCATCCAACCCCGGTTCCACATTGCTGATGCACCGGCAGCCAGGCAACGTCTGGCGCGTCGACTACCAGATCCGCGATGACGAAGACCCCGACGAAGCGGTCAAGCCGGAAAATGTGCTGCCGCGCGTGCAAAGCCACCTGGACATGATCGGCGAAACCGCGCCCTGGAAGCCGCTCTGGATTTCCATCTACAACGCCAAATGCCTGACGCTGGACCGCTACCGCCACGGCCGCGTGCTGTTCGCCGGCGACGCCGCCCACCTCGTGCCGATCTTCGGCGTGCGGGGCCTGAACTCGGGGCTGGACGACGCGGGCAACCTCGCCTGGAAGCTCGCCTGGGTGCTGAAGGGACAAGGACCAGACAGCCTGCTGGACAGCTACAGCGTCGAACGGGTTCACGCCACCCGCCAGAACCTCGCCTACGGCGCCAAGAGCACCGAGTTCATGGCGCCGCCCGACTTCGGCTTCAGGCTCATGCGCGAGGCCGCCCTGCGCCTGGCGCTGGTGGACAGCGGCGTCCGGCCATTGATCAATCCGCGGCAATCCGCGCCCATTTCGTATGACGGCTCGCCGCTCAACCTGGGCGACGGCGCACAGCAGGCCGGCGATGCTGCCGCGCCCGGACAACCCGCGCCCGACGTCCTCTTCCTGGACGGAGGCGCGCCGCGCTATCTCAGCGCCAGTTTCGGCGCGGGCTTCGTGGCGCTGGCGCTATCGCCCGGCGCCGCCTTGTCGGCGGAACTGGACGCCCTGGCGGCCGCCACGCAAAGCGCGCCTCACCCCCTGCGCGTGCTGCGGGCCGGCGCTGACGGTTTGCAGGATACGCACGGCCAACTGCGCCTGCGTTACGGCAGCGCTGCCGAGACCGTCTATCTGCTGCGCCCGGACGGCTACGTGCTGGGCCGCTGGACGGCGCCCGCCGCCGCCGTGTTGCGCGCCGCGCTGGCGCCCTACTATCCGTGCGTTTCCCCCGCCCCCACCCAAAAAGGCCAAGCATGAACAACGATGAACTGGACCAGGTCTACACGGGCATGGCGCAGGCGCTGACGCGCGTCGGAGAATCCCGGGCGCCGCTTTTTCTTTCGATACTCGGACTCTCGCTGCTGCAACGGCTACCGGATGCGCGAGATGCCATGGCGCTGCTGGCGCAGGCCGAAGCAGCCAGCCTGTCCGACCCCGCTGTGGCAAACTATCCGGCCTCCACTTCCGCCCGCCCGACGTGAAACCGCCCGCCCTGGAACGATTCCTGACCTACCGCCTGCACGTGCTCAACAAGATCACGGACCTGGACACGAATCGCGCCTACCTGACGGACTGCGGCATTCCCTTGGGCGAAGCGCGTTGCCTCGCGGCCATCGGCCGCTACGCGCCGCTATCGGTCAACGACCTGGCGCGCTCGGCCAACCTGAACAAAGGCCAGGCCAGCCGCTCGGCGCAGGCGCTGGTGGATCGCGGACTGGTTGAAAAGACGGTATCGGCGTCCGACGGACGCGGCGTGGTGCTGGCGCCGACTCCGGAGGGTCTCGCCAGCTACCGGCGCATCATCGACCTGATCGGCCGCCGCAACGACGAAATCTTCGCTTGCCTGAGCGCCGAAGAACAACGCCTGCTGGGCGACATGCTGGACCGCGTGATCGGACATCTGCACGCCGACGCGGACAGCGTGGCCGACTAGCTCCGACCGCTCAAGCGCCCGCTTTCGGCGCGGTCGCCCCCGCCTGCGCGGCGGCTTCATCCATGAACTGCGCCATGCGCACATCAAGCTCGGTCACGCCGCCCGCGTCATGGGTAGTCAACGTCACGTCCACGCGGTTGTAGACGTTGGTCCATTCGGGATGGTGGTTCAGCTTTTCCGCGAACATGGCCACACGCGACATGAAGCCAAAAGCCGCGTTGAAGCTGGGAAAGCGGAAACGCTTTTCGATGGCGTCGCGCATCGCCACTGCCTGCCAGCCGGTGAGCGCGGCGACGGCGATGTCGGTGCCGATACGGGCGGGAGGAAACATGCTCATGACAGACTCCGGGAATGAAAGGCGGCGGCGCGTTGCGCCGGCCGCCTTGGAACAGGGACGCGCCCGTGCTTGCCTCCCCTGGCTTACTGCCGGACCGCGTACAGGTAGATTTCGACGCGCCGGTTCAGCGCGCGCCCTTCGGCGGTCGCATTGTCGCCGATCGGATCATTGGGCCCGCGGCCTTCCACCGTCAGACGGCCCGACGCGACGCCTTGCCTGGCCAGGTAGTCGGTGACGCTCTTGGCGCGGTTCACAGACAAGGTCTGATTGTGAGCCAGCGCGCCGGTGCTGTCGGTATGGCCAACCACCTTGGCCCGCAGTTCGGGATGCTGGTTGAGCGAACGCGCCACGCTGTCCAGAACCGGCAGCAATGCCGGCTTGAGCACCGCCTTGTCCGTGTCGAACGACACGCCGCTGGGAATATTGACCTTCAAGCTGCCATCCGGCATTTCCACCACGTCGATGCCCAGCGACGAGGCGCCGGACTTCTGCACATCATCCTTGACCACCTTCCAGTTGTAGCCCACCAAGCCGCCCGCCACCGCGCCGATGCCAGCGCCGATCGCCGCGCCCTTGCCGTGCCCGATCAAGGCGCCAAGGCCCGCGCCCAACGCCGCGCCCGCGCCTGTTCCCACAGCGGTGTTCGTTTGCTGTTGCGTGGCGCACCCGGCCAGCAACGCGCCCGCCGCCGCAACCACGGCGATCCGGTTGATCATTCTTCTTGAATTCATGGCAACCTCCACTGTCGCACCGATGTGCCGGATGATTCCGGCGAGAATCATGCTAGCAAGCGCGAACCCGCCGACGGGCAACATTTTGTATTGGCGGCGTGGCCTCTACGCGAAAAGCTATCATGCCTGTGACAACGGAGGTTCCATGGCCATACCGCGCACCTACTTTTTCAACCAGATGGGCGAAGAGGATCTCGTCATGCTGTTTAGGCGGCGGGAGAACTTCTTTCTCGAAAACGTTGAAGCATTGGATTTAGCCATTGCCCGTATCCGCGCCACGCTGGGCAACGAAGGCATGAGCAGCGTGGTGGAACTTGTTCCGACCAATCCGCCGCCCCGATTCAATGACCTGTTCTCGTCGACTGTCCCTGTTCTTGGCTTGGCTTGGGCTTTTTTTCGAGGCCTTGCTTCCTTCGCCCGCCCGCGGCACGACGTCACATTACGCCTGACCTCAAGCACGTCGGTGAGCGTGGTTTTTTAGGGCTGGCCCATCTGGGTGGAAATTCCACGAAGCACATCTGGCATCTCGTGCGGCGGTGACTTGCGTCATGCGCGCATCCAGTCCGCGCATCCCATCCGCGCATGCATCCTCCGGCACCCGCTCACGTTGCGCTCAGAATGCGAAAAGGCCGCTAGCGACTACATCGCTAACGGCCTTGGAAATTCTGGTGGGCTGTGAGTGGCTCGAACACTCGACCTACGGATTAAGAGTCCGCTGCTCTACCAACTGAGCTAACAGCCCTGCAATTCACTCAGTTCCGGCTCACATTGTGGCGTTGCCGCCGCTGCGTTTCCGCTGTGATTCGTTGATGTGTGTACTGCGAAGAAGGAAGATTATATGTAGCTTTTTTGGTTTGTGCAAGTCGGCCCGCAAATACTTTTGAAGCGCGCCGCATCAGGCCGCGTATCCGCCGTCCACCGCGAGACTTGCGCCGGTGACGTAGCGTCCGTCCGGACCCGCCAGAAACGCCACCATGCCGGCGATGTCGCGGGTTTCTCCATAGTGCGGCAGCGACAGCACCGCCACCAGATCGGGCGCGCTATCGCCGGCGGCAGGATTCATGTCGGTGTCGATCGGGCCGGGGTGCACCACGTTCGCGGTGATGCCGCGCGCGCCCAGGTCGCGCGCCAGGCCTTGAGTCAACCCCACCAGCGCGGACTTGCTCGCGGCATAGAGCGCCACGCCCGCGCGGCCGGCACGGGCCGCGAGGCAACTGCCGATGTTGATGATGCGGCCGCCATCCGGCATGGCGGCCTGTGCCGCCTGGATGGCGACGAAAGGCGCACGCACATTGATGTCCATCGTCCGCTCGTAGTCCTGCAGGGTCGCTTCGCCGATGGGGCCGGCCAGGAATATGCCGGCATTGTTGACCAGGATATCCACCGGGCCGAGTTCGGCGATCGCCTCTTCAACCGCCCGCTTGACCGCTTGCGCATCCGCGGAATCGGCCTGAATGGCGCGCGCCCGGCGCCCCTGCGCAGCCAGGTCTTGCGCCAGCGCCTGCGCGGCGGCGGCGGACGAGGCGCTCACGTAGGTAAAGGCCACGTCCGCGCCCTCGGCAGCGAGGCGGCGCACGATGGCCGCGCCGATGCCGCGGCTTCCGCCCGTCACGAAAGCCACTTTTCCAGTCAGGTTCCGCATTGTTCGTCCTTAATTTGTAGTGATCATTACAAATATGATCGCCGTCTTTCGGTGGGATCGTCAATCTATTTTTTATCGATCAACACAAAATACGCCCCGAGTTTAAAATCGCGTTTATGGCAGAACGTGGGCGCCCCCGGAGCTTCGACCGGGCCCAGGCCTTGCAAAAGGCCATGGAAGTCTTCTGGTCGAAGGGATATGAAGGAGCATCGCTAACCGATCTGACGGTGGCGATGGGCATCAACTCGCCCAGTCTCTATGGCGCCTTCGGCTCGAAGGAAAGCCTGTTCCGCGAAGCCGTCGAGCTCTACCGCGACACCGAAGGCGGCTCGGCAAGACGCGCGCTGTTGGCGGGGCCCTCCGCGCGCGATGCCATCCAGGCCATGCTGCTTGCGTCCGCCGAACGCTTCACGGCGCCCGGTGCGCCGCCCGGCTGCATGATCGTGTTGGGCGCTCCGGCCGGCAGCGTGAACCACGCCAGCGTGGGCGATTTTCTCGGGGACCACCGCCGGGAAATGCAAAGCCGCATTCTCGCCCGTCTGCACGCGGGCGCCTCGCAAGGCGAACTGCCCGCCGGCGCCGACCTCAAAAGCCTTGCCGCGTTTTATGCGACCGTGCTGCACGGCATGTCGATCCAGGCCCGCGACGGGGCCACCCGCAAGACCTTGCAAGCCGTGGCGCGGCAGGCGATGTGCGCATGGGACGCCCTGACCGCGGACAGCCCGCCGCCATCATCCGGCGCACCTCCCGGCCGCGCCCGCTCCTGACGGATGCCCCCATGTTTCGCATCGACCTACGGCGCCTCATCCTGTGGATCAGTCTGCTGTCGGTCATCCTGGTCCTGGCTGGCGGCCTGCATGCCAGCTACCTGGTGCAGCGCGCCCTGCTCCTGCACAACGCGCTCGAGGCGAACCGCATCTATGCGTCCAAGCTTGCCGTCACCACCGACGCCCTCCTGAACGATATCCGGCGCTATCTTTCCTACAGCGCCGATATGCTGGCCGACATGGAAGCGAACCCCGGGCAGATGGCCGACGAAACGCGGCGGCAGGAGCAGCAACTTGGCCATTTCAATTCCAGCTTCGTGGCATCGCCGCAAGGCAAGGTGCTGGCGGTGTCGTCCTCGTACCCGCAGTTGCTGGGACAGCAACTGATCAGCGACGCCGTCAACGAGGCGCTGGCGGCCCGGCGGCCAACGATCAGCGAACCCTTCCAGGCCCGCAACGGCCGCTGGCAGATCCTCTACACGCAACCGATTTTTTCGCGAGACTACCGCTATCTGGGATTCATCGCCGGTTCGCTCTATCTGCACGAAGACAATATGCTGGACCGTCTGCTCGCCCAGCATTTCTACCGTGACGACTCCTTTCTCTATGTCGTGGACCGCAAGGGCACGCTGATCTATCACCCCGACCGCAGCCAGCTCGGCAAGACCGCGCCCGACAACGATGTCTTCGCGTCGGCGCGACGCGGCGAGACCGGCCAAAGGCGCTTCATCGACGACCAGGGCCGCGACATGCTTGCAGGCTACGCGCCCGTGCCCAGCACCGGCTGGAGCATCATCGCGCAGCGCCCGGTCGCCAGCACCCTGCGGCCCTTGGGCGACCTGCTCATGGCCACCGCCCGCAACACCCTGCCCCTGCTTCTGCTCTCGGTGGCATTGATCTGGCTGTTGTCGCGCTGGATCGCGCGGCCGCTCGGCGAGATGGCGGGCATCGCCGAGCGCATACAGGATCCTGATTCGGTCGACCGCATCCGCGACGTGCGCTCCTGGTATTTCGAAGCCGCCCAACTCAAGCGCGCGCTGCTGATCGGGCTGTCATTGATACACCACAAGCTCAGCGACCTGCGCCGCGAGACCACGACGGATACCTTGACCGGGCTGCTGAACCGGCGCGGCCTGGACGAAGCGCTGGCGCTCCTGCAGGCAGAATCGGCGCCCGCCGCTGTGGTGGCCATCGACATCGACCATTTCAAGAGCATCAACGACCGCTACGGCCATGCCGCGGGCGACCAGGCCCTGCAGGCGCTGGCGAACATCATGCGCGAAGGCTCGCGCAGCGGCGATACGCTGGCTCGCGCGGGCGGTGAAGAATTCGTCATGCTGCTGCCCGGCGCGTCAATGGCGGCGGCCATCGCGATTGCGCAGCGGCTGCGCAATCGCCTGGCCGCGCGGGAGGCCCCCGCGCCCATCACCATCTCGGCGGGAGTGGCGCATTACCCCGAGCATGGCGCAACCCTGGAGGCGGTCTTCAAGCGCGCGGACCAGACGCTCTATTACGCCAAGAACCACGGCCGCGACGCCGTCTGCGTGGCGGACGACGCCGCCAAGGAAGGCTCGCGGCTGGTGTCCACGCCCTGAACCTTCACTTCCCCTTGGGCGGGGCCGGCGCCTTGGGAGGCTTGCGCATCTGCTCCAGCAACGGGCCGCACGCATTTTCGTCGGTGGTGCTGGGCGCGATCAGCGCCAGTAGCCCGGCGGCCGGCGTCAGCAGCACGCCCAGGGCGACCATGCCCGCGCCTCGCGCAGCCAGCGGCCCCACATGCACGCCCACGTCGGGAGAACCGAAGGTGCCGCGGACATACAGCGGCGACCGTAGCGAAAAGATGCGGAAGCCCTTGCTGTCGGGCGTGATGTCCATGTCGATCGTCTCGTTCTTGAAATCGGCCGAGCCGGTGATGGTGATCAGCGCATTTTCGGTATCGAAGACAAACACGCGCGGCGTCATCACGCCGCGTTTCATCTCAAGGTCCGCCGCGCCGCAATTGATCTTCACCTCGTCATCGCCGAACAGCTTGGAGACGACGTAGTTGCCGACATTCAGCCCGGCGATCTCCATCAGGCTGCGGCTGATCACGCCATCGTTCACCAGCATTTTCACGTCGCCCGTCGCCGAGCCGAGCAAGGCGGCGACCGAGTTGCCCGTGCCGCTCACGGCCAGGTCTCCGTTCAGTTCGCCCAGGGTCTTCTGCATGGCCTCGGTGGCCGGGAAAAGCTGCTTGAGCCTCAGGCGGCGCGCATGCATCTCGACACGGCCGGTCAGTTGCGCGGCGGAGCCATCCAGGCGCGCCGTGGCGTTCATGGTCCCGCCGGCCATGCCAAAGCGCAGGGGATCCAGCGTGAGCTTTCCGTCCTGCAGCACCACATGCACGGACAGGTCCGACAGGGGCAGCTTGCTGTCATGAACGATACGGGCGGCGTCCAGGGCGACATCGGCATCCATGTCGCGCCACCGGTCCGTGCGGAAGGCTTGCGTGGGCAGGACCTTGCCGCCCTTGGCCTTGGCCGGCGCATCCTTGGACTTGTCCGCGGCCGCGGGCGATCCGCCGGAAGGGACGCCGATCAAGGGCCCCAGATCCGCCATGCGCAACAGCTTGGAAGACAGCTTGCCGCTCAGCTTGGGCCGCGGCGTCCCCAGCGCGAAACTGACATCGCCATGCAGGTCGCTATCGCCGACCTTGCCGTTAAAGCCCTTGTATTCGAACTTGGCGCCGCCGGGATCCTGCAGCCTGGCCACAAGATGCCCGTCCGTGGCGTACGGCGGCGTATCCGGCAAGGTCACGCCGGTCAAGGGATAAAGCTGGGACATCGACGCGCCGGATAGCTTCAGGCGCAGGTCGAGCGCCCCCAGGTTGACCGGGTCGGTCAGGGTGCCCGCGACCGAGGCTTTCGTGCCGCCGATGGCGACGTCGGCCTGCAAGGGAAACGGCTGCCGGGCGTCTTGCAGGGCAAGCATGCCCCCGACCTTGCCTTCGCCCTTGGTGACAAGTCCCTTGTACTTGCCGTCCACTTTCCAGCCAAAGACATAATCACGGGGCGCCGGAGCCGATCCGTCTTCCGCCACGAAGGCTGCTCCGGCCACGTCCGCGAACGGCACCGGCTTGCCCAGCGGATCCACCACTACCGTCAAGTCCGCCTTGAGGACCCCGTCCACCAGCCCCACGCGCCCCTTGTCGAAGCCGATCTCGTTGATATCCAGCACCCAGGGCGATGGTTCACCGGTATCCGGCAGCGTAAACACCCAATTGGCCCGGCCATCAGCCAGCCGCTCCAGGTCCGCGGCCGGTTCCGTCAGTTGAATCCGGCGGATCACCACACGCTGGCCCAGCAGCGGCAGCAGCGCGATGCTGAACTCGCCGCGCTTCAAGGTCGCGAAATGAGGCGCCTTTGCCCACGGCGCATTGCCCACCGAAATATCGTTGGCGATCACGCGCGGCCACGGCACCCAAGCACGCCAGCCGCCTTCGCCGGTTTCGCGCGTCCATTCCACGCTCAGGTCACCGTTGATGGCGAAGGGACGTCCGATGGCGGCGCTGGCCCGTTCGTTGATCATGGGCTTGGCGCGGTTCCAGTCAAAAGTGGCCAGCGCCACCGCCAGCACCACCACCAGGAGGGCGACGCCCCCGACTATCCCGATCGCTATTTTTCTTGTACGCGTCATGGTTACTATCCTTGGTATTGCCGCCGGCGCGATGCCGATCTTGGTCTATCGCCCAAGGGTATCGCGGCGCGCCGCGCGGGTTGGGCTTGCCGGCCCCATAATGTGTGCGGATCTTTCCGCGCCAGCCTGACCGGACGGCGCCGTGCGACACGCGCACCCGGCGGATTGGCCAGCACGAAGCGTGCCTGACCCCGCATGCGCCGTTACAAAACGAGATGAGTCCGAGCGGCCGGAAATGGCCGAAATGCCCGCATTCATCGAACATTCGACGCCGACGCGGCTCCAATGGCTGGATGACGATTCCGCGTCCCCCTGACCGGTGCGGATGGCAGACTTAACCTGGAGGCCCGATGCGGCACTCGACCTTGATTTTCGTGTTGGCGGCGTTTGCGCTGCTGACGCTCAGCCGCCTGGCGC
>RCUK01000492.1_pt1 | contig 34797 bp, 24 predicted proteins | sample 2166381 | NCBI WGS metagenome assembly RCUK01 (sample SAMN09932809, study PRJNA488358) | compost metagenome | isolation source: compost soil in an enriched community | place: Germany: Experimental Botanical Garden | reverse complement strand
CTGGAGCGCGCCATCGTGTATGCCTAGGTCATAGCTTAGGGTATCCAATATGTCCCATTCCGGGTCAATATTTACCTTTATCCAATCACTCAAAGGATAAATATTTTGGGAGATGGGGTGCCCCTTTGAAATAAGGTGGGCAACATACCGCTGGGAAAGCGACCTTACCCGCCCAGGCGAGGAACAATAAATAATGGTCTGTTGGCGGTTGAGGCTGTCGAGCAGTTCAAAAAGGCGTTCTTCACGTTTAGCGGTTTTGCCTTTGCCCTCAAACTCTGACTGGTAAATTTGCCAGTAGTCTACAGTCCTGGAGGCTACAAGGCTGTAATCGCTCTTGACGAAAACAGCTCCGAATTTATCCGCAAAGCCCTGGCTTATGGTATCGATATTTGGCCCAAGCAAATAGAACTGTGGTGAATATTTCCTTAGCATATAATATAGCGCACAGTTTAGCGGTGAAGAACGCTCGTCGTCCCGCCTTCCGCTCAGCTTGTAGAATTCGTCGACCACAACAAAATCGACGTTCGGGAAAAGTGGGTATTCGTTCACGCGCTCTGCGGTAAACAGGAAAATGTTACCCAATTCTGTACTGGGCTCCTGTGAAGTGCGCACCAGTAATTTGTAATGGCTTTTATATTTCAACAGCTTTTTCCTGGTTTCGTCCAATAATGCGAGGGTTGGTTGGATGACCACTATGTTGCGATAGCGTTTAGAGGCAACGAGTTCTTCTATGAGCAGGCTCTTGCCAAAGCTAGTTGGTGCGCTTACGATTACGTTCTTCCCGGATTCGAGTAGGTCCAATATTGTACGCTGCTCCTGGTGGAAATACTTCGAAACCAGGTTTTCCGAGAGGTGTAATTCTTTCCTAAGCTCGGGAGAAATACCTTTTAAAACCATCCTGTCCCGTTTTTTCTCGAGATAGGGGTAAAACCCCACTGCCTCGACCAGGTCGGTCCAGATTTCCAGGGTAGCAGGGGGGAGTTTGTCCCAGTTATCAAGGACATGTATAATGAGCAGCCTCGCTTTGGCCTCGTCTGATTTGACAAGGATGGAGCAATACTGTGCATATCTAAAACTATCATCGAGCCCAAATGTAGGGGATTGTGCAATCCCAAGGAGCAGTTCTTCTAAATCAGGCATTTTGTTGAGCGTTAAGTTTGTGGTGGAGTTTTGTTATGAGCTGTTTTTTACTCGGGATCGGGAAAAGGATAAGGATTATGTTCAGGCCCGTACTGGGCGGTTGGCCGGCTTCGTCCGCGATTTTTGCCAGGGAGGTGTCGAATGCGGCGCGTAGTGCTGCTGTTTCTCTTTCAAAGCCGTCGATAAAGCCCTGGGACGACTCGTCCGTTACCCCATCAAAAATGGTCGATTGGTAGGTACAGATCAAGGGGATTGAAATCGAAGAGAAAAGCTCCTGTAGCTTTTTCTGCCCGCTTTCGACCTTTGCAAATGCATCGAACCAATACTCTTTCTGCTGCAGGAAGCCCTCATATTCCTCTTTGGTATTCGCATCCCCATAATCGCTCAAATTGATATAGGCATCCCTTTTCTTGCCGATAAGGGCGATTTCACGCAGGAAAAAATCAGTCCTGAAATGCGCTTTGATATCCCCAATAAGGTCTTCGATGCCACGTTCTCCTGCTTTATTGTCCTTCCTGGAATATACTTTTGATTCGCCCAGGTAGAGCGTGTTTTTACTGGCATCGCCAGGGTCTTTGCCGATATGCACAACATCAAAGCCGTGCACTACCCCGCCATCGGTATCCTTGAAGTGTATTTTTGATACCAGTGGCGTGCTTGAAAAAAAGTCCCTAAGGATAAGGTGGAGGATCATTTCCCCAAATTCGCCGCGTTTAAGGTATTTTTGCTCTGGGGTGATCTCACAGTCGAATAGCTCTGAACCGTCTTCGAGATAGACCTTCCGCACGGCATTATAGGAATCAATTTTATAGATCGCCCTGGCAGCCTCTTTTAGCTTTTGCCGGTTGTAGGTTTTCAGGATGCCGGTGTGGTATCCGAACGCAAAATCGACGATGGTATCCATCAATTTTTCAGAAAGCTCCTCGTCCCTGTACCGCTGGAAATCAAAACCTACGGAATAGGCCCTGAATCCTGGTTCGGAAATCCCTTGTTTGATTATATGTTCGGAGTCGAATGCCATTGAGAACGTAATTTATTTCTGCTAAACATAAAAATTTTAGAAAAGAAATCCTAACATCTGCCATTTTCTGTGCTATTTTTAACAGGGTGCTTAGGTAGGGGGGCTTTGACAGGTAGCAAAGGCATGGGCCCCACTTGTACTTTTGCTGCGGTTGGCCCTGTTAGGTACTTTTTTGTACGCAGTTGGAAGCGGGCAATGGTATTTTGTGGAAAGTTAATAGCTTATGGTTTTTTGGGTAAGGGTTTATAAAGGGATTTTTTTCTAACTTGGCGGCCTTAACGTAACTCACAACATGTTCACGAACTTAATGTCCCTATGGAAAAAATGGCGGAGGGCTAGGCGGATAGCCGCTGCGCGCAACATACTTCCCCCATATCTGCTCAAAGAATTTGAAACCGAGCTGAACTATAAACTTTGGACCACTAAAGGGGCCAGGTTTGCAGCCAGCCACCGTAGTGAAACCTTGCAGCGCTTATCTGGCCAGTGCGTAGGCTATTTGTCGGCTTACCTGATTATAGTTGGTTTGGTAAATGTATACGGCCTGAGTTTCTGGTTGATTACTTTGACTGATGCACAGGTCAATTTTGCCTCCATATCACTTTCTGTAATGATCCTGCTTTTTAGCCAGTTGGAAAGTGCGGAGAATTTTGTGCTTAAGGCCCACCGGTATCACGATTGTGCCCTGGATATTGCAGAACTTTATAATGAATTAAGGTATACTAAGACCTACGAAAATGAAAATCCTGGGAAAAAAGATATCCTCCAAGGTATCAGTGATAGGTACGATAAGATCCTGAAGCGATATGAAAACCATAAGCCAATCGATTATGAACGTTTCCAGTTGACAAAACCTGGGTACTTTAAGTTAGGCTCAAGGGCAAAAGGATGGGTGAATATCAAATATTATTGGAAGGTTTACTTTAAATATCATTTATTGATGTACGGGCCACTGGTTATATTCTTACTGATCAACCTAAAAAAACTATTTGTGGGCAACTAATTTTTTCCACAATGAATAGGATTATTTATTGTTCCAAGTTTGTAATTTTTTATTGCTAAGTATTTGATTATTAGCTTGTTTTATCTTTTTGTTGAGGATGGAAAAATATAATTTGTAAAATATTGATTATCAGTAACTTATCTATTTTTTTGATCTTTTGTATCTAAATTGTATCTTGTTGTCGTAAATAATTGATAGTCAGTGTGTTTTTAATTTCTGTATCGGTTTTTATTATCGATATTACTCCAATTACCTGAAATTAAGGAACTGATTTTCGTTTTGATCTATAAAAAAAAATAAGGTCATATTTCTGCGATCTTATACCGTGTAATTTTTAACACTGTAATTTTATAACTTACTTTCACCCCAACTGCTAGGATTTAGCAGGTCTCGAATGTCCACCTTAAGAACTTCAGCAATAGCATTTAATTCTTCTAACGAAGGTTGTTGTTTATTGTTGCACCATCTCGATACGGTCTCTACTCTACGTCCAAGATGCTCCGCCAAATATTTATTAGAGGTTTTCTTTTCAGCTAATACAATTTTTATTCTATTTAAATCACCCATATTAATTAAAAATTGATTTTAAAAGTTATTATTTTGATTTTTAAAATCAATTTTCTATATTTGTTAATCAGTTATTTATAGCGACAAATAGAGTTTGGGAAACCTAGCTTTTAACGATGTCACTCATGGATGAAAACCGTCAAACTTTCCACATGAGCCGATCGTGAGTTCGCCATTTCTATTGAATCTTTATATCTTTGATATATATTATTCAATAGGGCGAACCTCATGTCAGTCTTTTGTGGAACTTAAACTTAGTTTTAAGTGGTTCTTGACGGTACCGCATTCAAAAGCTTTGAGGCTCGCCTTATTGGTATCTTACTAATCCAGGCTCCCTTTTGCTTTTTTGAGTTTGCATCGTTTTACATAAAACTAAAAATTTATGAAAACGAATAAATTAAGTCCTATCAGTTACCAGTATCTCCAAGAGTTACTGCTTAATTATTCCCTTAAACTTCTAATACAGAACGTTATTTGTTCTCCATCGTAATGTGGACTAGAATTTCCAAGTAAAAATATAGCCCAAAAAAGCAGAGGCTCGTGTGATGAGAGCGCACAAAGTCCCTGTAGGTTAATTTAACTTGGTACCAGCCCTTTATTGCTTAATTAGGCAGGCACATTACTATGGTTTTTCGCAATCCCAAGGTAGGTATCTTTTTCCTAATAACAAATACAGTATCCGCATCTACATATTTAAATGCGGATGGGCTGGTTTTTATCTGCTTTTTCTTACCAATATATTAAAATAATTTGCAGACATGAGCCAGAATAACTTTAGTTCATTTGATCGGCTTTATGCATTAAAGCCCAAAAATCCCACGTGATGATGTTAAGGGCAGGAATGGCCTTTATGGCCAGTAGAAATAGGTTCTTTAATGATGTTCCTGCCCTTTTTATTTATCTCTGTCAACTAACCACTTGGCTATTGCTATTGTAATCAATCAGTGATGGCCTAACTAACCTTGAGTTTTATGTCTTTCAAAAAAATAACGGAAATTTCCGTAAGGGAATTCCCATGCCCAAACTTTTCATCCTCTGTAGGATTGAAAAATACCGTTTTATGCTTTAGCTTACTGTTTATTATACTCTTTCAATGTCCGTCCTATGGGCAGGTACCTCCCAAAGGGATTGCCATTGGCCAGGCTATCCCGGACGCACTGTGGAATGAACCGCTGAAATTGCGCCTTCCTTCAGGTAAGTTCCAGCAAGTTTCCCTCTCCAAATACCGGGGAAAGCTGATCATCCTGGATTTTTGGGCTAGCTGGTGCTCGACCTGTATCGCATCTTTTCCTATGGGGCATGCGCTGCAGCAACAGTTCCCAGACAGTCTTGCTTTAATTCCTGTCTCTGATGAAAAAGAGGAAGGGGCTCTTGCTCTGCTTAATCGCAAGACTTCCGCTTCCTGGGCGGACAAGCTGACCACACTAATTGGAAAAAATAACCTTTCATCTTATTTCCCTCATCATGGCAATCCGCATTTCGTCTGGATATCGCCTGCAGGCAAGCTCATTACTACCACTACTAAATTTGAGCTTAAAGCGGAGAATATCCGCGCTGCGTATTCTGGAGATAAGCGGTTTAACCCTGCTCCAAATGTTCATCAGGACTTATCTCGTCCCATCTTTTCATCTGACCTGAGACCACTTGACCAGTTATCCTTCAGTTCCTCTTTTTACCGGGGACATATTGCAGGCACCGGCCCTGGACCACATCCTTATTATTCTGGAAAAATCGTTCGGGGGATCAGGCACGCCAATAGCCCTTTATTTAACCTATATAGCTACGCGGCTAAGCAGCTATACCCCGATATCATCCGCTGCCTAGTAGATTCACCTGATTCCGTTATTTTAAAACTTTCTTTATCTCTCGGGCAAGAAACCCACCGCAAATATTGCGCTACCTATGAACTCTGGATACCTACTGAAAGGTCTGCCGAGCTCTATTCCATTATGCTGGATGACCTAAACCGATATTCGGGTTATAGTGGCGCTTTAGAAAAAAAGATAACTAGGTGCCTGGTGATAACCAAGGCTAAAGTCGCGAAGCCCTTTAAAGGCAAATTGCCTATTCCACGATCTGATGCTAAGGGGAGTCTGGTAACCTTTGTGCGTACGCAAAACGGGCAGGGCGGGGTTTCCATGCCCTTGGTTGATGAGACAGGTGGCGAGACAACAGGAGTCGGCAGTTATGGGCCACTTGACAGATCTGCCTTGGAAGCGGTGTTATCCTCTTTGGGTTTGGAGCTGAAGGAAGCGGAGCGGGAAGTGCAGTGGTTTGTCATCCGCAATAGAACTAACCTCAAAAACTAAAAAGATGCGCTTATGAAATTAAAATATCAAACATCGTCCCTGATATATATCCTGCTGCCTTGCCTGTTTATTTTTTTTATGGGTAGCTCGGGCACTTGCGTCGCCCAGCAGCGAATTTCCGGTAAGGTGTCTGGCCCTAATGGAGAGGGAGTCTCTGCTGTACGCGTCAGGATTGCAGGCGCTTCACCTGGCGTTTCCCTTACAGCAGCTGATGGCAGTTTTACCATCAGCTGCGCTGTGGGGGATACGCTTATTTTTAGCCACATTTCTTATCAGCAATTAAAACTTCCCGCTTCCCTATCCATGCAGGTCAGGCTAGTACCACTTGCGCAGCAATTGGATGAAGTAACCGTTTCTACGGGCTATCAGCGCCTGACTAGGGAACGCGCCACAGGATCTTTTACATTGATAGCAGAGAAGCAGCTGAATACCCAGGTAAGTACCTCAGTACTCTCCCGGCTGGAAGCAGTTACCAGCGGACTTGTGATCGATAGGACTACCAATAGCCAGGGTAATTTTACTGTACGGGGGCTCAGCTCAATATCTGGGCCTAGAAGTCCACTTATAGTATTGGACAATTTTCCTTATGAAGGGGATTTAAATAACATCAATCCCAATGAGGTGGAAAGTATCACAGTGCTTAAAGATGCAGCAGCTGCATCCATCTGGGGAACCCGGGCCGGAAACGGAGTGATTGTCATCACTACCAAAAAAGGAAAAATGAATTCACCGCTTTCCATTAGTCTGTCCGCGATCGCAACGCTGGTAAAGCAGCCAGACTTATATCAGCTGAAAGTGATTAGCACCCCTGACTATATTAATCAGGAGATACTCCAGTATTCCAGGGGGGCTTACTCCTCTGATATTTCCTCTCCCGAACACCCTGCGCTCAGTCCGGTGGTAGAAATCCTGGCCAGTAATTTAAGTGAGGCTGAAAAAAATGCGCAGATCAATGCATTAAAAGGAATAGATGTACGCGATGAATTTAGCCACTACCTTTACCGCAGGGGCATCAACCAGCAGTACGCTTTAAGCCTTGACGGGGGATCAAGCAAGTTCTCCTGGCGCAGCTCGGTAAGTTTTGATGATAATACTGGCGTGCTTTCCGAAAAGTTCCGGCGTACCGCTTTGGGCTTTTCAGCACGGGCAATCCTCACTAAAGGTGTAGAATTATCTTTTGGCTTGCGCTATACCAAGAGTTCAACCGGGTCCGGAGCCCCAGGTTATGGCGATATTCTTTTCCGTGGAAATGTGCTCTATCCTTATGCCCGCTTTAGGGATGATAAAGGAAATGACCTTCCCATCATCCGGGATATTAGCAGTTCTTACCTCTCGCAGCTCGGAGGGGGACGGCTATTGGACTGGAAGTATTACCCTTTGCAGGATTATCTTCAGGATACTAGTACCAGCCTGCTTCAGGATATCTTGCCCAATGCCTCACTAAAGGTTAATCTTTTTAAAGGACTTTCTGCTGAGCTTCGCTACCAGTACGAGCGGCAAAGTCAGACGACTAATCACCTTTCTACAGTGGAGAGTTATGCTGCCCGTTCCCTGATTAATTCCTTTACACAGCTTCCTTCCTCAGGCGCTCCAGTACTAAAAGTGCCAATCGGTGGGATTCTGTCTCGTGGTAGTTCTGAGCTCGAATCAACAGCGGCAAGAGGTCAGCTGGATTACCAGAACAGTTTTGGGCTTTTCTCGCTCTCTGCGATAGCGGGAGCTGAAATCAGAACATTAAGGTCTTCGGCTCTGGGAAGCAGGGTTTATGGTTATGATCCATCGAACTTAAGTTCAGTGGCAGTAGATTATACCACCTTTTTTCCTGATCTAGTGACTGGGTTTGAAACCCGCATCCCTCAAGGCGTTTCAGCATCAGAGAAAATCAACAGATATATTTCGGGCTTTACCAGTGCTGCGCTAACATTCAAATCCCGCTATACCCTTTCGCTCAGCTCAAGGGCAGACGGATCGAATCTTTTTGGTGCTGCTGTAAAAGACAAGTGGAAACCGCTCGCTTCAGCAGGGCTTGCCTGGACGATATCTTCAGAACCTTTTTATAAAGGAAACCTTCCTGGATATCTAAAACTAAGGGTGACTTACGGCAAGAGCGGCAATGCTGATGCCAGCCAAACAGCAGTGACCACCATCCGTTATGGGTCGGTATCCCCTTATACCGGTAGCGCTTACGCGCAGCCTGATAGGTATTATAATCCTGGGCTAAAGTGGGAAAAGGTTAGTATGCTAAATATTGGGCTGGACTTTTCTGCACTTTCTTCCAGACTTTCGGGTAGCATCGAATATTACCGCAAAGATGCATCAGACCTTTTTGTTCCTTACCCGATCGACTATACCACTGGGGTATCTACAACAGTCGTGCGCAATGCAGGCAGGATGCGAGGGAATGGGGTAGACCTGGTGCTGCATTCAGCAAATATCAAAGGGACTTTTAACTGGGAAAGTGATTTAAATCTTTCTTATTACAGTGACCGGCTGAAAGCTTATTTTCTTAGCCCCGCATTGATTGATATCAGCAGCGCCAGGGTATCGGGCGTGGTCGGAAAACCCCTTTATGGGATTTATGGTTACAGCTCGGCAGGGCTTGATCCAGTAAATGGAGATCCGCTGGGAATACTAAAGGGAGTCCCCAGCAAAGATTATACAGCCATAACGCAAGGCCTAGGCGAAGATGGACCAAAATACTTTGGGCCTGCAACACCAGTGTTCTTTGGCTCGCTGGGTAATACTTTTTCCTATGGCAATTTTGCATTAAGCGTGCAGCTCACTTTTAAGCTGGGTTATTATTACCGTAGTCCTTCTATCAGCTATTCTTCGCTCAATGGTTATTCTCCCGGGCACTCGGATTTCGCGCTAAGATGGCAGAAGCCTGGTGATGAGCTTAATACCAATGTGCCCTCAGAGATTTATCGCAGCAATACTGCTAGGGATGCATTTTATCTGGGATCAGAAGTGCTGGTCAAAAGAGGTGATCATATCAGGCTAAACTTTATTAACCTGGATTACAGCCTCCCGCTAAGACTGGCAAAAAAAGTAGGGCTGGCCAGGGCATCCCTGTTTGCGAATGCAAGTAACCTAGGGCTGATCTGGAAGGCAGGAGATGAAGATCCGGAATATCTTGGAAATTCTTTGCTCAGCTACAACCGTAATTTTTCAATAGGCTTTAGAGCCGGATTTTAAAGTATGCAATGATGAAAACGAGAAAAAATATAACCATAGTGATGGTGGCTATACTAGCCATCACCACTATACCAGGGCTGATGTCCTGTAAAAAGTTGCTGGAGGATAAGCCTGATAGCAGCCTTTCTCTGGTAACAAGCCTGAAAGATATGCAGGCGTTAATGGATTATTACCCAACCGTAAATTTCCGGGAAGCAGGTTCGGGTGAGGCTAGCAGTGATGATTATTTCTTGACTACTGCGGACTGGTCGGCAAGGACAGAGCAGGAGCGAAGGCTTTACCTATGGGAAGGAGATAATATCTTTGCCCCGGTATCTAACCCCTGGCGCGATACGTTTCAGCCGGTATTTCTAGCCAATACTGTACTTCAGTCACTGGAAGCTAGTAGCAAGGGTACCTTAGGCGCAGGCTATGAAGATATCAAAGGGCAGGCGTTATTTATCCGGGCGAAATGTTACCTTCAGGCTGCAGCCATTTGGTGCCTTGCCTATGACCCCGCTACTGCAGGAAGCACTCTTGGGCTTCCTTTAAGGTTAGATCCAGATTATAATACGCCATCGGTTAGATCTAATTTAGCGCAGACTTTTGTACAGATTGAGGCTGATTTACTTGAAGCGGCAAGATTGCTGCCTGAAAAACCCTTGCATGTCATGCGGGGATCAAAAGGAGCAGCTTATGGACTGCTCTCCAGGCTATACCTATATATGGGTCGTTACGCCCTAGCAGGGGAATATGCATCAAAGGGACTCGCTATCAATAGCACTTTGATTGATTACAATAGCCTGTCGGCCACTGCCAATTTTCCCTTAGTGCAGTTTAACCCCGAAGTAATCTATGCTAGCCACTTTTCAACGCCTGCGCAGTTAACACAGGCCAGGGCCAGAATTTCTGATGGCCTGCTATCTCTTTACCCAATAGAGGATCTCAGGCGTAGCATTTTCTTTAAAGCAGGGACATCAGCTACCACCATCTTTAAAGGAAGTTACGAAGGGTCAGCTTCGCTGTTTTGTGGGGTGGCAACCGATGAGCTATTATTGAACCTGGCTGAAGCTAAAGCCAGAGAAGGGAATACTTCCGAGGCGCTTACCTTATTAAATAGTCTTCGTATTAAACGGATCAAAAAAGCAAACTACGTACCCTTAAGTGGCCTCGATGCGTCCGCGGCGCTAGAACAGGTGCTACTTGAGCGAAGGCGCGAACTGGTATTCAGAGGAATCAGGTGGATGGATATTAAGCGGTTAAACAGGGAAGGACGAGCAATTACGCTAAAGCGCACGTTGGATGGGAAAGAATATGTGCTTGCGCCAAATGATCTGCGGTTTGCTTTAGCGATACCAGAAGATGTTATTCGGCTTTCAGGGATGCAGCAGAATCCAAGATAAGAGGTGAAAAAAGAGCTGCCTTGGAGACAGGCAGCTCTCAAAGCTTAACTTAAGGATTGATTTCCTTACGGGTTAACGCTGCATCGGTAATATCCTGCGTTGTAGAGAAATTAGCTAAGTAAGTTTCCAGTTCTGGCCTGGTGTCGATAGACTCATCGACTTCTAAAACACATGGAAGGGGATGAGGATCATTATCACAGCCAGTAACTGAAGGCGAGCTAACCAAACTATACTGGTTTTCATCAAAAGCCAAGCTTTGGCTGTTTGCATTATATTTCCAGTAAACTGAAGTACGTTTTTTTTCAGTAGATGACTGGTTTGAAATGGTAAAGGCGCTAGCGCCTAAAATAAGTACCATGGCAGCTGCGCCAAGGATACTTTTTGCATTGAAAATATTCATGTTATAGTTCTTTGAATGAAATAAATTGTTGCGTTGTCTTTGAGGCAGACCTGCCGAGAAAGTCTTGGATATAACCTTCTCCTTTAGCTCGCTTACAGGCATCGCCGGAATAATGCAGACCTCAATGGGGACAGCCGCCGGAAGGAGGGAACTTGAGCATCATGTGTAAAGGATTGCGTTTTTTGAGATTCCATTAGCTGATTTTGAGGTCAATGGAATAAAGTTCAGTAGGTTTTTATAGCTGGATGATACCCAAATGTTACTAAATGGGAATGCAGAGCGAGAGACGAGCGGATAAAAGTCACCTTTTAAGGATTATCGCCTGATTCTGCTTAAAGTTCTGTTATCGATCCCGAGGTAACTTGCAATATGCTGTAATTGACTTGATTTTGCGATACTGGGATATTTGCGGATAAAATCAGCATAGGCCTGACTGGCATTCGTATTTTGGAGCATAAAGCTATGGTAGAGCATTCGCTGGATTTCTGAGCCGTGTAGTAGTTCAATGATGGTGCTGAATTCCCTAAAGTTGTGGTAGAGATTGTAGAGGTGCCTTTGATCAAAGTCTAAAATGGTCACTTCATCAATCGCGTGTAAGAAAGTAGGCATATCCCGCGCCTTTAAATAATGCGACGGAAACAAGAATGTTCCTTCAGGGAAAAAACGCAGGGTGTACTCCTTTCGTTCTTCCTCATCCAGGGCAAATAACCTCAGGCTTCCATGCTGGATGAAAAGTAGTGGCTGTTCAATGAAGTTTGCTGTTGATTGTACTAGTCCACTGGAGAAATGCTGCGCTTTAAGGATGTAATCGAGATAGGCCTTAAGACCTGCACTAATGGGATGATAGTTAGAAAGGGTTTCGAAGAATTTTTCTTTTTCCATAACAGTTGTTTTCGGGTAAAGAAAAAGTATTTCGAAGGCTTGTCAAGTGGCCGGGAGGGTAACCCCAGGCAACTACTGCAAGATAATTTTTTGGAGCTTTCTAATCGAAACCTTCACTAAAGAATTCTTCCATAGAAATGCCAAAGGCACGCACAATTTTTACCAGGCTGCTATAGCGCAAATCTTCGCCACGCTCGTAGCGGCCGTATTGTGAACGGGGAATTTCATGCTTGTAAGCAAAGTATTCATAGTTGCTATAACCCGCTTTGATCCGCAGAGATTTGATGCGATCGCCGAGCTGTTTTAGCTCTACTGTTCGTTCAACGCTCCGCTTTTCTTTTTCACCTTGTGCCATGGGGTAAAATAAAGCAATGGTAATGTCCAATATTACCACTTAATAGTTACCACTTTTTAGTGTCTTTTGAATATTTTACGTAATTTGAACCACTGCCAGCTGATCCTTTCAGCCCGGCCTTAAATATCCAAAATGATGGAATTAAATAGATCCGAGCAAGAAAATAATTTCCTATCAACCCCAATAGGAGACCTCGCGGTAACCGAGGTCTTTAAGCTTCGCTCAAAACTAATGGGCTTTTCCACTATATCACAGATTCTGGATACTGATATGAAACTGATAACTCAAAAAGAAGATTATTCTGAAAGATGGTATTTTGAATTGGTTAGCCTACTGGATAGAAATAAGCTCCTGCATTTAATCTAGATGAGCGCGCTATCGCAACAAGTATAGTTTTTTGGAAGGATGTTTCTTATTTAGCTTGATAATCGAAAAAGATTTTGAATCTTTAGGTACCTGATTGGAGCCTAGGTTTGGCAGAACAATTTCGTTTAATAGCTTACTATAAAATTCTTACTAAAAGCCCATAAATATCAAACGCTTTTATCAACACAAGATTCATTTTACCGAAAAAAAGTAGCTATTCGTTTTACTAAACAGGTAATCATTTTACTAATAGGTTAGCGAAATACAACCTCCAATGAGACATCTATAATTTTACCCAAACAAGGCGCCTTAGATAATGATTTTCTAAAACGGAACGCGTTTTACTGACAAAATCATTTTTTTATTCTTTGTAGCGAAGATTATGCGTGTACAGAATATTATGGCTAAAAAAAACAGCTGGTAGTGAACAGTTGAAACTCCTCTTATCTCTGAAAGAATTCTTTCTCAGCAACAAAAAGTAAAGAAATTGAGCCGAGAAAAAATGAAGAAGAGTCTTAATGTCTTTGAAAAAATAACGGCTATCCTATTTGGAGCCTCCGTGGGATTCCAGCCTTTTTATAATCACTTCCCTAAGCCGCCCTTCGTTCTCATCGCCCCATCTACCCAAGGTGCCAATGATGGGGATTAGAGTTTTGCCGAATTCAGTGAGGCTGTATTCGACCTTTGGTGGCAATACCGGGTAAATTACTTTGGTTATCAATTCGTGTGCTTCAAGCTCATTTAACTGCACATTCAGAATCCTTCTTGATGCCTCGGGAATTTTACGCTGGAGTTCGCTTGGGCGTTGATACCCTTCATTGATGAACCATAACAGACGAATTTTCCATTTGCCGTACAATACCTCGCCAATCAGATCCAGTCCACAGTTTAGGTTCAAAGGCAGTTTTCTTTCGTACATATCACAAAGATAAGGGTAAGCAACAAAACAGCAATAGGGGATAAATTTATCCCTATCTGATTCGTTTATCCGTACTTGCAGGGGCGAGATGTATGGCTGAAATTTGTCTTAAATAAAAATACGTATGGAAGAGTTTAATTTCAATAACGAGTTATCAGATAAGATAGCACTGGTGACTGGTGGCACCAAAGGAGCTGGCAAAGCCATAGCTGAGCGTCTGCTTAGTGCAGGGGCAACAGTAATCATCAGTGCGAGAAACAGTCCGCAAGAGCAGAACGAGCAACTGCATTTTATTGGCGCCGACCTTAGCACTGCCGATGGTACACAAAAAGTGGTTGAGGAGATTCTGCAGAAATTCGGACATTCTAATCAACAACATGGGCAGTTCAGAAACCCCAGGCGGTGGATTTTCGGTCTTGACAGATGCACAATGGGTGGCGACCATCAACGCAAACCTGCTTGCGCCGGTTCGTTTGGACAGGGGATTTTTGCCACAAATGATCGACCGGGGAAATGGGGTCATCATCCACATCGCCAGTATACAGGGCAAACTGCCTTTGTACGATTCAACCTTGCCTTACGCAGCAGCAAAGGCTGGATTAATCAACTACAGTAAAAGCCTTTCCAATGAGGTTTCACCCAAAGGTGTTCGCGTGCTTACCGTTTCGCCCGGATGGATCATGACCCATTCAGCAATCCGGATGATGGAGCGAATTGCTGAAAGCTCAAATGGTACCGTGGAGCAGGCAACCCAAAGCGTGATGGATGCCCTTGGCGGTATACCTTTCGGCAGACCGGCCCATCCCGAAGAGGTTGCAGAACTTGTAGGCTTTTTGGTCTCTCCAAGGGCGGGTTATTTAACAGGAACCGAGTATGTGATTGATGGAGGAACCATACCAACTATTTAATCATTTCTAAAAAAAAAATTATGAATTTACCAGACCTTATTACAGCCTTTGTAGCTGCCCAGAATGCCCAAGAAAGCGCTACCTATGTAGCCTGTTTTACTCCAGATGCTGTTGTTTTTGACGAAGGCCGGAACCATCAGGGAAGAGATCAGATCAGGGCGTGGAAAGAAGAAACAAACCAAAAGTACAATGCCCTTTTAGAGCCCATCGGATATTCGGGGTCTGAGGATGCCGGTAAGCTCAACGCTAAAATTTCCGGAACCTTCGAGGGTAGCCCGATAATACTGAATTTCCAGTTCAAATTTACCAATGGCCTGATTAGCTCTTTAAGAATAACGGACTGACGATTTGTAGCCCAATCCCTTATCGCCGGCCTGGGTGCAGTTGATTTGGGGAAACGCCATATTTCTTTTTGAAAATAAAAGAAAAATGAGAGAGGTCTTCAAAACCGACTTCGAGGTAAATCTCCGTCGGTTTTTTCTTTTTCTCAGCCAGGTGATAATAAGCCAGCTCCAATCTTTTCTCGGTCAGCCATTTTTGGGGAGTGGTATCAAACAGTTTTTTAAAGTCCCTATTGAAAGTTGACAGGCTACGGCCTGTCAGGTACCCCAGTTTTTCAAGGGACATGTTGAACATAAAATTACGCTGCATGAAATCAATCAGGTCGATCTTGCCAGGAACGTCGAAGTTGGCAAGCACGCTGTCGACGCTTGGGTCGATGAGCCGCAAGATACTGATCGCCTCCTCAATTTTAAGGGTAGCCAGGTTTTCCGGGAATTCACTTTCCACATCAAAATAGGGGATCAAAGAAGCCAGGCAACTTTCCAGTAGCGGGTGGCTACTGAAACGGTAGATTTTCTGCTGAGGTTGTGTTTTTTTGCTATGCTCGATTTTTTCATAGAATTTTTTTAACCGCTCAGTGGAGAGGTGCATCACCACGGTTTTATGAGGCAGGCCGTTTTTCGGATAGTTGATAATGGTTGCAAGCTGGTTCCTCGGAATCAGGAAAATATCGCCTGTTTTAAAAATGAAGGTAGATTCTGCCTGTATAATCTTGGTTTCCCCGGATATGAACCATACCAGCATATGGTCATCGAACATCAGCTCGGATTTGAAGAGCTTGTCCTCATAGCTGGAGAGCTTGATGTCCTTAGTCAGGTATTTGGATATATGTTCCATCGTGATAAAGTTATTGGTTTTTGATTACATTTAGTCAGATACATTGGCCGCCGTCGATCAAATACTCCGAGCCGGTAATAAAGGAAGCATCATCGCTTGCCAGAAAGGTAATCAGTTTGGCTACTTCCCCCACTTCACCGAACCTGGACAATGGAATGGTGCGGATCATTTGTTCTTCCAAGGATTTGCTCAATCCGATTTTATCCATGATCTCGGTTGCAACCGGCCCCGGACTAACCGCATTTACCCTGATTTTACGGGCGGAAAGTTCGAGTGCGGCTATTTTCATTACTGAATTTAAAGCCGCCTTGCTTGCCGCATACACAGAGGCCTGGACTGGGGAGATGTGTGCCGAGGTAGAGGAGAGCAGGATCACCGACGCATTCTCCTTTAAGAGCGGGATGAATTTGCTTAAGGTAAAATAGGCACCCTAGAAATTGACATTCATCACCTGGTCAAAAACAGCTTCCGGCATGTCCTCGATTAGTGAAAATTTGGTAACCCCGGCATTCACAATCAGAATATCGATCTGGCCATAGCGTTCGGTAACTGCCCTTGCCAGCGCATGTATATCAGTTAGGCTTGACTGATCGGCAATCAGCCCGCTTACGCCCAGTTCAGAGGCGGCTTTTTCCACTGCATCTTTTCTTCTGCCGGTGATGATCACCTCTACACCGTTTTCTTTCAACTCTTTGGCAGCGGCATACCCGATGCCACTGTTACCGCCTGTAATCAGGGCAGTTTTAGCTTTTAAGTTTTTCATGGCCTAACGTACATTGAATTCAATGCCTGTCATTTCCTCGGTTAATTTCCATAGTCTCCGGGCATTGCTTTGGTCTAGCGAGTACGCCATCACGCCACTTTGATGCAGTTTAACACCCCTAAGGTTTGAAAGGTCTTCTGGTAGCAGTTCAGCGATATCAGCATCCTCACAGTAAACCCCGCCGATATTGTCCAACAAGGCGCTGGTAGCTACCCATACTGAAGTTGCAGCACCCTGCGGAATAGTCTTCAGGCTCGACAATATTTCCGGGCGCATGTTTCCATCTTCGTCAAAGAAGCCCATCTGTTTGAACAGTTCCATGTCTGCATCCCTTGCCAGTTCAGTTCCTGCGATTGATCCCGGATGTAACGAATAGGCACGTACCTGATGCGCTTTTGCCCGCTTATCGAGTTCGAGGGCAAATAGGATACTGGCTGTTTTTGATTGCCCATAGCCTAGCAATGTCTGGTAATCCCTATGCTCGAAGTTGGGATCCTCGAAATCGAAGGGGGCCATATGATGCCCAAGTGAAGAAACGTTAACTACCCTCGCGCCATTGGCATTTTTTAATGCCCGCCATAACCTTGCCACCAATTGGAACTGTCCAAAGTAATTGGTCGATAGTTGTGATTCGAAACCACGGCTGTCCCGTTGCAAAGGCACCCACATGATTCCAGCATTGTTGACCAATAAATGTAGCGGTCTTCCCGAAGCAAGGAATTTGTCTGCAAATGCGTCGATGGAGTCAGCCTCAGCGAGATCCATTTCCTCAATTTCCACATTTGGAATGCCTTCAAGGTTTTTCTTTGCCTTTTTGATATCCCTGGCCGGTACGATTAAGGTTGCACCCGCTGCCGCCAGTATTTTTGTAGTTTCCAGGCCGATGCCGGTGTTGCCCCCGGTTACAATTGCGATCTTTCCTTTAAGGTCAATGCCCTTGATAACTTCCGTTGCTGTAGAGGTAGCCCCAAAACCCGAGCCCAGTGGGCGCTGTAATGCACCTTGATAATTGTTCTTTTCCATTTTTTGTTTTTGATTAAATGTTATAGGACAAATCTAGGGGGTTTGGGAAGGGCTAGTTTTGTTCAGCCTGTCAAATAACTTTGTTTGCAGCGTCAGGTTTTTGGCCGGGGGCTTTTGTTTATGTTCAAGGTTATTGTTATGGGCGTATGCTCCAGGGCAGTTTTCAATAATTATTAAGTTCGTGAAACCAAGAAGATGCCGGTTTGAATTACACGAAGCAAATGCCCCCAGGCAGCAAGGATTTTTCTGCAGATCTTTGCTTGATTTTTTTACCCTTAGCGCAATTACTAAAGTCAACATCAATTGTGTTGTATTCATATCCGAGCCCAAGGGCGGTCAAAGTGATCATCGGTGCTGCCCCGCGCATCACTTGAATAAAAACACTTCCCAGCGAGAAAAAAAAATGAAATCATGATTAATTTACCAGTGGCGAGATCTGGGCTATCTTATAATAGCACCGTGGTGTTTATACTTTTCTTGACCCGAATAATAATAATTTTAATGCTTTTTTGACATATCAAAGCACTTTAGTGTTCACTTAAACAAACTGGGTATAAATTTAAACAATTGTGCTATCCTTAAAATTGTAGTTGCCTTAGCTTCGAATAACTAAACTACTAAAAACCATAACCTTTTTTCCGGGCAGTATATTAAAGCAAGTAATTCCTAGACTTACCTTCATAAGCACAGCTTTGATGGAATGTCAGATAAGGAAATGCGAAAGCCGACAAATAATTTCCCAGTGTCTAGAGATGATGGTTTTGTTGTACGGAAGCTAACCAAGTATGAACCAAATTTAACGAACGCAGATGAAAGCACCCTAGTTGCCCCGAATCTATCGAAACCTTGATGCATATTGAAATCATTCAACCTGTATCTGATACTAACCTTAACCAAAATAAACCTAATCTTATGACAAAAAGCTACTATTACTTCAGGGAGGGGTTAATCCGCTCTTCCGCAGCCAAAAGAGTTGAAAAACTGTTTTTAACAATCCTACCTAATCAGGGCGGCATGTAATTATCCAATTCTATTTCTCTTTAAATGATCTTAAATAATGGAAAAAATAAACAAGATGGGTAATGTTGCGCGCTCCGGAATTTGGGGCTCAAAGCAGCTATTACTCATGATGTACTTAACACTGCTTGTCTCTGCCCTGTTGGTTGATACAGCAGTGGCGCAGCAACGGCGAAAGGTAACAGGGACGGTGGTTGATGAACAAAAACAGTTACTAACAGGGGTAACTATTATTGTGAAAGGTACCAGCCTGAAAGCACAAACCGGTACAAACGGCGAATTTACTATTGAAGTGCCTGCCGACCGGCTGATACTTGTTGCGGCGTACGTTGGTATGAAGTCTCAAGAGGTGAATATAGCCGGCAAGGCCACTGTAAGCATAACAATGAAATCCAATTCCGACCAATTGACTGACGTGGTGATCGTAGGGTACGGCGTCCAGAAGAAACAAAGTGTTGTCGGTGCAATTACCCAGACTACCAGCGAGGTGCTGGAAAGAACCGGCGGTGTATCCAGTTTAGGCGCGGCATTAACAGGGAATTTGCCAGGTGTAATCACTACTGCAAGTACTGGAATGCCTGGGGATGAAGATCCTCAGATTCTGATCCGCGGCCGCAGCACCTGGAACAATGCCAGCCCGCTGATTTTAGTCGATGGCGTTGAACGATCCATAAATAATATTGACATCAGCTCTGTAGCCTCAGTTTCTGTGCTCAAGGATGCCTCAGCCACCGCGGTATTTGGGGTAAAGGGGGCTAACGGAGTAATCCTGGTTACCACCAAAAGAGGGCGCGAGGGGAAGGCGGAAATCAGGGCAGCGGCAAACGCCGTAGTTAAATCAGCATCTAAATTGCCGGGTAAGCTCGACTCTTACGACATGTTCCAGGTGCGCAACCGGACAATCGAATATGAATTGTCGCTCGCTCCGGGGGCATGGAGTTCATATCTGCCAGAAGCGGTGATGCAAAAATACCGCTCACCAGCCAATCTTGAAGAAGCTGAGCGCTACCCCAATGTAGACTGGGTGAATACCCTATTTAGGGACAATGCAATGTCTTATAATGCCAATCTCAACGTAAGTGGCGGCACCTCATTTGTAAAATACTTTTCTGCTGTTGATTACCTGGACGAGGGGGATTTATTTAGGAGGTTTGGCAACGACCGTGGATATAACGGCGGTTACAGCTTCAAAAGATTGAACGTGCGGAGCAACCTTGATTTTCAACTGACACCATCAACAGTGTTCAGGACCAATATCTCTGGCTCAAGGGGTACCTCAGAGCGGCCATGGATTGATGTTAACCCTTACAATACCTGGACGGCAGCCTATTCTGCTGCGCCGAATCTCTATCTCCCGGTTTACTCGGATGGCACATGGGGATATTATAAGCCAAATGAACAACAAAGTCTAAACTCAGTCCGGATTTTATCTACCAGTGGCCTTCAAACTACCACAACTTCGCGCATTACAACAGATTTTACCTTGGACCAGAGTTTAAACTCACTGGTTAAAGGTTTGAGCTTAAAAGGAACATTGTCCATCGACAATACATTTATCGAAGCCGGTCGTGGCATAGATGACCGTAACAATGGAACCTTAAGTAAATACATTGACCCTGAAACAGGGGTGGTAAGTTATTCGCAAACAAAGGACGCGGCAACAGAACTGGAATGGAGGGAAAGCGTAAGGTGGGCAAGCCGGGCGGGAGATGTCAATGATGGAGCAACTTACCGCAGAATGTTTTCTCAGATGCAAATCAACTATGCCAGAACCATTGCCCAAAAACACAATTTGACAGCTATGGGGCTTTGGAGCAGGGATAATACCGCTACTGGAAGTATTATCCCTTCTTATCGCGAAGACTGGGTGTTCCGTACGACCTACAATTATGCAGGAAGATATAGCCTTGAATATAACGGAGCTTATAATGGGTCAGAAAAATTCGGACCCGCTTATCGTTTTGATTTCTTTTCTTCTGGAGGACTTGGGTGGATGATTTCCGAAGAAAAGTTTATGAAACCAATCAAATTTATCAACTCTTTAAAATTACGCGGATCCTATGGCGAAATCGGTGATGATGGCGGTTCGCCCAGATTTGCGTTTTTAACGAACTGGGCGTTTGGAGGCACTACCCCAATGGGCATTACTGGAGAAGCTGCTGAAAATAGCCCTTACAATTGGTACAGGGAAACTGGGGTGGGTAATCCGAATGTTCGTTGGGAGAAAGTGGTAAAGAAAAATATCGCACTTGACTTTGGTTTCCTGGGAAATATGATTAGCGGCAGTGTAGATTTCTTTCAGGATAACCGAAGCGATATTCTTACGGGTACCTCACGGGCCGTTCCAAGCTATTATGGCGCTCAGCCACCCACCTTTAATGTTGGCAAGGTACGCTCCAGGGGTTATGAAATCGACATCCGTTTTAACAAGAAAATCACCGGAAATTTTACAGTATGGGCTAACCTCAATTATACCCATACCAGAAATAAAGTGATTGATGCCGATGTTGCCGAGTTACTACCCGAATATGCAAAGCCTATCAACAAACAGATTGGACAAGCTTATAGCTATGTGAGCCAGGGCTACTACAATACATGGGATGAGCTTTACGGAAGTACGATGCATAATGCCAACGACCAGCAAAAACTCCCTGGTAATTTTCATATTGTTGATTACAATGGCGATGGTATTATCGATGCAAATGACAACATTCCCTATGCTTACTCTGGATCTCCCGAGAATACCTACAATGCTACAATAGGGTTCGAATGGAAAGGTTTTAGTGCCTTTGCCCAGTTTTACGGGGTCAACAACGTCACCCGTCAGGTGGTATTGGGCACATTTTCTGGCAAAAATACAGTTGCTTACGCCGAGGGGAGCTACTGGTCAAAAAGTAATACGATTCCGGACGGGCCGATGCCTCGATGGGAGACAACACCTGCCTCATATTACGCGGCTGACAGGTATTTTTATGATGCATCTTACCTGCGGTTAAAAAATGCTGAGATTGCTTACACCTTTAGGCAGCAATGGGTGAAAAAAGCAGGTATATCAAGCGTGCGCCTATTCCTGAACGGAAACAACCTACATGTATGGACCAAGATGCCCGACGACAGGGAAGCAAATTATCAAAGTGCTGGCGGACAAGCTTGGGCCTCACAAGGCGCTTATCCAACTGTAAAGCGGTATAATTTAGGGGCCAATTTTACTTTCTAAACATGATCATGATGAAAAAAAATATAAAATCCTTATTGTTTATAGGACTCATTGGTGTAGGGGTCGGCGTGGTATCTTGTAAAAAGTATTTAGATAGAGATCCCCAGGCAACCGTTTCCGCAGAATCCGCTTTCAAAGATTTTCGTAGTTTTCAGGGCTTTACCGAAGAACTCTATAACTGTATTCCAGATTTTACCAATCGGTACTGGACCAATAGTTTTAACTGGGGTGAAGATGAAATCCAGTCCACAGTGCAAAATTTCCATTTGGTTAATAAAATTGATAATGGTGACTTTTGGGGCTGGCAAAGGGAATTTGACGGATGGGGAGCCGGATTTTTAGACAATGCGAACGCAAATACCAACAACGATCGTTTTTCAAAAGGCCTGTATCCACTGGCCTGGTACGGCATTCGTAAAGTGAATTTAGGTCTTGAAAACCTGAATCTGATGGTCAATGCAACTGACGAGGAACGTAATTTGATTAAAGGTCAATTATTGTTTTTTAGGGGCTGGTTCCATTTCCAGCTTATCCAATATTTCGGGGGATTGCCATACATTGACAAAGTACTGCCAGCTGATGAAGAGTTGAGATTGCCCAGGCTAAAGTATCAGGAATGTGCAGCGAAGGCAGCACTGGATTTCAGGGCAGCTGCCGATCTTTTGCCTGTAAACTGGGATAACACAACAGCTGGAATCCAGACCCTGGGAAAAAACCAATTGCGCATCAATAAGATTATGGCGCTGGGCTACCTGGGTAAAAACTATCTCTGGGCCGCAAGTCCATTGATGAACTTAGAATCCACTGGCAGTAAAACCTACAATATAGAGCTGAGTAAAAAAGCGGCTGCAGCGTTTGCCGAATTGCTGAAACTAACTGAAAATGGCACTGCTCCTTATAAGTTATTGCCTTTCTCGCAATACAGTACCAATTTTTATACAACCGGACAAAACTTTTTGATCCCTGGGGGAACTGAAGCAATATTTACCGGGCCATATTGGGGAGCACATGGTTCAACCTACGGTACTGCAAAACAATATACGCCAGCAATAGTAGGGGCCGATGCACTGGTATTTGCACCAACTGCAAATTATGTCAATTATTATGGGATGAAAAATGGCTTGCCAATTTCGAACTCTACCCAGGCAGATCCCACTGGTTCGGGATATGATCCGCAATTTCCATGGCGTGATCGGGATTCAAGATTTTACAATGATATCATTTACGATGGGGTTAAAGTGGTACAGGGAACTTTGGCCGCAAATATGGAACCACATCGCTATGCAAATCTTTACACCAACGGAAGTTACAGAGATGAACGTTCTGGCAGCCGTACAGGGTATATGATGTTCAAATTTGTGCCCAGGACTGCCAATAACTTTGATCAGGGCTGGAATTATGGCCAGAACCTGAATATCAAGGTTTCATACATGCGCTTGGCTGATATTTACCTAATGTACGCCGAATCGGTTGCTGCAGGCTACGATTCTCCAATTGCTACCTCTGAAGGCTTTGGCAAAAGTGCTGTAGATGCAATTAATGTGATTCGGGACCGGGCTGGTGTTGGGCATGTTGCCCCACAGTTCTTAACCTCGGCAACGGAGTTTATGAAAGAAGTAAGACGTGAACGTGCCGTTGAACTTGCCTTTGAAGGGCACCGGTTCAATGACCTTCGCCGCTGGCATTTACTTGCCGAGCTGCCTTACACTTTAAAAACAGCTGCTGAATTTGATCGCGCCGCCCCTTTAAACGCTGCTACCGATACCAAATTGAACAAGGTTGTAAATTATCGTGAGCGATTAATATTACAGCGCCCCTTTAGTGAAAAACATTATTGGTTGCCGCTAAAAAGGGCAGATGTAAATATGTACAAGGAGTTTGCACAAAACCCCGGATGGTAAGGTAGTTCATGATCACAACTAATTAAAGACAAGAATGATGAAATTTTTAAGAAATACATGGGCTTTGTGTGTCTTTTTTACACTGCTTGCTGGTGTAATCAAAGGTCAGGATGCCGTTAAGATACCTATAAAAGCTGTCGTTCGCGATATCAATGGAAATCCGGTAAAGGGAGCATCCATAAGTATTGAAGGAAACGAGGTGCTCACTATAGTAAACCAGTCAGGTGAATTCTCTTTATCAGCTGATGCGAACAGCACCTTCATGGTAAGTGCTAAAGGTTATAAAAACTCGCTGGTAATCGCAGTAGCCAACCTGAAGCAGATCACATTGACCAAAGATGACCGACTGGTAAATATTGGCTTTAAAAATGCAGCGGAAAACAATCTTCCTCCCGGGGTTTCAAATGTTAACCTGGCTCAGCTTTTTGAGAAAAACTTTACCACCTATGGGTTGGATGGCATAGAGGCTTTTGCTCCCGGGTTTAATGGCAACAACCTTTGGGGTATGAACACCTCGTTAATATTGGTTGACGGTGTTCCAAGGGATGTAAACAGTATCACACCAAATGAAATTGAGGATATCACTTTTCTAAAGAGTGCCTCTGCGGTTGCCCTGTACGGCAGCCGTGGTGCAAAAGGGGTAATTTTGATTACTACCAAAAGAGGTACTCCGACTAAACAGAAAATAAACATTCGTTCCAATATCGGTCTGAATACGCCAAAAGGGTTCCCGCGATATCTGGGCTCCTCAGAGTACATGAGCTTGTATAATGAGGCACTATCAAATGACGGCCTGGCAGCGGTTTATACACCAGAGACAATTTATAATCACGCTGGCAGTAACCCTTATCGTTATCCGAATGTAGATTATTACTCGTCTGATTACCTTAAAAATAGTTTTGCACGCTATGATGGAGTGGCGGAAATTTCAGGGGGAAATGAGCGTGCCCGTTACTATACCAATGTTGGGTTCGTGTCAACCGGTTCGCTGATTAACTTTGGCGAAGCAAAAGAGAATAACACAACAGAACGCTTCAATATCCGCGGAAATGTCGATATGCAACTCACAAAGGCACTAAAAGCACGGGTAGATGCAAGCGCTGTATTTTCAAGCGGCGGTGGGGTAAACACGAATTATTGGGCTAACGCTGCAACCCTGCGCCCTCATCTGTTCACCCCCTTAATCCCAATCAATCTATTGGAACAGAGCGACCAGGTGAGTAGGGCGATGATCAAAAATGCAACAATCATTGATGGACAATACATTCTAGGGGGCACCCAGTTAGATCAAACTAATCCATTTGCTGCCATTTATGCAGGGGGAAATAACAAATTTGTGCAACGACAGTTCCAGTTTACTACTGGTGTTGATGCTGATTTGAAAGGGATTTTGAATGGACTTACCTTTAGCACCACTATGGGGGTCGATTACCTGAACAGCTACAATCAAGGGTATCGAAATGGTTATGCAACTTACCAGCCCAACTGGACTACTTATTCGGGCACCACATTAATTGGCAGCCTGACCCGCTGGGGAGAAGATACGAAAACCGGCGTTCAGAATATTGCAGATAGTTATTACCGGCAGACCATTTCCCTCTCTGGGCAGTTTAACTACAATACCACAATCCGTAGCAATCATCATATTTCCGCGATACTCCTTGCAGCAGCGTACCGTCAATCGCAATCTGAAGTTTATCAGCCCACGACAAATTCTAATTTAGGGTTGCAATTGAATTATGATTTTAGTCATAAATATTTTGCTGAACTTACCGGCGCCCTGGTACGCTCGCCCAAAATGCCGCCTGGAAACAGGATGGCATATTGGCGAGGAGCCCTTTTTGAAAAAAGTTTCATTCATTAATGAGCTAACATTAACCGCGTCGGCAGGGATTTTAAATACCGATCTTGATTTCGACGAGTATTTCGCATACCAGAGTATCTATACAGCCACAGGTGGTAACTGGTATGGCTGGAATGATGGTACAGGTACACAGTCTACAGATTCCCGCCGTGGGTCCAACATGGATTTAACTTTTGCTAAAAGAAAAGAAATCAGTATTGGAATAAAGGCAGGGATGTTCAAAAATCAGTTTAATTTCGGAGCAAATGTTTTTAGAAATAACATTACCGGGATTATCGGTCAAATTAACGTCCTTTATCCGAGCTATTTCACTACCGGATTCCCGAGTTCATCTTTTGTTCCTTACAGCAATTATAATAGTGACCAGCGTACCGGTTTGGATTTTTACTTAAATTTCAACAAACGCATTGGGGCTGTTGACTGGACTTTGGGAATCTCTGGGACATATTATACAACCAAAGCAACTAAACGGGCCGATTTGTTAACTTATGAGAATAGCTATCAATACCGTGCAGGCAAACCACTTGATGCCATTTGGGGATTAAAAAGCGATGGTTTTTATATGGATGCCAGCGAAGTGGCTGCCGCCGATGGAATCAATGGCGCGAAACCCGCATTCGGATCTGCACTGGTTCCCGGGGATATCAAATATATTGATCAAAACGGAGATAAAATTATTGACGATAAGGATCAGGTATATCTGGGGCGTGGCGGCTGGTTCGGTGCGCCATTTACAGCAGGATTAAACCTAACTGCCAAATGGAAAAACTTTACTCTGTTTGTTTTGGGCACAGGCCGTTTCGCAGGAAGTGCCATGAAAAGCGATAACTATTTCTGGGTAAACGGAAGTGACAAATATTCGGCAGTTGTGCGCGATAGATGGACACCGCAAACTAAAAACACGGCAACCTTTCCGCGACTAACCACCTCAAACGGTGATAATAATTTTAGGGCCTCTGATTTCTGGTTGTACAGCACTGATCGGTTTGATTTATCCAAAGTCCAGATTTCATACACCATCTCCGATAAGCTGTTTAAAAGTAAAGTATTGAAAGAACTTGGTCTATATGTGGCCGGGTTTAATCTTTTGACAATTGCAAAAGAAAGGGAAATACTTGAGCTGAATTTAGGGGGGGCTCCGCAAACAAGGTTATACAACCTGGGTGTGAAGGCAATGTTTTAATTGAATATTAGATTAGAAAAGATGAACAGAATATTAATAGGATTTATAGTTGTCGTGGTGATGCTCTCGGGATGTAAAAAGTTTACAGATCCCGCTCCACAAAATAATGGGGATTTTGAGAACATCTATACAGAACCTGCCCTTGCCCATGGGTTATTGCTAAATGGCTATACCCGGCTCCCATCAAATGGCTGGTCGTTTAATGACGTTGCTACAGATGATGCGGTAAGTAATGATATCAATAATAATTTCAGGAAAATGGCCACCGGACAATGGTCGGCTGCCTTTAATCCCCTAGATCAATGGACAAATGCAAGGGCGGGTATTCAGTATATCAACTTATTTCTGGCCGAAGCAGATAAGGTACTCTGGGATTCAAAAGACCCGGTGCTGAGCCGGATGTTTAACGACAGGCAAAAAGGGGAAGCGTATGCTTTGAGGGCCTACCTGATGTCGTATATGCTACAGGCGCATGCAGGTAAAGTAGGCGGCACTTTATACGGCTTCCCGCTGGTACTCGAACCCGAAACGCCAGCCTCTAATTTTAACCAGCCAAGGGCTACATTTGATGCCTGTATGAAACAGATTTATGGTGATTTGGATAAAGCCGAACAATTGCTTCCCTTAGATTATGCAGATATCAGCAGCACCAGCCAGATCCCAGCAAAATATGCAGGCGTTAATGTAGAAACCTATAACCGTGTTTTTGGCAAGTTTTTTAATCAGCGCATGACGGGCCGTATTTCAAAAGCCATCCGTGCCAGAGTGGCACTAATGGGGGCAAGCCCGGCTTTCAGTACCGGTAATTCTACCTCATGGGCCGATGCCGCCGGCTACGCAGCGCAAGTACTTGCATTGAATAATTGGCTCGCTAATTTAGACCCAAATGGTGTTACCTGGTACGATAACAAGTCAGAAATTGATGCGTTGGCCTCGGGCGCAAGCCCCAGGGAAGTGCTTTGGCGTACAAATGTCGGCTCAAATAGTGATTTGGAAGCTGCCAACTACCCGCCAACCCTCTCTGGCCAGGGCCGCATAAACCCCACCCAAAACTTAGTCAATGCTTTTCCGATGCAAAACGGTTATCCTATTACTAACAGCCCACAAAGTGGTTATAATCCTGCTGCCCCATTTACAGGCCGAGATCCACGGTTGGCAAAATTTATAGTTTATAATGGAAACACAATCGGGCCAACGAGTAAAGTGATTAACACCACAACAGATGTGGCGACCAATGATGATGGATTAAATAGAAAAGAAGTTTCTACACGTACCGGTTACTACATGAAAAAATTGCTAAGGCAGGACGTTAGCCGTACGCCAACTGTAAATAATCAGAAGCATTACAGGCCACATATCCGCTACACGGAAATCTTCCTGATTTACGCCGAGGCAGCAAATGAGGCGTGGGGTCCAACAGCCAATGGCGGCAATCCTTATTCTGCCTATGACATCATTAAAGCTATCCGCGCCAGGGCTGGTGTTGGGACTACAAATGGGGATGCCTACCTCGAATCGATCAAAGGAGACAAAGATGCTATGCGGACATTGATTAGAAATGAACGTAGGTTGGAATTGGCTTTTGAAGGATTTCGTTTCTGGGATCTTCGCAGATGGAACGCAGCATTGACCGAACCGGTGAAAGGGTTGAGCATCTCGCTGGGAGTCTATCAGGAAATCAATGTAGAGGCAAGAAGCTATCAGGAGTACATGAGATTCGGCCCCATTCCATACAGTGAAATACTAAAGTACAATGCTTTGCAACAAAATACAGGATGGTAATATTCATTCACAATAAAAAATAACATAATGAAAAATAAAGTATATCTTTTACTTGCGCTCGTTTTAACACTTAGCGCCTGCAAAAACGAAGAGTGGGCATTTCCTGATAATGAGGTTCAAACCGTTTATTTTGCCTATCAGGGGCCCATTCGGACCATCACTATGGGCGATGATATTTTTGATACTTCACTGGATAACCAACACAGGCTGCGGATTATGGGTACGGTTGGCGGAGTTTACGCCAATAAGGAAGATATTACCATTGGCATCAGTGTAGACAATTCACTAACCCAGGGATTATCTTATCCATCGCCTTACAGTGGCGTTATAAGGCCTATGCCGGCGAACTACTATACGCTTGCAGCCAACAAAATTGTCATCCCAAAAGGAAGCCTTACCGGTGGGGTGGATGTGCAGCTAACTGAGGCTTTTTTTGCTGACCCACTGTCCGTCAATACCACTTATGTGATCCCTTTAACGATGATGAGCGCTGATCAAAACAAAAAAATACTGCCCGAGAAAAAATACACCCTGTATGCGGTAAGGTATATCAATACCTGGCAGGGCTTCTACCTTCGCAGAGGTAAGGATGTGATTACTGGCAAAAACGGTAATACCTTACTCAATCAAACCATAACCCGCCACATGAAGTATGTGGAGAATGATGAAGTCAACAAAGTCAATACGCGTTCGCTAACCCAAGCAGAGTTTCCTGTCACCTTTAAAGTAGCAGGGGGAACCAGCATCAACCGTACCCTTTTGCTAACTTTTGATAATAGCGGAAGCTGTACCGTTACAGCAGCCGACGCTAGTTTTACCGCGAGCGGTACGGGTAAATTTGTTAAAGCAGGCGAGAAAAATAGTTGGGGTAGCCAGGATCGGGATGCACTTTACCTGAATTATCAGATAGATTTAAGTGATAGAACAGTGAGTAGCCAGGATACGCTAGTCATGCGCGACCGTGGGGTGAAGGCAGAATCCTTTACTCCGATCAGGTAATTAATAATTAATCAAACAATCGCGAAATGAAAAGATTATACAAAATAGCATTTGGCCTGGCTGGGGGAATTTTACTTGCCTCGTGCCACAAATATGAAGCCCTTGAATTTCAGGTGGCTAAGCCCACAAGTTTTGCCGCCCAGGAGCAGATCGATGCCTATAAGCCATTAAAAACATATATTGATAGAACGGCAAACCCTAACTTTAAATTCGGTGCAGGAGCGGGTTTGCAAGCCTATCTCTCCAAAGGCGTAATTTATCGGCTGATCAACAGTAATTTTGATGAAATCACGCTTGGTTACGAAATGAAACATAGTGCGGTAGTACAGGCTGATGGAAGCTTGGCTTTAACCAATGTTAAAAGCCTATTGGAAACCGCATCCAAAGCTGGTATCACCGTATTTGGCCATACCCTCGCCTGGCATGCCAACCAAAATGCAACCTATTTAAAAGGATTGATCGCCCCTGTGGTGATTCCTTCAAGCGGTGGGCCTAGCTGGGATCTGGTAATCGGTGCTGATTTTGAAACAGATAATACCTCAGTTTATCAATCCAACACAAACGCTGTATCTTCTTTTACTGCTGCCGGCGAAGGTTTTAATGGTACAGGGCGAGCTTTGAAAATTAGCAATTCCGCTGTTAGAACCAACGATTATGATGCACAGCTATTCCTTAAGTTTCCAGCAGTAGCGGTGGGAGAGCGGTATGAGCTCAAAATGAATGTGCGTTCAGACCTCGCGGCATCTTACCCTACACAGGCCCACATTACGCCCGGGGCATATAAATTTTACGATTTTTTTGGCACCATTTCATCCACACCAACCTGGACAACCTATACCAAGGAAATAACTGTTACCGCAGACATGGCAACGAGCGGTGCGCTTGCTTTTAATCTTGGGAAAACAGCCACGAGTTTCTATTTCGATAACATTACCCTGAAAAAATACAATCCGCTTGGTGGAAGCACGATTGTGGAAAAGACTGCCGAGCAAAAAAAGGTCATTTTAACCACTGCGTTAGAGACCTGGATTAAAGGCATGGTTTCTGCTTCAAAGGACTATGTTAAGGCCTGGGATGTAGTAAACGAGCCGATGGATGATACGAAACCAGCTCAGCTAAAAACTGCTGCCGGCCGTACTTCCATTGCAGCTGACGAGTTTTTTTGGCAAGACTACCTGGGCAAAGATTATGCCCTGCAAGCATTTCAATTTGCCAGGCAGTATGGTAATGCTGACGACATTCATTTTATCAACGATTATAACTTGGAATCCAATATCGATAAATGCAAAGGATTAATCGATTATGTAAAGTACCTGGAGGGTAAAGGTGCCAAAATAGATGGCATTGGCACCCAGATGCATATCATTGCAACTGCTGATAAAGCTAAGATCGAAGAAATGTTTAAATTACTGGCCGCAACCGGCAAACTGATCAAAATATCGGAGCTGGATATGGGCTTTGCAGGTAATGTGAAAACTGCGCAGGCAACGGCCGAGCAATACGCAGCTCAGTCTGAGATGTACAAATATGTAATCAAGAAATATTTTGAACTCATCCCGGCAGCCCAAAGATATGGCATTACCATATGGGCACCTCAGGATAGTCCGGCAAGTTCAAGTTGGCGCGCTGGAGAGCCAATCGGTTTGTGGACAGAAGGTTTTGTGAGAAAACCGGCCTATGTTGGCGCAGCCGACGGACTGAGAAACAAATAAAAAACAATATGCTTTAAAGCCAGGGATATCGATTAAGGTTGTTCCTGGCTTTTTTAGTTAGTCACCTGGTGAATTGAAAATGAGAGGCCTGGTTACATTGTAGCCGTTGTTTCTGTAGTCAGAGGCTTATTCTGACAGTTGCTTTCTGCTAGCCCCTTAAAAAGATTAATATAGTTATGCAATCGATTGTTTTTATCGAAAGTAAGTAATATATTCGGTTAAGAATTACTCAGGCTATAGTTGCATGAGTATCGGCTCAAAACAACCAAATATTAAGGCTATAAATGATGTGTTTTTGTGAAAAAACCGGGGATAGGGCCGAGAGGCTTCCTAATTCTGTTAAAATTTTATATTGCTACATTTTCCAGACTTTGTAAGCATGAACATAAAACCCTACTTTGCGCTTTGTGCGTTGCTTCTGATTACCCTGCTTACTATCCAACACTCCTGTGCTGAGGTAAAACTCCCCCATCTGATCGGTAACCGAATGGTGTTGCAACGAAATACGAATTTAAAAATCTGGGGCTGGGCCAGTTCAAGTGAAAGGATTAAACTTTCCTTTAATAACAGCGTGTTTGAGACAGTTACCGGCACTGATGGCAAATGGTTGATCGCACTTCCCAAGATGAAAGCCGGGGGGCCCTATACCATGACCATCCAAGGGAAGAATTTGATTACGTTATCTGATATTCTAATTGGGGACGTATATTTCTGCGCAGGCCAGTCCAACATGGTATTGGCTATGGAAAGACTCAAAGAAAATTATCCTGATGAGGTCGAGCATGATAATTTTCCTCAAATCCGGAATTTTTTTGTACCAACAAAAGCCGAAGTGTCCAAAGCGGCTCTTGATCTGCCCAGCGGTGAGTGGAAGTTGGCATCCGGCAAAGCATTGCTTGAGTTTGGAGGCGTTACTTATTTTTTTGCCAAGAAACTTTATCAAAAGTACAAAATCCCAATTGGGATTATAAACTCCAGCGTGGGCGGAACGCCGATTGAAGCCTGGATGAGTATGGATGCATTTAAGGATTTTCCAAAGATAGCAGCGCAAATCGAAAAAATTAGGGATACTACCTATACCAGCAGCCTGAAATCATCCCTTGAGCCTAAACCTGGTAAAATAGCACAGGCATCCTATGTGCCAAAAACATGGCGTAAGTTCTGGATGCCAGGTTACTGGGCAGACCAGGGCGTGAGAAACTTGAATGGTATCCTATATTTTAAAAAAGAAATTAACGTTCCTGCAGAGATGGCCAGCAAGCCTGCAAAACTTTTTTTGGGGCGCATAATTGATGCAGATTCTGCTTTCGTGAATGGCGTGTTTGTGGGAAATATCACTTATCAGTATCCTCCCAGGAGATACAGTGTTCCAGCAAACCTGTTGAAACCAGGTAAGAATATCATTTTGGTAAAAGTTACCAATACAACAGGCAAAGGGGGATTTGTCCCCGATAAGAATTATTCGCTCCAGGTCGACGGGCAAATTTTTGATTTAAGGGGGGAATGGGATTATCAGGTGCATCAGGTATTTCCTAGACCGCCCTATACATCCCTCAATCAGCAAATTACCCAGCCAGTTGCAGCACAAAATTCCCCTACAGGACTTTACAATACCATGGTTGCACCCGCACTCAACTATAGCATTTGCGGCTTTTTATGGTACCAGGGAGAAACAAACTCAGGTAAAGCTAAAGAATACGCTAAGCTGCTGCCGGCATTAATAAACGATTGGAGAAGTAAATGGGGATTAGGCAATATTCCTTTTTTGTATGCCCAACTCCCCAATTATATGGAGGTAGACTATCTTCCGGGGGAGAGCGATTGGGCACAGCTTCGTCAGAGCCAATTCCAAACTTTAAAAGTAGTGAATACCGGGATGTCTGTAGGGCTTGGAGCCGGCGAATGGAATGATATTCATCCCCTTAATAAAAAACAAATTGGCGAGCGGTTGGCTTTGTGGGCCGAAAAACTAATTTATGGTGAAAATAACATAATTTACTCCGGACCGCTATATCGATCAGCAACCATCCAGGGCAAGCGCGTGATTTTAAATTTTGATCATGTTGGAAGTGGGCTAATTGCAAAAGGAGAACCCGAACTGTATCACTTTGCCATTGCTGGCGCCGATAAAAAATACCTTTGGGCCAGCGCTAAAATTGAAGGTAATACAGTAATTGTCTGGAATGATAGTATTTCAAGTCCGGCTGCTGTTCGGTACGCTTGGGCAGATAATCCCGAAGGGGCAAATTTGTATAACCGGGAGGGATTGCCGGCTGCACCCTTTGAAGCGGAAATAAAATAACCTGGCCCAGGCCTGTTACCTGTATTTACACGAAATCAATATAAACCATTGGTGTACCAAGCTGAGTTATGCGGTTGCTACACCAATACAATTGCAACAAAGCTACTAATGCGCGAATGTATGTTATGATGTTAAAAAGATTATCAAGTAAAGTGGCAATTTCCTTTGTGGCAATATGGTCACTCACCTGCAATATCGTAAGCGGGCAAAATAAACCTAACTTCATTACCCTCAACACTAAAAATGGTCTTTCTTCAAATACCGTGAATACAATCCTGCAAGACCATAACGGATTGGTCTGGTTTGGTACTAATGATGGCCTGAATAAATTTGACGGCACCAATTTTACCGTATATACCAATAAGAGTGGTGATAGCACGAGTATTCCTTCTAATAGTATCTCTGCACTTTTAGAAGATCGCAAGGGTAGGCTTTGGATTGGCACAAGTGGTGGAGGGCTCGCTTTATATGATGCTAAACAAAATAAATTTAAATCTTTTGTAGGAGAGGGTATCCCGAATCGTAACACCCCATTTAATGTGTTAACCCTCTATGAAGATAAAACCGGAAATATTTGGGTAGGTACTTTTGGGGGGTACAGGGTTATCAATACCAAAACGTTTAAGGTAAGGAATGTTGGGATCAATGCATTAATGGGCAGTGGTTCCAGTGTGCTTTCATTTCATCAAGGGAGCGGCAATAAGTTATGGATTGGTACCAACCTCGGGCTTTTGTCACTTGATTTAAGCAGCGGTACAACCGAAAAGTTTATTCACAATCCGGCTGACCAGTCAAGTCTCAGCAATAATTTTATCAAAACCATTGTGCAGGACGAGAAAGGACGGATATTTTTTGGAACCTATAATGGCTTGAACATGTTGTTGGCTGACGGGAAACATTTCAAATCATTTTTGCAGCCCAATGATAAACTGTTTTCTGATGATATCATTTATTCAGCTAGATTACAAAAAGGAGGTAAATTATGGTTGGGGACAGAAGACGGGGTTTCAATTTTTGATACCGGAACTGAGACCTTCTCCATGATTCGCCCTAACAGGCGGGAATCCTTTGGCCTTAGCCATAAGTCTGTAAGAAGTATTTGTATGGCTAATAATGGGATTGTCTGGCTTGGCACCTACCAGGGTGGGGTAAATAAGTTTGATCCCAATTTGGCGCTCTTTAACCTCAAGCGCAGCAGCCCTTTCGATCCCAAGGGACTTTCCTCACCCATTGTCACCTCCTTTGCAGAATACTCAAAAAGAAAAATTTTCGTGGGAACAGATGGGGGAGGCTTACACCTTTTCGATCACGACGATGGGATATTTGAGCATATTGACATCAAGAGTAAAATTGATTTTTCCCGAAATCCATTGGCCATACTTACACTAACCCTTGATTCTCGGGGTACACT
>RCUK01000491.1_pt1 | contig 34869 bp, 32 predicted proteins | sample 2166381 | NCBI WGS metagenome assembly RCUK01 (sample SAMN09932809, study PRJNA488358) | compost metagenome | isolation source: compost soil in an enriched community | place: Germany: Experimental Botanical Garden | reverse complement strand
TACGATTCATATAAATAAAGTGCTTAGAACCGCGATTTCCGTTCATTTTTTTGAGATTGGTATCGTTTGAGAAACGTTCTCCTAATTTAGCAATGCTTTCGAAAAAAGTTTCATCAGCAAAATCGAAAGTTTCGTTTTGGAATGGTTTCGTGAAAAGTGATAATAAATCATGAAACATATCCGTAAAATATTCAATTTCTGAAGGTGAATCATCCGGGCGTAGAATTTCTAATTCAAATAATTTCTGATTGAAAAGCTTTTGATCCGTGATTACATTTTTATTGATTAGTTCGAAATAAGGCTCGTAAAACTCATTCGGAATTTGTTTCATACAACCAAAATCCAATGCAATTAATTGATTCTGATCGTTCACCAAAAAATTTCCCGGATGCGGATCTGCATGCACTTTTCGCAAAACATGAATCTGATACATATAAAAATCCCAAAGCGCCTGACCAATTTTATCTCCGACTTCTTGATCTGTATTTTTAGCCGTAAACTCAGAAAGATGAATTCCGGTCATCCAGTCCATCGTTATGATTTTCTCTGACGAAAACTCAGGATAATAATTCGGGAAAATTATATTTTCGATTTTACTGCAGGCAGCAACAACTTCCTGACTTTGTTGTAATTCTAATAAATAATTGGTTTCTTCAATCAGTTTGTCTTCAACTTCCTTAAAATATTTATCAGAATCTTTTCCCTGTAAATTAAACATTCTGATTGCGATGGGTTTTACCAAGGCCAAATCTGATGAAATACTATTTGCAACGCCAGGATATTGAATTTTAACCGCTAATTTTTTATCATTTTTCTTCGCCAAATGCACCTGACCAATACTTGCTGCATTTACAGAATTGGCATTGAATTCATCAAAGATTTCATAAGGTGTTTTTCCGAAATTCGTTTTAAACGTTTTTAAAACCAACGGCGCTGAAAGTGGCGGAACAGAAAATTGCGATAATGAGAATTTCTCGACATATGCCTGAGGCAAAAAGTTTTTGTCCATGCTTAACATCTGAGCGACTTTTAGTGCGCTTCCTTTTAAGCTTTTTAATCCGTCATAAATATCTTCAGCATTATTTTCGTTTAATTTATCTCTGGTTAAATCTGGATTGACCATTTTTTCGGCGTAATGTTTAACATAATTTACACCTATTTTAGCTCCGGTTTGCACCAATTTTCCCGCTCTTTCTATTTTTGATGTTGGTATATAATCGATTGTTTTCATTGTTTGCTGTATATTTTTTCTTTGAATAGAAATTTTCCAAAATCTATCAAATGATTTAATGGTGCAACATTCATTAATTCAAATGAAGCATTAACTGATTTTTCGATAAAAATATCTGTTTTCTCAAAAGCAGCAGATTCATCGTCCATCCAGAATTTTATTGTCATCATCAATTGCAACCACGCTGATTCCTGAATTCCTTTTTCCTGGAATTTTTGAAATTTCTCCTGTTCCAGTCTGTAATCATCCGTCAGGATTTCAGCAACATATCCTTTAAACGATTCACGAAGAGAAGTCAGTTGCACTAAATTTTTTAATGGATTTCTGTCAAGTTTCAGCGATTGTAAAACGTAACTTCTATTGGCTGTCAAAACCTCGAAGAAAGTGAAATAAAAACTCAACATTTTATTCTTCATATCATATTCCTGATAATCTGAATTTTTATGAAGTACATCAATTGTATTGACAAAAAAGAGCCTGAAAATCTCTTTTTCCAAACCTTCAAGCGTTCCAAAAAAAGTATAAAATTCCGCTTCTGTAAAATCATTTTCTTTTGCAAAATGATAAACTGATTTTGGTTTTTGTCCTTTTTCTAAAACTTCATTCATGTACATTGAAACGATATCTTCTTTGCTGATTATCTTCTTTTTAGTCGCCATTTCATTTAAATTTAGAATTTGCCCTAAAGGTAAGCAATGTTTAAGTACCTTTACTTATCGTTAAACAAGATGAACTGTTAAATATATTATAATATAATGGCTAAGAATGTTTTACTCACAGGAGGAACTGGATTTATTGGTAAACATCTTACGGATGTACTTATCGACGGTGGTTTTTCGGTGTCTATTTTAAGCCGTTCTCCAAGAAAAAATACGCCATCAATTACTTATTATAAATGGAATCTAAAAGATAATTTTATTGACAAAGAAGCTATACTAAATGCGGATTATATTATTCATTTAGCTGGAGAAGGAATTGTAGAAAAACGCTGGACAAAAAGACGCAAAAAAGCAATTTTGGAAAGCCGTATCAAACCTATCGAACTTATCTTCTCTATTTTAAAAGAAAACAATAAAAATTTAGATGCTTTTGTTTCAGCCTCTGCAGTTGGAATTTATGGTGCTATTACAAGTCAGGAAATTTGTACCGAAAACACATCTGCGGCAAATGACTTTTTAGGAACAACCTGCCAAAAATGGGAAGCTGCCGCCGATCAAATTACTGCGTTAGGAATAAGGACAGTTAAAATAAGGACAGGAATTGTTTTGGGAAAAGACGAAGGATTTCTTAAAAAGATAACACCAGGTTTTAAAGCCGGCTTTGGTGCCATTTTAGGTTCCGGAAAACAATATATACCCTGGATTCATGTAGAAGATTTATCCCAGATTTATTTGAAAGCAATAGCAGACACTGAAATGCAGGGCGCATACAATGCCACTATTACAGACAATACAACAAATGCAACTTTTTCAAGAATTCTGGCGCAGCTGTACGGATATACGATTTGGCTTCCAAATATACCGGCGTTTCTAATCAAACTAGGATTAGGTGAAATGAGCATTGCTGTTCTGGAAGGGCAAAGAGTTTCATCAGAAAAAATACAAAAAGCAGGTTTTGAATTTCAACATAATGATATTGAAGCAACTCTTTCTATTAGTTTAAACTGATTTATTTCAAGGTAACAAGAAATGCATCATCGTTTCGAATCACTCCAGTCAAATCAGTATTAGCCGTTTGTGAAATTTTTTCGGCTATTCTATTAGGGATTTGAATATTAAAATCAGAAAATGCAATTGGAAAATCAGAATGAATCTGGATTCCTTCATTTACTTTTTTCAAAAAAGCTTTCACTTCAATTTCTTTAGATTTCCCGCGAACGGTTAATTTACCCTTTATAGTATATTCTTTTTCAATTTCATTGATATCTTTCAAATCAAACTTGGCAATTTTACCTTTAAAAACCGCTTTAGGATAGCGATTACTTTCCATATAATTGTCGTTAAAATGTTCTTGCATCAATTCTAGTTTAAAACGAAAATCTTTAACAATAACAGTACAGATGAAAACGCTTGTTTTAGGTTCCAAAACAATCGCAACAGATCTATTTACAGCTTTTATTTCCTCAAATAACGGCACAGAAGCCTCAAAATTTACAGTTCCGGTATTGGTTGTGAATTTTTCCTGAGCAAATAAGGAAAATGCTGAAAAAAGCAAGATTAATAATGTAGTTCTTTTCATAATCGTCAGCAATTAAACAATTATGTCATTCGGTTTCTTTTAGTGGGATTAACTAAAAAAGGAATCAGATTTTATAAAAATCGAATGGCAATACTCCGTGAAAATATAGTAACTTATCTATACACTTAAAGTTACGAAATTTCCGGGCTATTAGTTGCTGAATTATGCTAAATATTTGTGAAAAGTTTTATTGAGGTAAAATGTGAAATATTAGTTGAAATGTCTTTTTTAACTATTTCACTTCAGTACAAATCTCCACTAAAAATCCGTCTAAATCCCTAACATAGGCAACAACTTGTCCCCATGGTTTTTGTGTTGGTTCTTTTACCAGCACCGCTCCAAAAGAAGTGGCTTTTTGTACTAACTCCGGAACATCGTCTGTAATAAAACCAATTTCAATTGCAAAAGGTTTATTTTCTAAGTTACTTTCAACAAAACCATCTTTTAGGTTCTGAGCAGCCAGACTTTTTGATGCAAACGAAAGTGTAGTTTCCCCCGTGATTAATTCACCATAATCATTGCCTGGTGCGATGAATTTTCTTGAAAAACCAAATACATTCTCATAAAATACAATTGACTCTTCTACATTTTCTACATATAAAATTGTATATCCAAACTTTACCATTTTGATTTGATTTAAATTAAACTTCTACTTTTAACTAATTTCTAAAAGTACATTATATTTATCTAAACTTGCCAAATCTTCAATCGAATTTACTTTTGCAATTTTTTCATGTTCCTGAAATTCTTTTTTAGCTTCATTATGTTTAACTGCTTTTCTAAAACGGCGAACCTCTTCTAAATTAGATAAAATAAGTCCCGGAACCTGAACACTATTGCCCTCTTTATCTTTAGCCACCATTGTAAAATACGAAGAGTTACAATGTTTAACAGCTCCTGTCTGAATATTTTCTGCTTCAACACGAATACCGACAACCATTGAACTTCTTCCCACATAATTAACTGAGGCTTTCATGGTAACCAATTCTCCAACCTCAATTGGTTTTAAAAAATTCACTGTATCAACGGATGCTGTCACACAATAATTCCCGGAAAATTTTGAGGCTGAAGCAAAAGCAATCTGATCCAGTAATTGTAAAATATATCCTCCGTGAATTTTCCCGCTGAAATTGGTGTGCGATGGCAACATTAATTCGGAAATACTTATTTTCGATGAAGAAACGGGTTTGAAATCTGTAGTCATATAAATTGTGGTATTATTAAGTAGGCAAATGTTTTAGTTTAGTAGTTGAGTATCATCTGTATTTGAAGCTCTGGCGATAATATTTTCCGGAAGTGACTTTTTAGCCTTTGCTCCCATTTTCTTTAATTTTTCGACACTCGAAATTAAGTTTCCTTTTCCTTCTACCAATTTATTCATGGCGCTGTCGTATTCATTCTTAGTGTCTTTTATTTTGTTTCCAATTCTAACTAAATCGGCTACAAAACCTTCAAATTTATCGTATAAAGCTCCTGCTTGTCTGGCAATTTCAAAAGCATTTTCCTGTTGTTTTTGGTTGGCCCACATGCTATCGATTGTTCTTAAAGTCGCCAATAAAGTACTTGGTGTCACAATTACAATATTTCGATCAAATGCTTTATTGTATAAGGCCGAGTCTTCATTTAATGCAATCGCAAAAGCTGGTTCTATTGGAATAAAAAGCAAAACAAAATCAGGACTTTCGATTTGATATAAATCATGATAATTTTTATTTCCGAGTTGTTCTACGTGTCTTTTAATAGAATTGACATGCTCTTTCAGATAATCAATTTTCAGGATTTCAGATTCTTCGTTGATCCATTTTTCGTAGGCTACCAAAGAAACTTTAGAATCGACAATCATTTTTTTGCCGTCGGGTAAATTGATTACAACATCAGGAAAAACACGCGTTCCTTCACTGTTTGTAAAACTTTGTTGTACTTCGTATTCGCGTCCTTTTTCTAAACCTGATTTTTCTAAAACACGTTCTAATACCAATTCGCCCCAATTACCCTGCATTTTACTGTCACCTTTTAATGCTTTGGTCAGGTTTAACGTTTCTTTGCTCATTTGGGCGTTCATTTCACTTAATCCCACAATCTGCTGGCGTAAAGCCGCGTGATAATCGATGCTTTCTTTGTGTGTTTGTTCTACTTTTTGCTCAAATCCATGAATCTTATCCTGCAATGGCAACAAGATACTTTTCATGTTCTCGCTGTTCTGTTCCGTAAACTTAGCCGACTTTTCTTCAAGGATTTTATTTGCTAAATTTTCAAATTCTTTGGTGAATTTTTCCTGAAGTTCTGTAATCTCCGCTTTTTGTTCTTTATGTCGTTCCCATAAATTTTCAAAATCTACTTCTTTTTTAGAAAGCTGGATAGCCAGACTATCTTTTTCAGTTCTGATGCTTTCTTTTTCTACATTATTTAATTGTAGTGCTTTCTCAAAATTTCTTTTTTCATTTTCAAATTGCTCTTTCTGCAATTGGAATTGATTGATATTGGCATTTAATCTTTCCTCTAAACTCACCTTCTCTGATTGAAATTTAGCCGAAAATAGTATTCTTCCTAAGTAGATACCCAGAAACAAAGCCACAACAAAAGCCAATAAAAACGGAAGAAAATCAAACATAACTAAGTTCTTTTTTACGTAAAAGTACGCAATAATACGTAGTCCTTAATTTTTAAAATTAAAATTTCACGAATTATTGCCGATCTCAAATTAAATAAACATTCTTATAAAAAAATATTTCTGCACGCAACCATTTTCAATAAAACACATCTACTAAATATAACCTATTAAAATATTACCAATGAAAAAATTAATGTTAAGCTTGTTTATAGCTTTTGGATTTAGTGCCTGCTCTCTTAGTAATGATGACATGAATAATGTAGATTGTGGAACAAACACAGAAGTAGCTTTTACAGGATTTCCACTTTTATGCAATTACGCTGTCAAAAGTTTACCTACTAATCCTGCTGCCATCGTAGTAAACTCAACTGAAAAAATGGAGTACTACTTTACCAAACACGAAAACACTTGTACTGTTGCAAGTGATCCTAATATCGATTTTACCCAAAAATTCTTAGTGGGAATTTTTGGAGGAGCAAAACCTACAAGTGGTTATGCTATAAAAATTACGAGTATTGTAGAAAACAATTGTCAGATTGTAATTAACTTTTACGAAAAAAGCCCGCAAAATGGCGAAACTTTATCATCTGCACCAACTTATCCGTCAGATTTTATTTTGATTCCTAAAACTGTAAAGCCTATTATTTTTAACAGAACAACAGAGAGCTCTGACAACATCGTAATTGGAAGTTTTAATAGTAAATGTACAGGTGCAGATTGTCAAAAATTCTTTCAGCTAAACAATTACAATATTCAGAAATTTCAAAATGTAGTAGCAGGTAATTATGATTTTAGCCAATACAACTATAGTACTACTACAAAAAGGGATGAGTACACTACCTTTTCGAAAAGCATACCAACTGAAATTTTAAACTTAAAAGGGCAAACTAAAACATACGGAACGCCAGACTCAGCTGATCAGGGCGGAATCTATTTTGAGTTTACTCAGGGAGCTGTTGTTACCAAAATTTATATCGACAACGCCGACACAGCAGATCAGAGTACAGAGGTTAAACTTTTCAAAAAAGCTATTCAGGATAAAATCACAAGTTTAAAATAATCAGATTATGAAAAAACATTTTTTATTTTTTATTGTATTTGGTCTTTTCACGGCAGCGTATTCACTAGAGACAAAAAGTTTTTTTGCGGGTTCTATTATAAACACCTGGATTTGGGAAAAATCAATGGGAGGATCAAGTAATCCTTACGTAGCGACTCCAAAGACAAGCGGTTTCAACAAGAAAATTATTTTTACTCCGGAAGGGAGAGTGATTACGTATAAAAATGATGTAGAAATTAGAAACAGTGCCTACCAAATAGAAAAAGGTATTGGATTTTTTGACCATTCAGAGCATGACCTGATTACCTTTGAAGGCAAAACTTACATCATAGAAAATGTTGATAATCAAAACTTAACAATCGTTAGTAATAACCAGGATGCTACTCGTAGTATTTATAAAAGATAGTTTTTTACGTTTATTAAAACTATTTTTGCAAAACCAAATTAAACCATTTTTGAAAGACGATTTAGAAAAATATATCAGGCAATGCATGCAAAATGACAGAGGAGGACAACTGAAAATATATCAGTTGTTCTCTCCTGTATTGTATGGAATTTGTCTAAAATATATGAAAAATGAAGACGATGCAAAGGATGTTTTCCAGGAAGCATTTGTCATTGTTTTTCAAAAAATCGGCCAGTACAAATTTGAAGGAAGCTTTGAAGGCTGGTTAAAACGTATTTTCATAAATAAGCTTATCGAAACTTTAAACAAGAAGAAAAAAGAAAGTTTCTTTTTGGATGTTTTTGATCCTGATACCGATTTTACTGAAGAGGAAGAATTAGATACAATTCCGATAGAGCAGGAAAAATTACTGGAATATATTCGGGATTTACCGGATCAATACCGGACTGTCTTTAACTTATATGTTTTTGAAAAAATGAAACACAAAGACATAGCAGAGTTACTAAAAATTTCAGAAGGAACATCAAAATCAAATTTAAACAGAGCGAAGGGCATTTTGCAGAAAAGGATTTTGAGCTTAAAAAAAAATTTTAAAATAGCATGAAAAAGCAGAATATAGAAGATATTTTTTCATCAATGGAAAACTTTTCAAGTGTTCCACCCCCTGAATTGTGGGCAAACATTGAGGAAAAACTTGACAAACCAAAAAAGAAAAAAAGAGCTATTCTTTGGTGGTCAGCAGCGGCATGCCTGTTATTAGGCTTGTTATTGCCTTCTGTTTTATATTTTAGCTCAAACAACGGAATCAAAACTATAAATAATGGGGCCGGAGAAAACAATAGCATTGTTATCGATGAGCACAAAAAAAATAGTAACGATACAAAAACAATATCTACAGAAAGAAATATCGAAAATAAATCCGGAATTGTAGAAAGTTCTTCTATAGAGGGCTCAAAAAACAACTCTGGTAATTCTGAAGAAAATCAAAGAACAGAAACTTCAGTAGCCCATACTGATTCTAAAAATAAAAGTAATCCTGGTCCTTCAGATGTAAATCTAAATTCAGAAAAAAGAAATACAAATCAAACTGTAGCTGAACAAACAGCTGTTTCAGAAAAAGAAAATCAATTCAATTCACTTTCGAAAAATAAAAATTTAAATTCTGAAAAAAGAAACGGAAATCAGGCTGTAGCCGAGAAAACTTTTACAAACGGAAATCAAAATCAGTTCAATTCTTTTTCGAAGAATCAAAACATAAACCCTGAAAAAAGAAATGGAAATCAGGCTGTAGCCGAAAAAACGTTTACTACCGGAAATAAAAATCAGTTCAATTCTTTTTCAAAAAATCAAAACATAAACACTGAGAAAAGAAATGAAAATCAGGCTGTAGCCGAAAAAACGTTTACTACCGGAAATAAAAATCAATTCAATTCTTTTTCAAAAAATCAAAACTTAAATACTGAGAAAAGGAATGGAAATCAGGCTGTAGCCGAGAAAACGTTTAAGACCACAAAACAGAGTCAATTTAATTCTTTTTCAAAGGATCAAGTGCCAGGTTCTATTTTTGAAAATCAATTGAATTCAAATCCTGCAGCTATTGCTTTAGGAAATTCAAATTCAGTTTTCAACAATAAACAAAAAGCAATAACTGGCAACAATAAAGAAGTCACAACAACTATTAAAACAGAAAAAGCTATTGCCGATAATGCTCCCAAAAGCAATTCTAAATTCAGCAATGTTTTGAGTAAACAAGATTCTGTTCAGTTGGCAGAACTTCAAAATTTAGAAAAAGGTATAACTCCTGAAGAGAAAAAAGGAAGAGAAAAAGATCCTAAAACCTCATCAAAAGCTGAAAAATGGGCTCTTGAAGTTTTTGCAGGAATTGCCAATTCTGAAAATTATAAAAATGACAAAACTTTAGGCAACGTAAACGACTCGAAACAAAGTAATACTTACGGTGTTAAAACTAAATATAAAATCAATAAAAAATGGGCAGTTGGTTCTGGTTTCAAAATCAACGAATTAGGTCAGAGTGTGGCTAATGTCTCTTATATAAAAACTGCCGACAATGCTTTTTTAACTACTGGTGATTATTTTATGAAAAACCCAACGGTTCCTCAAATTGCAAGTAATGATAGTTATGTATTAGTTTCAAACAGCACTAAAAATGCCGTGAGCAGTACAAATGTCCAAAGCGGAAATTTAGACCAGAGTTTACGCTATGTTGAGATGCCTTTAGAGGTTTCATATGCTGTTTTTTCTAAAAACAAAGCTTCTATTAGTCTGAATACAGGTGGTTTTGTTGGTAAATTAATATCTAATAATGTTGCCATAGATGGAAATTCATTAGGTAAAAATTTAAATGCAAATGATTTTGTATACGGCTCAACATTAAGTAGTACAGTGCAATACCGGGTTTACAAGAAAACAAATGTTTTTGTTGAGCCTGCAATGAACTATTATGTAAATCCATTAAACAGTCAATCATTTAATCAATTTCAATGGGGATTAAATTTTGGGCTAAATGTTTCATTTTAAATAAAAAAGCAATATATTTAACACCCAAAAACCTACGTAACCCCTAAACCTACTATAATTTTGAAAACAAGCTTAAAAGCGAGTCTTCTCAAAATGATCGTAAAAAACCATTGGACAAATCACAAATCTATCCCCAAAGATTTGCTTTTAGCCAAAGAACTGGTTTATGATTGTTTTGATTTTGACTGTTCGCAACCGCAGCAGGAAAGCGAAAGCATTGATTACAGTGCTTATCGTTTTTATCTCAATGAGAAATTTATTTGCTACAGAGAAGCCAAAATTACCCCAACAAAAACGGGCCAATTTGTTACTTTGTGGAAACGAAGCAGATTAGGAACAATTGAACCTTTTGATTCAACAGATTTAATCGATTTTGTTTTTGTCAGCGTTCGAAAAGATGATTTCTTTGGGCAGTTCATTTTTCCTAAACAGGTGTTACTCGAAAAAGGAATCTTTTCGACAGCAACCAGCGAAGGAAAAAGAGCTATAAGAGTTTACCCGCCATGGGATGAAACAAACAACAAACAAGCTAAAAAAACTCAAAATTGGCAATTGAAATATTTCTTTGAAATAACTCCTGATCCAGATTTTGATACTTTTAGAGAATTAGTTAATTAGTATAAAAAATGGCTGTCTATTACTGGACAGCCATTTTTATTTTAAATGTATTTCTGTTTATTTTTTTATGATTTTATTGCTATAAATAACCTTATTGTTTTCACTTAAGGTATAAACATAAATTCCGGATCTAAGATTACCTAATTGAATTACAGCATCTTTTTTTTCCTCGGTCCCTTTTATTTCAATTGGATTTCCAACTAAATGTCCTGAAATATCATAAAGTCGTAATTTTAAAATTTTATCTTCTTTCGTTTTTACTGTCACATTTACAACATCAGTCGCCGGATTAGGATAGGCTTGTACAAAATATCCATTATTTGTTCCGAAATCAATTGTAGACAAAACATCTTTTTTCAATTCAAAACGCGCAATTACAGGACCATGATCTGAAGTTGTATTGGTATAGTTTGTAATATCATTACGCGGATCATAAACAGCAATAGAATTCGGGATATATTGATCTGTCAATTCATTAGAAATAACAATATGATCTAAAAATCCATTTGAACTCAAAAAACTATAGGCACCAGCCCTGCTAATCTCTAAAGTAAGTGTATTGTAACGATTTATATCTTCAACTATTTTTTGATATGACGAAGGATTCCCTGCAATAACAGATGCTTTGACATCATCGTTAAAATCTCCCAAAATCATAAAATTAGCATTTGGTAACTCAACATCCAGACTGTCCTTCAACAATTCAGCATCGTATTTACGCATATTGTATCTGGAAATATCTGATCCGCTATTAGCACGTGCATGAAGATCAATCAGATTAATCTCTTTTTTAATTCCACCAATATTGGTTTCTATTTTAACTAAGTAAGGCAAACGTCCGGATGAGAAAAAACTAGAACTTGTGTTAACAGTTGAAGTCGTTCCTGGATAATTTGGTAACGTTTTTGTTCCTGCGCGTATACCGTCATACAAATCCTTAAACATAACACGCGTGCTTTTTACTGTAGTTGTTTGAGTATTATAAAGAACAACTAATTTTTGTGGAGGGAAATTTGGATCAGGATCATTAAACGAATACGACCATGATGTTGAAATTGATTTATCAAATGTTTTTCCGTTGATATTAATTTTCTGAATCAAAATATCTAAAGAAGGATCGTCTGAAACTTCCTGAACAACATAAACATCGGCATTTAATTTGTTCATTACTTTAGCAACATTTTCAATTTGCAAAGCATCATCCATTGGACCGAATTCAACATTATCTGTACCTTTTACATCAGTACCAAAAAACTCCAGATTGTAGGTTACAATATCAAAAGTATCTGCTTTTAGCAACGAAGATCCTGTTAAAGATCCTATTTGTTTATTTAAACCTGTTCCGGAAACCGTTAAAGTGCCAAATATAGTCAATGTTCTTATAGAAGGTGTAAATCGAACATAAACTGTTTTTCCTGCCATTGCATCAGCTGAAGTTATCAAAACATCTGACTGAAATGAAGTATTATCCAAAGACAATTGGTAATCTGTCGGAGCTTTTAATGTAATGTCATTGTAACCTTCTGCCTTGAAAACAAAAGACTGACTTGCTGATATTGTATTAATACTAACCTCTCCAAAATCTAAAATAGGATTTGCTGCAACAAAACCTGCTTCATTGGTTATGGCAACATCGTCTAATGACCATTCTGCTGCCTTATTTGCTCCTCCGGCTGTAGTTACATAAACCCAGGCTACATAAGTATGATTCGTTTTATAGGATCCTAAATTTATGTATTGCGATTGTTTATAAGTGCCGGTAATAGTCGGAAAATCTCCTGGTATTTCTGTCCACGTTGCCGTTTCAGGATTGCTTTTTCCATCATAATTAACAGAAACCATTAATTTCAAATCTGAACCTACATAAAACTTGCGTGAGTAAAAAGATAATAATGGAATTTGGGTAAAATTATCCAAACGCAATCTAGGCGAAATCAACCAATCTTTACTTGGACCATTATCCGAATAACCGTTCATCAGTACGGCGCCGGTTCCTGAATTAACGTTTCGTGTTATTGTAGTACTGGTCCAGGTATTTATGGTCCCAGCTACGTTATATTGTGTCCAGCCACTATTGGTTAAAACGGCCGGATCATTAAAACCTTGTAAATATGGATTAATTCCTGTTCCTGAAAGTGTAACTATTTTGCTTGTCGCACCCGTTGATTCGTGCGTTATTTGTCCGGTAAAACTACCTGTAGCTGTTGGTGTAAAACGAACGTAGACAATTGGTACTGCGTTTGCAAAATCAGCTATAGCGTATGTTAAAGAATTTCCAAAAACAACATTATCCTTAGAAATGGTAAAATTTCCAGTGGCATTTATTGTAATATTGTCCGCAAGATTAGCGGCCTGAATTTGATAACTTGCACTTTCTGTATTAAAACCCGCTTCTGAAAAACCTAAATTTAAAGAAGCCACGGTTGTTGTTATAGAAGGAATTAGTCCGGCTGCCGTTGTTGCATCAACTTTAACCACATTGGGCTGAACGTTACCATATAAATCCTCTGAAATAGAAAAAACGGAATAAGCCGTATTTATGGTAAGTCCTGTAAAACTTTTTAGATATACCTGCGTTGGATCTGTAATATCAAAAAAACCTGATTGTAGAGCCGGAGCGTTGCTTGCATCCTGGCCTGCTTTTATTTGAGCAGTAGTTGGAATTGCACTTCCGCCAGGCAATAGGACAAAATAGGTTTTTGCGATTTCATCTAGTTTATCGGAAAAATCAAAACTGGTTGATAAAATATTCTCTGCTTTTGGATAACCTAGCGCATGGATTGGAGCGGCAACATCACTTTTTATATCAATATTATCAATTGCAAAAGAAGGTCTTGAACCTGATCCTGAAACTTGTCTGGAAATCCATCGTAATTGAATTTCAGGCTGATTATCGCATTCAGCAGGCAACGTTACCTTAAAAGTTTTTACATTTTGAGGCGTGGTGACTGCCGTTATTTGTGCAATTTCATTGTTAGAATATAAGGTTGTCGGCACTGTAGTAAATGAAGCTGTATTTCCAATCCTATATTGTAAGACCATTTCATTTATACGATTAGACGAATTTCCACTTATTATTGTTCCATAGGGATTACGAATGGTCATGGCATCATATTGAACCTGAATTGCTTTCTGATTAGTAGCATTAAAAGCAAATCCAATTGTCAAATCAAGGTCACCATTATTTAAAAAACCAATTTTTCCATCATAATTATGAAAATTACCACTACTTGTAAGGGCTGTACTACTTGCTACCAAAGGTCTGTCGGCAATTAGAACTGCATTTGTATTAAAGGAGGAACCCGGCTTTATACTCGCAGTCCAGCCCTGAAAACCATCTGGATAAATAGCAGAACTTGATGCTAATCCATCAAAATTTTGTGCGTAAGGCAATGCTTGTTTTGTTGGAAACGTCTGTGCAAAAACAGATACTGAGCAATAAAAAAAACTTAAAAAGACCATTAAATGGCCAACTGGGTAGATCTTTTTCATAGGTTAAGAAATAGAGTTTTAGAAACCAAATTTAGAACCTTTAAAGTTAAGAGAATATTGTCAAAACATAAAATAATTGTAAGATTTTTAAATCATGTGTAATAAATAAAAACTTATTTATTGGTAAGACCAGACAAAAAAACTGCCTGAAATTCAGGCAGCTTTTCATTTTTTTATCCAAATTCATACATTAGCTTAATAAACGAAGAAAATCACTCGTCTAATTTCATATTCCCTCTGTCTTCATGACTTTCCGGATTTGAATTAGGATACCGATTTGGTGTAACATCAGAATTACGATCTTTATTTTCGACTGTTTTTTTAGCTTCTTCTTCAGAAGAAACACCTCGGTTTGCATTTGGATTATCCGGATTGATTTTATCTGGAACTTCTTTGATGTTTTCATTTACATTTCTCGCTCGGTCTACAATTTCTTTATTTCCTTCTGAATCGGCTACAATTTCTTTTTTCAATTCTGATTCATGTAATTCAGTATCGTGAGAAACATTTTTACCTTTTGATTCGTCTATATTTTTTTGTGCCCCATTTATTTTTTTTGAGCCTAGATTATTATTTTCCATGGTGTTTTGTTTTTCATTACTACATAATATTACGAATTTTAGATTTGGAAACTAAGTCATTTAACATAGCTTTTGGATTCTACAAAATCATTTTCTAGATTGTATTAAATTTTGCAACCTTATAATTATCAAAATAATAGTAAATTAGTATGGCAAATTATTTAATTACAAACAGCTTTTTAAAGCAACAATAAAAATCAAAAAACCATGAACTTTTTTAAAGCAAAAACAAGTTGGTAAAATGCTGAATTTATCATAATAAAACTTTGCATCGCTTCAGCCTATATTTTAATTGGAAGTTATTTTCATGACTTTTTCAAGGATTATTATGTTCCATTATTAATCTTATTTGGAATCACCGTTATTTGGTTTGTGGCATTATGGTTGAAGAAAATGAAAACAGAACCTAAGGATTAATTGGAAATACTCCTGAAACAAAACTATCTTTGCATTAAAATTACAATATGCATCAACATTTCATTCTTTTTAAACCTTATGGCTACCTCAGCCAATTTATTTATGAACTAAAAAGAAAGAAAAAACTTTTGGGTGAATTATATGATTTCCCCGAAGGAACAATGGCTATTGGCCGTTTAGACGAAGATTCTGAAGGATTGCTTTTGCTAACCACCGATGGAAAAGTAAGCGAACAAATAAGAAGCAAAAAAGTCGATAAAGAATATTACGTTCAGGTTGATGGCGTCATAACTCCTGAAGCAATAGAACAATTACAAAAAGGAGTAGAAATTGGTTTTGATGGCGGAAAGTATAAAACCAAACCTTGTAAAGCTTTTATTGTAACTGAAATTCCTGATTTTGGCGCAAGAGCCAAAAAAATTCGGGACGAGCGTCACGGACCAACTTCATGGGCTTCTATAACACTAAATGAAGGCAAGTTTCGTCAGGTTCGCAAAATGACTGCAGCCGTTGGTTTTCCGACTTTAAGATTAGTTCGTGTTCGCATAGGAAATGTATATTTGCAAAACTTAAAAGCTGGAGATGTTCTGGAAGTTTCAGATTTTAAATTAGAAAATGTGTCAATTAGATAATTTGATAATTATTTGGAAACTCATAATTCATAACTCATAATTCATAACTCAAAAAATGCTAAACGTTGTTCTTGTAGAACCTGAAATACCAAATAATACTGGAAATATTGGACGCTTATGTGTAGGTACGGAAAGCCGGCTGCATTTAATTCATCCGTTCGGATTTGTGATTAATGATAAAAACCTGAAACGTTCTGGTTTGGATTACTGGGTGCATCTTGACGTGACCGAATATCAAAATATAGAAGAATGGATTCAGCAGATTCCAGATCAGTCGCGTGTTTTCTTAATGAGTTCGCATGCTGAGAAATCGTATTTAGAAACTGATTTTCAGGATGGAGACTGGTTGGTTTTCGGAAAAGAAAGTGTTGGTTTAAGCAAGGAAGTTTTAGCTCGTTTTGAGAATCATTTAAAGATTCCGATGTCGAAGTTAATCCGTAGTTTTAATATTGCGAATTCTGTGGCTTTTGTGGTGGGTGAAGCTAAGAGACAGATTGGATTGAAGAAAATTTAAGCGTTTAACAGATTTCAAAAATTCTTATGAAAGCCGGTGTCCTAGCCCTGATGGGAGCGGCATCCTTTTGTGGCGGGGTTCGCCACAAAAGATAGAACGGACAGCAGGATTAGCTCCTGAAAACAACTATACTTCTAAGTAATCACAAACTTCCCTTTTTCAGGGTCAAAAATAATATGTTCGTCTTTAAACAAAGTCGCAAAACTTCCTTTTGAAATTAAATTACAAGGCTCATCCTGAACAACAAATTCCGGCGTCATGATAATCATTTCATCACTTAACTGAATCGCCAAATCGATATCGTGCGTTGAGAATAAAATACATTTTTGAGTTTCCTGTGTTAGTTTTTTAAGCAATTTGAAAAGTGAAACTTTATGTAATAAATCTAAATGCGTTGTCGGTTCGTCAAGAATAATTAATGGTGTGTCTTGTGCCAAAGCACGAGCAATTAAAACTTTCTGCAATTGTCCGTCGCTAATTTCAAAATGTCTTTTTTGTGCTAAATGTTCAATTTGTGTTAATGCCATTGCTTCCTGAACTTTTTCTACATCTGTTTGGGATAAAGTTCCAATCCAATTCGTATAAGGCTGTCTTCCCAAAGCTACTAATTCAAAAACAGAAAGGTTGCTGGGCGGTAATTTTTCGGTTAAAACCAAACTTAAATTCTGCGCCAAATCCAAAGGATTATAGATATTTATATTTTTATCATTCAGAAGTACTTTTCCTGATAATGGTTGTTGAATTCCGGTAATGGTTCTTAATAAGGTTGATTTCCCAATTCCGTTTGCACCAATTAAGGAAATGAGTTTTCCTGAATGTAAACTCAAATTTAAGTCTTCAGCGATAGTCACAGTTGCTTTCTTAGACTTGTAGCCAATGGTTAAATTCGAAGTGCTTAATATGGTTTTCATTGTGACTTATTTTTTAAACACATAGAGAACATAGTTTTCTTTTGTTCAATTTATAGTTGGTTTTAAAATTTACTCGTAAATTAACACATAGCTGTTGTTGCTAAAACTTTGGTAATAATTTGAAATATTCATTTACGAATGTTTTCTGACCTTCTTTAAAAATATTATGACAATTAAAGTTAATTATAATTCCTTTTGGAGCTTTGGATAGTTTCATATAAGTTAATAATTGTGCTTCATGAATGGGACTTATTTCAGAAACTGTTTTTAGTTCAACAACTAAACAATTTTCTACAAATAGGTCACATCTTAAATCTGCGCTCAATTCCTTATTTTTATAAACCAATGGCACTTTCATTTCAGTAAAAAAATTCAACTTCCGGTGTTGTAATTCTTCCTTCAAACATTGATGATACACATTTTCCAGTAATCCTTTTCCAATTATTCTATGCACTTCAATACAGGCACCAATTACATTATAGGTTAATTCGTTTAAATATTTTTGGGTAATCATTATTGTTAGTTAAAAGATAAAAACCAATTTTAATTTTCACTCCAACTATGTTTTTTGAAGCAAGTGAAACGCCTTTTTTTAAGCTTTCAAAACTATGTCTCTATGTGTTTAAAAAACTAAGATATGAAATATTTGTAAGTTTTTACCTAAAATTTCTTTTATGTATTAAAAGCCAAATCACAACCGGAGCACCAATTATAGACGTAATTGCATTTATTGGAAGCGTAACATCAAAGCCCGGCATTTGAGAAACTATATCACAGAATAATACAATAATAGCTCCAAAAAGCAATGTACTCCAAAACAAAATCATATGGTTACTGGTTTGAAAAGTCAGTTTTGCAATATGCGGAACAGCAAGGCCAATAAACGCAATCGGACCTGCAAAAGCAGTGATGCTTCCGGCTAAAATACTGGTTGCAAAAATAATGATCAAGCGGGCTTTATTGAAATTCAATCCCATGCTTTTTGCATAATTTTCGCCCAAAAGCAAAGCATTTAAAGGCTTAATACTAGCCGCGCTTAAAACTAAACCAAAAAATACACTGCCTGCCAAAACTATAATTGATTTCCAGGAAAGATTGCCAAGATTCCCTAATGACCAAAAAGTGAATTTCTGAAGCTGTTCAGCTGTACTAAAATAAGTTAAAACACTAACTATTGCCGTGGTAAAACTTCCAAACATCAATCCGACAATTAAAATTGCCATTGTATCCCGTAACCGTTGTGAAACTACTAAAACTAATAATAAAACAAGTGTACTTCCTAAGGTTGAAGCCAAAACAATTCCGTATGATGATAATGCAATAGTTCTCAAAAAAGAAGGCAAAAATCCAGCACCCAGAATTACAAAAGCCACTCCGAGACTTGCACCTGAACTTAATCCTAAAACATACGGCCCTGCAAGCGGATTTCTGAATAAAGTCTGCATCAACAAACCGCTTATTGAAAGTCCGGTTCCGACTAAAATTGCTGTAATCGCTTTTGGTAAACGGTAATTGATAATGATATATTCCCAAGTCGATTTGCTAGCGTGACTTCCTGTTAAGCTTGTATAAACATCTCTAAATGGAATATTAACGGAACCCAAACTAATACTCGCAAAAAACATCAGAAGAAGCCCTAAACCCAGAACGATAAATAAAATGGTATTTCGTTTTTTGTTTGCCAATTTAATTCAGTTTAGATGCAAAAGTAAACTCATAACTCGGTAGTAAATCCGGATGAAAAATTTTGATATAATCTTTCAAAACCAAATCTGGTCGGCTTGGCGATAATTCATAATAAATAGTTCCGCCAGTTGCTCCAAACTTACTTTCTAAAGTATAGATTGATTTATTCTTAAAAGCGTCAAACTCACTGTAATGCGGATTTGCTTTTTGTAGTTCGTCTAAAGTCAGAAAAGATCCGGAAGCAATCCAAACGTTTGCTGTTTTTGCTTTGTCTAATACTTTTTCGAACGATAAACCCTGGCTTCCGGTTCCTTTTAAATCGGCCCATAAATAATTAGACTGTGCATCTTTCATAAATTGCGCCACCCAGCTGTTTCCTTTCGCCACATACCAAACATCCTCATACATAGAACCATATAAAACTGTCGTCGTCGCAGGTTTATCAGCGACTAATTTCTTAGCCTGATTGTAGCTTGTTACAATTTTATCAAACAATTCTTTGGCTTTCTCTTCTTTGCCAAATAAAGCTCCGTAGAGTTTAATCCATTCTGCTTTTCCAAGTGGAGATTGTTCCATCCAATCGGCCTGAATCATTACATTTAAACCACTTTTTGTCAAATTATCCAACATCGGATTGTTGTTGTCAACCCCAAAAGTTACAATTAAATCGGGTGACAATTCTATTAGTTGTTCAATATTTAATTTTTCATTTTGTCCAACGTTTTTCACAGAACCTTTATCAATTAATATTCTGGTTTTTTCAGATGAAATATAATCGGTATGCGGAAAACCAACTAGTTTATCTTCTACATCCAGCATTTCAAGATAGGGAATATTAGTAGTTGATGTCACCACAACAGATTCTAAAGGAACTTTTATCGTAGTATAATTTTGCAAACTATCCGGAACTTTAGCTTCTTTTTCTTTTAAAATATAAGTAAAATTTTTATTTGCATTTGGCCACGGATTTGTCACTGTTACTACTGAAAATCCTTCGTGTTTTACGATAGAAAGCCCAGAAGCATATTCAATACTGTTTTTAGCAATTGAAGGTTTTGCAACTTCAGCAGTTTCATTTTTTTTACATCCGATTAGAAGAAAAAAAGATAGAATAAAAATGGATTTAGGTAATAAATTTTTCATATACTGGTTATACTATTTTGGAATATGAAATCGTTAATATGCAATATCGGCACAGATTTTGAATATCACAATTTCATTATTTAAATTTTCGATAGCGACAAAGGTAAGGCAATTTCTATTTTTTTTGTTTACCTTTATTCTTACAAATTTCAACAAAATTACCTTTATATTTATGAATGCCACAAAAACCAAAGTTTGCTCAAGTTGTGAATCTACTTTTAGCTGCGGAGATATTTCTGTTGAAAACAAATGCTGGTGTAATGATTTCCCTCCTATTTTTAATCTTTCTGAAGGAGGCGATTGTCTTTGTCAAACTTGCTTTAAAGAAGCCTGCGTAGATAAAATAGATGCTTATGTCGAGACTATGACTCCAAAAAAAGCACTACAAAATAAAGCACTATCTTTACCAAAAACTGCAAAACTTATTGAGGATATCGATTATTATTTCGAAGATGGCAATACTGTTTTTACCAGTTGGTTCCATTTGAAACGCGGAAGCTGTTGCGGGAATGATTGTCGTCATTGCCCTTATTAAATAATTATGAGTTATAAATTATGAATTTTGAGTTCCTCACTTATTCAAAAATCTGATTTAAATCCCAATTAAACTCATAACTTATAATTCAAAACTCATAACTCAAGAACAAAATGATTTACTTAATTACCGGAGGCGAACGATCAGGGAAAAGCAGTTATGCTCAAAATTTAGCACTGAAACTTTCAGATACACCAATGTACGTGGCAACGGCCAGAAAATGGGATGACGATTTCCAAAACAGAATCGACCGACATCAGTCGGAACGCGACGGGCGATGGACCAATATTGAGAAAGAAAAGTATTTAAGTGAAATTGATTTTTCAGGAAAAGTAGCTTTGATTGATTGTGTCACGCTTTGGCTGACAAACTTTTTTACTGATCATAAATATGATGTAACTTTGAGTTTGGAAGAAGCAAAAAAAGAATTTATGGCGATAGCAAATCAGGAAAACACGACACTGATTATTGTAACCAACGAAATTGGAATGGGTGTTCATGCCGAAACTCATATCGGCAGAAAATTCACAGAATTACAAGGCTGGATGAATCAGTTTTTAGCCTCAAATGCAGATGAAGTTGTGTTGATGGTTTCCGGGATTCCAGTAAAAATTAAACCCTCACAATTTCAATAGCAAAAATCAATTTCAATAACAATCTAAAAAAATCATAAAAGAAATTCCAAGCTTTTAAATTCCAAATTCCAATATCGTGAAGTATCTTTACATAAAGCTTCAATATTGATATTGTAATTGAATTTTGCAATTGATATTGAATTTTGTAATTGTTATTGACATTGAAAATTTATGAGCCATTTAGACGATATTTTAAAATCGCGTCGTGATACCCGACATTTTACCACAGATGAAGTTCCTGATGAAGTGATCGAAAAAGCTTTACAGGCGGGACATTGGGCGCCATCTGTTGGGCTAACGGATGCTACTCGTTATTATATCATTAAATCGGCAGAAGTAAAAAGTGCTATCAAAGATTTGTTTTTGGATTACAATAAAAAAGCCGAATCACTAACAGATAATCCGGAGCAAAAAGAGCACTATAGATCCCTGAAACTCGAAGCTATTGAAGAAGCGCCAATCGGACTTATTATCGCTTATGACCGTTCCGTTTTAAATCAATTTACGATTGGAACTGTTGGCAGTAATGAGGCTGTAAAATTTAGTTCGGTTTGTGCGGCTCAGAATATTTGGCTTTCCCTTACCGATCAGGGTTATGGAATGGGCTGGGTTTCAATTTTGAATTATCATCAGTTCAAAAAAATACTCGATTTACCAGAAAACATTGAACCTTTGGGTTATTTCTGTATTGGAAAACCGTCCACAAATTATGATAATCAGCCGATGTTGCAGCAATTGCATTGGAAACAGAAATCAGAAGCACCTATTTGTTTGGAAATTAAAAATGTAACAGAAAGTTATATTTCTGATTTGAAATTAAAAACGCAAACTGAGGTTGAAAACAAAAATGATTTCAGCAAACTTTTACAAGAAAAGATAGATGGTAAAACCAAACCTGTCGGTTCCTTAGGAACTTTGGAAACTTTGGCTTTTCAAATGGCAACGGTTTTTGAAACTTTAAATCCGAAAATCATAAATCCGAATATTGTGGTTTTTGCTGCAGATCACGGAATTGCAAATCATGGCTTGAGCGCTTATCCACAAGATGTTACCAGACAAATGGTCGGTAATTTTCTGGAAGGTGGTGCAGCGATAAACGTTTTCTGCAAACAAAATAACATTCAGTTGTCGATTGTAGATTCGGGCGTAAATTATGATTTCCCAACAAATGCCAATCTGATAAATGCTAAAATTGCCAAAGGAACCCAATCCTTCCTGCACGCGCCCGCAATGAGCGAAATCGAGTTGCAGTTGTGTTTTGAAAAAGGAAAATCAATAGTCGAAGATATTGCTAAAACGGGTTCGAACTGCATTGGTTTTGGTGAAATGGGAATTGGAAATACTTCGACAGCTTCTGTATTAATGAGTCTTTTAACCGGTTTTTCTATTGAAGAATGTGTTGGAAAAGGAACAGGAGTTGAAAATGAAAAGTTACTTCAGAAACAGGAATTTCTTAAGAAAGCAATTGAAAATTATTTCGGTCAAGCCGAATTAAAAGAGCAACTGGCTTACTTTGGCGGTTTCGAAATTATACAAATGGCAAGCGGAATGCTGACGGCTTTTGAAAACAAAATGCTGATTCTGGTTGACGGTTTTATTTGCAGTGTTGCTTTTTTAATAGCTTCAAAAATGAATCCTGATATCATAAAAAATACTATATTTTGTCATTGCTCTGCTGAGCAGGCACATCAAAAATTACTTCACTATTTGAATGCGAAACCAATTTTAAATTTAGATTTGCGTCTGGGAGAAGGAACAGGCTGTGCAATTGCTTTTCCGATTTTGAAATCAGCAGAAGCTTTTTTGAATGAAATGGCTAGTTTTGAGAGTGCTGGGGTTAGTAGGAAATGATTCTAGTCGCAGTCTCGATTTTCAGTCTCAGTTTAGCCGCAGTTACAGTTTTCAGTCACAGTTTGTCATTTCGACGAAGGAGAAATCCTCGCGAGAAGCTCGACAAAGATTGACCCCTTTTCTGTGCAAAGCTACTTACGAGGATTTCTCCTTCGTTGAAATGACAAAAACACATAAATTTATAACAAATCAAATGAAAAAAGAATTACACATTTTCTTCACCTGTTTAATGTTTTACACCCGAATTCCATGTCCAAAAAACATCGATCACAATCCTGATTATTTAAATAAAGCCACGCGCTATTTTCCGTTTATTGGCTGGATTGTGGGAAGTATTTCTTTTTTGACCTTTTATGTTTTCGCTCAATTTTTGTCTGTTGAAATTGCTGTAATTTTAGCTATTATTGCTTCCATTCTAACAACTGGTGCTTTTCATGAAGATGGTTTTGCAGATGTTTGTGATGGTTTTGGTGGAGGCTGGACCAAAGAAAAGATTTTGATGATTATGAAAGACAGTGCCATTGGCGCTTATGGAGCAATTGGTTTGGTATTATTGTTTTTATTGAAATTCAAATTGCTTTCTGAGTCAATTTCTATTTTTCAGATAGAAAGTTATATTGGACTTCTTCAAATTTTTCTTTTGTTTATATCGGCTCATGCTTTAAGTCGTTTAGCTGCGATTTCAATCATTTTTACACATGAATATTCGCGTGATGATGCTACGAGCAAAAGCAAACCAATTGCTAAAAAACATAGCTGGAAAGAAATTCTCGGAGCTTTTTTCTTCGGATTATTGCCTCTTTTAACTCTTTCTTATTTTCAATACCAATTCTTGTTAATCTTAATTCCGGTTTTTATAACACGCTATTTTTTGGCGCGTTATTTCCAGAAATGGATTGACGGCTATACCGGAGATTGCCTTGGTGCCACACAACAAGTTTGCGAAGTTGTTTATTATTTAAGCTTTCTTTTTATATGGAAATTTATTTAGTTCGCCATACCGAAACTGTTTGTGAAAAAGGAATTTGTTATGGACAATCTGATGTAAACATAGCAGAACCTTTTGATTCCATTTTTGAAAATATTGTAAAGCAATTGCCCTCAGAAGCAATTGTTTTTTCCAGTCCTTTGGAACGATGTGTTCTTTTGGCAAAATATATTCAGGATAACATCAAAACGATATCGTACCTAGAAGACAAACGCTTAATGGAAATGAATTTTGGCGATTGGGAAATGAAAAACTGGAACGATATTCTGCCCGAACAACTTAATCCGTGGATGGAGGATTTTGTAAATGTTCCGGCTTCAAATGGAGAATCTTTTGTGGAATTACATAACCGCGTTGAAGACTTTTTAATTGATTTGACTTCAAAAGAAATCAATCAGCCAATTGTTGTTGTTTGTCATGCCGGAACCATCAGAAGTATCTTATGTCATCATTCTTCTTTACCGTTAAAAGATGCTTTTCAGAATAAAGTAGATTTTGGTGAAGTCATTAAAATTGAGCTCTAAGAATGGTTTTGTTTAGAATTTGACTTAAAAAGTAAAACAAATTTGATAATTCAACATTTTTAACTTTATCTTTGCCCGAAATTTAAGGTTGCGTTTTAATTTTAAAAACGCATTAAAAGGGAATCAAGTAAAATCTTGAGCTGTACCCGCAACTGTAAGCTAAGTTCTGAAAAGAATGCTTGTTGTTAACTACAAAACCACTGTTCGCCTCTGCGAATGGGAAGGTAAACAACAAGACGCAAGCCAGGAGACCTGCCTTTGTAACAAATATCGAACTCTCGGGAAAAAGAGTGTAGAAATTATGACTTTAAAAAAACGTTTCGCTTTTTGTTTGCTGTTGCTGTGCCAGATTATTTCGGCGCAAAGCGATTCTATTACAAAACTGAAAACGGTCGTAGTTTCTGACGCTAATCTTAAAAAATATTCCACTTCACAATCGGTTTTAAAGCTTAATGATTCTGTTATCAATAAAAATGAAGCTCTGTTAACTGATCTTCTAAATTTCAATTCAACCATTTATTTTAAAGAATACGGACGCGGCATGCTTTCGACAGTTGCTTTTAGAGGAACAACTTCTTCACAGACTGCTGTAATCTGGAACGGAATCAATATCAATTCCCAAATGAACGGGAGTACTGATTTCAATACAATTTCAGGTTCTGACTATAATTCAGTTAGCGTAAAAGCCGGTGGAGGAAGTGTTATTTATGGAAGCGGAGCTGTTGGAGGAACCGTGCATTTAAATAATGATTTGAGTTTTTACAAGCGCTTTGAGAATAATTTGAAATTGGATTATGGAAGTTTCAATACCATCGGAATCAATTATAAAACCAATATTTCGAACGAAAAATGGAGTGCTCAGATTGGCTTTTCTAAAAACAGTTCTACAAACGATTACAAATACCTGAATCAATATACCTGGAAAGGCGAACAGCGCTGGAACCAAAACGGGCAATACGATGTGATAACCATGAGCGCCAATGTGGGTTATAAATTTGATACCAAAAACAGTCTGAAATTATACAGTCAAACTTCTAATACAGACCGAAATACCTCATTAGTAACAGAAACCGAAACCAAAAGCAAGTACGTAAACGGTTTCAATCGAAATTTATTAGAATACGACGGCGATTTTGGAAAATTCAAAACCAATTTCAAAACTGCTTATATTTTTGAAAATTATCAATATTACGCTGATAATTCACTTAATCAATACACTTTCGGAAAAACGGAAAGCTTCATTGCAAAAGCTGATTTGGGATACACACTTTTTAAATCAACCCAAATCAATGGGATTTTAGATTATAATAGAACTAAAGGTTTTGGAAGTGGTTTTGGTGACAATACGAGAGAAATCAGCTCCGCAGCATTATTGATAAAACAAGATTTTTCAAAAGATTGGAAAAACGAATTTGGCATCAGAAAAGAATTCACTGACAATTATAAATCGCCCGTTTTATTCTCTTTAGGATCTTCTTATCAATTTGGAAAATTGTATAATTTGAAATTGAATTTGTCCCGAAATTTCAGAATTCCAACCTTCAATGATTTGTATTGGGAAGAAGGCGGAAATCCGGATTTGAAACCTGAAAGTTCCTATCAGGCAGAAATTGGAAATGTGTTTACATATAAAAACATTTCGCTCACGCAGACTTTCTACTATATCAAAATCAACGATTTATTGCGTTGGGTTCCCGGAAGCAACGGAATCTGGACACCGCAAAACACAGATAAAGTCAACACTTACGGAACCGAAACTTTACTAAGCTGGAAAAAACAATATGGCAAAAATTATTTTAGCGCCACTGCCACTTACGCCTACACGGTTTCTGAAGATCTGGAGACAAATAAACAACTCTTTTTTGTTCCTTTTAATAAAGTTACGGCAGCAGTTTCTTATTCCAGAAATAATATTTCAGCTTATTATCAATTTTTGTATAACGGTTTTGTCTATAGACAAGCTGATAATGATCCAAATGAAATTGTAGACGCTTATATGGTTTCAAACATAGGAATCGATTATGATTTTAAATTTTTAAGCTCTTTCAAACTAGGATTTCAGGTTTTAAATCTCTGGAATGAAAATTATGAAAGCCTTGAAAACAGACCAATGCCAGGAAGAAATTTTAATATGTACTTAAACCTTAAATTTTAATATAATGAAGTTAACCAGATTATTTTTAGTAGCATTAAGTGTATCGCTTTTTGCTTCTTGTTCAAACGATGATGACAATAATGATCCAAAAGGAGTATATGATAATGGTTTTTTCATCTTAAATGAAGGAAATTCTGATGGTGGTTCCGTTTCTTTTGCAAGTGATGATTTAGCCAATTTTACAGCAGATGTTTACAAAACTGCAAATGCTACTGATTTTGCAGGAGTATATCTTCAAAATATCTTTTTTGATGGAGATAATGCGTATATCATTGCTGGTGGATCAAACGTAATTAACGTTGTAAACAGATACACTTTCAAATTAATTGCAAAAGTTGAAACTGGACTTAATAACCCAAGATACGGAGTTGTAAAAGACGGAAAAGCTTATGTAACGAATGCAAACACTTACTCCTACATTAATCCGGCAACCGGAGATACTGATGATTATATTGCAATAATCGATTTGGCTACTAACAAAGTGGAATCTAAAATCGAATTGGGCGCAACTGCAAATAGAATTTTATTGGAAAACGGTAAACTATACATTACCGATTCTTCTAATGACAAGGTATTGGTAGTAAATCCAGCAACAAAAGCATTAGAAACTCCGGTAACAATTGGTTACAGTGGTGACAGTATGGAAGCTGAAGATGGTATTTTGTATGTTTTGAGAGCTCCTTATGGTGATAATAGAAGTGAAATTGTAAAAGTAAAATTATCTGACAAGTCAGTTACTAAAATCACTTTCCCTGCATCTTTAGACAGAGCTGGATACTTAGATATTTATAATGATAAGATTTATTATACTTCTAAGAAATCAGTATACGCAATTACGACTACTGCAACTGCAGCATCTACAACGGCAATTTTCACTGCGGGAATTTCTGAAAAAGGGTCTATTTACGGTTTTGCTATAAACGATGATAAAATATTTATTGCTGATGGTGGCGATTTCGGATCCAACAGCAAAGCTTACATCTACAACTTAAGTGGAAGTTTGCAAAAAGAATTAACGGTTGGTGTAGGACCAAATGGTTTTTACTTCAACGATTAATACCTTTATTTTTAAATTAGTTTTTGGATTTTTTTTGTAAAAAAGGCTTTCATTTCTGAAAGCCTTTTTTCCTTTTTATTTGTATTTATATTATTTTAATGCTCTTAAAAGCCCTTCTGGTGCTTTTTCAATATACATTTGATTTCTTATACCGTTCATTGCTTTAACATTAGTAAACGTTCTTAAAGCTTGCGTTCTGTCCTGCTGTATTTTCTTCGCAGTCGCACCCGTAATTTTTGAGATTGTTAAATTCAATAGTGGCTCTGACGGATCTCCTAAAACCCCCATATTATTAATATACTCCAATTGTTCATAAGTTGGAGCTAACCCGTCTGTATATTCTCCAAAACCAGCAGAGTTTACAATTTTTAAAACTAAAGGCTGCATAGCATATTTATGATTTGGATTTCTGTTTGTTTTCCCGAAACTAGGTGAATCATACAAGGTAACTGAACCTACATTTTTACCAACCGTCGTCTCCCCTACCTGAACTACAGAAATATAAGGTACAAGTCCGTTGATAACCAATTCACTTGCAGAAGCCGTTCCATCTGTAGTAATGATATATATTTTAGATAAATTCAGGCTATTGATTGCAGCTCCGTCTATTTTATCCGGAAACCTGACATTCAACGATTCCGGATCTTCGCTTTCGTAATATTCGTTCACCTTTGGATTCCATTTTTCTTTGGCAAAAATTTTAGTAGCAAACTGACCAGTAATCATACTGGCCAATCTTGATGCCGTTTGAATTGAACCTCCACCATTATATCTTAAGTCTAAAACAAAATCTGTTATTCCTTGTGATTTTAATGTAGCAAAAGCATCATTAAGCTGGGCATCGTAATTGGCATAAAATCCATTATACATCAAATAACCAATTTTATGGCTTCCTGATACAATTATTTTATTGATGAAAATTGGATTTTCATCCAAAGTTGTTTTAACCAAAGCAACTGTTTTACCATTAGAAGTAATTGCTGTTCCATTCATAGTTGCCATATTCAGTGTATAGCTGTCAGCATTCAAAAGTCCCTGATAATTTGAAACTGTTAATTGTGTTCCGTTTACAGCTGTAAAAAGATCACCACGTTTAATATCTTTAGTTGAAGCGTCAGAATTTGGAATAATATAACGAACAAACCCAACTAATTCTGTTGTACTTCCCGGTTTGTAACTTAATCTAAAATCTACTCCGTCATTTTTTGTAGTTCCCTGGAGTTCTCCTTCCAAAACAGTATAATCATCCACAATCCAGCTAAAACGGTCAATTGCCTGCCCTTTAGGGAATTTGCTGCTTGGTTTATTTAGTAAATCCTGAAATAAATCATCGGGTTCAGAATATCCTTTTAAAAAAGAGTTAAGTGCTTCCTGAGTACTAAAACGATCATCAGCTAAATTAGGAACATCAGGTTGCCATAAGTAAAACTGGTTCAATCCTTTCCAGATAAAATCATTCACTTGTAAATCTGCCGGAGCAGCAACATCATCCTGATCTTCGCATGATTGCAAGGTAAAAGCCAGCAAAAACACAAGCAATAAACTCTTTAATATTGTTTTCATATAAGTAGGTATAGTGGTATCGATAATATATTAACGTAAAAATACTACCTTTAGTTTTAACTATATTCAGTTTAAGTTGTTTTTTCTAAAAAAAAATAAAAATACGTTGTAACAAAAATAATAGTGCCTCGTCTTGACTATATAAGCTTACTTATAAATATTGGTTAATTGAAAAAAATCATAATTCAGGAAGTAACTTATAACCGACCAAAAACCAACAAATAACCAATTATGAATCAAGTTGCGTTTATAGAATTGATTAATCCTTTTAAAGACAAAGTTTTTCGTCTGGCAAAAAGATTACTTACCAGTACTGAAGAAGCTGAAGATGCAACACAGGAAGTAATGGTGAAATTATGGAACAAAAAAGAAAATTTAGACACCTATAATAATATTGAAGCTGTCGCAATGACAATGACAAAGAATTATTGCCTGGATCAGTTAAAATCTAAAAGAGCTGGAAATCTAAAAATAGTTCATAATAATTATACAGATCGTGAACCACAGTTAGACAAAAAACTGGAAGATTCTGATAGTCTGGAATGGGTCGAAAAAATAATAAATCAGTTGCCCGAGCAACTCCAAATATTAATTCAGCTTCGCGATGTTGAGCAATATGAATTTGATGAAATTGCGAAAATTGTCAACATGAATGAAACTGCTATTCGGGTAGCACTTTCGAGAGCGAGAAAAAAAATAAGAGAATCAATGGTTAATACACACAGTTATGGAATTAGATAAAATAGAAAATATATTAGAAAAATACTTTCAGGGAGAAACTACTATTGCAGAAGAAAAAGAATTAAAAGAATACTTTTCTTCGCCGAATGTTGCGCAGCATTTGGGGCAATACAAACCAATGTTTGGTTATTTCTCTCAGGTAAAACAACAAAAATCGACGCAAGAGATACCACTACAAACTAAGAAACGAAATGTGGCGTGGTTATCAATTGCGGCTTCAGTTGTTGTTTTACTAGGAATAGGAACCTTTTATTATGTGAGCCAGGAAACTGCAACTCCGGTTGTAGCGCAATCAGAATTAGGAACCTATGATGATCCGGAAGAAGCTCTTGCCGCAACGCAAAAAGCTTTAGCCTTATTATCAAACAATGTGAATGTAGGTATTGAAAGTGTACAGTACATTCAGGAATATGAACAATCAAAAAACAAAATTTTTAAACAGTAATTAAATCAATCAAAAAAATGAAAAATTTCATCATAACACTAGTTTTCGCATTCGTTAGTACCGCTTTTTATGCTCAGGGAGCCTTTGATAAATTTGATGGTCAGGACGATGTAACCTCAGTCATTGTAAACAAAAAAATGTTCGACTTAATGAGTAAAGTAAAAGTTGACGCTTCTGACAAAGAAATGCAACAATACATCAGTCTGATTAAAAAATTAGACTATCTAAAAGTGTTTACTACAAAAAACCCTAAAATCGAAGCTGAAATGAAAGCTTCAGCAGATAAATATGTTAAAACAGCCGGCTTAGAAGAGTTAATGAGAATTAACGATGGAGGAAGAAATGTAAAAATATCAGTAAAATCAGGAGCAACAGACTCTCAGGTAAGAGAATTATTGATGTACGTTGACGGAGCTAAAGGAGACGAAACGGTTTTATTATCTTTAACAGGTAATTTTGATATCAATGAAATCTCAGTACTAACAGACAAGATGCAACTTCCTGGTGGTTCTGACTTAAAAAAAGCCTCTAAAGGCAAAAAATAATCATGAGAACCAGCATCTTTACCACAGTCCTTTTAGCATTATTAACTTTAGCAAGTTGTAATTCTGAACCATCATTGCAAAAATATTTTGTACAGAATACCGACAATAAAGATTTTATCGCTGTTGATGTTTCGTCTAATATTTTAAACTTAGACAAAGCAAAGTTGTCAACAGAACAAAATGAAGCTTTAAAATCGTTTGACAAAATGAACATTTTAGCTTTTAAAGCAAACGATAAAAATCAGGCTCAATTTGAAACGGAAAGAGCAAAAGTAAAAGCAATTCTAAAAGATCCAAAATATCAGGAATTAATGAAGGTTGGTTCTGGTAAAGACGGTGCTTCCATAAGTTATGTTGGCTCTGATGAAAACATTGAAGAGTTCGTTGTTTTTGCCAACAGAAAAGAAAATGGTTTTGCAGTAGTTCGAGTTTTAGGAAAAAATATGAGCCCGAATAACATTATGACGTTAATGTCTGTTTTGCAAAAGTCAAAAATTGACATGGAACAATTAAAACCTTTGCAGCAATTGATTACTACTAATAAATAATACATCTTACTTTAAAAATAGAAAGCTCCAAATTGGAGCTTTTTCTATTTATTGTTTTTTGCTTTCTCATATCGCATTTTCAGACCTTCCAAATAGGGAGCTCTTTGCTCTTCTGCCAAAGCTATTGATTTTTCAAAATTACTCAAAGCCAGGTTTTTCTTTCCATTAAGCTCAAGCATATCGCCATAAGCCAAATAAGCCATTGGAGATTTGGAATATAAAACAGTATTGCTTTTTAAAATAAATTCTGCCATAATGGGATTTTTTTTACTATTTTGAGAACCAAAAAAATTAATATCACCTTCAGTAAATAAATCTAAATCAATTCCTTTTTTAAAAATTTCTGTTATTTGCTGCTCCATTTTTTCAAAATCGGATTGACCTCGCTGCTTAGCAATGGCCTCTAATTCATCATATAATTTTTTTGATTCTGCTGCTTTTTTATTTCTATAGATTCCTGCTGCCTGATTTGCTAATTCAACGGTTTTTGAATAGGCATTTTCTGCTGAAGTTTTAATTTCCGGAAGTACACCGATTCCTTCCCAATTTGTCTTTGTTACTGGATTTACCCCGGCTCCTACAGGAATAAAGATTTCTAAATCAGAATTTATTTTAAAAACATCTCCAGGATTTGCCGCTCCTCCGGTAGCTTCTCCCACTAATACAGCCCTTTTTTGGCTTTGCATATTATAACTAAATTCCTCTGCTCCTGAAAAAGCTTTCGGACCAGTAATTATAAACAAAGGAACATCAATCCTTTTTTTTCCATTTACCTCATGGGTAATCACTTCATCTTTGCGATTTCCTTCCCTAAAATAAAGTGTGTTAATCAATAAATTACTTTCCAAAAAATAACTGCATAAGTAATTTACCGTTTTAGGATTACCTCCGCCATTATTCTGTAAATCAATAATTATAGCATCCGTATTTGCCAGAAGAGACATATAGGCATCAATAGTTTTATTTGTTTCTGCAAGGAAAAAGTCAATATTTAGATACCCAATATTTCCATCAATTACTTTCACCTCTTTAAAACCATTAGCCTGTTTTCGGGTATCAATATATTTTTTCAAATACAATTGATAATCATCACTTGAATTTTCATGTTCTTTTACTGGAACAAAAGCAGGCCAGACACCTAAATGCTTATCACCATTAACTACTCTAATTTCTTTAGTTAAAGCAACTGCAAAAGAATCAAGTAGCTCCTGTTTTTTAAACTTCCCTTCCTTTAAACTTTTATTTAAATGACGAACAATTAATTCAGCCTTATCTGGAAAAACATAATGTTCTTGTAGTAATAAATCAATTTTACTGATGGTTTCTTTTTTGAACTTCTCATTTATTTTTTTTTGCCCAAAGACATCGGCTTTAAAAACAATAACAAACAATAAGAGATGGATGAAAAGTGATTTCATGTTTTTTCTTTAGAATTAATTACAATAAAAGTTTCGAATTAAATTGCTGCTTATCAAATATAGGTAAATATTTCATTGTCAAATACAATCTAAAACTGAGCAAAAAAAAAGCTCCAATTATTTTGGAGCTTTTTCTATTATAACAATTTGAGAAATTATTTACTCAAATACATTTTTCTTCTTGAGTATAACTCGTAGAATTGGTCGTCTTTTAAGTCATCAATAAACAAGATACTTTCACCAGTCGATTTCATTTCAGGTCCTAATGCTTTATTTACATTTTGGAATTTGCTGAAAGAGAAAACAGGTTGTTTGATTGCATATCCTTTTAATTGTGGATTAAAATCGAAGTCTGTTACTTTATTGTGCCCTAACATTACTTTTGTAGCGTAGTTCACATAAGGCTCTCCGTATGCTTTTGCAATAAACGGTACTGTTCTTGAAGCTCTAGGATTTGCTTCAATAATATAAACTGTATCATCTTTTATTGCAAACTGAATGTTGATTAAACCTACTGTTTTTAAAGCTCTCGCAATTTTATAAGTATGATCTTTTATTTGTTGCATTACGAATTCACCTAAGTTGAAAGGAGGTAATGTAGCATTACTATCTCCGGAGTGAACTCCGCAAGGTTCGATATGCTCCATAATTCCGATGATGTAAACATTACCATCAGCATCACAAATCGCATCTGCTTCCGCTTCGATTGCTCCGGCCAAATAATGATCTAAAAGCAATTTATTTCCTGGAATCGTTTTCAATAAATTGATTACGTGCTCTTCTAATTCTTTTTTGTTGATAACGATTTTCATTCCCTGACCTCCTAATACATAAGAAGGACGAATCAATAATGGGAAGTCTAAAGTGTCTGCTAAGGCAGAAGCTTCGTCAGCTGTTTCAGCAATTCCGAATTGAGGGAAAGGAATATGTAATTCTCTTAATAAGTCAGAGAAACGTCCTCTGTCTTCTGCTAAATCAAGTGCATCAAAACTAGTTCCGATGATTTTCACTCCGTATTTAGATAATTTTTCAGCCAATTTTAAAGCGGTTTGTCCACCTAACTGAACAATAACACCTTCTGGTTTTTCATGCTGAATGATGTCGTAAATATGTTCCCAGAAAACAGGCTCAAAGTATAATTTATCCGCTGTATCAAAATCAGTCGAAACTGTTTCCGGATTACAGTTAATCATAATCGTTTCATATCCACATTCTTTTGCTGCCAAAACTCCGTGCACACAAGAATAATCAAACTCAATTCCTTGTCCAATTCTGTTTGGTCCTGAACCTAAAACGATGATTTTCTTTTTATCAGTAACAATACTTTCGTTATCTACATAACGTTCGCCATTTGCTTTTTCGATCTCAGCCTCAAAAGTAGAGTAGTAATAAGGTGTTTGTGCCTTAAACTCAGCCGCACAAGTATCAACCAGTTTAAAAACACGGTTGATGTTTTGGTCCATACGTAAAGTGTGAACTTCACTTTCCAGACAATTCATCATGTGCGCAATTTGTCTGTCTGCAAAACCTTTTTGTTTCGCTTCAAGCAAAAGTTCTTTTGGAAGATTAGAAATTTTATAGTTCGAAATTTCTTTCTCTAAAGTATAAAGTTCTTCGTATTGTTTTAAGAACCACATATCGATTTTTGTGATTTCATGGATACGGCTCAACGGAATTCCCATTGCAATCGCATCATAAATTACAAAAACACGATCCCAGCTTGCAAAAGTCAGTTTCTCGATAATTTGCTCGTAGTTTGTATATCCTTTTCCGTCGGCACCTAAAC
>RCUK01000488.1_pt1 | contig 35067 bp, 30 predicted proteins | sample 2166381 | NCBI WGS metagenome assembly RCUK01 (sample SAMN09932809, study PRJNA488358) | compost metagenome | isolation source: compost soil in an enriched community | place: Germany: Experimental Botanical Garden | reverse complement strand
ACCTACGACCCCCTGGTTCGTAGCCAGGTACTCTATCCAGCTGAGCTACGGGCGCATCAAAAAGCAAGCCTTGAATAATAGCGTGCTTTCGATAACTGTGCAAGCGTGACGGGCTGATCCGCGCCTGTCAGACCGGTTGCCGGGGCGCTACCGCGCTCGCCTGTCCGTGGACCAGCAAGGCATAGATTTCCGCTACGCGTTCGATCGTGATTCCCTCGCGCTGCTCGACCGCCAGCGGATGGCTCGTGGGCTCCAGCTCGATCAGCGGCCGGATGCCGTCGTCCCTGAGATGGACGTGGGTCTTCAATCCCATCGTGTCCGGATACGGGTCGAGCCGCGTCGTAAGCCAACCGAACAGAGGCGGCGTCTGCGAGCGCTTCGGCTCATCGGACATCCGCACCCAGGTCTCGTAGCTGTCCAGGCTGAGCGAGACCCACACACCCCACACGAAGGGTTCTGGATGCCCTTCAATCGGAAGCTCGATGCAGCCGCGCACGTAGAAGTACTGCTCGTCGATCACGCAATCGTCGCTGCCCAGATCGCAGCGTTGCTCACGCTCTTCCGGTGCAACGGCGTAGTAGGTTTGAGGTGCATCGGCGCCGAAGCTCGGCAGGCCGTGATGGACCTCATCGCACGAGGCGCATTTGAAGGAAAAATCCATGATGGAGCAAGTGCCGCGCGGCCCTGTCGGCCTCGCCGGCCAGAGTAGCTGGAAAGGCGCCATTCTATCCGCCCCGCCCGCCCCTCCCCTTTCTTCCTACGCGTGGCCGCGTGCGAAAATCCGGGATCGATACTCGGAGGCGGTTCTTGTGAAACACCTGCTCGTCAGCCTGGACAAACTGCATGATTTCGACGAAATCATCGACGTGCGCACGCCGCTCGAGTATGCCGACGATCACATCCCCGGCGCCTGCAACGCGCCCGTGCTCAGCAACGACGAACGCGTGCTGATCGGTACGATGTACAAGCAGGTTTCGCCATTCGAAGCATCCCGCGCGGGCGCCGCCCTCGTCGCCCGCAACATCGCCCGCCACCTGGAGACCACCTTCGCTGAACGCCCCCAGGGCTGGCGTCCGCTGGTGTACTGCTGGCGAGGCGGCAAGCGCTCGGGCTCGATGACGCTCATGTTCAACATGATAGGCTGGCGCGCCCGCCAACTGGACGGCGGCTACAAGACCTACCGCCGCGCCACGCTGGATGCCCTGGAAACCCTTTCCTCGGCCCAGCAATACGTGGTGCTGACCGGCCCCACCGGCAGCGGCAAGACACGCCTGCTGCACGCCCTGCACCAGGCAGGCGCGCAGACGCTGGACCTGGAGGAGCTTGCATCCCATCGAGGATCCCTGCTGGGCGCGCTACCCGACGCGCAACAGCCTACGCAGAAGCGCTTCGACACCCTGCTGGCGGCCCGCCTGCGTGAACTCGATGCCAGCCGGCCCGTGTTCGTCGAAGCGGAAAGCCGCAAGATCGGCGCGGTGGAGATTCCCGCCTCTTTGCTTCACGCCATGCATCAGGGCCCATGCATCGAAGTGCATTCGACGCGCGAAGACAGGACAGCCTTTCTGCAGCAGGACTATGCGCGGCTCTTCGACAATCCCGGCTGGCTCAAGGCGCAACTGCAACGCATGCTGGGCCTGCATAGCCGCGACACCATCAATGGCTGGGTCAGGCTGGTGGACGAAGGCCGCCGCGAAGCGCTGGCCCGCGAACTTATCGACAGGCACTACGACCCCGCCTACGCACGCAGTTCGCAATCGCACTTCGTGCAACTGCCGCAGGCCTTGCGTCTGGACTTTCGGCCCAATGACCCGGACGTGGCCGAACAGGCCCGCGCGCTGATCGCCGCGTTCAAAAGCAAAGACGCGAAACGGCCGGCCTGACCGCCAGGGCGCGGATCTTCAGGGCCGCAACACCCAGGCAATGGCCCGCTCAGCGAGCGTGCCGCCCGCCTTGGCGGTATGGCGCAACCCAGTCCGGCAACTGCACGGGTCTGCGCAGCACGTCGTCGTTCAGCCACAGCGCGCTTTGGCGCGCTCTGCGGGCAACCGTGTCCAGCGGCAGTTGTTGGTAGTCGTCGTTGAACACCTCGAAGCTGTAGTCTCCCCGGTAACCCAGCCGCTGCAGCCGCAGCACCAAATCAGCCAACTGCTCGCTGTGCACCCCTTCACCCGGGAATACACGAAATGTGCGAGCGGTGGTCATCCGTTCTTCGACAGTCTGCGCTTCCTGCCACATGAAGTCGGCCAGTTGCACCAGGAAAATCTTGTCCGGGTCCAGGTCTTCAATGGCGTCCAGCGAGGTCTGCGCGGCAAACACGTGATAGGAATCCAGTCCCAGGCCGAGATTCGGACAGTCGGCGCGGCAGACTACATCCCAGGCCGCGGTAAATTCGTTGACGGTGCGCCCCCAGGACAGGCCCTCGAAAGCGATCTTGATACCCAGCGGCAACGCCAGCATGGCCAGCTTGCGCAGATCGCGCGCAATGGCGTCCAGATCCTGCGTGGCATGCCGCAACGTCGATGAGCAGGCCAGTAGCAGCTTGCTGTCGAGCGCGGCGCACATCTCCAGCATCGACTTGGCGATATCCACCTTGTAGTGGTGCAGATGGCCGGACAGGCCTTCGAAATCGCGCAGCACCTGAAAACCCGTGGGCCGCAGGCCACTGGCGCGCACGGCGGCCACGGCCGCCGCCAGGCCCTGCGGATGGCCCGCGATATCCCGGGCGCTCAGCATGACCTGCGAGAAACCCGCCCCCTTCATCGCCGCCAGCTTGGCCTCCAGCGGACCCGTCAGTGTGATGGTGTCCATTCCGTATGCGTCGAGCATCTGCATGGTCTGCGTCCTCAATCAGCGGGCTGGTGCACCAGCTCGAACGCTACCGAACCTGGCAGGTGACGGGTCAGCGCACCACGGTCTTCGGGGTGCAACTGGGACGACTCGATGAACTCGATACCCTTGGCCTTGAGATGCTCGATGGCCGCCGCCACATCTGGCACGCCCAGGCCCACTCGCGGCAGGCATTCCGGCGCGCCGTCGGACTCCATCCGGGGATCCGGCTCGATGACCTGCCACAGGAACTGGCCACAGGGGCTGCGCATCAGCGTCCCCTTGGGCAGGATGCCGAAACGCTGATCGTCAGGAATCAGATCAAAACCGAACATTTCCTGGTAGTACGCGATCCAGTCCGCGCTGCGGTCGACTCCGATGTACTGCACGACACCGAAGTACGACATGCCATCGATCGCCGGCGGGTGCGGGGCCACCGTCGGGATGGCGACAAAATCTATGTCGTAGATGGAAAATTCCTTCCACCGGTCGACAAAGTGGAAGCGGCTGCCTCCCGGGCCGTGGATGGCCGGAATATGCAGCTCCATTGCCTGAGCGTGGCTGGACACTTCCCAGGCACCCAGGTCCAGGCAGCGCCGGAAGGTCTTGTAGGCATCCCGCACCCGGAAGGCAACGGCCGAAATCACCGCAGAGCCGTCAACGGTGGCGGACACCCGGCTGTCTTCCAGATGCGCATTCACCACCAGATTCATGCTGCCCTGGCGGTACAGGACCACCTCGCGCGACCGGTGCCGGGCCACAGGGAAAAAGCCCATCATTTCCAGCGCCTGGCCCAGCGCCTGCGGGCGGCTGGTGGCATATTCGATGAATTCGATGCCTTCGATCCCGGCGGGATTGGGCATGTCTGGAACCGCTTCGCGGTTGGACGAGATATTTGGCATGAAAATCTCCTCGGGTTCAGGACTGGAAGTCAGTAAACCATCGCCGCTATGGCCCGCAACTCTTCGGCCGTGGCGCTGCCAAAGCCAAAGAACTCCAGATAGGCGGGAATCATCTCGAACAGCATGTCCGTGCCCAACTGCACCTGGCAGCCCTTGTCGCGGGCCATGCGCAGAAGCGGCGTGTATTCGCTCTTCATCACCACTTCGCCCACGAACGTCTCGGGGCTGATGCGTGCCGCATCGAAGGGCAAGGGGTCGCCCTCTTTCATGCCCAGCGGCGTGGCATTGACGACTACGTTGAAGCCCTGGGGATCGTTGGAGCCGCAGCGCACCTGCAGCCTGGGGTAGTGCTTGCGCAACCGTGCGGCTAGCGCCAGGGCGCTGTCGGCATGGGCATCAAACAGCGCAAGCTCCCCCACACCGGCGGCTGCCAACGATGCGGCAATGGCCGAGCCCACGCCGCCCGCACCCGCGACCAGCACGCGCGCGCCCTCGAGCCTGCGCCCCTTGCGCACCACACCGCGCACAAAGCCCGCGCCGTCGAACTGGTCGCCCAGCAGCGAACCATCTTCGCGCCTGAGCACTGCGTTGCAGGCCCCCGCGATGTGCACCGCCGGCGTCACCTCGTGTACCTTCTGCACCACGGCGACCTTGTGCGGCATGGTGATCAGCGCGCCGCGCAGATTGGACAGCCGCAGGACAGCATCGAAGCTCTGTGCAAAGTCCTCGGCCTTCACGCCCATGGGCACCACGAACGCATCGATTCCCTTGCGCTCGAACCAGGGGTTGTAGATCATCGGCGCCTTGAAGCTTTCGGTGGGGTAGCCAATGTGGGCAATGAGGGTGGTCTTGCCCGTGATCATGGCCGCTCCGTCACAGCCGGCTTCAGAGCGCGCGCATCGGCCATGCGCTGCGCACTCAGGCGGTCGTACTCGTCCTTGTCCACGGGTTGCGCATCGGGCCGGCCCAGATCCTGAATGCGGATACGGTAGGTTTCCCGCGCGCTAAGGGCAGCCACTGCGGCCACCACGGTGATGCCGAACGCGATCGCGCCCACCGTCAGCCAGATGCTGGTGGAGCCCGGAGGCGCGACTGCGGTGAACAGCGCCGGCAGCATGGCGGTGATGGCCGTGCCCACGTTCTGCGAGATCGCCATGGCCGAGACGCGGGTGCGCGTGGGAAACAGCTCGGGGTAGAAGCTCGGGAACACGGCGTTGTAGCCCTGGTAAACCACGCCCCACATCAGGATGGAGATGGTGAACGCCAGCGGCACGCTCTTGATGCTGATGGCGTAGAGATACGCAAAAGCCAGAAGCCCCGACAGCAGCGCGCCTGCCACCAGAGGCGGCCTCCGGCCTATGCGGTCCGACAGGCCACCCACCAGGGGAATGACAAAAACCGCGACGATGTTGCCGACCACCGGAATCCACAGGTACATATCCTTGGCAAAGCCTATGCCGTAGGCCGGTTGCACGGCATAGGCCGCGCCGAAGATCGTGGCCACCACCGGGATGACATTCATCAGCGACATGCACACCACGCGCAGCATGTCGGGTGAGCTGTGCTGGAAAGCCTCGACCGCCGGCGAGCGTGGACGCATCGCCTGCGTGCCCATGTCTGTGAAGACCGGCGTCTCATGCACCTCGCGGCGGATGATGTAGCCGGCGATGATGACGACGACACTCAACAGGAACGGAATGCGCCAGCCCCAGCTATTGAATTGCTCGGGGGGCATGTAGTGCGCCAGCGGCAGAAAAACAGCCGCCGCAAGGATCTGCCCGGCCTGCACACCCTGCAATGTGAAGCTGGCGAAATAACCGCGCCGGCCAAACGGCGCATGCTCCAGGATCATGGCGCTGGCTCCCGAGATCTCGCCTGCCACGGCAAATCCCTGGATCAGGCGCATCACCACCAGCAACGCGGGCGCCCACAGGCCAACCTGGTCATAGGTGGGCAGCAGGCCCACGGCGATGGTTGAAAATCCCATAAGGAACATGCACCACACCAGCACCTGCTTGCGGCCGTGAGTGTCACCCAGATGCCCCAGCACAAAGGCCCCTATGGGCCGCGCCACATAGCCCACGCCATAGGTGGCCAGCGAAGCAATGATGGCAATGGCCGGGTCGCTTTGCGGGAAGAATATCTGCGGAAAAACCAGCGCCGCCGCGGTGGCGTAAATGAAGAAATCGTAGTATTCCAGCGCCGAGCCTATCCAACCGCTGGCAGCGGCTTTCCTGGGCTGGTGCTGCGTCCGAGGCGTGTGTTGCGGGCCTTTGCTCATCTATTTCGCTCCGTATTTTTAGTTATCGAAATTCAGCGCCTAAGACCTTGACCATCGGAGCGAGCATCAAATGTGTGTTTATCCCTGCACGCCCGAAGGCCAGTCAGCGCGGCAATTGCTGCTCAAGATCGTGCAGCACCCGGGCCACGCTGGCATTGGGCTCGCGGCCTTCGCGGATCGCGGTGGAGAATTCACGGTCCTGCCATGCAGGTTTTCGGACGGTGCGAGGCGGTGCTTGCCGATCGTGATCTGTTGCGTGCGCCAACGGCAATCACCTGATGGCGTCCGATGGTCAGGGCTTGGTCATCGCCGATATCGTTGCCGTTGGTGTCAGGCCGGTCACGGCCCCGTTCGAACATATCGATAACGGCGACGTCTGCCACGCTTGGCATTGAAGGTACTTTGTTGACCACTAAGTGCGGGCTTAGTGTATTGAGGATTTATTTGTTCCCATAAGTCGAATATGGAATACAAATATAGGCAGATGAGATACTCGGCACGCGTGAGTCCCACATACATGTCGCAGGGCGCGGATGCCATGGGGAAAGCGAGAGCCAATGAAAAACCCGCAGAGCGTTAGCTTCTGCGGGTTTTGAGATATCGCGGTTTATCGCGGTATCTGTATTTGGCGGAGACGGTGGGATTCGAACCCACGATGCAGTTTTTAGCCACATACTCCCTTAGCAGGGGAGCCCCTTCAGCCTCTCGGGCACGTCTCCGAAAAGAGAACGAGATTCTAGCACGATTTTTTTCGCTCTTAGCCTGCGGGCAGGCCTTCAATCAAAAAAAACGTGCCGGAACAGCATTCCTCAGATCTTGGTGGCGGGCGCCTGGTCCAGGCCGAAGGCCTTGTGCAGCGCGCGCACGCCCAGTTCCATGTACTTGTCGTCGATGATCACCGAGGTCTTGATTTCGCTGGTGCTGATCATCTGGATGTTGATGCCCTCTTGCGAGAGCGTCTGGAACATCAGGCTGGCGACGCCCACGTGCGAGCGCATGCCGATACCGACGATGGAGACCTTGGCGACCTTTTCATCGGTGGACAGTTCGCGCGCGCCCACGGCGGGGATGACTTCGCGCTTGAGCAAGTCCACGGCGCGCGCGAATTCATTGCGGTTCACGGTGAACGAGAAGTCGGTCGTGCCGGCCACGGACTGGTTCTGCACGATCATGTCGACGTCGATATTGGCGGCGGCGACAGGACCCAGGATGGAGAACGCAATGCCGGGTTTGTCCGGCACGGCCAGCAGGGTGATTTTGGCTTCGTCGCGGCTGAAGGCGATGCCGGAGACAACGGCGGCTTCCATTTTTTCGTCTTCCTCAAAAGTAATCAGCGTGCCCGAAACCATTTCTTCTTCGAGCGGGATAAGCGGGTCGGTCAGCGAGGACAGGACCCGGACCGGCACACGGTATTTGCCGGCGAATTCAACCGAGCGGATCTGCAGGACCTTGGAGCCCAGCGACGCCATTTCCAGCATTTCCTCGAAGGAAACGACGGCCATGCGGCGCGCTTCGGGCACCACGCGCGGATCGGTCGTGTAGACGCCATCCACATCCGTGTAGATCAGGCACTCGTCGGCCTTGATGGCCGCCGCCACGGCCACGGCCGAGGTATCGGAGCCGCCGCGGCCCAGCGTGGTGATGTGGCCTTCCGGGTCGACGCCCTGGAAGCCCGTGACGATCACCACGCGGCCAGCGTCGAGATCCGCGCGGATGCGGGCATCGTCGATGGACGTGATGCGAGCCTTCGTGAACGACGAATCGGTACGCACGGGCACTTGCCATCCGGCATAGCTGCGCGCGGGAATGCCCTCGGCCTGCAAGGCAATGGCCAGAAGGCCGCTGCTGGCTTGCTCGCCGGTGGCGGCGATCATGTCGAGTTCGCGGCTGTCGGGCTGGGGCGAAAGCTCGCGCGCCAGACCAAGCAGACGATTCGTTTCGCCCGCCATGGCGGACGGAACAATAACAACCTGGTGGCCGGCGGCGTGCCACTTCGCGACGCGACGCGCCACGTTTCTGATGCGCTCGACCGAGCCCATCGAAGTACCGCCATATTTGTGAACGATCAGGGACATCTCGTACTCTGGCTGGAGACCCGCCGCAAGTGTTGACGGGCAAAACCATATATTCTAGCGCGACGGTAAAAATTTGCGCAGTTTGCCCAGATTTATGTCCGGCCCGCGGCACTTCTTCGCCTGCAGCCCCCTTCCGCGGGGGCGCCCGCGCGGCCTAAGGGCGGGGTTCCACCCAGACCCGGCCGCGATGGCAGCGGATGACGTGGCCGGCCTGCTCGACGCGCACCTGGCGGTCATGGCCCAGGCTGTGCAACCCGCGCAACTGCCGCAGCAGATCCGCCATGCGCGCGTCCGTGGGCATGCGGGCGCCGTTCATTTCCAACCAATACCGCAGCACCTGCGCCTGGCGTGCCGGCGACAGCGCGCGCCACGCCCGCAGCGAAAAACTGGCGCCATCGGGGCTGGGCTCCAGCGTGGCGTAGTCCTCCCGCGCCACCTCATCCAGGATTTCGGCGGCCTGCGCCATGTGCCGCGCATGCCGGGCGACGATGCCGCGCCAGCCCGGCCATCGGGCGTCCAGCACGGGCGCCAGCAGCTCGCGCAGGGCGGCGCGGGTGTAGCGGGGATCTGCGTTGGAGGGGTCCTGCACGGCACGCCAGCCGCATGCGGCCTCGACCGCGTCCGCCGCCCGCAGGATCGCCGCGCGGTCCTGTCCGAGCCAGGGGCGCAGATAGGTCACCCCGTCGCGTTGCGAGCATGGCGCCATGGCCGCCATGCCGGCCAGGCCCGTGCCGCGCAGCAGGCGCAGCAGCACGGTTTCCGCCTGGTCGTTGCGGTGATGGGCCAGCAGCACATGGCCGAGCCCCTGTTCGTGCGCCAGCCGGGCAAGGGCCGCATAGCGCGCGTCGCGGGCGGCGGCCTCCATGCCCTTGCCGGCGGCTTGATCAACCTGCACGCGCGCCTCGAAGAGCGGCAGGGACAGCGTGCCGCCCAGGGCCCGCGCCTGCAGCGCCCACGCGTCGGCCTCGGCCTGCAGGCCGTGATGCACATGGAACAGCGCCACGCCGATGCCCAGAGGCGCCGCCACGGCGGCCGCATGCACGGCCAGCATGGCCGAGTCCGCGCCGCCGCTGAATGCCACGGCAATGCGCCGAGGACGCTCGGGCAAGGCGGAAAGCGCCTGGCGCAAGGCTGCGGCAAGCTCGACGGAAACGGGGAGGGATTGCCCGAGGCCCGCCGGGACCCGATGCGTGGATTCGGGCGCCGGGGCGTCGGTCATGAGAGAGGGCGCGTGGCGCGTCGGCCGCGACGCCGGCGGGAGGCCGGCGCCCTGCCCGCTTTACGCGCGCACTTCCTGGTAGGCGCCGTAGGACAGCACGCGCTGGACGCGCTGTTCCACGAGCTGTTCGGGCGTCATGCCCTGGAGCTGGCGCAGGGCGTCGCCCAGCGCGCGGCGCAGCAGGCGCGCCATGACGCGGGGGTCGCGGTGGGCGCCGCCCACCGGCTCGTTGACGACGCGGTCCACCAGGCCCAGGTCCTTCAGGCGCGGAGCGATGATGGCCAGCGCCTCGGCGGCGTCGGGCGCCTTGTCGGCGCTGCGCCACAAGATCGACGCGCAGCCTTCGGGCGAGATCACGGCATAGGTTGCGTACTGCAGCATCAGTACGGCGTTGCCCACGGCGATGGCCAGGGCGCCGCCCGAGCCGCCTTCACCGATGATGGTGCAGATCACGGGCACCTTCAGTTCGGCCATGGCGTACAGATTGTGGCCAATGGCTTCGGACTGGCCGCGCTCTTCGGCGCCGATACCAGGGTAGGCGCCGGGGGTGTCCACGAAGGTGAACACGGGGATGCCGAACTTCTCGGCCAGGCGCATCAGGCGCAGGGCCTTGCGATAGCCTTCGGGACGCGGCATGCCGAAATTGCGGGCGGCGCGTTCCTTGGTGTCGCGTCCCTTCTGGTGGCCGATGACCATGCAGGGCGTGCCGTTGAACCGCGCCAGGCCGCCAATGATGGACTGGTCGTCGGCGTACATGCGGTCGCCGTGCAGTTCATGGAAGTCGGTGAACATTTCGCGCACGTAGTCCAGCGTGTAGGGACGCTGGGGATGGCGCGCGACCAGCGCCGTTTGCCAGGGCGTCAGCTTGGCGTAGATTTCCTTGGCCAGTGCCTGGCTCTTTTGCTGCAGACGTCCGATTTCATCGGAGATGTCCACCGCCGAATCAGCCTGCACGTAGCGCAGCTGCTCGATCTTGTTCTCGAGCTCGGCGAGCGGCTGTTCAAATTCCAGAAATGTATTGCGCATGTAGTGTGGTTCCGTAGATGGGCTGCCTGGGGTGCATCAGTATTGAACCGGTGTCGGTTCCAGACTGCGCCACAAATACCAGGTTGCCACGGTACGCCAGGGTTGCCACGCCAACGAGACTTCGCGAGCCTCGAAGCGAGAGACAGGCTCGCCGCTGAAATAGTGTAGCGAGATTGCCTTGAGCAACCCCAGATCGTCCAGCGGCAGGACATCGGGCCGCTGTAGATTGAAAATCAAAAACATCTCCGCCGTCCAGCGCCCGATGCCCCGGATGGCGACTAATTCGGAAATGACGGCCTCGTCGTCCATGGCCGCCCACTTCTCGGGATGGACCCGCCGTTCGCCGAAGTGCACGGCCAGGTCCAGTACGTATTCGGCCTTGCGCTGGGACAGGCCGGCCTTGCGCAGGCCGTCCACTCCGACCCGCAGCACGGCGACCGGCGTGGGGCGCTTGCCCACCGCATCGATGAACTTGACCCAGACGGCGTCGGCGGCCTTGCTTGAGATCTGTTGCCCGATGATGGCCCGCGCCAGCGTCACGAAAGGCGTGCCGCGCGAGGTCAGCCAGACCTCGGGGTGCTGCGGGATGATCTTTTTCAGAATGCGGTCGCGCCGCATCAGATGGGCTACGGCGGCTTCCCAATACTCAGGCTTGGGAATTTCGAGATCGGCGGTGGACATGTCGGGCGTATCCTGGGGGCTCAAGCCCGACGCCATTGCGTCAGACCACCCGGCTTGTCGTCCAGTTCGATGCCGGCATCGCGCAGTTCGGCGCGGATGCGGTCGGCTTCGGCGAAATTGCGGGCCGCCTTGGCGGCCGAGCGCGCGTCGATCAGGGATTGGATGGCATCGGCGTCCAGCGTGCTGCGCGCGCCCTGCTCCATCGCGGCCGCCGAATAGCGGGTGGGCGACTGGAAATAAGCCGCCGGCGCCTGCTGCAGCAAGCCCAGCACGGATCCCAGGGCCTTCATCTGGCCGGCGCTGCGCGCGCTTTTTGTGCGGTTGGCCTCGGAGGCCAGTTCGAACAGCGCCGCCACCGCGCCCGAGCTGTTGAAATCGTCGTCCATGGCGGCCTTGAAGGCCTGGGCCTGCGGCTCGTTCCAGTCGATGCCCTGGCCGTCGGCCGGCACGTTCTGCAAGGCCTGGTACAGGCGGTCCAGCGCGTTCTGCGCGTCGACCAGATTGTCCGGCGCGTAGTTCTGCGAGCTTCGGTAGTGGTTGCGCACGATGAAGAAGCGCAGCATTTCCGCCTCGCGCGGGTTCACCGGATACTGCGCCTGGTCCGTCGCCGGATCGGTCTGCGCGACGGTCTGGCGGATGGTGCGGAAATTGCCCAGGGACTTGGACATCTTGTCCGAATCCACCATGAGCGGGCCGCAATGCATCCAGATATTGGCCAGGACGCCGCCGAAGGCGCCTTCGGTCTGGGCGATCTCGTTCTCGTGGTGCGGGAATTTCAGGTCCGGGCCGCCCCCGTGGATGTCCAGCGGCAGTCCCAGCAGCGATTTGCTCATGGCGGAGCACTCGATGTGCCAGCCAGGACGGCCCAGGCCGTAGGGCGACTCCCATTTGGTGTCGGCCGGTTCTTCGGCCTTGGCGGACTTCCACAATACGAAATCCAGCGGATCGCGCTTGGCCGAGCCCACCGCCACGCGTTCGCCGGCGCGCAGGTCGTCCAGCGTCTTGCCGGACAGCTTGCCGTAATCGGCAAAGCCCCGCACGGCGTAATTCACGTCGCCGTCGCCAGCCTGATAGGCCAGGCCGTTCTGTTCCAGCTTGCCGATGATGTCGAGCATCTCGCCCACGTATTGCGTGGCGCGCGGCTCGCGGTCCGGGGCCTCTACGCCCAGGGCGCGCTCGTCGGCGTGCATGGCGTCGATATAGAACTCGGTGACCTCGCCGATGCGGCGGTTGGTCTCGACGGCGCGGCGGATGATCTTGTCGTCGATATCGGTGATGTTGCGCACGTAATCGACGGCCAGCCCGCTTGCGCGCAGCCAGCGCTGCACCACATCGAACGACACCAGCATGCGGGCGTGCCCGAGATGGCAGTAGTCATACACGGTCATGCCGCACACGTACATGCGCACCTGGCCGGCCTGGGCCGGTTTGAACGGTTCTTTGGTACGCGATAACGTGTTGTAGATTTGCAGCATGGCGCAATAGGCTTTGTCAGAATTTTCCGTGGCGGTTGCGGAAAGTGGCTGCCGACGGACGATACCGTCACAGCGTGCCGCCCCATTCGAACCAAAAACTCAACCGGGGCTAAAATGGTGGTCGTCAAGTATAGCAAGCGGCCCGGTCGCGCGCGTAAGCGCGGGCCGGCCACGACTTTTAACGGAAGCCCTCGTGACTATCAAGCCGCGTTTTTGCGTTGCCCTGCTCGCCCTGGCCCTGGCCAGCGCGCCGGTTGGCGTGTCTCTGGCCCAGTCGATGGGCGGCAGCGGCGAAAATCCCAACGCCAGCCGCACCACCCTGGACCCGATCCCGCCCGAAGGCGGTTGGGATGGCCTGGCCAAGCTGCTGGAAGCCGTCAAGCCCGGCGTGGACACCCGGCTGACGCCCTCGCCCTCGCAGATCACGGCGCACATCGAACGCATGCTGAACCGCGGCGAAAACGAAGAGGCGCTGGCGATGATCGAAAAGCGCCAGGCCGAGATCTCGGACCAGCGCGGCACCGACGTGCAGTTGATGTTCCAGCACGCGCGCGCGCTTGCCGCCCTGAAGCGCACCAACGAAGCCATCGACATCTACACCGATATGACCACCCGGTTCCCCGAACTGCCGGAACCCTGGAACAACCTGGCGGCTCTCTATGCGGGCCGCGGCGAACTTGAAAAAGCGCAAGATGCCCTGCAAATGGCATTGCGCGCCGACCCGGGCTACGCCGCCGCGCGCGCCAATCTTGGCGACCTGCAACTTCTGCAGGCCTTGCGCACCTACAAGAAGGCCGCCAGCGACGGCGTGCCCGGCATGCAGGAAAAAGTCCGCGAAGTTGAAACAATGTTGAAGGATAAACAAGGCAAATGATGTCCCGTTACTCTCCTCTTCACCTGCTGCGCCTGACGGCGTGCTCGTTCGCGCTGGCTGCATTCGCCCCAGCGCTCGTCAGCGCCGCCCCCGCGGCCTCTTCTTCCACCTCCACCTCTGAAGGCACCAAAACCATGAGCTCCAATCCCCGCGTCAAGCTCCAAACCAACCAAGGCGACATGGTCATTACCCTGGACGCAGCCAAGGCCCCGAAGTCCGTCGAGAACTTCCTGACCTACGTCAAGGAAGGGTTCTACAACGGCACGGTGTTCCATCGCGTGATCGATGGTTTCATGATCCAGGGCGGCGGCTTCGAACCCGGCATGAAGCAAAAGCAGACCCATGCCCCGATCGAAAACGAAGCCAACAACGGCCTGAAGAACGACAAGTACACGCTCGCCATGGCTCGCACCAGCGACCCGCATTCGGCCACGGCGCAGTTCTTCATCAACGTGTCCAACAACGACTTCCTGAATTTCACGTCGCCCACGCCCAACGGCTGGGGCTATGCCGTGTTCGGCACCATCACCGAAGGCACGGACGTGGTCGAGAAGATCAAGGGCGTGAAGACCGGCAACAAGGGCTTCCACCAGAACGTGCCGAACGAAGACGTCATCATCGAGAAGGCCGAAATTCTTGAATAAGATCGCCCTGTCCGGTCCGATCTGGCTGGCGTCCGACCTGCACCTGGGGCCGGCCACGCCGGCCACCTCGGAGGCCTTCCTGGCCTTTCTGCAAGCCGCGCAAGAAGAAGCCGCCGCCCTGCTGCTGCCGGGCGACATCTTCGATGCCTGGATTGGCGACGACGTGATCCGCGCCGCGCCGCCGTGGCTTGCCACGGCGCTGACGGCGATCAAGGACACGGCCGGGCGCATCCCGGTATGGCTGGGCCGCGGCAACCGCGACTTCCTCATCGGGGAAGAACTGGCCACTGCCGTGGGCGCCCGCCTGCTGCCCGAGCCCGCGCTGCTGCAGACCGACTTCGGCCAGGTCCTGCTGACGCACGGCGACGAATTCTGTACCGACGACGCCGCCTATCAGCAATTCCGCCAGATGGTCCGCAATCCGCAGTGGCAGGCCGAATTCCTGGCCAAGACCATCCCCGAGCGGCTGGCGATGGCCCAGCAGGCCCGTGGCGAAAGCCAGGCGGCCAACCAGACCAAATCCATGGAGATCATGGACGTCAACGCCGGCGCCATCGAGGCCATCTTCCGGGAAACCGGCGTGCGCGTGCTGGTCCATGGCCACACGCACCGCCCCACCCGCCACGTGCTGGAGGTCGACGGCAAGAAGCGCGAACGCTGGGTGCTGCCCGACTGGGACTGCGACCACGTATCGCCGCCGCGCGGCGGCTGGCTGGTCATCGACCGCGACGGCCTGGAGTTCTACGACCTGGAAACGGAATCGTAGGGCGCGCGCGGCTGCGCATCTCGCCAAGGAAACGCCACAAAAAAAGGGCCGCTAACTACCTCTAGCGGCCCTTTTTTCGTTGCCGCCGTCCGCATCGGCGGGCAGCGGCGCAGGCGTCAGCGATGAAGCGTCAGCGGGTGAAGCGTCAACGGGTGAAGATCCAGGCCGCGACGATCGCGCCGAACACGATCCGGTACCAGGCGAACACGCGATAGGTGTGGTTGGCCACGAAACGCAACACGGCGCGCACCACCACCATGGCGCTCAGGAACGCGGCAATGAAGCCCACCGCGATGCCGGACAGGTCGTGCTGGGTCAGCACGCCGAAGTTCTTGTACATGTCGTAGGCCGCGGCGCCCAGCATGGTCGGCATGGCCAGGAAGAATGAGAACTCGGTGGCCGTCTTGCGCTGGATGCCGGCGATCATGCCGCCGATGATGGTGGCGCCCGACCGGGACGTGCCCGGAATCATCGCGAAGCACTGCGCCACGCCCACGCCCAGCGCCTGCTTCCAGGTGATCTGTTCAAGCGTGTGCGCGGACGCCCGCTCGTCGGAAGCCGTGTCGTCGGCCGCGCCCGGCGCATCGCCCGGCGTATGGTGCGCGCGGCGCTCCACATACAGCATGATCAAGCCGCCCAGCACCAGCGTCACCACGACCACGGCGGGATGGTAGAACACCGATTTGATGGACTTGATGAAGATCGCGCCGATCACCGCCGCCGGCAGGAAGGCGATGAGCAGGTTCCGGGTGAAAGCCACCTCGCTGGCCACGCCGGTCAGCGTGCCGCGGATCAGCTTGAGCAGGCGCGCGCGGAAGACCCACATCACGGCCAGGATGGATCCAAGCTGGATGACCACCTCGAATACCTTGGCCTCGCCGGACTGGAAGTTGATCCAGTCGCCGACCAGGATGAGGTGGCCCGTGCTGGACACGGGGATGAATTCCGTCAGGCCTTCAAGAATGCCCAGGACGAATGCTTTGATCAGATAGAGCGCGTTCTCGGTCACGGTGCTTTGGGGGATCTCTGTTAGTCGTTGGCTAGGGATGCTTCGTCGGAAAACAGCTCTTGCGGGCGCTTCTCGACGCGCACCAGCGCGATTCGGCGGCCATCCATTTCCAGGACTTCAAAGCGGAAATGTTGATGGTGGATCTGGTACTCGCAGACGTCACCCGGCTTGGGCAGGTGTCCGAAGCGCGACAGCAGATAGCCCGCCAGGGTGGAAAAGTCCTGGGCCTCGTCGACCAGGCCTTCGGTTTCCAGGACTTGCTCGACGTGGTGCAGGTCGGCCGCGCCGTCGATCTTCCAGGTATTGTCGCCGTCCGCCACGATGTCGGGCAGTTCGTCCTCGTCGGGGAACTCGCCGGCGATGGCCTCGAAGACGTCGATGGGCGTCACCAGGCCCTCGATGGCGCCGAACTCGTCGGCCACCAGCACGAGCTGGCCGCGCGAACGTTTCAGCGTATCCATCAGGCGCAGGATGCCGATGGACTCATGCACGATGATGGGGTCGCGCAGGCGGTTGCGGCGCACCCGGCCCTCGGTGATCAGGTCGGCCACCAGGTCCTTGGCCCGGGCAATGCCCAGGACCTCGTCCAGCGAACCCCGGCAGACCGGGAAGAAGCTGTGCGGCGCCTCGGTGATCTGGCGCCGGATGGTGTCGGGATCGTCGTCGATATTGATCCAGGACACGTCCGTGCGGGGCGTCATGATGGACCGGATGGAACGCTCGGCCAGCGTCAGAACGCCGCTGACCATGTTGCGCTCTTCCACGCCGAAGGCCGGGATGGACGGGCCGTCGGCATGGGGCAGGTCGGGCTCGTCGCTGGCCGGCGGCCGCTTCCCCAGCATGCGCAGCACCGCCGAGGCGGTGCGTTCGCGCATCGGACGGCGGGCGTCCAGCTTGAGGAGGTTGCGGCGCGCCACCTGGTTGAGCGCCTCGATGGCCACCGAGAAGCCGATGGCGGCGTACAGATAGCCCTTGGGCACCTTGAAACCGAAGCTCTCGGCAAGGAGCGAGAAGCCGATCATGAGCAAAAAGCCCAGGCACAGCACCACCACCGTCGGGTGGGCATTGACGAAGCGTGTCAGCGGCTTGGAGGCCAGCAACATGATGCCGATCGCGATGATGACGGCGATCATCATGATGGCCAGGTGATCCACCATGCCCACCGCGGTAATCACGGAATCCAGCGAAAAGACCGCGTCGAGGACCACGATCTGCGTCACGATCACCCAGAAGCTGGCGTACACGCGCGGTCCGGACGAGCCCGTATGGATGCTGCCCTCGAGGCGCTCGTGCAGCTCCATGGTGCCTTTGAACAGCAGGAACAGGCCGCCCACCATCAGGATCAGGTCGCGCCCCGAGGGCGAGACCGGTCCGATGGTGAACAGGGGGGTGGTCAAGGTGACCAGCCACGACATGACCGACAAGAGGCCAAGACGCATGATGAGCGCCAGGCTCAAGCCCATGATGCGCGCGCGATCGCGCTGCGCGGGGGGCAGCTTGTCCGCCAGGATGGCGATGAAAATCAGGTTATCAATGCCCAGGACGATCTCAAGGACGACCAGGGTAAGCAAGCCGACCCACGCAGCGGGGTCCAGCAGCCACTCCATCAGGAGCTCCAGAAGTTACACGACCGGTAATCGTACATGGAAAATCCATGACACGCCGGTGACGCCTTCCCTCCGTAAGCCTGATGGACAGAGGCTTTGGGCTGAAAGGACTAGTATCAGCCGCCGATCTTCAGCGTGCCCTTCATCATCGCCCAGTGGCCGGGGAAAGAGCAGAAGAACGCGTAGTTTTCACCCGCGGCAAGCTTGGACACGTCGAACGTCACGGAATCGGACTCGCCGCCGCCCACGACCTTGGTGTGGGCGATGACGCGGGTGTCGCCCGCCTTCACGTAGTCCTGGGCCAGGCCGGCGCCCATGCCGTCGGTGGCCACGGCCTGCTTGTCCGCTTCCTTGGTGAGCACCCAGTTGTGGCCCATGGCGACCTTCGCCATCTTGCCGACGTGCTTCAGGTGGACGGTGAACTGCTTGCAGCTCTTGTCGACGACCATTTCCTTGACATTGAACTGCATGGCGTCATTGCTTTCGACGGTGGCTTCGCATTGCGCGGCCAGGGCGGGCAGGCTCGATGCAGATAGAAGAATGGCTAGGGTGGCTTTTGCCAGCATGAATCTCTCCGATGACACAGCGGCCGATGCACGCGCGCCAGCCATATGCTGACGCCGTTGCCGCCGCCGACCAGTGTAGGACCGGGCCGAAGGCGCGCTATTGACATCCGTCAAGCCGCCCGCGCAGACCCGTCGGAAATAGGGAACATCCCCTACTTTTCGTAAGGATATTAGCCGCTCAAAAAGGTGCAATTGACAAACCGCAATCCCGATTCTGTTGCAAGTTCGTAGGATGCCTGTAAGCAAACACGACCAATAGAGTTCAAGCATGCGCGGCAGTACAGCAGCAAGTCACGGATTCACCCGATGCATTCAAGCCGCGTTCTTTGCCTTCTGGCTGTCGTGCCTGTTTATCGGACAGGCGGCGCAGGCCCAGCGCCTGCCGGACTTCCTGGCCGCCACCCCCATCGACGCCGTATTTCCGGGCGCCGACCGCGTGGGCCCGGCCGAAGGCAAGCCGATGGCTGCACGCGCGTACTCGGGCGACAAGCCGCTCGGCCTGATCTACCTTACTTCCGACGTGGTCAACACGCGGGGCTATTCCAGCAAGCCGATCGACGTGCTGGTGGGACTGTCCGACAGCGGCCGCATCATGGGCGCCAAGCTGGTCGAACACCACGAACCCATTGTGCTGATCGGCATTCCGCAGTCCAAGGTCGACCACTTCATACAGGGCTATGTCGGCCTGAACTTCGTTGAGTCGCCCCCGCGCCACGGCGCGCCGCCGCCCGTCGACATCGTCAGCGGCGCCACGGTGACGCTCATGGTCATCGGCGACACCATCACGCGGTCCGCGATCGCGGTGGCGCGCGCGCACGGCATCGACAAGACCGGCGCGGCGCGGCAGGCCGCCCCCGCCACGGCCACCCGGGTCCTCGACGAAAGCCAAACCGAGGCGCAGCCGTGGCAGGCGCTGCTCGACTCGGGCGCTGTCAAGAACCTGCGCCTGTCGCCCGAAGACGTGAATCAGGCCTTTCTGCAATCGGGCAGGAAGGATGCGGCCGAGCATGTCGAAGGGGCGCAGGACGACACGTTCATCGACCTCTACGTCGCCCTGGTCAGCGCGCCTTCCATTGGCCGCAGCCTGCTGGGCGATACGGGCTGGCAGCGGCTGAAAGAGCGGCTCAAGCCGGGCCAGCAGGCGGTGCTGGTCGCTGGCAACGGCACCTATTCGTTCAAGGGCTCCGGCTACGTCCGCGGCGGCATTTTCGACCGCATCGAGGTCGTTCAGGACGAAAGCAGCTTCCGCTTCCGGGACCGCAACCACCAGCGCCTGGCGGACGTCAATGCGGCGGGCGCCCCGGCGCTGCGCGAGGTTGCGCTGTTTGTCGTGCCCGAGGACGCCGCGCTGGATCCGGTCAAGCCCTGGCGCCTGCAGCTCATGGTCCAGCGCGTGCTCAGCGTCTCGGACAAGGCCTTCGTCACGTTCGATCTTCCCTATGAGCTTCCGCGCGCCTATACCCGCGCCGTCGCGCCCGCTCCCGCTGCCCCGCAGCAGGCTGCCCAGGCGGCCCCGCCCGAGGCCGACGCCGCGCCGGCCCTGTGGAAGCAGATCTGGCAAGGCAAGGCTGGCCAGATCGCCATCCTGACCGTTGCGCTGACGGTGCTGGTCGGCATCTTCTTCTTCCAGGACCAGCTTGCCGCCCGCCCCCTCCTGCACGACCGGCTGCGCCTGGCGTTCCTGGCGTTCGCGCTGTTCTGGATCGGCTGGTACGGCCAGGCGCAGCTGTCGATCGTCAACGTGCTGACGTTCTTCTCTGCCCTGCGCACGGATTTCCGCTGGGAGTACTTCCTGATGGACCCGCTGGTGTTCATCCTGTGGTGCGCCACCGCGATCTCCATGGTCTTCTGGAACCGGGGCGCGTTCTGCGGCTGGCTGTGTCCGTTCGGCGCCCTGCAGGAACTCTCCAACCGCGTCGCCAAGCGCCTGGGCGTGCGCCAGTTGAAGATCGGGCATGGCGTGAACCAGCGGCTGTCGACGCTCAAGTACGTCATCTTCCTGCTGCTCTTCGGCTTCTCGCTGTATGACCTGGCGGTTGCGGAGCAGCTCGCGGAAGTGGAGCCGTTCAAGACCGCGATCATCCTGCACTTCATGCGCTACTGGCCTTTCGTGGTGTTCGCCGTCGCGCTGCTTGCCGCGGGTCTGTTCGTCGAACGCTTCTTCTGCCGCTATCTCTGTCCCTTGGGCGCCGCGCTGGCCATTCCCGCCCGGCTGCGCATCTTCAATTGGCTCAAGCGCTACCGCGACTGCGGTAACCCCTGTCAGCGCTGCAATCTCGAATGCCCCGTGCAGGCGATCGACCCGACCGGCGAGATCAATCCGAACGAGTGCATTCAGTGCCTGCATTGCCAGATGCTCTACCACCACCAGCAGAAGTGCCCTCACCTGATCCAGAAGCGGGCCAAGCGCGAGCGGCGCGCGGCCCCGGCCGCCGAGCCGGCGGTGCAAGAGATCGTCATGCACCGCGCGCCCAACCTGAGCGCGGCGGCCAGCCGGCCGCCCGCCGAGTCCTGAAACCCGATTTTCGTACCGCGGCGCGATGCGCCGTTCCCATCAAGGAGTTATCCATGTCCGACAAGACCCCCGAAAAAGCTGGCCTTAGCCGCCGCAGCTTCCTGGGCACCGCCGCCATCACCGGCGCAGCCGGCCTCGTCGCCGGCGCGCAGATTTCCACCGCGCATGGCAAGGAGGGCAAATCTGGCGCGGGCGTGCTTGGGCATGTCGGGCCGGGCGAGCTCGACGAATACTATGCGTTCAACTCCAGCGGACAATCGGGCGAAGTGCGCGTGCTGGGCCTGCCGTCCATGCGCGAACTCCTGCGCATTCCGGTCTTCAACCAATGCAGCGCCACCGGCTGGGGCCGCACGAACGAAAGCCGCAAGATCCTCACGGAAGGCCTGACGCCCGAAACCCGCGAGTACCTCAAGGACAAGGGCGGCGTGTTCCCGAACGGCGACGCGCACCACCCCCACCTGTCGTTCACCGACAAGACCTACGACGGCCGCTACCTCTTCATCAACGATAAGGCCAACAACCGGGTGGCGCGTATCCGCCTGGACGTGATGAAGACCGACAAGATCCTCGAACTGCCCAACGTTTCCGGCGTGCACGGGCTGCGTCCGCAGCGCTACCCCCGCACCGGCTATGTGTTCGCCAATGGCGAACACATCGTCCCGCTGCCCAACGACGGCAAGACCCTCACCGACGCCAAGAAGAACTTCTTCGCTGTCTACTCCGCGATCGACGGCGACACGATGAAGGTCGCGTGGCAGGTGCTGGTTGACGGCAACCTCGACAACGGCGACGCCGACTACCAGGGCAAGTACTCCTTCGCCACCTGCTACAACTCGGAAAAGGGCGTGACGGTCGAGGAAATGTCGGCCAACGAGCAGGACTGGGTCGTGGTCTTCAACATCAAGCGCATCGAGCAGGCGATCAAGAGCGGCGACTTCAAGACGATGGGCGGCGTGCCGGTCGTGGATGGCCGCCATGGTTCGAAGTACACGCGCTACATCCCGGTGCCCAACTCGCCCCACGGCTGCAACGCCGCCCCCGACGGCATCCACCTGATGCTGAACGGCAAGCTCTCGCCCACCGTGACGGTGATCGACGTGCGCACGCTGGATGATCTGTTCGAAGACAAGATCAAGCCGCGCGACTGCGTCGTGGCCGAACCGCAACTGGGCCTGGGCCCGCTGCATACCGCGTTCGACGGCCGCGGCAACGCCTACACCACCTTGTTCATCGACAGCCAGATGGTCAAGTGGAATATCGACAAGGCCAAGCGCGCCTACAAGGGCGAAAAGGTCGATCCCATCATCCAGAAGCTGGACGTACACTACCAGCCGGGCCACAACCACTCGACCATGGGCGAGACGAAAGAGGCCGACGGCAAGTGGCTGGTGTCGCTGAACAAGTTCTCGAAGGACCGCTTCCTGAACGTGGGCCCGCTCAAGCCCGAGAACGACCAGCTCATCGACATCTCCGGCGACGAAATGAAGCTCGTCCATGACGGCCCCAGCTTCGCCGAACCGCATGACATGTGCCTGGTGCACCGTTCCAAGATCAACCCGATCAGCGTCTGGAAGCGTGACGACCCGATGTGGGAAGACGCCCGCCAGATCGCCAAGAAGGACGGGGTATCGCTGGACGACGCCGCCAAGGTGGTGCGCGACGGCAACAAGGTCCGCGTTTACATGATGGCGGTTGCGCCCATGTTCAGCCTCAAGCAGTTCGAGGTGAACCAGGGCGACGAGGTCACCGTGTTCGTGACGAACATGGAGGTTATCGAAGACCTGACGCACGGCTTCACGCTGGAAGGCCACGGCATCGCCATGGAAATCGGACCCCAGGCCACCTCGTCGGTGACGTTCAAGGCCGATCGGCCCGGCATCTACTGGTACTACTGCCAATGGTTCTGCCACGCGCTGCACATGGAGATGTCCGGCCAGATGATCGTGCATCCCAAGAAATCCGCGTAGCGCTCCATGGCCTTCATCGCAACCTTGCGAAACGCGGTATGGGCCGCGGCCGGCTTGATGCTGGCCGGTTTTGGCCCGGCCCTGCATGGCGCCGCCGCGGCCGCCACCCTGGAGGTGGCGGCCGGCGCGGACCTGGCGCAGGCCATCGCGGCGGCGCAGCCCGGCGATACGCTGCGGCTGGCGCCGGGGTCCTATGCCGGCGAACTGGTCATCGACAAGCCCTTGACGATCGAGGGTCCGCGCGACCGCTCCGCCGTCATCGCCGGCACCCGCCAGGGCCGCACCTTGTGGATCAAGGCCACGGACGTGGCGGTGCGCAACCTGACCATCACGCGCTCGGGGCTGAGCCTGCCCGAAATGGATGCGGGCGTGTTTCTGGACCGGACCGCGCACCGTGCCGTGATCGAACACAACGACATCCTGGACAACCTGTTCGGCGTCTATGTCTGGGGGCCGGACGACGCGATGGTGCGAGGCAACCGCATCGTGGGCAACCGCGAATTGCGCGTGGCCGAACGCGGCAATGGCGTCTCGTTGTGGAACACGCCGGGCAGCGCGGTAGTGGACAACGATATCTCCGCCGGCCGCGACGGCATCTTCGTCAATACCAGCAAGAAGAACCGGTTCATCGGCAACCGCTTTCACGAACTGCGCTACGGGGTGCACTACATGTACACCAACGACAGCGAGATCAGCGGCAACCTGTCGACCGGCAACGACATCGGCTACGCCATCATGTATTCGCACCGCCTGATCGTCACGGACAACGCCGCGACGAACAACGTGGAGCAGGGCCTGATGATGAATTACGCCAACGACTCGGACATCTCCCGGAACACGGTGGATGGCGCGGGCAAATGCGTGTTCATCTACAACGCCAACAAGAACCGCTTCGCGGACAACCACTTTTCCAATTGCGAGATCGGCATTCATTTCACCGCCGGCTCCGAAGGCAACAGGATCTCCGGGAACGCGTTCATCAACAACCGGAATCAGGTCAAGTACGTGGGCAGCCGCGTGCTGGAGTGGTCGGACGGCGGGCGCGGCAACTACTGGAGCGACAACACCGCCTTCGATCTGGATGGCGACGGCATCGCCGACACGGCGTACCGCCCGAACGATGTGGTGGACCAGTTGCTGTGGCGCGCGCCGGCGGCACGCATCCTTCTCAACAGTCCCGCCATATCGGTGGTGCGCTGGGCGCAATCGCAGTTCCCGGCGATCCTGCCCGGAGGCGTGATCGACAGCGCGCCGCTGATGAAACCCGCAGCCGCATCCGCAGAACCCGCCAAGGAAACACAATGAGCACCGCCCTGGTGACGCTTTCCGGCGTCAGCAAGCACTATGGAACACACCGGGCCATCGACGGCCTGGACCTGGATCTGCGCGAAGGCGAATGCGTGGCGCTTGCCGGCCACAACGGCGCCGGCAAGAGCACGCTGATCAAGCTGGTCCTGGGCCTGATCCGCCCGTCGCAGGGCCGCGTCACGCTGTTTGGCCAGGACGCCGACAGCCCCGCGGCCTCGCGCCTGCGCGCACGCATCGGCTACCTGCCCGAAACCGTGGCGCTGCATCCCGCGATGACGGGCGCGGAGACCCTCGCCTTTTACGCGCGGCTCAAGCGCCAGCCGCTCGCCAACAACCCGTCGCTGCTGGAAAAGGTGGGGATTTCCGGGGCCGCCAACCGCCGCGTGGGCGGGTACTCCAAAGGCATGCGGCAGCGCCTGGCGCTGGCGCAGGCCCTGCTGGGCGAACCACGGATCCTGCTGTTCGACGAACCGACGACCGGCCTGGACCCCGCCTCGCGGCTCACGTTCTACGAGATCGTGCACGAGCTGCGCGCAAAGGGGTCGACCATCCTGCTGAGCACGCATGCCCTGTCCGAACTGGCCGGCCACGCCGACCGCATCGTCATCATGAAGGCGGGAATCAAGATCGCCGACGGCGCCATGCCCGCGCTGCGCCAGGCCACCGGCCTGCCGATCCGCATCCGCATGACGCTCGCGCAATCGGATCCGGCCTACGCCCCGCCGCCGCAATGGAGGCGGATCGACGCGGGAAGGTATGAACGGCTTTGCAGCGAGGCGGACAAAGTCGAAGCCATCCGCGGCATCGGCGCCATTGCATCGCCCATCACCGACCTGGACATACAAGTGCCCGGGCTTGACGACATCTATGCCCATTTGCTTGAACGGGAAGACGCATGAACGCGGTATACACAATCATCGGCAAGGAGATCCGCGACGGACTGCGCAACCGCTGGGTCCTCGCCACCTCGCTGCTATTGGCCGCCCTGGCCCTGGCGCTGGGGCTGCTGGGCAGCTCGCCCACCGGCGCCGTCAAGGTTGACCCGCTGACCGTCACGGTGGTCAGCCTGTCCAGCCTGTCGATCTTCCTGGTCCCGCTCATCGCCATGCTGCTGGCGTACGACGCCATCGTCGGCGAAATCGACCGCGGCACCATGGCCCTGCTGCTCAGCTATCCGGTATCCCGCTGGCAGGTGATCGTCGGCAAATTCATCGGCCACCTGGCCATCCTGGCGATCGCCACCGGCGCCGGCTACGGCTCGGCGGGGTTGGCGCTGCAATGGGTCTACGGCGGCATGGACGCCTCCGCCTGGAAGCCCTTCGCCCTGCTGATAGGCGCCAGCGTATTGCTGGGCGCCAGCTTCCTGGCCATGGGCTACCTGGTCAGCACCCTGGTGCGCGAACGCGCCACCGCGGCCGGCATCGCGCTGGGCGTCTGGCTGTTCTTTGTCGTGATCTACGACATGGGCCTGCTGGGCATATTGGCCGCGGACCAGGGCCGCCATGTGACCCCGGGGCTGCTCAACGCCCTGCTGCTTGCCAACCCATCCGATGTGTACCGGCTTCTGAACCTGACGGGATTCGAGAACATATCGATGTATGCCGGCATGGCGGGCGTCAGCGACCAGGCCAGCCTGCCCGTGCCGCTGCTGGTGGTCGCGCAATTGCTGTGGATCGCCATCCCGTTCCTGCTTGCGGCGGTCTTCTTCCGGAGAAAGCAGCTATGAAGCCCGCGCACATGGCCTGGGCCCTGGCCTTCGTGGCCACGTTGTCGGCGTGCGGCGGCGAAGACCCGCGCGCCGAGACGCCTGCCCCCCAGGCGGTCACCGTCGAAGCCGTCGGCCACTACTGCGGCATGGCGCTGCTGGATCACGCCGGCCCCAAGGGGCAGATTTTCGTCCGGGGCAGCGCCGCGCCGGTGTGGTTCTCGTCCATCAAGCAGGTGTTCGCCTACACGCTGCTGCCGGAAGAGCCCAAGGGCATCAGCGCCATCTATGTCAACGACATGGCAACCGCCGGCCCGGACGGCAAGGGGGATCCCGCGTCCTGGATCGATGCGAAGCTTGCGCACTACGTGATCGGGGGCAGGTTCATCGGGGGCATGGGCGCCGAGGACGCCATGCCGTTTTCGGACAAGGCCCGCGCGCTCGCCTTCGCCCAGGCCCACGGCGGCCGGGTCGTGGGCTTCTCCGACATGCCGGAGGACTATGTCTTCGCCCAATAGCGCGGCGCACCCCGCGCCGCCGTCAGCCTTTCATTCACACAAATCGCCATGATCAATCCCGCCCGCCGCCGCTTCATCGGCATCGTCGCCGCGTCATCCGCGCTGGCGCTCACTTCCAGCCCCCTGCGGCGCGCGCACGCCGCCATCGCGCCCACGTGCTGGCAAGGGGCGGCCCTGGGCGCGGACGCCGAACTGAGGCTTTACCACCCGGACCCCCAGGCCGCCGAACGGCTCATCGCCCAGGCGCTGGCGGAACTGCGCCGCCTGGAAGGCATCTTCAGCCTGTACCGGGACGACAGCGCGCTGGCGGTCCTGAACCGTCAGGGATTCCTGGATAACCCCCCTTCCGACCTGCTCCGCCTGCTGGCGGAGAGCCGCCACTACGCCGTGCTGACGGGGGGGCTGTTCGATCCCACCGTGCAGCCCCTGTGGCGCCTGTACGCGGAGCATTTCGCCCGCGCGGACGCCGACCCGGCGGGCCCTGCGCCCGCGGCGGTCGCCTCGGCGCTGGCGCACGTTTCCTATCAGGGCGTGGAGCTCGATCCCCAGCGCATTCAATTGCGCCCTGGCATGGCGCTGACGCTCAATGGCATCGCCCAGGGCTATATCACCGACAAGGTGACCGAGCTGTTCAGAAACAACGGCCTGGAGCGGGCGCTGGTCGACATGGGCGAGATCCGCGGATGGGACCCATCCGTCCGCCCTGCAGGCTGGCAGGTGGGGCTGGCGGATCCGCTGGCGCCCGAACGGATCCTGGCGCAGGTGCCGGTCAGCAACCAGGCGCTGGCGACATCCGGGGGCTATGGGACCCCGCTGGATGCGGCGGGCAGGTTCTCGCACCTGTTCGATCCGCGCAGCGGCCAAGCCCGCCCCCGTTATCGCAGCGTGTCCGTCATGGCGCCCACCGCGACCGCCGCGGACGCGCTGTCCACGGCTTTTTCCCACATGTCTCTCGAAGACACGCAGAAGATCGTGCGCAGCCTGGGCCTGAGCGCCTGGATGGTCCTGCCGGACGGCAGGCTCATCGCGCAAACCGCCCGCGCCTGAACGGCACCGCGCAAAATAAAAAAACCGGCCTTGGCCGGTTTTTTGTTGCGCAGGCGCTTCAGGCCGCCGACGGCGGGTTCAGCGCGGACAGCATCTGCGTGAAGATCTTCGGGCTGGCGGCCAGCACATTGCCGCTGTCCATCCAGCCTTGTTCGCCGTCGAAATCGGCAACCAGGCCGCCGGCTTCCAGAACCATCAGGCTGCCGGCAGCCACGTCCCAGGGCTTCAGGCCCACGCCGCAGAAGCCGTCCAGACGGCCGCTGGCCACGTAGGCCAGGTCCAGGACCGTGGAGCCCAGGCGGCGCACGCCGGTGGCGCCTTCGGCCATCTGGCGGAAACGCTGCGAGCCCGTTTCAGGATCGCCGGCGTTGGGCCAGTGCGCGCCCAGCAGCGCGTCGTGGTAGCGGGTGCGGCCCGAGACGCGCACGCGGCGGTCGTTCAGGAAGGTGCCGCTGCCACGGCTGGCCGTGAACAGTTCGTTGCGCGAGGGGTCATAGATGACCGCCTGCGTGACCTGGCCGCGCTGCGTCAGCGCGATTGACACGGCATAGTTGGGCAGGCCGTGGATGAAGTTCGTCGTGCCGTCGAGGGGATCGATGATCCACTGGAATTCGGCCTGGTCGGGACCCTGCAGGCCAAATTCCTCGCCCAGCACCGCATGGTCCGGATAAGCGGCATGCAGCGTTTCGACGATGGACTCCTCGGCGGCGCGATCGACTTCCGTGACATAATCGCGCGGCCCCTTGCGAGCCACGCTGAGTCGTTCCAAATCCATGCTGGCACGGTTGATAATGGTGCCGGCACGCCGGGCCGCCTTGATGGCGATATTGAGCATCGGGTGCATAAAATTCCGTACGAATGCGATGAGTTGGCTTGATGGTAGGCCGCTTGCCGCCCTCCGGGTCCGCCGTTGCCCCAACCGGGGAAATCGACCCAAAAAACCAGGAAGGCACTAAGCCAAACGTGCCATTTTAAATGACTCAAGCATTTTCACGTGTTCGCTTCGTAATGGTGAACCCCAGCCACCCCGGAAACGTCGGTTCGGCGGCCCGCGCGATCAAGACAATGGGCTTCTCCGAACTGGTGCTGGTGGACCCCAAGTTCCCGGATGTAACCAGCCAGCCCGAGGCCGTGGCGCTGGCCAGCGGCGCGTTGGACGTCCTGGAGAACGCCCGGATCCACGCCACGCTCGAAGAGGCGCTGGCCCCCGTCACCATGGCCTTCGCCCTGACGGCCCGCGTGCGCGACCTGGGTCCTCCGCCCTGCGACATCCGCCAGGCCGCTGATCTGGCCTGCGCGCATCTGGCGGAAACGGCCGAGGGCGTGGCTGCCGTGGTGCTGGGCACCGAGCGCGCGGGCCTCACGAACGCCCAGATCGCGCTGTGCCACCGTATCTGCCATATCCCCGCCAACCCCGAGTACAGCTCCCTGAACGTCGCCCAGGCGCTGCAATTGGCCGCCTGGGAGCTGCGCTACGCGCTGCTGATCGACCAGGGCGCCGCCCTGCTGCCCGCGTCGACCGCCCAGGAACCCTCGCGCGGCGCCGAGCCCGCCTCCAGCGAGGCGGTTCAGGCGTTCCTGGCCCACTGGGAAGAAGCGCTGGTCGGCGTGCAGTTCCTGGATCCCGCCCACCCCAAGAAGCTGATGCCGCGCATGCGTCATCTGTACTCGCGGCTGTCCCTGACCCGCGACGAGGTGGACATGATGCGCGGCGTCTGCACCGCGATGCTGAGAAAAAAATAGGGACGGGCAATGCCCGTCCCTAGTGTGCCGATATCCCGGCGGCTGGCCGCCGGGGAATCGAAGATCAGTCCACCGTGGCGCCCGAGGCCTTGACCACCGGAGCCCAGCCTTCCACTTCCGACTTGATGAACTGGCCGAATTCGGCCGGCGTCGTCTTCACGCCCACGGCGCCCAGCTTTTCGAAGCTGGTCTGAACGGAAGGATTGTCCAGCGCCTTCTGCATGGCGGCGTTGAGCTTGGTGATCACTTCCGGCGGCGTGCCGGCCGGGGCCAGCAGGCCGAACCACGACGACACGTCGAACTCGGCAAAGCCCGATTCCTGCATCGTCGGCAGGTCCGGCGCGCTCTTGGAGCGATCGCGGGTCGTCACGGCCAGGGCGCGCAGCTTGCCCGACTGGGCGTGCGGCCAGGCCGACGGCATGTTGTCGAACATGAACTGCACCTGGCCGCCGATCAGATCGGTCATGGCCGGGGCGCTGCCCTTGTAGGGCACGTGCAGCACGTCAATGCCGGCCTTCATCTTGAACAGTTCGCCCGCCATGTGGATGGACGTGCCGCTGCCAGACGACGCAAAAGCCAGCTTGCCGGGGTTTTTCTTGGCGTAGTCCACCAGTTCCTTCACGGACTTGACGGGGACTTGCGGATTCACGACCAGGATGTTGGGCACCTTGGCGCCCAGGGCCACCGGCGCGAAGTCCTTGGTCAGGTCGAACGTGACGTTCTTGTACAGCGTCTGGTTGATGGCGCTGGTGACGGCCACGAACAGCAGCGTATAGCCGTCGGGCGCGGCGCGCTGGACCTGGTCGGTGGCGATGTTGCTGCCGGCGCCGGGCTTGTTCTCGACGACGAACGATTGGCCCAGGGTCTCGGTGAGTTCCTTGGCCATGATGCGGGCGATCACGTCCGTGGTGCCCCCGGCCGAGAAACCGACCACGATGCGGACAGGCTTGTCAGGGTAGGCTGCGTGGGCGGAACCCATTGCGAATGCGCTTGCGGCGGTGGCCAGAAGGGTGGCGGCGAGGCGCCGCAGGCCAGGCTTTTGACCTGTAGTCATAGTGTCTCCGTGCAGGTACAGTCCATTGGATGGACGATTCGAATTATTAGATGCTGCATTCTGAGCTATACATGCGGATTACATCAAGGTAGAGTCCACGCTACGGACGATGGTTTTCCCTTGTCCGATCCGTGATAACCCATAGTTTTCAGAGATTCGCATGCAAGACAGCGATGCCGCGGCCGCGGGCCCACGCACATTGCGGCGCGGCCTGGCCGTCCTGGCCGCCCTGCGGGACCAAGGCCCCGACGGCCTGAGCGTGACCGACATTGCCCGCCTGACGGGCATACAGCGCCCCACCATCTATCGCCTCTTGGCCGCCCTGCTCGACGCGGGGCTCGTGCTGCCCGTCAGCGGCACCAAGAAATACCGCGCCCAGCTGGCGGTCGACCCGGACACGCGTTCGCGCGATCCGCGCGTGCGCCAGCTCCTGCCCGTCCTGCGCCGCCTGGCCGACCGGACCGGCGACGCCGTGTTCCTGGTGGTGCGTGAAGACGACGACTCGATCAGCCTGCACCGCGAGATCGGCAGTTATCCCGTGCAGATCCTGGCCACCTATGCCGGCAAGCGCCAGCCGCTGGGAGTGGGATCCGGCGGCATGGCGCTGCTGGCCGCCCTGCCCGACGACATGGCGCGAGGCATCGTCGAACGCAATTCCAGCAGGCTGGACGAATACGGCGGCATGACGCCCCAGGAGATGTTCCGCCTGATCGAAAACACCCGCGCCCGCGGGTATTCGGTGGTGGGCAACCACGCGGTGCGCGGCGCGCTCGGCGTGGGCTGCGCGCTGCTGGACGCGCAGGGCGCGCCGCTGCTGGCTGTCAGTGTCACCGCCATCATCGACCGCATGCCCGCGCAGCGCCAGCGCGAGATCGCGGGCTGGATCAAGGCCGAATTGGCCCGGTTGTCCCTGCAGGCCTGAGCACCGTCACGCGGGGAGCGGCTTTTGATTGTCGGCCGCGAAGCCTCACTTCACTTTGGACCGGACAAATCCACGCGGGGACCGCTCGCGATAAAGGCGTCGAGCGCGCTCTTGTCCCGAGCGGCCTGCTCCGGATCAACATAGCGGGCAGTCGTGAAGGCGGTTGGCTGGGGCGACTCCTGGTTCGCCATGAAAAGCGGATCGGGCCGGTCGCTGCTTGAGGTCTGCGGCATCAGCTTCACGCCAAACGGATTGAAGCGAGGCTTGTTGCCCGGTGTGGGTGAACTGACGGTGATCAGCGTGGCTTGATCCTTACGGCGCAGAGGCACCACCACGCTGGTATCCGCATTCAGATAGCTGGCCATCGTGGCCAGCGCAAGCCCGACAAAGGGCGACGCCGAACCCGTGTCGCCCAGGCGCTGGGTCAGGTTGTAGCTCTGGTTCGATGCCAGCAGGTCAATGGAACTGCCTGCAGCCCGCAGGGACATGGTCCATTCACCCAGCACGGTGTTGTCGGGCTTGCCGCTGTCGTGGAACACCCGCGCCGGCTGGACACCCAAGCCTTGCGTCGCCCGGGTCCATGCCGCCGCCTGGGCGGCGGTCAGCGCCTCATTTTTCAGGCGCCGGCCGGCCGCGTCCTGCAAGGACACGGTGACCGGACGATGCAGTTTGGCCAGTACAGGCAACGCGTCCCATTGTTCGAAGGCGCGCTCGGTCCAGGGTTGCGGGATGAATGGTGAGGGGACGAAGGGAACCTTGGGGCTGCGCATGCCCCAGCCGGTGAATTCAGGATTGATCGGGTTCTTGTTGGGCTTGGTATAGCGCGCGTATTGGCGCAGCCAGTCCACGCGTTCGGGACGGCCGACGACCATGGCTACCATGGCGTCGGTGAGTTGCCCAGGTTGACGGGGCATCGTGCCTGCGCCGATGAATTTTTCCCCCTTCACGGAGAGTGCACCGGCCATATTGATCCCCTCATTTGCGTACATCAAGACAGCAGGCAAATCAGGATTCTGCTCAAAAAACTGAAACAGGTTTTCGACCACACCCTCGGGGTTATCACTGCAAATGATGCCATCCGTCAGTTGGCGAATGCGATGCCAGTGCAAGCCGGCAGGCCCTCGCATATCGTCGACCATATCTTTGAGCATGACTTTGGTCATTTCAATCGGGACGCGCAAATTCGGCGTATGAGGATTCCAGCCGCGCACTACCGTAATAGTGGGAATTGGCCATTTCTCCAGAAAATTACGTAGCCCAAGCTCCAAAGCGTCAGTTTCTCGTTTGTCGTAAGCCATATTCTTGGCGTCGCCAGTAACGGGGTACTTGGTCGGATCGGTAGGTAGAACGCTGCCAATATGTAGGGATTCAGGTTGCGTTTGGCTTTGTTGATCCAACGCTTCCCAGATCTGACCTTGGCGAAAAACGTCAACGCTGACGCCGATACTCAGGACATCTAGGGTATCCAAGCGCGCGGATGAACTTGGGGCGCGATAGGAGTCGTCAACTGTCATGGTCGTGGTTTCCTGTGCCGGGGCGAGGGGCGTACCAGATGAGGGCGCGTGGGTGAAACAGCGGTTGGCCGTGAGCGGACTCACTGCCGAAGCGATTGTGATGTGGGAACATGAGGCCACGCTCATAGCTAGCAAAGCTTGAGTCAACTTTCGCATCATGCAGACCCCTGAGATTTCGGCGAATTTTCTCTACGTTGAGATCGTGTTTGGCTATCAATAAGCGAAGGGAATTTTGCATCCTGCACAATCTGAGGCAACACGCCACCACCCAACGTTGCGGCATTTCCTCGACCGTCGTATTCGACGACCGTGCTGCTGCGATATAGCGACGTGTTATCAATCAATTCACGATTCGCAGAGGCCTCTTCCAGATAGAAATCGAGCACGGCATCGGTCGGATGATTCCCGGCCGAGTTATCCCCCGGCTGGTAGTCGCCCCGCGTCCTCTTCCAATCCAATCTCCAATCCGCCACCCGGCACAAGTAAGCATAGAACTCAACATCATCCACGCACCCGCCCGCCCCCACCGCCAGGTCATAAGCCAGCACGCGCTGGCTGTGCAGCGGATTCGCCGGAATCCCCGAGTGAAACGACAAGGCCTCCTGATCCGCTAGCGTCTGGTTCTGCAAGCGCAGGCGCGCCTCGTAGGGCGTTTCGCCGCGCGTGATCTGTACCACGCCCTCTTCGAAGTCCAACGCGGAGAACACATGCGCGTGATCTTCCGCCGCCTTCCCTTCGTTGTAGGCGCGCGTCACGTCGGCCAGGCTGTGGCCGTAGCGATAGGCGTCCTGTCTGGACATCATTCCAATGCGGGACAGGCTGCGGTCGTCCGGCCTCCAACCGCCGTTGGCCAGCACGATGGACGCATCGATTGGGTCGTATTGCGTTTTGACTTGATAAACGCCGCTCTGCGTCGCTTCGGCGTCGGCAGGGGTGTTTCCCTGGGTCACATTGCCGCCATTGGCAAAGTTCACCTCGACGGGCGACGGCAACGGGGCGCCATGCAACTGCACGGTTTGACCGACGTCGAATTCACCGCGCGCGGCGTTTCTGTCGAACCAGCTCAGGCCGGTGTCTTCCCAGGTTCTTTCGCCGGCAAGCAGCAAGGAGTAACGATCGACCAGCGGGCGGGCACCGACCTTTTCCCGTTCGCCGTCGCGCTTTCTCAGCGTAAAGACGCGTTGATGAAAGCGTGGGCCCAGCACGCTGCGCGCCGCCTGCCCGTTGACCGTGTCGGCAACGCCCTGCCAGCCTATGCCTTGCACATTGCCCAACCCCACCGTCTGATCCTGCGGCGTGAAATACAAATACGTGCAGCCGCGGTTATCGCGCTCATCAAAAACGGCCTCGTTGCCGTCGATGGCGGCCTTGCTGCCGCTGCCGCCCGTCCATCGTGCGCCGCCTATTGCGCCGTAGCCCGTGCAACCGCTGATGCTGACGCTGGGAAGCGTGGGCGTGGCCGCCGCTTTGGCCGCGATGAAATCGACCACGCCTTGAAGTGTCTTGATGCGGGCCTGCGTCGTTTGCTGGTCTCCAAACTGTTGCATCCGTTCGGGGCCCGGCTCATGCAGACTGTAGGGCGGGTTCAACATCACCACGCAATCGGCGGGCCGGACCGGGTCTTTTTCGTCAGCAAGAAACGCCTGCGCCAGCAGGTTGATCAAGTTGCCTTGGCTATGCCCCACGATGTTGATCGCGTCATCCGGATAGCGCTTGCGGATGATCTTGATCAGCATGGCCAGCCGCATGGCGGCCAGCACCATGTAGCGGCGGCCCGCCGCGCGGAACAGCGGATGGCTCGGCGTCGGCGAGAACCAGCGCATGGGGATGATGCCAAAGAGCTTTCCGCTGAAACCGTCGCCCCACATGTCCGGGACCGTGGTGGTGGCGTTTGCAAAGAACCCGCCCTCCTTCGTGCCCGCCTTGTCCAGACGATTGCCGTCGCGGTCCAGCCATTCTCCGTGAGGCGCGGTCTTATTGATATGCACCTCTTCTTCCCGAAAACCCCAATAGAAGGGAATCACGACGCTGCGCGCCGTTCCCCCCGCATCCGCATCGGTAACCGCGCGGCGGTAGTAGACCGCATCGGGGTTGCGCTCTGCCGCCGTGCCGGTAGGCAGGGTGTAGGAAGCGGGAACCAGCTTGCCCGGGGTGGCTGAACCGCTATCGGAGCCCGCCAGGTCCAGACGCTCGTTCAGGCCCGCGCACAGCCCCGACTCGATGCTGGCGTAGACGCCGGCCAGGTCGTTCACGCCATGGATCAGAATGGTCACGCAGGGCTTGGGCGGCGGCGGCGTCAGGTTGCGATCGCCGCCCTTGGGCATCACCACGCTGGAGGCCCTGCATATCACTCTTTGCGTAGACGAATCACTCATCGCTTGAATCCCGGTTCCGTGTTGCCAACATTCGCATCGCAGCCTGCGCGTTACTGAAAGCGCCGCTACGACTTGGGTGCGGCACGAGGGTCACGGACTTGTATGTCCGCAATATGCATGGCATCTTTTTGCAGCAACTGCGTCGCGCCTTGCGCATCCGTGATGCCTTCCAACACCTCGCCGTTGCTCAGCGAGATCTTGTAAGGCAAGTTGGCGATGGGCGACTTGCCGTCCAGATGGGTCACGACAAAGCGCCGCTGCGTATCGCCAACGTCGAACGTGGGCAATTCGGCCGCCTGGCTGGCGGGTCCTTTCATGCTGTGACTGGCCGCCTTTACGGTGAAGGTCCCGGGCATGCCAAGTTCGATGTTTCCGCCTGCTATCTTGATATACGCCCCGCCACACAGCAGCGTGATGTGCTTGTCGGCCGAGACCAGCACGTGCTCAT
>RCUK01000487.1_pt1 | contig 35087 bp, 29 predicted proteins | sample 2166381 | NCBI WGS metagenome assembly RCUK01 (sample SAMN09932809, study PRJNA488358) | compost metagenome | isolation source: compost soil in an enriched community | place: Germany: Experimental Botanical Garden | reverse complement strand
CTATTGCTTTTGCCTTGTCACTTGGTTCCACTCCCACCGTTTGCCAACCATCATCCTTAGCAACCGACAAAAAATCTCCTGTCCCAGCACCAATATCTAAAATACGTCCTTTATCCGATTGCAGTGAATTAATTAAATTCAATTTATTTTTCAGTGCAATGTTTTTTACAAAATGATAGGCTTTCTCAAAAAGAGATCTTTTGCTGTCTGTATGCGAAATATAATCGACACTTTCGTAATATTTTCCTAATGTATCCAAACTGGGTTGCGGCGATGTGATCAGCATATCCAGATTTTCATCATGATACAAATCGAAAATTTCTTTTGAAACAGAATAATCGGTAACGGTTAAAAAATGCTTTTGGTTAGAAGTGTCCATTAATTAATTGTGCTTTTATTTTTTGTTTTTTACACTAAACCCTGAAAATGGTTAAAATCATTTTCAGGGTCAATTTATTTTTATTTTAAAACTTTTCAACAAAGATAGGGCTTCACAGCGTAGTTTCACGTGGAACAACGAGATTTTTTATTTCCGATTCCCGATTCGATAGTTCCATCAAAATTATTGTTGCCGGACTGAAAATCGTAACCGAAAATCAAACAATTTCTTATCGTCCCATATAAATCAGCAAAACCGAAATATCACTCGGTGACACTCCGCTAATCCTAGACGCTTGAGAAATAGTTACGGGACGAATTTTTGATAATTTTTGCTTCGCTTCAATAGACATTGATTTTATTTTATTATAATCAAAATTCTCAGGGATTTTCACTTCCTCTAAACGAGTTAGCTTATCTGCATTATTTCTTTCCTTTTCAATATAACCGGAATATTTGACTTGAATCTCGGCTTGCTCTAATATCTCCTGATCTAAATTATTTTCCTCCACATAAGAAACTACTTTTTCAAATTTCATGATATCTTCCAAATCTATCTGTGGACGAGAAAAAACTTTAAACATCTTATCTCCTTGCGAAATTAACGCAGTATCCTTCGATTCTAAAATAGGGTTTGCTTCCGCAACAGAAACACTCGTCTCTTTGAAGAAAGCAACCATTTTTTCAGATTCATTTAATTTATGTTCCATACGACGCAAACGAGCTTCTGAAGCCAAACCAATTTCATGTGACATTGGTGTCAATCTAAAATCAGCATTATCCTGACGAAGCAAAGTTCTATACTCAGCGCGAGAGGTAAACATTCGATAAGGCTCTTCAGTTCCTTTTGTAATCAAGTCATCAATAAGTACCCCAATATACGCTTCGTCTCTTTTTAAAATCAAAGGCGCTTTTTCATGCACTTTTAAATGCGCATTAATTCCAGCCATCAATCCTTGCGAAGCAGCTTCTTCATATCCTGTTGTCCCATTTATCTGTCCAGCAAAATACAAACCCTCCACCAACTTTGTTTCCAAAGTATGCTTTAATTGTGTTGGTGGAAAATAATCATATTCTATTGCATAACCTGGACGAAAAAATTTCACGTTTTCAAATCCAACAACTGTGCGCAACGCTTTAAATTGAATATCCTCAGGAAGGGATGTTGAAAAACCATTCACGTAAACTTCACAGGTATTCCAACCTTCCGGTTCAACAAAAAGCTGATGTCTTTCCTTATCAGCAAATCGATTTATTTTATCCTCAATAGAAGGACAATATCTTGGGCCTAAACTTTTGATTCTTCCATTAAACATGGGAGAACGATCAAAACCTTCTCTTAAAATATTATGAACCTCCAAAGAGGTATACGTCATGTGACAAGATTTTTGTATCACCAACGGAGAAGTCACATCGGAGTACGAAAATTTATCTGGCCTCGCATCACCCTTCTCTTCATTCATTTTAGAATAATCCAAAGAACGACCATCCACTCTTGGAGGTGTTCCTGTTTTCATTCTTCCCGATTGAAAACCTGCGCTAACCAAATCTTCGGTTATTCCGTACGCAGCACTCTCTCCTGCTCTTCCTCCACCAAATTGTTTTTCTCCGATATGAATCAAACCATTCAAGAAAGTTCCATTCGTCAGGACAACTGATTTGGCTTTAATTTCAATTCCCAAAGAAGTACGAATCCCTTTAACCTTTCCGTTCTCAATAATCAAACCTTTTACCATTTCTTGGTAAAAGTCCAAATTAGGAGTTCCTTCCAACATCAAACGCCATTCTTCAGCAAAACGCATACGATCACTTTGAACCCTTGGTGACCACATCGCCGGACCTTTTGATTTATTCAACATCTTAAATTGAATTGCCGTTCTGTCAGAAACAATTCCCGAGTACCCACCAAGAGCATCGATCTCTCTTACAATTTGTCCTTTCGCAATTCCCCCCATAGCAGGGTTGCAGGACATTTGTGCAATGTTCTGCAGGCTCATTGTGACCAACAAAGTTGAGGAACCCAAATTGGCGGCAGCGGCAGCGGCCTCACAACCTGCGTGGCCCGCGCCAACAACAATTACATCGTATTCATTTAAAAACATTCTCTTTTAATTTGCGCCCTTCGGCAAACCTCAGGCTGTAGTTTCGCAATCTGCTCTTTGTTCCACGTGAAACAAAAACTCTTTTTCCTTTCTAATCAAAAACTGTTCCACGTGAAACAACCTAAAATTAAATTCAAAAACTCTGTTTAAATATGTGTTCCACGTGAAACACATTAACTTTAAAATAAAGATATATTACTGTTCCACGTGAAACATAGCTAATTTTTCATCTTCTTTAGCGCGCATTTTTAACTCATCTTCTTCGCTTTTATCCTTATATCCGCAGTAGTGAAGCAGCCCGTGAACTAAAACGCGTCTAAGTTCCTCGTCAAAAGAAACATTAAAATCAAGCGCGTTGTCTTTAACACGCTCCACAGAAACAAAAATATCACCATTCAATTCATTACCCATCGTGTAATCAAAACTAATAATATCTGTTAATGTGTCATGATTTAAATATTCTAAATTGATTTTGTGCAAATACTCATCATCACAAAATATATAGTTTATTTCTCCCTCTTTCTTCTTCTCGGACTCAATAACATTAGACAACCAAATTGCTATTGCATCTTCATTGCCTAAAGTGAAGTCATTTTCGTAATTAAAATTGATCATTTTTTATTAAAATATTCTTGAACCTTTTGATTAAAATTCGAGCGCAAAGGTAAGGATTGTCTATTTAATATTTCAATGCTATTTAAATAATCTAACAAAGCGGGTGGCAAGGCATTAGAGTGGTTATAAAACTCTTTCTTATTGGTTTCAGATTGACGTTTATTCTCTTCACCTTGTTCCTGTATTGCAGTATTCAATTTCAATAACTCTTGCTCAACTTGAATTATCTTCTGAAGGGTTTCGTTTTTAAAACCCTTGTTCAAAAGTTGCTTTTCAATCTGCTTCATTTGCTCTAAAGCACTCTGCCCATTACCTCCCAAACCCTGTTTATTGAGTTCCTTTTCCAATGCTTCCCGAAGTTGTTTTTGTTCTTTGTAAATCTCCATTATTGCCTTTGCATCACCTTCACTATCTCCACCTTCACCAGATCCCTTTCCTTCTTTCCCTTGCTGACCAGGTTTACCTGCCCCTGGCTTATCCCCTTTTTTAATACCATCTTTCATCTTCTCCCCTAATCCTTGTTGCTTTTTAATAATGTCAGGCAACTGCATTCCTTGACCTTGACCGGGTTTGGGTTTACCCATTCCCATGCCAGACATAGACATCTGCATATTAGAAAGGGTATCACTCAACAAGTCCGCCAATTTATTTGCAGATGAAACAGTGTACTGCTGATGAGAAAGACCTTTTGAGATTTGAGCGTCACTTAAAGTCTCCAATGATTTGTCTATATTGTATTCAATATTACCAATCTCTTTAGTGACTGATTCCGCAATTTTTGGGTTCCGTAACGATATTGCAAACAAACTATCATCAACGTGTTTGAACTGTTGTTTTAGATTTTGTTGCTGTTTAATATATTTATTAAAAGACGGCGAACCTGCTTTTAGACTTTTAAACTGTCCCATTACATTCTCTTGAGACAAAGAAAAAGCAAGTAAATTATCTAAAATTTGACGCAACATCTTTACATCTTCCTCCATTTGTTCACTCTCTGACGCCTCCATAGATTCTTTCATTTTCATAGATATTTCCATCATTTTCTTAGAAGCATTTTTTTGTTTTGGTCTAGCCTTATCCCTATTGGATTTTTGCAATTCTTCACCAGCTTTCTTTAGATCTTCATCAATACTTTTTTCTTTTAAATCCTCTTTTGGAAGATCCAAAGGAGATTTTAATTCCTTATTTTCCTTTTCTAATTCATCCAACTCCTCTTGTATTTTATCAAAAGCTTCGTTAATCTCTTCTTGATTCTCTAAATTATTCTCTCTCTCTTTCTCTGATAATTCACTTTGTTTTTCGGAAAGCTTCTCTAATTTATCCGCTACTTGTTCAGCCTTTTGCTCTACATAAAACTTTTTCGTCAACTCTACCAATTGCTCCAAAGTCCTAGTTTGATTTTTACTGCTCTGTTTAAAATTATCTAATTTCTTCAATAATTCTTCGTTATCAATCTTGTCATTTAACTTTTGCAATTCATCCAAAAGCTTCTCGTTTTTTTCTAAATCCTTATCTACTTTCTCAAGGCGTTTTTGTAATTCCTCCTTTGATTCTGAATTAAATTTATCCAAATCGCTTTTCATTTTCTTAGCAAATTCTTGCATCATTTGATCTTGTTGCTTTTGGCGCTTAACAAACTCATCTACTTTCTGCTGATCTTTAAACTCAAAATTATCCTTCTCCTTACCTATTTTTTGCAACTTATCAATCTCAGATAATTGCCTATCTTGCGACTTCAAGGATTTTTCTAAACTATTAATGTTGTCATTCTGTTGTTGTAAAATTTGATCTTCCTTCTCCTCCACCGTAGCAACCCTATCAGAAAAAACACTGGATTTAGCACTTTTAAAATGATGTAAAGCATCGTTATCAAAAACTTCAAAATAGTAATCATAAGAAACACCTTCGACCACTGGCAGATTACTTGGAAAAGCAAACACAAACTGATCAAATGCATTACGACTACTAGCAATTGTTCCACGTTTGGCATTATGAGGTTTCCCTCTTTCGTAATACACAATCTGAAGCTTAGAAAGACCATAATCGTCTGCAATCTGACCTATCACATAGCGACTACGAACCTTTAAACTGTCTGGAGCAGGCTTCACATCAATGGACGGATACTGATCTTTAATAACAGACAACTGATAATTAAGTTTTTCATGGTTTTTTACTTGATTATTAGATGTAAGAATTTGATATTCTGTATTTTGCATAACATTTTTAGATAAAACGAAAGAGTTTTCCGCTTTGACAAAAGGAACAGTGTTAATTCCTTCCTTCCAATCAATACTTTGTGTTGCAATAGTACTCATCTTCCAAGTAACGCGAGTTCCTTCAGGAATAATGGCATTACCGGAACCTCTGACAAGCTCAGGTTTCCGATTCAAATAAGCAGGAAAATTCAAAAGCATTTCGAAGTTAGAAATAGATGGAACAGTCACCACTTGCAATTCATAATCGGGAGATGAAAAATCATTTGCTTCAAAATGAAATCTAAGATTTTCAACTGCTTTGGTTATTCTGAATTCAAATAAACCTACTCCAACAGACTCCATAAAATAACTTTCGTCATTCAAAAAAAACATAACATTTTCAGGAACCACCTTACCTTCTGTTTTAACACGAACAACAAAATCTTTATTTTGTTCTGTTTGAAGGTTACTATTTATTACAATAAACTGAAAAGGAGCCGGCGGTAAAAACTGTTGATTGAAATGAACCACACGATTCAAACTCTGAGAGATAATTGTACTGTTTCCGGACAAATAGAAAAAAAGGAAAAGCAAAATAGGAATAATTGCCAAAGGCAGATACTTTTGGTTCCTATTAAAATTAATTACTTTACCAAAAGGTACCGGTTGTAAAGCAATCGCCTTTTGCTCGATAGATGCAATCAATAGTTCAGATTGTTCCACGTTTTCAGAAAGCTGTAAAAAATTAGTCAGCTTATCATTCACTTCACTAAAATGATTTCCAATAATAGTTGATGCTTGTCTGTAATCCATTCCTTTTTGTAATCGAAACAACTTAAATATCGGAAACAAAATAAAACGCAACAGTAAATACAACTCTACAATCACAAATAACCAAAACAGAACTGTCCTTCCTACGGGTTTCAACCAGAGAAAATATTCAATAAACAGTGTTACAAGAAAATATAACAGACCTAAACCAATAAAGAAAATCATGCCTTTTATCAATTCATTCATATAGAATTTTTTGATAAAAGCCTCCAGTTTCTGATATATTACCCTCCTAATTTCCAAAATCCAAGTTTTAATTATTATAACCACTAAAAGTAACAATTTATATAAATAAAGAAATGTTAAATGCTTAAAGTTTTAAATGAATAAATTATCTCATTTTCAAATTCTTTAATTCAATAATTGAAATTGTATCTTTGTCCAAAATTCATAAAGATGTCAAAACAAGTTCGTGTGCGTTTTGCACCAAGTCCAACAGGACCTTTACATATTGGCGGAGTACGTACCGCGTTATTCAATTACCTATTTGCTAAAAAAAATAATGGTGTTTTCTTTTTACGAATTGAAGATACCGATCAAAATCGTTTTGTTCCAGGTGCTGAAGAATACATTATGGAAGCATTAAACTGGTTAGGAATTTCACCAGATGAAACCATTGGCAAAAATGAAAAATTTGGTCCTTATCGTCAAAGCGAAAGAAAACATCTTTACAAACAATACGCAGATGAATTAATCAATTCTGGTAATGCTTATTTTGCATTTGATACAGCCGAGGCTTTAGACATCCAAAGAAAACAACACGAAGAACAAGGAAAAACATTTATTTACAATCATCATAACAGGGAAAAACTAGACACTTCCTTAGTGATTTCGGCAGAAGAAACTGCTAAAAGAATCGCTTCCGGTGAAGATTTTGTGATCCGATTTAAAACTCCACTTAACGAAACACTACATCTACATGACATTATTCGTGGAGATGTAAAATTTGAAACAAGTTTATTAGATGATAAGGTACTATTCAAAAGTGACGGAATGCCAACGTATCATTTAGCAAATATTGTAGATGACCATTTAATGGAAACCTCACACGTTATTCGTGGTGAAGAATGGTTGCCCTCAATGCCATTGCATGTTTTACTTTACAGAGCTTTTGGTTGGGATGCACCAGAATTTGCACATCTACCACTAATCATGAAACCTGTTGGTAACGGAAAATTATCCAAACGTGATGGAGACAAAATGGGATTTCCAGTATTCCCATTAGACTGGAAAACTGAAGAAGGCGTTTCATCGGGCTACAGAGAAAAAGGATTTTTCCCCGAAGCAGTCATCAACTTCCTAGCTTTATTAGGATGGAATGATGGAACCGAAAAAGAATTATTCACTTTAGAAGAACTAATAAATGCTTTTGATTTAAGCAGAGTTCATAAATCTGGTGCAAAGTTTGACCCTGAAAAAAACAAATGGTTCAATCATCAGTATTTAATAAAACAAAAAGATTCAGATTTAGCAGCAGCCTTCACTCCTATTTTGACTGAAAAAGGAATTGATTTCTCTACAATTGATTTGACAAAAGTCGTTTCCTTGATTAAAGATCGTGCACATTTTGTTTCTGAATTCTGGGAAATGAGTGATTTCTTTTTTGTAGCTCCATCAACTTATGATGAAAAAGCAACTAAGAATTGGAAAGAAGAAACACCATTTTTAATGCAAAATCTGATTTCTATCTTGGAGGAAATCGGAGAATTCTCATCTATGAATATCGAAACGATTGTCAAAGATTGGATGACAAAAAACGAAATCGGAATGGGGAAAGTCATGCAGCCGTTTCGTTTGAGTTTAGTCGGAGCGTTAAAAGGTCCTCACCTATTTGATATTGTTGAACTAATTGGAAAGGAAGAAACCATTAATCGAATTCAAAAAGCAATAGCTACATTATAAAAAACAAAAAAGCTCCCATAATCGGGAGCTTTTTTATTAAAAGTAAATAATAAGATTACCATTAGCTATTCCAGGATTACCTTTCAAATTTACTCCCAAATTTTCATAATTCAAATTACCAAGAGTATTAAACAATCCATATTGATACGAGAAATTTAAACGAACATGTTTAACTCCAAACGTAATACCAGCAACAGGATAAAAATTAAACTTAGAAATCTCCACTATATCTTTTGCTAACAAAGGAGTTCCGGAAATTATATTATTTTCGTCTTCATTATCAATATTAAGTTTTCCATTTAATTGAAAAATAGGCCCGAATTCCAAACTTAAATGATCTGGAATTATTTTATAACTAAACTGCAAAGATACTTGCGCTGACGGTAAAGTATATTTAACATCCTCATCCAGTAATACGAGATTTTTTGTTGCCACCAGAAAATTGTTTTCACTAAATTGAATAGCATAAACTATGTCCCAATTTTCATAAAAATTACCTCTTACAGAAAGTCCCGCATTCCATCCCGTATCAGGTTTTGCATCAAAACTATCTGTGATTAAAGTAAACTGATTCATCCCAACAAAAACACCAATTCTATTGGAATCCCTGTAATTATACTGCGCAAATACATAGCCTGACAACAGCATAAAACTAAAAGTAAAAAATATCTTTTTCATGAAATAAAATATAACTGGAACAAACCTAAAGATTTTTTGTAATTTAACACTGATTTTTTAACTAAATTATTAAAACTATGGACATTCCATTAATTATTTTCCTTGTATTTGGGTTCTTTATTTTTCTATCCTCTTTCTTTACCGTCAAACAACAATCATCCGTTATTATTGAACGTTTCGGTAAATTTCTAAGTGTTCGTAATTCCGGATTGCAACTTAAAATTCCTTTAATTGACAGAATTGCAGGACGTGTTAATTTGAAAATTCAACAATTAGATGTTATCATTGAAACAAAAACCAAAGACAATGTCTTTGTAAAAATGAAAGTTTCGGTTCAATTTAAAGTCATTCAGGAAAAAGTATATGATGCTTTTTACAAACTGGAATATCCTCACGACCAAATAACAGCTTATGTATTTGATGTAGTACGTGCAGAAGTTCCAAAATTAAAACTAGATGACGTTTTTGAAAGAAAAGATGATATAGCAATAGCGGTAAAAAGAGAATTGAACGAAGCGATGACTACTTATGGTTATGATATCATCAATACTTTGGTTACCGACATTGATCCGGATATACAGGTAAAAAATGCGATGAACAGAATTAATGCTGCTGACAGAGAAAAAACAGCAGCTGAATTTGAAGCAGAAAGTTCCCGAATCAGAATTGTGGCCAAAGCCAAAGCAGAAGCAGAAAGTAAGCGTTTACAAGGACAAGGTATTGCAGATCAAAGACGTGAAATTGCCCGTGGATTAGTAGAAAGCGTTGAAGTTTTGAACAGTGTTGGAATCAATTCACAAGAAGCATCAGCATTAATAGTAGTTACACAACATTATGATACTTTACAGGCAATCGGTGCTGACGCAAATTCTAATCTAATATTATTACCAAATTCACCACAAGCAGGAAGCGATATGTTGAACAATATGGTTGCTTCATTCTCTGCCTCTAATCAAGTTGGTGAAATGATGAAGAAAGCTAACAGAAAGCAGAAACCAAAATCTGAAGAACATCCAACTGCTAATCAGACACCTACTCCACCGGAAACACCACAGGAAGAAGTGTAAATTATTTAAATACTAAAATAAAAAAGAGGCTTAATTGCCTCTTTTTTTATTTCTAAGCCATTTGATCACATAAGGAAGTACGGTCAAAAGAACTTTTGTATATGAATTCGTTACCATTGTTCTACAACTGCCTAAAAAGTCAATCAATAAATTTTCAGGTCTAAGAACTTCCTTTGTCTGTTGAAAGTTTAAAATAATTTTTTGAAGATGAATTTCTTTTTCCAATTTTAGAATTTCCAATTCTCGATCAATTTCTTCGTAGGATGAATATTTTTTGATTTCCATAACTAGTCATTAAAAAAGATTTCGGAAAATTTCTCTAAAATAGGTCTATCAATAATTTTATCTTGAAACAAAAACAAAATTATAGTCAGTAACAAATAAAATCCTCCAACAATAAGAAAACCTAAAGCAGTACTATCTAAAAAATTACCAATTGCAAAAGCTCCAGCTACAGAACAAAATAATAAAACCATACTAAAACATAAAAGAACCAAAGCAAACTTCAAAATCATGGTAGTCGATTTCATTGCCACTTTAAAACTTTTCAATTTATAATAATCTAAATTACTATCAATATACTTTTGTGCGTGATCTTGAATATTTTCTGTATGTTCTTTTAATTCTTGAAAAGCCATAGTTTAGTTTTTAGTTTTCAATATTAATTTACTACTCCCCTATTTTTTTTGAAGTTTAGCATTTTGAGTTTTCAAGTCAGCCAATTTAGTTTCTAAAAATGAAATAACATCTTCTGTTTTATAACTCATGTTAGAAACCAACTCTTCATAGGAATCTTCTAAATTGTATTTAGTGTTATTAAACTTATTTTTCAATTGCGCCGAAACTTCATCCAATTTGTGTTTCAAATCATTTTTAGTTTCATCAAAACCATCTTTAATTTTTTCTCTGGTTTTTGAACCTTTATCCGGAGCAAACAAAATTCCAATTCCAGCTCCAATTGCTGCACCAGTCAAAAGTGCCAACAATGTATTTCCTGTGTTACTTGACATGATTTTTCCTTTTTAAATAGTTTGTTTTATAAAGATACAACTTTATTAACAATCATAGGTTAACAACTCGATAAAGTGTAGTTTTATAAGATAAAAAGTAAAATAAAGACCGTCACTAAACGATTTATCCAAAAACAACAATTGTATCATAAAAAATATAAAAATGTTTTAAATCAAGCTTAAATAAGTCACTTTTAATAATTAAACATAATTAAAATTATAAAATCAATAGAAAAAATAAATAATAATAAAGTTGATTTAAAATTAAATTTTTAATCAATATAATCTATATTAAAAATAAGAGCACCAGAAACAAAATTTAAGAACTCATTTTTAAAAAATTGCTGTTTTTAAAATTTTATAAAAATTAAAATCCTCACCAAAAAAGACATCCGCATTTTAAAAATGAAACTTAAAATGTTTGACCATAAATCTTAAAATCCTAAATCTTGTTACTAAATATGGCTTTATTAACAATCACAGCTTAACCGTTCAAAAAAGTACAGCTATTTAAATATAAAATTAAAATAAAGCTCAACACTAGATTGTTTTTATAAAAAGGATAAAAGTATTGTAAAACATAAAAATTTGCTTCAAATCTTATCTAAATAAGCCAATTTTCATTAGTAAATACAATTAAAAATATAAAAACAATAGAAAAACTAAATAATAAAAAAACTCGCTATTAAGCGAGTTTTCAATATATAAAATCTATAATAAAAATAAATTACAAGTTCCTTAGCTCTTCCAAAACTCTTTCATTTTTTTCATCTTTTATCATTTCAAAAAGTTGTCCTTTAAAATCTTCAAAATTTAAAGTATCATGTTTTATATTTTGAATCACTGAAATTTTAACTTTTGCTAATTGACTTTTTAACGACATCGAATATAATTTTGTTAAGGACTCAAAATCTACGTCTGAAGGATTCACTTTATCAGAATGTTCTAGAATTAAATTTGCAAATAATAGCGAATTATTGTCATTTTTAATGTTCTTAACAATCGTTTGGTTAATCAAACTATAATTATCAATGCTTTTTATGTTTTCAATAATAGAATCAAGAATCACATTGGCGGCAGTTTCATCCTTTTCTTTTACATATTTATTGATCTCTTTTTGCGTATTCATCAACAAATTTTGTTCTTTTTTACCTTTTTCTTCCCAGGCATCTTTAAGTCCAACTGTTTTATTAAAAACCAATTTTCCTTCTGATGAATCCTTATCCACATTAAAATAACCCAATCTCTGAAACTGAAAACTGTCTCCAATTTTAACTGTAGCAAGACTTGGTTCAACATAACCCTTTACAATTTCTAATGAACTACTGTTAATAAACTCCAAGAAACTCTTCTCTTTATGGCTATCCGGAGCTTCATCCGTAAATAAGCGATCATACATACGAACTTCTGCCTCTACGGCATGTGAAATTGAAACCCAATGTAGCGTTCCTGCCACTTTTCTTTGGCTGGCTTCACTTCCACTTCCACTACGACTATCTTCATCATAGCTTACTTGTATTTCAATGATATTACCATCAGAATCTTTAGTAACAGATTCTCCTTTAATGATATAGGCATTTTTTAAACGCACTTCTTTACCTAAACTTAAACGGAAAAATTTAGCTGGAGCCTCTTCTAAAAAGTCTTCTCTTTCGATGAATAATTCACGGGAAAACGGAACTTTTCTATAACCTGCATCCTCATCTTCCTGATTATTTTCAGCTTCTAACCATTCTTCTTTACCTTCCGGATAATTGTTAATAACCAGTTTTATTGGATCTAAAACAGCCATAACCCTAGGCGCTTTTTTATTTAAATCTTCCCGTAAACAGAATTCTAAAAGAGAAACATCAATCACATTTTCACGTTTAGCAACACCAATTATATCACAAAATTTACGGATAGAAGCAGCTGTATATCCTCTTCTTCTTAATCCCGAAATAGTTGGCATTCTTGGATCATCCCAACCATCTACAAAATTTTCCTGAACCAACTGCAAGAGTTTTCTCTTACTCATCACAGTATAATTTAAGTTCAAACGTGCAAATTCGTATTGATGTGGTCTTACTTTATTCTCATCATAAATTTGATCTAAAAACCAATTATACAACTCACGGTGCATCACAAATTCTAAGGTACATATAGAATGTGAAATTTGTTCTATAAAATCACTTTCGCCATGAGCATAATCATACATCGGATAAATCTTCCACTCGTTTGCTGTTCTATGATGATGACGGTGTAAAATACGGTACATCAATGGATCACGCATCAACATATTGGTTGAAGCCATATCAATTTTAGCACGCAAAACATGGGTTCCTTCCGGAAAATCACCATTTTTCATGCCTTCAAATAATTGTAAATTTTCTTCAACAGAACGGTTTCTAAAAGGTCCATCTACACCCGCTTGTGTCGGTGTTCCTTTTTGAATAGCCATCTCTTCTGAAGACTGGCTATCAACATACGCCTTACCGTTTTTAATCATTAAAACAGCCCAATCATATAATTGTTGAAAATAATCAGAAGAATACAATTCTTCAGTCCAATTAAAGCCCAACCACTGCAGATCTTCTTTGATAGCATCTACATATTCCTGTTCTTCCTTAGCTGGATTCGTATCATCAAAACGCAGATTAACTGGCGCATTATATTTCAATCCTAAACCGAAATTCAAACAAATAGATTTAGCATGGCCAATGTGTAAATACCCATTTGGTTCCGGTGGAAAACGAAAACGCAATTTATCTTGTGGAAGACCTCCGGCAAGGCTGTCTTCAATGATTTGTTCAATAAAATGAAGTGATTTATCTTCTGTTGACATTGTTTTAAATTTTGAAAGGCAAAGTTACCAAAATTGTTGCTGAATCATTGAAACCTTGAATCGTTTATTTGACTTTAAGCTTAAAAAAACAAAACATTTTGTACTTTTATCCAATAAACGATTTAAAAAAATACACGAATAATCTTAAATCATGGGAATCATAAAATTAAAAAATATACGTACTTTCTCTTATCACGGTTGTTTAATCGAAGAGGGAAAAATTGGTTCAGACTATAGTGTCGATTTAGAAGTAAAAACAGACTTACGAAAGTCAGCTGAAACAGATAATTTAGAAGATACTGTAGATTATGTACTTTTAAATAGAATTGTTGTCGAAGAAATGGACATTAGAGCCCAATTACTGGAAAATGTTGCTCGCAGAATTATCATTCGCATATTTTCTGAAGTTCCGGCAATTTCCAGAATTATAGTGGCAGTATCAAAACTAAATCCTCCAATTGGTGGTGATGTTGAAGCAGTTACTATAGAAATGGAAGAATATAGAAGTTGATTTTTTTTGAAAAAGAGAACATCTGAGAAAAGTAAAAAGAGCTAATCTATATTTTTTTTAGCATTTTTAGACTTTAAACTTTTAAACTTTAAACTTTTTAGTTACTTTTGCCGTCCATTCAATTATGGCGTCGTGGCCGAGCGGCTAGGCTGGGCTCTGCAAAAGCTCCTACTCCGGTTCGAATCCGGACGATGCCTCAAGAACCTCCAAAGCAATTTGGAGGTTTTTTTATGTCTAATTTTTAAGAAAAATTAAATAAAGTTTAGGTTCGAATCCGGACGAAACTAACGAACCTGTAAAGCAATTTGGAGGTTTTTTTATGTCTAATTTTTAAGAAAAATTAAATAAAGTTTAGGTTCGAATCCGGACGAAACTAACGAACCTGTAAAGCAATTTGGAGGTTTTTTTATGTCTAATTTTTAAGAAAAATTAAATAAAGTTTAGGTTCGAATCCGGACGAAACTAACGAACCTGTAAAGCAATTTGGAGGTTTTTTTATGTCTAATTTTTAAGAAAAATTAAATAAAGTTTAGGTTCGAATCCGGACGAAACTAACGAACCTGTAAAGCAATTTGGAGGTTTTTTTATGTCTAATTTTTATAAAAAATTAAATAAAATCTAGGTTCGAATCCGATTACAACCAATAAATCTTTAAAATAAAATTAAGTTATCATATGAATTTAGTGTTTTTATAAACCATATAAGTAATATAAGTTCATTTAAGTAACCCATAGTACTATAGATTGTTAAGTGTAATTTTTTAAGAAAAAAATAAATAAAGTTTGGTATTTTGATCTGGGTGAAATCTAAAATATTCGAAACAAATTCAAGTTTAAATATAAATGAATTCAGTATTTAATCTAAAACATATAAGTTCACTACGTATCAATATAGTTCTTGAAATAAAAAAAGGCTGATTATAAACAATTTTATAATCAGCCATTTTTTTTAAAATAGAATAAAATCTATTTATCAATATTTTCAAAGGCATTTTTAACCATCTCTTTTTCTTTTGGAAACCAGCCTTGGGTTATTAAAACAACACCAAAAACGATTAAAACAATACTAATGCCCTTCTTTATTTTAAGAATATTTGAAGGTGTTAACTTTGACTTTAATTGCTTAGCTAGTAGTATTTTAATACAGTCAATTAGTAAATAAGTAATAATTACCGATGTAAAAAAGGTCATCATTCTGGAGGTTTGTAATTCTAATTTTGGTCCAACAGAAATAATGATAGCCAACCAAAAACCAAGAACTCCAATATTAATAATATTTAGGAAAAATCCTTTTACAAACAGACTTATATAATTCTTTTTAATGATCTCTTTATCGATTAAATCATATTTAATTTTTCCTTCTTTTTTTAATTTAATAAAAGAAATTATTCCGTACGCCAGCATTAGCATTCCACCAAACATAAAAAGTGCAGGCTTATCTTTTAAACTTTGAATTAATCTGTAACTTCCCAAATAAGCGATTCCTATAAAAAAAATATCTCCCAAAACAACACCTAAATCAAAAACCAAAGCAGCTCTGAATCCTTTGGTAATACTGGTTTCCAGTAAAATAAAAAACACCGGACCTATCATGAAACTTAAGAAAATCCCCCAAGGAATACCAGTTAAAATATCATTAATCATTAAAAAATAAATTTATTTAGAAAATAATTTTAATACGCTATTACTCTTTCTCAGTAATTGTACCTCCCATAACAGTTTCTTGATTAATTTGTTTTGGTTTACCATAAATGAAAATAGAGCCACCAGCCTTAACTTTAGCATTTACCAAGGTAGATGCATGAATTTCAGCTTTTCCTCCTGCAGAAACGCTTATTTTGGTTTGAGATGTATGTAATTCTTCTGCTTTTACAATTCCTCCTGAAGTAATATCAATATCTTGGTTTGCTGCTGAACCTCTTAAATCAACTATCCCTCCGGAATTTGCTTTAACATTTGCTTTTTCAACATCTAAATCCACTCTAATCTCTGCTCCTTCTTTAGCATTCAACTCCATTACCGTTTGTTTAAAAGTATAATCACTTGAAATATAACTTCCTTCACTGGCACTGATACTTTCTATTCTTTTAAAATACAGTTTAATAGAAATATCTTCTCCTGAAAAAGCTTTAGTAATATACATTCTAATTTTAAGTTCTCCATTTTTATTGATAACTTCTACATTCTCTTCTTCTTTTCCTTCTATAACTATTTTATTTTCTGAAGCTGCAATTAGCTTAACATTCAGTTTGTCAAATACTCTTACGGTATCAAAATCACCCAAATCTTTAGTCACTTGCGCATTCAAATTAATAGCTATAAAAAAGATAGCTATAAAAAGTAAATTTTTCATTCTATTTCTATTTAAACAGTTATTCATTTCTTCTTAAAAAATTAAAATCTAATTGTTTTTTAACTAAATCCGCATTTTTTACTTTGACATAAATTTCGTCTCCCAATTGTAATAATTGATTGGAAGTAGCGCCTACAAGGGCATATTGTTTTTCGTCAAAAGTATAATAATCTTCCTTTATATCGCGAATTCTACACATGCCTTCACATTTGTTTTCTATAATTTCAACATAAATACCCCATTCGGTTACCCCAGAAATTACACCCAAAAACTCTTGATCCTGATGATTTTGCATGTATTTTACCTGCATGTATTTGATAGAATCTCTTTCAGCATTTGTTGCTAATCCTTCCATTGTAGAAGAATGCAAACATTTTGTTTCATAGGTTTCTTCATCTGCTGATTTTCCGCCATCCAGGTAATATTGCAATAATCGATGTACCATAACATCTGGATAACGACGGATTGGAGAAGTAAAATGAGTATAATATTCAAAAGCTAATCCATAATGACCTATATTATCCGTCGAATATTTGGCTTTACTCATACTCCTAATAGTCAGAGTATCAATTAAATTTTGTTCTTTCTTACCAACAACGTCTGCTAATAAATTATTCAATGATTTTGAAATATCTCCTTTATTTCTAAAATCTATTTTATAACCAAACTTAGCAATAACAGTTTGCATTGCTATTAATTTATCCTCATTAGGCTCATCGTGAATTCTGTAAACAAATGTCTTTTTCTGTTTTCCAATGTATTCCGCAACTTTTCTATTTGCCAAAAGCATAAATTCCTCAATAAGATGATTCGCATCTTTTGATATTTTAAAATAAACACCTTCCGGTTCTCCTTCTTGATCCAAATTGAATTTTACCTCTACTTTATCAAAAGAAATAGCGCCTTCATTCATTCTTTTTCTTCTTAAAATCTTGGCTAATTCATCCATTTTTAAAGTAGCATCCGTAATTTCATCCGAAACTTTATAAGCACTTCCAATAATAGAAATCTCCTCGGGAATTGTATTGTCCTTCGTTTCTATGATATACTGTGCTTCTTCATAAGAAAATCTTTGGTTCGAATAGATAACAGTACGTCCAAACCATTGATTAACCACTTGTGCTTTAGGATTGATTTCAAAAACAGCTGAAAAGGTATATTTTTCTTCATGTGGACGAAGTGAACAAGCATAATTTGATAAAACTTCTGGTAACATAGGCACTACCCTATCCACTAAATAAACAGAAGTAGCTCTTTGATAGGCTTCATCATCCAAAATTGTTCCTTCTTCAAGATAGAAAGAAACGTCTGCAATGTGAATTCCTATTTCATAATTTCCATTCTCTAACTTTTTATAAGACAAAGCATCATCAAAATCTTTAGCATCTTTGGGATCAATTGTAAAAGTAAGCGTATCTCGCATATCCCGACGCTTCGCAATTTCACTATCATGAATGGTAGTATCAATTTTTTGCGCATAGGTTTCTACTTCTATTGGAAACTCTGCCGGTAATCCATATTCTGCCAGAATAGCATGAATTTCAGTATCATGCTCACCCGGTTTACCCAATACTTTTACTACTATTCCGAATGGACTATCTGCTCTGGCCGGCCAGTCTTCAATATGAACTAATACGACATCTCCTTGTTCTGCCTCTCCTATTTTGTCTTTAGGAATAAAAATATCAGTATACATTTTAGGATTTGCAGTAGAAACAAAAGCGAAGTTTTTCTGGATATCAATTACCCCAACAAAATCTGTTTTATTTCTTTCTATAACTTCAATTACTTCACCTTCAGGTTTTTTACCTTTTCTACGATTATAAACATAGACTTTTACGACATCTTTATCTAAAGCATGATTCAAATTATTCGTCGGAATAAAAACATCTTCCTCTAAATCAGGACAAACAAAATACGCTGTTTTACGACCAGTCATATCAATTGTTCCCTCGTAATAATCCTTACTGACAGCTTTAATTAAATATTTTCCAGGTTCTGATTCTATAATTTTTTTTTGAGATGCCAGAATCTTTAAGTCTTTAATAATTTGATTCCTGCTTTGTGTATCATCTAATTCAAGTTTCGCCGCTATTTGTTTGTAGTTAAATGCTTTATTGGCACTTTGCGATAATATTTTTATAATTTTTTCAGAGAAGTCTTTCTCTTTTTTTATCGGCTTTCTTAATCTTTTCCCCATACTTCTTTTTCTTAAAAGCCTAAAATTACGAAGAAGATGTTAAATATTAGTTTTTAAGGAATAGATTTATTAAAAATATAACTTTATGTATCTTTACAAAAAGTACAAATGGAAGATTTTGAAACAATTGCAATTTTTAATCATTCCCACGAAATTATTGTTCTAAAACACATTTTAGAGCAGGAAGGCATTCATTATTTTTTTGAAAATGAAATCACTTTATCCGTTGCCCCTTTTTACACTTCAGCTTTGGGCGGAATCAAATTAAAAGTACATCGTAACGATTTTGAAACCGTTCAGGAAATCTTAGACAGTTTGAATAACAATCTTAGCATTGTTTAATTCAATCATAAATTTCTAAATTTTTAAAAAAATTCAATTTTAAATTTTCAAAGTTGTCAACATATATTAAATACAACAAAAAGAAAAGGAAATTTAAATTAATTTTTTTATGGTTATTATAGCTTGTTAATAGTTACTATAAATTTATTTAAAAATGTATTGAAATGAAGTTTTACCATGTTATTTTTAGTTATTAACATAGTTATTTCTTTCTAAGGATTTAGTTTTAAAGTGTTTTCTGATTTTAATTAACAACTGTTGATAATAGAAAATTAATGGATTTTGTAAATAAGTCAATTTCTGAAATTTGTTAATAAACCATTTTTAACTATTGATAACTATTCTAAAAATTCATCAAACTAAATTTGGTTTTTTAAAGTGGGTTTTGGATTAGTGATTTTTTTGACATGGACTAAAAAAACTTCTAATATTCTATCCAAACTTATGAACATTTCATGTTAATTTAAAGTTAACTGAATATCAAGCATTTAAGTTTTACTGTTAACAACATAATTTTTTAACAATTTCATTACAAAATAGGTATTGATTTACAGCTAATTGTAAATAAATTGCGATGCCGTGAAAATCTAAATTAATAGTAATCTGATAGTTATATTATTATAGAAAATCAATTTTTTAATGACTGTTTTTGGTAAACAAATAAACAAATACGCAATTTCTTTAAAACTGAAAATCTTTGATTAAATTTGCAGCACACAACTTAATATATATAAAATGAAAATTTCTATAGGAAACGATCACGCTGGTCCTGAGTATAAAAAGGCAATTGTTGAAATGCTTAAAGCAAAAGGGCATGAAGTAACTAATTACGGAACTGATTCTGCCGACAGTGTGGATTATCCGGATTTTGGTCATCCAGTTGCTTCTGATGTTGCAGAAGGGAAAGCTGATTTTGGAATTGTTATTTGCGGAAGCGGTAACGGAATTTCGATGACAGTTAACAAACAGTCTAAGGTACGTGCAGCTTTATGTTGGATGAAGGAAATTGCTGTATTGGCCCGTCAACATAATGATGCTAATATCATCAGTATTCCGGCTCGTTATACTTCTATTCCTCAAGCGGTAGATATGGTAGATACTTTTTTAACTACTGAATTTGAAGGTGGAAGACATCAAAACAGAGTGGATAAGATTTCTTGTTAGTAAATTAAAGTGCTATAAGTTTAAAATAAAACAGTCCGAAAAGAACAAATACCTGTACTGTAATAATGCCATAAAACTTCAAAAGATAGCTTTCTTTTGAAGTTTTGTGTTTAAATACAAGCATAGCTAATCCAGAACCAATAGTTCCACCGATAAAGACGAAAGTTAAAAGTGTTTTTTCAGGAATCCTTCTTCGGTTTCTTATAGCCAGTAATTTGTCATAACCTAAAAACAAAAAAGCTAGAAAATTAAGGATTAAAAAATAGTAGAATAATATCATTATTGATGTTCAATTGAATTCCAAAGATATTATTTTCGCAGTATAATTTTTTAAAATAAAAAATGACCAACATACAATTCATCGCCAAAACCGTTGCCACAGCAGCAATAAATATTCAAAATACAGTTCAATTATTAGAGGAAGACTGTACCATTCCCTTTATTTCCAGATACCGAAAAGATAAAACCGGTAATTTGGATGAAGTTGTAATTGAACAAATTGCCAAATTGCAAAAAGAGTATGAAGTGATCATAAAACGCAAGGAAGCAATTTTAAAATCTATTGAAGAACAAAACGCGCTTACGCCGGAATTAGAGAAAAAAATCAAACAGAGTTTTGATTTACAGGAATTGGAAGATTTCTATCTGCCATTTAAAAAGAAGAAAAAAACCAAAGCTGATGTGGCTCGTGAAAACGGATTAGAACCTTTAGCAAAAATCATTATGGCACAAAATAATGATGATGTTGACTTTTTATCCACGCAATATTTGAATGAAAATGTAATCAATGAAGAAGCAGCTTTGCAAGGAGCCAGAGATATTATTGCTGAATGGATTAACGAGAATATTTATGTTCGTAAACAGTTACGAAGATTATACGAACGCAAGGCAACGATAACTACCAAAGTCGTAAAAACTAAGAAAGAAGAGGAGGGAGCACAAAAATTCAATCAATATTTTGATTGGTCAGAACCATTAAGCAAAGCGCCATCACATCGATTATTGGCGATGCTTCGGGCAGAAAAGGAAGGTTTTATCAAGTTTAAAGTAGAAGTTGATATTGATGAAGCTTACGATATTATTGACGAATTGATTTTAAAAGGCCAAAGTAGTGCAACGCCTCATGTACAATTAGCGATTGAGGACAGTTACAAAAGGTTATTGAATCCGGCTATTTCAAATGAGACTTTGCAGGAAGCCAAAGCCAAGGCAGATGCCAATTCCATTCAGGTTTTTGCGAATAATTTAGGACAGTTATTATTGGCTCCGCCTTTGGGAGAAAAGAGAATTCTAGCGATTGACCCGGGATTCCGTTCGGGATGTAAAGTGGTTTGTCTGGACGAAAAGGGAGACTTATTATACAATGAAACGATTTATCCGCATGCGCCACAAAATGAAAGTGCTATGGCGATGAAAAAAATCCGCTCGATGGTCAATGCTTATAATATTGATGCGATTTCTATTGGTAACGGAACCGCTTCACGCGAAACGGAATTTTTTATTAAAAAGATTGCTTTTGACAAACCTGTTCAGGTGTTTATTGTTTCAGAAGCGGGAGCATCGGTTTATTCGGCATCAAAAATTGCCAGGGAGGAGTTTCCTAATTATGATGTGACTGTTCGTGGTTCTGTTTCCATAGGCAGACGATTATCAGATCCTTTGGCAGAATTAGTGAAAATTGACCCAAAAGCTATTGGCGTAGGCCAATACCAACATGACGTAGACCAAAACAAGCTGAAGGAAGAGTTAGATAATACAGTGATTCGTTGCGTGAATTCAGTGGGTGTAAATATCAATACAGCAAGCAAACATTTGTTAAGCTATGTGAGTGGAATAGGAGAGAAGCTGGCGGAAAACATAGTCAATTATCGCTCAGAAAACGGACCGTTCGAAGATAGAAAACAATTGAAAAAAGTGCCTCGTTTGGGTGAAAAAGCATACCAGCAAGGCGTTGCTTTTATCCGTATTTCAAATGCTAAGAACCCGTTGGATAATTCGGCCGTCCATCCTGAAGCCTATGGAATTGTTGAAAAAATCGCCAAAGATTTGAAAATAAGCGTTAATGATTTAATTGCCAATAAAGAAAAAACGGCTTTGATAAAAGCAGAAAATTACATCACGCCAGAAATAGGTTTATTGGGATTAAAAGATATTATAAAGGAGCTTGAAAAGCCGGGGCTGGATCCAAGAAAATCAGCTAAAGTTTTTGAATTTGACCCTAATGTAAAAACAATAAAAGATGTAAAAGCCGGGATGGTTTTGCCTGGAATTGTGAATAACATTACGAATTTTGGTTGTTTTGTGGATATTGGTATTAAGGAAAGTGGTTTGGTTCACATTTCACAACTCAAAGCGGGCTTTGTGAGCGACGTAAATGAAGTGGTTAAATTACACCAGCATGTTGAAGTAAAAGTGACCGAAGTTGATGAAGATAGGAAGAGGATTCAGTTGACGATGGTTTTGTAATTTCATAAAAAACCCCAAACTACAATTATGTGAGTGTAGTTTGGGGTTTTTAACTTTTTTAAAAGATATTTACTTATTGTAACATAAGTCTTTTACTTTTTTATAATTAACTTTTGAGTTTTTACTTTATTATTGCTAATACTTTTAATAAAATAAATTCCATCAGATACGTTTTCTAAATTTAAAGTATTAACTACATTTTCATCTAGATTAAATGATTTTATAGTCTTTCCTGATCGGTCTATTATAATATAATCTCCTTCATATGGAGTAACAATGCTTACTATTCCTTTACTAGGGTTAGGGTAAATTTTAAATTCATTTTGATTGAATTCATCAACTGCCAGACTATTTACAGTAATACAATTGGAGGTTACTATACAATCAGCAACGGTAATTTCAACTTTATAATCTCCATTTATCAAAGGGGTATAAGATTGGTTAGTTTCATTCACAAGCAATGTATTAGGACACTGATACCATTGATAAGTAGCACCACTATGATTGGATGTTAATACACCTAAATTTAAGTTTACAGTAGTATTAGTAGCTGATGAATTTGTTATCGTTAAATCTAAAGTTTTGGTATCACAACCCACTACATTGGTATAAACTCCGGAAGTGGTATAGGTAGCATTGTTTTCAGACCATGTGTACGTATCACAGGCAGTTACTGTTTCAGTAGAAGCTGATGAATTCGTTATCGTTAAATCTAAAGTTTTGGTATCACAACCCACTACATTGGTATAAACTCCGGAAGTGGTATAGGTAGCATTGTTTTCAGACCATGTGTACGTATCACAGGCAGTTACTGTTTCAGTAGAAGCTGATGAATTCGTTATCGTTAAATCTAAAGTTTTGGTATCACAACCCACTACATTGGTATAAACTCCGGAAGTGGTATAGGTAGCATTGTTTTCAGACCATGTGTACGTATCACAGGCAGTTACTGTTTCAGTAGAAGCTGATGAAGCAGTTCCTGTAACCGTTTTTACTAATAGTCTGTCACTTGCACAATACGCTGTTTCACAAGCTACACAATAAGTTGTATTATTTATAGTAGGTGTAGCGGTTACGGATTCGCCTGTTGCAAAACTAGTGCCTCCTACAAGTGCGGTATACCAAGTGGCTGTTGTCCCAAGAGGACAGGTAGCGTTTAGATTTACAGTTGTATTACCTAAGCAAGGAATATTTTCTGTAGAATTTGTAAATGTAGCGTTTGCCGGTTTTATTGAAGTTGTTGTGATATTGGAATTTACCGTCGCAAAATTAGACCCACTCACCGTTGCCATATTAGTTACCTGACAAGTATTTGAAGGTAATGTATTGGCGGCATTTATTGTTGCGCTAAAAGTAATTACAGTGCCTTTTTGCGAAGGTAAAGTAAATGGCCCGACAGAAATAGTTTCTGCAGTTACTTTTGTAGTGCTATTTTTAGCAGATTGATTAGAATTAATTTCTGTATTAATTTGATTTTCTGCTATTGGAGTTATTTCTTTTTCAACGTTTTTAGGAGTTGTTGCAAATTTTGAAGCAGATGCATTGTCAGGCACTAAAGCGGTTCCAGATAATATTGTTCCTCCACCCTGTTCGTCTACAGCGGTTCTAGATTCTAGATTATTAGCGTTCCAAAAAGAGGTAAGTGCGGCTGATCTGTCACCTGTTCCATTTAAATACGGAGTTGTGCCTTGCAAAATCACCTGACTATTTACTCCTAAAGAAAGCACATTAAAAGTTCCGGCGAAGAGACCACTAACAGGACTGTTAGTGGTGTTACTTCCTATATTGGCGGCACTTATTAGAGGACTGGCTGAATTATTTCCAATAGCAATTACTCCAACGTGTGCATAGCCATCAGTCACTAAGCTGATGATATTATTTTTTATAGTGGCATCCATTCTGGCAGTACCAAAACTACCATTGTCATTAGCTTCAGAAACAATACCGTAGTTAGTAATATTGGTAATTGTGTTGTTTATGATTTCGGTTATATGTTTACCACTACCATAAGCAGCCACAGAAATACCATTACTGACAGATCCTGTTCCACCTCCTTCAATAGTGTTATTATTTATTCTTCCCTTCATAGTTCCTGTTCCTTGATTTCCAACGTTACAGGTGAAACTACCATTAAAACTTGATTTTAAGATGTTGTATATTACATTATAATTTACTGTTGCTGCTCCAACTGCCTGTAGCGATAAACCATTGCTGCCAGGGGTTGAGGCTGCAGCATTTATAGTGTTTCGATCACTCAATGTGTTTCCGCCGACCTGAATATTGTTTGTTGAATTACCACCAAAATTTAATACTAGCCCATATGTTTTAGCGTTAGAAAAATCATTTCCTTTTAAGGTTAAAGTAGTATTTGAAGTTCCGTAACCCTGAAAAATAAAATTGGTGTCACCATTTGCTCTACTAAATGAATTTTTAAACTGACATCCGGTTACAGTCAAATTCAGAGTTGGATTTGCAGATAGAATACCATTATAGGCATAAAAACCTCGTCCCCATGAATCATTAACATTAGTATTGGTTATTGAGCTGGTTCCTCCAAGATTTAATGCATAGATACCACCGACTTCTGAATTAGGAGTATTGCTTCCGCATCCCGTTAAGGTACTATTACTTAGTGCAAAATTAGTTACATTATTGATATTAATACCTGTAGCATTGTTAGTACCGGTGATCGAAATATTATCCAATGTAACTCCTGTAACTGTTTTTAAATGAATGGCACCATTGCAAGAAGAATTATCGCTAGCGGGTGTAGTACAAATTCCCGTTGAAGTTGTTGAATTGGTAAAATTCATGTTTTTGAGCGTAACATTAGTACATGAAATAAATTCAGCACCTCTGTTTGCTGTATTTTGAATAGTACCTCCCGATCCGGCAGTTGTTCCAGTTCCAATAACTTGAAAACTTCCAGTAGAATTAGCCACAGATATTCCTTTTGAAGCTCCATTTGCAGAAATACTTTTAAAAATACAATCTAATAAAGTTCCGGCACCGATATTTACAGCGACAGCAGTTCCTCCATTAATGGTTACATCTCTTACTTTTAAAGTTCCAACACTTGCGCCTGCCATAGTTGCAGTAGTTCCAGTTAGTGTGATTCCTTCTACATCATTATTTAATTTAAGATTTAAAATTGAAAAATTGGGATTTGTACCACCAGTTGATGGCAAAGTATTACTATAAGTTGGTACCGAAATACCCAATATAGATGTTAAACTAGCTGTGGCTCCCTGACCAATTAATTTTTGATTGTCTGATAGAGTCAAAGTGGTACCGCTACTTCCAGTACCTGTATAAATAAAAAGAGGGTTCGAACCAGTGCCGGTAACATTGTCTACTGTTTTGAAAGGACTTGACAAAGTACCATTTCCGTTTGTCGCTACTGAGCTATTTACAAAATATATGGGTGCGGCTACTGTTATGTTTACAGTTGCAGTACTGGTTTTTCCGCTACCACTGGTTAAGGTATAAGTAAAACTATCTGTGCCGGAATAACCCGCATTAGAATTATAGCTGAAAGAACCATTTGTGGCTAACGATACTGTTCCGTTAGTTGGAGCTGATAAGACAGTTACTGTTAAGGCTGTTCCATCTGGACTGACATCATTTGACAAAACACCCTGAGCAGCATTTAATGTGATTCCAACATTTCCAATACAATTATACGTATCGTTTACAGCAATTGGAGTTGCTTTAAGAGAACCGGGAACTAATGTTAAATTAGTGTCCAATATGTCCTGAAAAGTTGTTCCCGTGGCATTATCAGCTCCATTGTTATTAACAGTAATTGTAAAATCAAGTTGTGAGCCCGGTTGAGCATTTCCTCCACCATTTACAGTAACCGCATTGGTAACACTAATAGTTGCTGCTGCAGCTGAATTAGTACTTGCTATTTTGTTAGCCCGAATTTTTTCACTTTCACTTTTAGCTATTTGAGTAACAATACTTTTTTCAGAATCTGCTACCTGCTTTACAAATGGAGCAACAACATTTTCCTTAATAAGACCACTATATGACATTCCGAATGTAAGGAAACCTAATAGCACTATAATAATTAAGAGTTTGTTTTTTTTCATTTTTTTACTTTGTTAGGTTAGCATAATTAAGAAAACACAGCTTCATATTTCATCCCAACACTATCAAAACCTAGTGGAGAAAGAAATAATTGTAAATCTCCTTTAATAGGATGTACAACTGTAAAAATACCCTGTTGGTAATATTCATTTTTTTGTTCTGTTCGAAAAACTATTGAAAAAGGATCTCTTTCTAAAGGAGAATAATTATTAAGTTTTGTTAGTTCGACTAATTCTGCGTCAAGCTGAACTTCATCAGAAATCCGAATGGTAAATATTTTATTAAGTAAAATATCAAAATCGTTTAAAGTAAGTAAAGCTATGTCCATTATTCTATTTTGTTATTTAGTCAAATTTATCTGGGACTCCATTCCATTAAATGGTATACGCCATTAGTTTCGCTAATTTTGGTAAACCCTAATCTTTTGTATAAATTCATGGCAGGATTAAAACTTTCTACATGAATACTAACATTCATATTTTTTAGTGCAGCTTTTTTTATTATTGCTGCCAAAATTGAACTTCCAATATCTTTTTTTCGCCAATTAGGCAATAAAGTAATGTCGATAATACGGATACCTTTTTTTTCAAAAAAGAAATCAATGTACAATCTCCCAACTACGTTATTTTCTTTTTCAATTATATAGAATTTAGCTCCTTTGTAATTTTTTTGGTAATATTCGTGCTGAGCAAAAAACTGCTGCTCAATAAAAAACTTTTTTTGCTCTTCGTTCCAATTCGTTCCTCTTTCCAGTTCTTCTGTACGGGTACTTCCGTATATTTCACATAAAATAGGTAGATCACTTTCCTGAATGTCACGAAGACTGATATCTTTAATAACTAAATCCAATAGAATACCTAAATTAACTTCTTGGAGGAAAAACCCCTTGTAGTGCTATACAAAAATACATCGTCAAATATGGCATCATATTATTATGCGGTAAGCTACCGCCTGATGGTGCAATTGAATTCGTTCCCATTGCAGTCATAGAACCTCCGGAACTATAAACCTTTACAGGATTACCACGTCCTAAATTATTATTTGCCGGAGTTGTTGATTGAGAATTTAAACTGGTAACTGTTAGCGTATGATTATGTGAAGGTATTTCTGACTCAAGTAAAGTAACCGTTTCAGTACCACCAGATTCTCCTAAATCATGTAATGATAAGCCGGGACCTTGTCCAGGATGCATGGGCGCTCTGCCTTGCAAATCAGGTAAGGCAAAATTTGACATTCCGTTACCGCCATAAGTTGTACCTAATAACGAAAAAAGGGCTGTGTTTTGGGATAATGGTAAAAGTTGCCCATCACACCAAGCCCAGCCTTTTGGGGCAAAGTTAAATGGGAATATTCTTATTTCGGCGACAAATGGATCCATAATGTTTTATTTTTTGGGTATTAAAATTTTAAAGAATATGGTACTATTTATGTTGGAGATGGAAATATTCCAAACAATGAAATAATATAATCAACACATAAATAGGGTTGGAAATTCGTATGCGGCTGACTACCACCTGTGGGGCTTATTTCTTGGGCACTTAATGGGATTGTCGGGCTTGAAGCTGAATATATTTTATTACCGGTAGCAGTAGCACTCAAATATGCATCTGCAGGACTGGCACTATTTGCTAAATCTGTTGTAGCTACTAAAGCATGTGTATGTGCCGGAATCTGAGCAGCAGTAAGAGTTATTTCTTCAGCACCGCCAGTTTCGGCCAAAACATAACCATTTCCATTATGAATAGGAATACGACCACGTAAATCAGGTAATGCAAAAGTGCTTTCTCCATCACCACCATAAGTTGTTCCAATTAATTGAAATAATGTTTCATTCTCTGAAATAGGCATTAGTTGTCCTTCACAAAACATCCATCCGGCAGGAGCAAAATTCCCTGCAAACATTCTGATTTCACCAACGTAAGGTTGTGCCATAATTGTTTTTTTTAGATTTATAATTAATTAGGAGAAGGAAACATTCCCTGTAATGCGATACAAAAATTCAAAGCTAAAAAGGGCTGCATATTCAAATGGGCCTGACTGCCGCCAATATTTGAAACGGAAGCAGGATTCATTGTTACCAGGTTTTGACCAGAAGTATTATATACCTGATTTGGAGCTGTATTTCCTAATGAAATTCCTGTAGCGGGAATATTGGTGCTTACTGCCTGGTTTGTATTGTTTAGGATGTGTTTGTGTGTTGGTAATTCGCTTATGCTTAGCGTGTGTGCACTTTCTCCTCCTCTTTCGCCTAGTGTATGACCACTTCCAACATGAATAGGGGTTCTTCCTCGTAAATCAGGTAATGCAAAATTAACTCTTCCATCACCCCCAAAAGTAGTTCCTAATAATGAAAATAAAGCCTGGTTTTGATTTATAGGCAATAATTGACCGTTGCACATTGCCCATCCTTTTGGAGCAAAGCTAAACGACATAATTCGTGTTTCAGATAAAAATGGTTCTGCCATATTGAGACTATTTTATATGTTTATACTTTATTAGCACTATCATTAAACTAAAATGGAGTTTACAACAAGACTATGTTGGGACATTACTTCTTTTTGAAATATAATATTAGACCCTTCGGTTACAATAATTTTTGTTGAGGTTTGTTCAGGAGAAAGAATTGTTTTTAAAAACACGCTGCCTTTATTAGTTTCAAAACTATATGGGTTTACCTGTTGAACAGGAGCCGGAAATAAATAATGTGTTAAATCAATAGTGTTGTTTTTTGTTTTTAATTCTTTCATGGCTACAGCTATGGCTTCCAAATCGAATCCAGATAGTGATTTTAATGTTTTCCATTCTCCATTTGAGTTTTTTCCAAAACACAGCAAAATTGTATCTAATTTTCCTGAGCCATTTACATGAAGATGCATAGGAAACATTTTTAGTTGATTATCAGAAGAGCTATAACAAAAATTACCAGAAGGTTCATACCCCATTTTTTCCCAATTTACAATTGCTTTTTTATAACATTCTAAAAGCATCGGGTCTAAAGAAAAAGTATCTGAATAACTTGATTTAAGAAATTGGGCTAAAATATTTTCTTCTCCTTTTTCTGAATCTGAAAGATTACTGAAAGTGTTTTGGGCAAGAAGCGTACCGCAAAAAAGTGTTGTAGCACCAACAAATCCAACATTTTTAATAAAATTTCTACGCGTTAAATCAATCATAATTAATGCTTTTTAATAGTAAAGAATTGTTGTAAAAAGTAGTAATAATCGTGTAAAAGTAGTAAAAACATCAATATATTGTGAAAACCACACAACATTAATTACAATTTTATAACAATTAGGTGTTTTTTTTCTGTTTATGGATAATTTTTTAAGAACTAATTAATTAGGAGCTTAAAACTAGATATAAAAAAAACCCAAACTATATAGCTTGGGTTTTTCAATACTTTCTAATTTCTTATTTCGTTTCTTCTTCTTCTTTTTTATCAGCTGGTTTTTCGTCTTTGGCTGCGTTTTTGAATTCTTTAATTCCGCTTCCTAAACCTTTCATTAATTCCGGAATTTTTTTACCTCCAAAAAGTAATAAAACAACTGCCAATATAATAAGGATTTCTGTTACACCTAATCTTCCCATGATTGAATAATTTATTGCCGAAGCTAATTTGTAATAAACTCGGTCGCAAAGGTATATAGAATTAGTATATGGAAACTCATTTTGATTCATTTATTTGGTTTCAAAAGCGTTAAAAATTTATTAAAAAGAAATGGAAACCATAAATAATCGCACAAAAACAAGGGAATACAATCAATGACAATAATTGTTATATTTGTTGAATAATCAAAAAGTATGTCAGATAAACGACTAAAACGCCAAAAACTAAAAGAGAATTTATTCAACAAAAGACGTTTGATAATACTTAACGAAGATACTTTTGAAGAAACATTTTCTTTGAAACTTACGTTGATGAATGTTTTTGTGGTCGCTAGTTTAGGAGCAATAATTATTACAATTGTCACTACTTTTATTATAGCGTTCACTCCCTTAAGAGAGTTTATACCAGGTTATTCTTCTTCCAAATTAAAAAGGGATGCGACCGAACTAGCTTTAAAATCCGATTCTTTGTCACGAGCATTGAAGAAAAATGAAGCCTATATCCAGTCGATTCAAAAAGTCCTGACCGGTGAGTTGGAATTTTCAAAATTTAATAAAGATTCGATACTTTCAACGGCAGATGAAGTTCCTGCCGAAATAGATTTGTCTGCCTCAAAAGAAGAACTCCAATTGAGAGAACAAGTGGAAAAAGAAGAAAAAAACCAGTCTTCAAAAAAAACAAAATAAAAACCTCTGTTTTTTAAATCTTTTTAAAGAAAAAAAATGTCAATAAAATCAATTGCTGCTAAATTATTCGCACAAAGAATTTACAATAAAACACAAGATTGGGCTAACGAACCCGTTAAAACCCAAAATAAAGTTTTTTTAGAGTTAATAAAAGAAGCAAAGAATACGCAATTTGGAATTGACCACCATTTTGATCAAATTAAAACTGTTGCTGATTTTTCAAAAAATGTGCCTATTCGGGATTATGAAGATTTGAAGCCTTATGTAGATCAGGTGGTAAAAGGTTCAGAAAATATTCTTTGGAAAGGAAAACCGCTGTATTTTGCTAAAACTTCGGGCACTACCTCTGGAGCAAAATACATTCCATTGACAAAAGAATCCATGCCGTTTCATATCGAAGCGGCGAGAAATGCTATTTTGCATTATATTCATGAAACCGGTAATGCGGATTTTGTGGACGGGAAAATGATTTTTCTACAGGGAAGTCCAATTTTAGAAGAAAAAAATGGAGTTAAACTAGGTAGATTGTCCGGGATTGTGGCTCATTTTGTTCCAAAGTATTTACAAAAAAACCGAATGCCTTCATGGGAAACTAATTGTATTGATGATTGGGAAACCAAAGTCAACGCAATAGTTGAAGAAACCTTCGATAAAGATATGAGGGTGATTTCCGGAATTCCGTCCTGGGTGCAAATGTATTTTGAAAAATTGCAGCAAAAAGGAGGAAAGCCTGTGGGTGAAATCTTCAAAAACTTCAAATTGTTTATTTACGGGGGTGTGAATTATGAACCGTATCGTGCCAAATTTGAAAATTTGATTGGAAGAAAAGTTGACAGCATTGAATTGTTCCCGGCCTCGGAAGGATTTTTTGCTTATCAGGATTCGCAAAAAGAAAAAGGAATGTTACTGCTTTTGAACAGCGGGATTTTCTATGAATTTATCAAAAGTGAGGAATTCTTTACTGATCCCGAAGGTTCGGGACCGAGACGTTATACTATTGGTGAAGTAGAATTGGGCGTCAATTATGTGTTGATTATTTCTACAAATGCAGGACTTTGGGGTTACAATATTGGCGACACAGTTCAGTTTACCAGCTTAAAGCCTTATCGAATAATCGTATCGGGAAGAATCAAGCATTATATTTCTGCTTTTGGAGAACACGTCATCGGAAAAGAAGTAGAAAGTGCTTTAAAAGAGGCAATAATTGGAACTGCTATTCGGATAAATGAGTTTACGGTGGCGCCTCAAATTAACCCATCTGATGGATTGCCTTATCACGAATGGTTTATTGAATTTGAAAACGAACCGGAAGACAGCGAAATTTTTGCGGAAGCGATAGACACTGCCATGAGAAAACAAAACATGTATTATGACGACCTAATTGTGGGTCATGTACTAAGAAAAGTGGTTATTACTAAGGTCGCTAAGAACGGTTTTCAGGACTATATGAAATCAATTGGCAAACTGGGAGGACAAAATAAAATCCCGAGACTCTCTAACGACAGAAAAATCGCGGATGTGTTAAACAAAAAATAAAACGGCTATATTTGAGATTCAGAAATATAAAAAGTAATGAAAGAGACTAAAAATATATCAAGATCCAGGGCGCAGGAATCCTCAGCAGCTATTGAAAAAATGTACATTACAATGCGCCATTTATTTAATAGGGGATTTTATAAACCTATGGGAATTTCGGGCGATACTTTAAGAGAGGCATTAATGGCCTTGCGACCTGAAATTTATGGAAATATTGCCGAGGAAAAAGTCGAATTGAACGGACTTTTATATGTGATTGAACGACTTCCTACCGGAATTGAGGAATGTAGATTTATTAATTTAACTTCAGACGAAGGCTATTCCAAATCACATTTTCAAGCGATTGTACCGCCAAAAAGAAGGCGTAACTGCTACCGTATTGATGAAGAGCAAATGAATGTGGAAATTACGCGCGGTCGTTCGGACATATATGATATTCTGACGCATTTAACGTTTATTTTCATTGAATCACACAAAATTAGAAACAGGGTTTTACTGGATGATGGGGGAGAAGTTTCCCGTGATTGGTATAAATTAGAACAAGCTGTTTCCCAAAACAAGAAACTCTCGCAAATAGAGAAGGAGAAAGCGATTTCGCATGCGGCAAATATTTTGGGAAGAACATTTGAGGAGGTATTGGATATTTATGACGCCTTTGGTTCTACAAATACACCAGATCGTTTTTTACATATTATTTTTTGGCTAGGAAAACTGGCAATTGAAGAAATAGTTGATAATAATAAACGAACCATTACGTTTAGTCCTATCTTGAGAGAGCGTTTAGGACATCATATACATGGGGAAATCTGGGCAACAAACATCAAAGAAGTTTTGAAGGAGAACAGACTTCTTGGCAGGCCAATTCATGTGATAAGCGCGAATATGCACAGTGTGATGAATTCTATTTTTGCAACTCCTCTTTTGAGATCGAAATTTAAAGACAAATCGGATTTCTTTATATACGAAGAATTGAGTAAGTCTGGCGCGAATGAAGTTCGCAAAGAGGTGGAAGAAGTGGCTTTAAAACATGGAATGATTTCCTTACCGGACAGTTCAGGAACTAATATTGATGTTCAGATTTTTGATACCGCTAAAATTGATTGGTCAAAAACGGCCTTTCCAAAAGCAAATACCGGAAATGAAAAACCGGTGCTGATTGTAATGGATTATGCTTTTGGTGAGCAGGCTTATGAAACTATTGACGAATTATTGAAACCATATAAAAAGGAAACCCTTTTAAACGTGCAGTCGGTTTCTATTATGGGAAAAGCAGGAATTCTGGAAGGCGGAAAAGGCGATATCATGATTCCGAATGCCCATATCAATGAAGGAACTGCCGATAATTATTATTTTGAAAATGAACTGACTTCAGCTATGTTTGAAGGAAATGACATTGCAGTTTTTGCCGGACCTATGGTTACGGTTTTGGGAACATCATTGCAAAATAGGGATTTATTAAAGTTTTTCCATGAATCGACCTGGGGCGTTATAGGACTCGAAATGGAAGGCTCTTATTATCAGAAAGCGATTCAGTCAGCTTCAAAAATAAGAAAGAGTGTACCGCAGGATATAAAAGTAAGATACGCATATTATGCATCTGATAATCCGTTGGAAACAGGAAGCACATTGGCTTCAGGCGGATTGGGTACGACAGGTGTAAAACCGACTTATCTAATTACGATTAAAATATTGGAACAAATTTTTAATATTAAATAACAACAAGGAATGAATAAAAACGTATCCAATAATCAAGAGGATCAGGAGATTGATTTGTCACAAATTTCTAGAAAGATTGGAAATTTTTTCGAATGGATTTCTGAGAGAATCTTTTCAGGTTTAATGTTTTTTATAAAAAATAAGATTATTGTAGCAATTCTATTGGTATTAGGAATAAGTACAGGTTGGTATTTGGATAAAACACAAAAAAACTATAATCATCAAATTATAGTAACACCAAATTTTGGATCCAATGATTATTTATATTCCAAAATAAATTTGTTGAATTCAAAAATTAAAGAAAATGACACTGTTTTTTTAAAAGAAAATGGGTTTGTAAATGTAGAAGCTATAAAAACTATTGAAGTCGAACCGATAATAGATGTATACCAGTTTACGGCGATTAATCCTCAAAATTTTGAATTATTACGATTGATGTCAGAAGATGGAGATTTGAATAAAATCATGGAAGACGAAATAACCAGTAAGAACTACCCATTTCATCAACTTTTAATAAATAGCTCAAAGAAAGTAACTAATGAAGGATTTGTAAATCCGTTATTAAACTATTTAAACATTTCAGATTATTTTCTTAAAGTACAAAAGGAAAGAATTAATATCACTGTGGTAAAAATGAATGAAAATGATTCGATTATAAAACAAATTGATGATGTTTTAAATAGTTTTAAAAACAATTTGAATAAAAATGAAAGAAGTTCTAATCTTGTGTATTTCAATGAAAATACAGGGCTTAACGATATTATTAAAACAAAAAATGATTTAATAGCTGAGCAGGGATCCCTTAGATTAGAC
>RCUK01000486.1_pt1 | contig 35122 bp, 26 predicted proteins | sample 2166381 | NCBI WGS metagenome assembly RCUK01 (sample SAMN09932809, study PRJNA488358) | compost metagenome | isolation source: compost soil in an enriched community | place: Germany: Experimental Botanical Garden | reverse complement strand
GCGTACTCGGGTGCGGTGGTGATGGCCTCCAGCGCGCGCCGCGAGAAACCGCAGTAGGGGTGCACCACGGCCACCACGCGCAGGCCGTCTTCGGCCAGCACCGCGCGTTGCACCTGGGTGAGGCTGTCCAGGCGGAGCACCGGCCTGCCGGGCTGCGGCATGCCGCGGATGTCCGGCAGCGCGCTGGGCGGCTTCGCCAGGCGACCGCGCAACGCATTGGCCGCGTCGAAGCGCTGCAGCGCGATCAGCGCGCCACGCATGGCGCGATGCTGTTCCTCGGTGGCCCGCGCGCGCGCCTGCAGGGTGTCGTACAGGCACTGCAGCCGCGCCAGCGTGGCCGGGTCGCGCGCGTAGAAGGCGATCAACGCGGTGGATTCGAACAGGTCCTGCAACCGTGCATCGGGCAAGGCGGCGCAGTCGCCGGGCTGCATCACAACAGGGGCCGCCTGCGCGTAGGCAAGGCGCATCGCAGCCAGGCGCTCGGCGGCCCGGCGCGTGGGGTCGTCATCCAGCGCCCGCAGCGCGGCGTGCAGGCTGCCGGGTACCGGATCGGGACCGGCCAGGGCGGGGGCGGGCGCGAGCACCCCCAGCAGCAGCACCACAACCGCGTGGATGGCATGACGCCCTGCCTGCCGATCGTATTTCATCGTCCCTCCCTGGATCGTGCCGAAACCGGAGCATCCAGCATGCCGGACCTGACGCGCGAGTGCCGTGACCCAGCGCTCGTCATCAACACCACCAATGAACGGGCCACGCCGCACGCCCGGCGTGGCGGGGCTGCCTTAGACCGCCGCCGGATCCACCTTGTCCACGTCGATGCCGTATTTTTCGATCGCCACCTGCAGCTGGCTGCGCGCGATGCGGCCGTCATCGGCCAGCGCCTTCAACGCGGCCAGGACGATGAAGTGGCGGTCCACTTCGAAGAACGTACGCAGTGACTCGCGCGTGTCCGAGCGGCCGAAGCCATCGGTGCCGAGTGCGGTGACGCGGCGGCCGTCGACGAACGGGCGGATCTGGTCGGCCACGATCTTCATGTAGTCGGTGGCCACCACCAGCGGCCCGGTGTGCGCAGACAGGCACTGCTGCACGTAGGGCACGCGCGGTTCATCGGCCGGGTGCAGCAGGTTCCAGCGCTCGGCGGCCAGGCCGTCGCGGCGCAGCTCGGTCAGGCTGGTGGCGCTCCAGACGTCGCTGGCGATGCCGAAATCCTGCTGCAGCAGCGCGGCGGCCGCTTCCACTTCGCGCAGGATCGCGCCGCTGCCCATCAGCTGCACGCGCAGCGCCGGGTCGCCGTCGGCGGCGGCCGGGTGCAGCAGATACATGCCCTTGAGAATGCCCGCCTCGGCGCCTTCGGGCATGGCCGGGTGCGGGTAGTTCTCGTTGAGCACGGTGATGTAGTAGTAGATGTCTTCCTGGTCCACATACATGCGGCGCAGACCGTCCTGGATGATCACCGCCAGCTCGAAGTTGTAGGTGGGGTCATAGGAGATGCAGCTGGGGATCACCGAGGACAGCACGTGGCTGTGGCCGTCATCGTGCTGCAGGCCCTCGCCCATCAGGGTGGTGCGGCCGGAGGTGGCACCGAGCAGGAAGCCGCGGGTGCGGGCGTCGGCGGCGGCCCAGGCCAGGTCGCCCACGCGCTGCAGACCGAACATCGAATAGAAGATGTAGAACGGGATCGTGGCCAGGCCGTGGTTGCTGTAGGCGGTGCCGGCCGCGATCCACGAGCAGATGGCGCCGGACTCGTTGATGCCTTCCTGCAGGATCTGGCCGTCCTTGGCTTCCTTGTAGTAGCTCAGCTGGCCGGCATCCTGCGGGGTGTAGAGCTGGCCCAGGTAGGAGTGGATGCCGATCTGGCGGAACAGGCCTTCCATGCCGAAGGTGCGTGACTCGTCCGGCACGATCGGAATGACCAGCTTGCCCAGCGCCGGGTCCTTGAGCAGCGTGCCGAGGATGCGTACGAAGCCCATCGTGGTGGACTGGCCGCGCTCGCCGCTGCCCTGCAACTGGGTGGCGAAGGCCGACAGCGCCGGCACCGGCAGCGGATCGAGGTGGGTCACGCGCGCCGGCAACTGCCCGCCCTGGGCCTGGCGGCGCTGGGCGAAGTAGCGCTCCTCCGCGCTGCCCGGGGCCGGGCGCAGATAGGGCATGTCCTCCAGCTGCGCATCGCTGACCGGCAGGTCGAAACGGTCGCGGAAGGCACGCACCGCCTCCAGGCTCATCTTCTTGAGCTGGTGGTTGATGTTCTGCCCTTCCCCGGCCTCGCCCATGCCGAAGCCCTTGACCGTCTTGGCCAGGATCACGCTCGGGCGGCCATTGCCGGCCACCGCCTGCGCATAGGCGGCGTAGACCTTCTGAGGGTCGTGGCCACCGCGGGCCAGCGCCCAGATCTGGTCATCGCTCATGTCGGCCACAAGCTCGAGCAGTTCCGGATACCTGCCGAAGAAGTGCTCGCGCACATACGCGCCGCTCTGCGACTTGAACGTCTGGTAGTCGCCGTCCACGCATTCCATCATGCGCTGGCGCAGCAGGCCGGTGGTGTCCCTGGCCAGCAGCGCGTCCCAGCCGCCGCCCCAGATCACCTTGATGACGTTCCAGCCGGCGGCCCGGAAGGTGCCTTCCAGTTCCTGGATGACCTTGGCATTGCCGCGCACCGGGCCGTCCAGGCGCTGCAGGTTGCAGTTGACCACGAACACCAGGTTGTCCAGGCGCTCGCGCCCGGCCACGGAAATGGCGGCCAGCGATTCGGGCTGGTCCATTTCGCCATCGCCCAGGAACGCCCACACCTTGCGGCCCTGATGCTCCTTCAGGCCGCGGTATTCCAGGTAGCGCATGTAGCGCGCCTGGTAGGCGGCGGTCAGCGGACCCAGGCCCATCGACACGGTGGGGAACTGCCAGAAATCGGGCATCAGCCGTGGGTGCGGGTAGGACGACAGGCCGTCGCGGTCGGATTCGCGGCGGAAGTTGTCCATGCGTTCGGGGGCGATGCGGCCTTCGACGAAGGCGCGGCCGTAGATGCCCGGCGCCGAATGGCCCTGGATGTAGATCATGTCGCCGTCGAAGGTGTCGGTGCGCCCACGGAAGAAGTGGTCGAAGCCCACGTCGTACAGCACCGCGGCCGACTGGTAGGTGGCGATGTGGCCGCCCACGTTGGAGTGCTTGCCGGCACGCAGCACCATCACCATCGCGTTCCAGCGGATCATCGCGTTGAGCCGGCGCTCGATCGCCAGATCGCCCGGGTAGGCCGGCTGGCGCTCCAGCGGGATGCTGTTGACGTAGGCGGTCCAGGCGCGCGCATGCAGGTCGCCGTGGTGGGCCACGTCCTGGTCGCTGAGCTGGTCGATCAGGTAGTGCGCACGCGGCCGCCCGGCCACCTGGGTGACCGCCTGCAGGGCTTCACGCCATTCCTGGGTTTCCTGGGGGTCGGTATCGAGGGGGGCGAGCGCAGGGTTCATGGTCCATCTCCGGCAAAGGCGGCCAGGCCTGCGGTGCTGCGCGCGCCGGAGGGGGCGGCGCAGCCCCGGGCTGGCGGGGACAAACACCTTAGGAGCGGGCCGGGGCCACCGGTAGATCGGGGCCTGTTGGCTCTTTCTAAAGACAAACTTTGCAATCACAGGCGAGAATGGCGGTCACCATGAATATTCTCCAGTCAATCCGCAGCTTCATCCGCACCGCCGATGCCGGCAGCCTGGCCGCCGCCGCGCGCACGCTGGGGATCAGCGCGGCGGCGGTGGGGCAGAACATCGCCCGGCTGGAGGCGCACCTGGGCGTGCGCCTGTTCAACCGCACCACCCGCCAGCTGGCGCTGACCGAGCGCGGCGCGCTGTACCTGGCCCAGGTGCGCTACATCGAGCGCGACCTGCAACGCGCGCAGGCCGCAGTGACCGACCTGGACGCCACCCCCGAGGGCCGGCTGCGGATCGCCTGCAGCACCTCGTTCGGGCGGCACAAGCTGGCCCCGCTGCTGCCCTCGCTGAAGGCGCGCTACCCGCGGCTGGCGATCGAACTGCTGCTGGCCGACCGCGCGGTGGACCATGCGCGCGAAGACGTGGACGTGAGCATCCGCATCGAGCCGCAGCTGGAAGAAGGGCTGGTGGCGCGACCGATCGCGCAGGTCCCGTTCGTGTTCTGTGCGGCGCCCTCGTACCTGGCGCGCACCGGCGTGCCGCGCACGCCCGAGGCCCTGCGCGAGCATCGCTGCCTGCTGTTCCGGCATCCCAAGGACGGCCGCCATCTGCGCTGGGGCTTCGTGCGTGACGGGCTGCGCTTCGATGCCGAAGTGAGTCCGGCGCTGGTCAGCGACGATATCGATGCACTGGCCGCGATGGCGCTGGCCGGCGGCGGCATCACCCGCCTGGCGGCATTCGTGGCCGCGCCCTACCTGGCACGCGGTGAACTGCAGGCCCTGTTCGAGGGCAATGAAGCCGGCGATGCGCAGGCGTTGCCCGAGCCGATGCGGCTGTTCCTGTGCGTCAGCGATCGCCGCGACCTGACCCCGAAAGTGCGCGCGTTGATGACGCACATCGTCGACGGGCTCCCGGCCGAGTGGCGGGTGGACGTGGCCTAGCGGGGCGCAGGCGATGGCACAGGGCCACCGCCTGCGGTTGGGGTCAGCGCGGTGGGGCGATGAACACGCCGCGCGCCTCGCGCGGTTCGCAGCGCAGGTACTGCGGCGCCGGCTCCAGTGAATCGCCGAGCGCAGCGGCGGCATGCCACGGCCAGCGCGGGTCGTAGAGGATGCCGCGGGCCAGCGCGATCGCGTCGGCATGGCCGTGGCGCAGGATCGACTCGGCCTGCGCCGGGTCGGTGATCAGGCCTACCGCGATCACCGGCATGCGCAGCTTCTGCGCCTTGATCGCCTGCGCGAACGGCACCTGGTAGCCCGGCGACAGCGGGATCTGCTGGCGTGGATCGTTGCCGCCGCTGGACACATGCAGGAACTGGCAGCCACGGCCATCGAGCACGTGCGCCAACGTGGTGGTCTGCTCGATGTCCCAGCCGCCGGCGACCCAGTCGCTGGCCGAGATGCGCACGCCCACCGCGATGCGATCGGAGACCGCCTCGCGCACCGCGTCGAACACGCGCACCAGCAGGCGCATGCGGTTCTGCAGCGAACCGCCGTACTCGTCCTCGCGCTGGTTGCTCAGCGGCGACAGGAACTGGTGCAGCAGGTAACCGTGCGCGGCATGCAGTTCGATCAGGTCCAGGCCGATGCGTTCTGCGCGCTGGGCGGCGGCCACGAAGGCGTCCACCACCGCATCGATGCCGGCCAGATCCAGCGCCTGCGGGGTGGGATCGGTGGGGCTGAACGGGATCGCCGACGGGGCCAGGGTGGTCCATGCGCGCGGGTCCGAGGCCGGCAGCGCGCCGCCACCGTCCCACGGCCGCGCCGAGGACGCCTTGCGCCCGGCGTGGGCCAGCTGCACGCCGATCGGCATCGGCGACCAGCGCTTGACCGCGCCGATCACCTGGGTGAGCGCCGCTTCGGTGGCATCGTCCCACAGGCCCAGGTCGGCCCAGCTGATGCGGCCTTCGGGCAGCACGGCGGTGGCTTCCAGGATCAGCAGGCCGGCGCCGGACTGGGACAGCTGGCCCAGGTGGATCTGGTGCCAGTCATTGGCCAGGCCGTCGGTGGAGGAGTACTGGCACATCGGCGCGATGACGATGCGGTTGGCCAGCGACAGCGGGCCAAAGGACACGGGGGAGAAAAGCTGGCTCAAGTGGGGGACTCTGGCGATAACGGGAAAACCGGTGGCTATTGCACTCCTGCCGTGCCGATCAGGCAACCGTGCCGGTGGATCACAGTTTCGCGGCGGTACACCCCAGGCCCGGCAACCAGGCCTCAGGCGTTGGCAGCGCCGGGCAACAGGAAGGCCAGCGCCGGCGCGCAGGGTTGCTCGACCTTCAGGCTGAGCAGGTCATCGGCGCGGGTGCGGCCAAGGTTGAGCGCGGCCACCGGCAGGCCGGCGTTGGCGGCGGCCTGGACGAAGCGGAACCCGGAATAGACCATCAGCGAGGAGCCGACCACCAGCACGGCATCGGCCTGCGCCAGGTGCGCCTGGACACTGGCCACCCGATCGCGCGGCACGTTTTCGCCGAAGAAGACCACATCCGGCTTGAGGATGCCGCCGCAGCGCGGGCACGCCGGCACCTGGAAGCGGCTGAAATCGACATCGTCCAGGTCGGCGTCACCGTCCGGGGCCTGCGCTGCGTCGAGCTGGTCCCAGCCGGGGTTGTGGGCCAGCAGCACCTGCTGGAAATCCTCACGCGGGGTGCGGGCTTCGCAGCCCATGCAGCGCACCTGGTCCAGCCGGCCGTGCAGGTCGATAACCTCACGGCTGCCGGCGCGCTGGTGCAGGCGGTCCACGTTCTGGGTGAGCAGCACCTGCAGCTGGCCGCGCGCTTCCAGCGCCGCCAGCGCGGCGTGGGTGCCGTTGGGGCGGGCGTGGCCGAAGCGCGGCCAGCCCAGCAGGCTGCGCGCCCAGTAGCGCTGGCGGGTGGCCAGCTCGCCCATGAAGGCCTGGTAGGTCACCGGTGGGGTGCGCTTCCACTGGCCGTCGGCATCGCGGTAATCGGGAATGCCCGAGTCGGTGCTGCACCCGGCGCCGGTGAGCACGAACAGGCGCTGGGCACGGGCGATGAAGTCGGCAAGCGGGCTGGTCATGCTCATCAGGTGGGGGCGCGCGGCGGGCAACGCAATCCGGTTTACGGGCCGGGGATGGCGCCGGGCAGCGGCGGCACGGCGATGGGGTGGCCCTCGGCGTCCAGGGCGATCATCACGAAGTGGCCGCGGGTGCAGAGCTTGCGCTCGCCGGTGTGCAGGTCTTCGGCGATCAGCTCCACCTCCACCTTCATCGAGCTGCGGCCCACTTCGACGATGCGACCGATGGTTTCCACCATCTGGCCGATGCGGATCGGCAGCTTGAAATCGACCTGGTCCGAGCGCGCGGTGACCACGGTGCGGCGCGAGTAGCGCGCGGCGGCGAGGAAGGCCGCCTTGTCCATCCAGGCCAGCGCCTGGCCACCGAACAGGGTGCCCAGGTGGTTGGTGTGATTGGGGAAGACGATCTCGGCCATGCTGATTTCAGTGGGCGGGATGGGGTCTGGGGTGGTGGACATCGGGGTGGCCGGTTGGGGTGTGGCGCGATGTTACGGCAGCGGCGCGAACAGGGTCGTGGATGCCCTGCTACACGTTCAGGCTGTGCCCATTTCGTGACCTACGACGTTGACCCTGCCGACGACAGCCGACGACACTGCCCATTGCCATGACCCGCGAGCTGTTGCATGTCCCTGCATGACTGTTTCGTATTCCGCTGCACCGCATTTGCGTGCGCCTGACATGCCTGCGCTGGAGCGATGGATGCTGCAGGAAAAGATCATTCTGCAGGCGGTGGGTGCCGATGCCCTGCTAAGACGATCTCACGATCGTCCTTTTCCAGAGCGACTCGCAGGAGCCATCGTTCGTCGTTGCTGGCGAGGGCACATGCCCTCCCCGCGTGCCGGGTGAGTGGGATCCACGCGAGGACTTCCCTGCTTCGGCGATTACGCCGATTTCATCGGCGCCGTCTTCACAGACATCCGTGCGCAGTGGACCCACCCTGACACTGGCCGACACTACGGCATCCTGGATCTGGACTGGGAATCAGGATTGGGAATTGGCTGGAGCTTCATCCATTTTGAAGGTGGCAGTGGGCGGGATCTGACAACGTTGGCCGACGCCGTTGGCAAGGTGGGAGACACCTCGGCGCTTACGACCCTGAAAACGGAAAGCAGATGCCCAATAAAACCTGAAGTCCACCCGGAGAATAGAACCATGACCAACAAAGCAGAACATCATATTTCAGCATTCAACAAGCGGAATGAAAAATTCGCCGGGGAACTGCACTTCAAGAACAAACCAACCACCGAGACCCTGAGAAGAATATTCGAGATACAAGACCCATTCGACCCGTTATTCAATGAATATCCAATTGACAATGCAATAGCAGGCAGATTGCGGGCACTAGTGGAGGGGGAGTTCGATTTAGAAGAGCATGATTATTTTCTATCATGCAGAATAATAAACCCGTAAATCGGAATGTCACTTGATCCGCGGGCGACGCATGATGTGCGCGCATCGGCACCGCTGACGCTGTGCCGACCCTGCTGTGCCAGTCAGTCGTGCATGGCGCCGGCCTGTCCCGAAACTGTTCACCCCTGCTTTCATCCAGAACGGTCCTCCCATGACGATGCATGACTGTTTCTTGTTTCCGGTCGCCGCATTTGCTGGCGCTGGATCGCCAAGCATGCGGACTGCGCCTGGTTCGGTCCGCGCTACCGCGCGGGGCCGGGAATGGTGCGCCTGCACGATCCCGACCGCATCGGCGAGATCGAACATCTGAGCATCGCGATGTTCCAGATAGATGCGGGCGAACCGCCCTTTGGCGACTACATCGATTTCGTGGGTGCTGTGTACGAGGACATCCACGTGGATTGGATCCACCCGGATAGTGGCCGCCGCTATGCCCTGCTGGATCTGGACTGGGAATACAGCCTGGGTATCGGCAGGTCCTTCATCCAGTTTGAGGAGGGAAGCGGCTATGACCTTGAACGTTCTGTGCAGGCCCTTGGCGACGCATGCGGACAACGAATGACGTATGCACATCGCTTGTTCCAGCAACGTATGCAATCGCTGGTAGAGCCACCCCATGGGTGGCTGCGCGCGGTGCTGGTGCCCAGCGCAGCCACCCATGGGGTGGCTCTACGTCGGCGCTCGGAAACAAAAAAACCCCGGCACTGGGCCGGGGTTTTCGTGGATGGGTGTGGCGCTGGAATCAGAACGACATGTCGAACGAGACTTCGCCCTTCACGCCCACCTGGTAGGCCGAGGAGCGGCGTTCGAAGAAGTTGGTCAGCTCCTGCACGTCCTGCAGCTCCATGAAGCTCAGCGGGTTGCGCACGTTGTACTTCTTCTCCATGCCCAGGCGATGGAAGTGGTTGTCGGCGCAGTGCTGCAGGTACTGGCGCATGTCGCGGGTGGAAATGCCCGCCACGCCGCCGGACAGCACGTCCTCGGCGAACTGCACTTCGCATTCGATCGCTTCGGCCAGCATGTCATACACCTGCTGCTTCATCGCGTCGTCGAACAGGTCCGGCTCTTCCTCGCGGATCACGTCCACGCATTCGAAGGCGAACTCCATGTGCGCGCTTTCGTCGCGGAACACCCAGTTGGTGCCCGAGGCCAGGCCGTTGAGCAGGCCGCGCGAACGGAAGTAGTAAACGTAGGCGAAGGCGGCAAAGAAGAACAGGCCTTCGATGCACGCGGCAAAGCAGATCTGGTTGAGCAGGAACTGGCGGCGCTCGTCACGGGTCTCGATGCGCTTGAGGTTCTGGATCGAGTCGATCCACTTGAAGCAGAAGTCGGCCTTCTTCTTGATCGAGTCGATGTTCTCCACCGCGTCGAACGCCTTGGCGCGCTCGTCCGGATCGGGCAGGTAGTTGTCGAGCAGGGTCAGGTAGAACTGCACGTGCAGCGCCTCTTCGTACAGCTGGCGCGACAGGTACATGCGCGCTTCCGGCGCGTTCAAGTGCTGGTACAGGTTCAGCACCAGGTTGTTGGACACGATCGAATCGCCGGTGGCGAAGAACGCGACCAGGCGGTGGATCAGGTGGCGCTCGCCCGGCGACATCTTGCCGTGCAGGTCGCTGATGTCGATCTGGAAGTTGATTTCCTCGACCGTCCAGGTGTTCTTGATCGCGTTGCGATACATGTCATAGAACTGCGGGTAGCGCATCGGGCGCAACGTCAGTTCAAAACCGGGATCGAGCAGCATCTGGGTTGGCTTGTCTGCCATGGGCAATTCCTTGGTTCAGTGGCGGCGCCCCGATCGGGGACGCGTCGAAAGACCCGCGCGGGTGCGCGGCGGGCTTCCGGCACCGTGGGCCTGTACGGCGCCCTGCGGTGACAGCGGTGTCTGGGGTGGAGCAGCCGGGCCTGGCCCGGCGGTGTCGCTCATGGCTCGTACCCACCCACGGTGGGTACCTGCCCGTTGGAATGCCGGCCCGAGGGGCCGGCACGCCCTGTTACTGGCACGCCTCGCAGGCTTCCGGGTTTTCCAGCGAGCAGGCCACGGCTTCGACCGGGGTGTAGCTGCTGACGGTCGTCTTGGCGATCTTGGTCGCCGGGCGCGAACGCAGGTAGTAGGTGGTCTTGATGCCCTGCTTCCAGGCGTACATGTACATGGAGGACATCGCGCCGATATTCGGGCTCTCCATGAACAGGTTGAGCGAGGCGGACTGGTCGATGAACGCGCCGCGATCGGCGGCCATGTCGATCAGCGAACGCATCGGCAGTTCCCAGGCGGTGCGGTAGACCTGGCGCAGGGTTTCCGGGATCTGCGCGATGCCCTGGATGGAACCTTCGGCCAGCTTGATCGCGTCGCGCATTTCCGGGGTCCAGTGGCCCAGCTTCTTCAGCTCGTTCACCAGGTAACGGTTGACCTGCAGGAAGTCGCCGGACAGGGTTTCGCGCTTGAACAGGTTGGACACCTGCGGTTCCACGCACTCGTAGCAACCGGCGATCGAGGCGATGGTCGCGGTCGGGGCGATGGCGATCAGCAGCGAGTTGCGCAGGCCATGTTCCTTGATCCGCTCACGCAGGGCGTCCCAACGCGCGGTGTCTTCGGGCACCACGTTCCAGGCATCGAACTGCAGCTCGCCGCTGGCCGCACGGGTGTCGGCGAAGGACGGGTGCTTGCCGCGTTCCTGGGCCAGCTCCACCGAGGTTTCCAGGGCGTGGAAGTAGATCGCTTCGGCAATCTTCTTGGACAGCGCGCGCGCTTCGGCACTGTCGAAGGCCAGGCGCTTGCGGAAGAACACGTCCTGCAGGCCCATGCAGCCCAGGCCGACCGGACGCCAGCGCAGGTTGCCACGGCGCGCGGTTTCGATCGGGTAGAAGTTCAGGTCGATCACGCGGTCGAGCTGGCGCACGGCCAGGCGCACGGTGTCGGCCAGCTTGTCGAAATCGAACTCGCCGTGGGCATCGAAATGGTTGCCCAGGTTGATCGAGCCCAGGTTGCACACCGCGGTCTCTTCGGCCGAGGTGATCTCCAGGATTTCGGTGCACAGGTTGGACAGGTGGATCACGTTGCCCGCGCGCAGGGTCTGGTTGCTGGCGCGGTTGCACTTGTCCTTGAAGGTCATCCAGCCGTTGCCGGTCTCGGCCAGGGTACGCATCATGCGCGAGTACAGCTTGCGCGCGGAGATGGTGCGCTGGGCCTTGCCCTGGGCTTCGGCCTGCAGGTAGGCCTGCTCGAAGGCCTCGCCGAACAGATCGGTGAACTCGGGCACCACGCGCGGATCGAACAGCGACCATTCCTGGTCGTTCTCCACGCGCTGCATGAACAGGTCCGGGATCCAGTTGGCCAGGTTCAGGTTGTGCGCACGGCGCGATTCGTCGCCGGTGTTGTCACGCAGCTCGAGGAAATCCTCGATGTCGGCATGCCAGGTTTCCAGGTACACGCAGGCCGCGCCCTTGCGCTTGCCGCCCTGGTTGACCGCGGCCACCGACGAATCCATGGTCTTGAGCCACGGCACGATGCCGTTGGAATGGCCGTTGGTCGACTTGATCAGCGAACCGCGCGAACGCACGCGGGTGTAGCTGACGCCGATGCCGCCGCTGAACTTGGAGAGCTGGGCGATGTCGCCGTACTTGGCGTAGATCGACTCCAGCGAATCCTGCGGCGAATCGAGCAGGAAGCACGAGGACAGCTGCTCGTGGGTGGTACCGGAGTTGAACAGGGTCGGGCTGGACGGCAGGTAGTCCAGGCTGCCCATGCGCTTGTACAGCGCCAGGGTTTCCGGCACGTCCTCGCTCAGCGCGCTGGCGATGCGCAGGAAGAACTGCTGCGGGGTCTCGATCACCTTGCGGGTGTGCGGATGGCGCAGCAGGTAGCGGTCGTACAGGGTCCGCAGGCCGAAGTAATCGAAGTTCAGGTCCAGCGACATGTCGATCGCATCGTTGAGCTTGCGCGCGTTGGTCTGCACGAAGTTCAGCAGGCGGTCGTTGATCAGGCCCACTTCGTGGCCACGGCCCACCGACTGGGAGAACGCGTAGATCTCCTGGCCGGACACTTCCTTGGCGATGAAGTTGGCCAGCAGGCGCGCAGCCAGGCGGCCGTACTCGGGTTCTTCACCGATCAGCAGGGCGGCGGTGCGGATGGACAGCTCGTCCAGTTCCTGGGTGGTGGCGCCGTTGTACAGGCCGGAAATGGTGCGGGTGGCCACGCGCATCGGGTCGACCGCATGCAGGCCTTCGGCCGAGCGCTGTACCGCGCGCACGATCTTGTTCAGGTCCACCAGTTCGGTAGTGCCGTTGCGCTTGGTGACGCTCATGGCGTTGGCCGTGGGCGGCGAGGTCAGAAGGAACTCGCTTTCCTGCTGGGTGGCTGCGCTGGTTTCGGTGCTCACGGCGTTTTCCTCTTGGCGTGATTTGGGGTCGTACAGCGTCACCTGGCCTGCAGGCGCCGGACCGGTGCACGGGATTCCCAGAGTGGCCCTGTGGTGTCGCATGGGCCGCGACTGCGCAGGCAGGCCTGCGTGGCGGTTTCCGTGCGTTACAGGTCCTCTCCCCCGGGAGTGGTGCGACCGGCACCGCACGCTGTACTTTCGTGCGGTTGTCAGTAGGTCTTCAGGCCATCGGCGTGAAGGCGATACGCCCGGCGACTTGTGGTCGCTGGTACCGACGGCCACAAGATAGTGGGGGTACCAGGTGTCGTCAACGCCAAATGTAGTGCAAATGGCCAATCCCTTGGGGCGCAAGGACCGGACCGGAAAGGCGTCCGACGAACGGTCCGGCCCCGTCGAAACCGAGTGCGCAGTCAAGGGCAGATGGCCGGATTGTCCTGCTCGAAAACAGAACAACGCCCGCTCACACAACCCTAACGAATGGCCGCCGGTCAGGGTGACTTCCGACCCGCGCCGGGGGACGCGCGCGGTGCCACGCTCCGGTTGCCTCCTTGGATGAACGCGACCATGCGCCTGCCCCTGACCGGATGTCTGCTGTTGGGCCTGGCCGCGGCCAGCACCGCCGCTGCGGGCCAGAGCAAGGCCCCGCAGCTCTCCTCCCGCCAGTGCGGGGTGAGCACGCCGTACAACGTGCTGGTGGACAGCGGCGGGATCTGGCTGCGCAACCGCGACCAGGTGCCGGCGGAGATCTTCTTCCACGATGGCGAGCTGAACATCGACCGCCAGCCCATCCCCGTCAGCGACGCGGATGCCCAGCGCCTGCGCCAGCTCGAGTGGGGCACGCGCCAGTTGGTACCCGCGGTGGCCGGCGTCGCCGGCGAGGCCACGGACATCGCCTTCGATGCGCTGGGCGCCACGGTGGAGATCATGACCGGCAGCGGCGGCACCCAGCGACGGGTGGAGCGGCTGCGGCAGGATGCACACGCCTATGTGGCTCGCACGCTGGGACGCGGGATCTGGGAGCAGGCGGTGTTTGAGCAGGGCTTCGACCGGCATGTGCAGGACGCGGCCGAGAGCTTGTCCGGCTCGCTCGCCCGCGGCGTGCTGTGGACGATGCTGACCGGCGGATCGGACCGGATCGAGGCCCGCGCGGAGAAGATGGAGGCCGACCTGGAGCGCCGCATGGAGGTGCGCGGGCAGGCGCTGGAGACGCAGGCCCAGTCGCTGTGCACCCAGGTGCTGGCGCTGGATGCGATCCAGCAGTCGTTGGAGGTGCGCTACCAGGGCAAGCCGCTGGCGATGATGGTGATGGACCGCGACGAGGGCGCCGCGGCGCCGATCGCGCACGAACAGCCGCGCGGGGATGCGCTGGTGCTGCCGCCGTCGTAGCCAGCATCCACGCATGGCGTGGATCTACATCACGGCCTATCCAGGCCCGGCGTGGAGCTACGCGCGGTGCGGGGTGCCCAGGTACTCGGCGCTCTGCATCTCGATCAGGCGCGAGGCGGTGCGTTCGAACGCGCCCTGCAGGCGCGTGCCCGAGTACAGCGCCACCGGCGCATCGGTGGCGGTGCAGACCAGGTTGACGTGGCGGTCGTAGAGTTCGTCGATCAGGTTGACGAAGCGGCGCGCGGCATCTTCATTCAGCTTGTCGAAATGCGGGATGTCGCCGAGCAGCACGGTGTTGAACTCGTGCGCGATCTCGATGTAGTCCGACGGGCCCCGCGGGCCTTCGCACAGGGCCTTGAAATCGAACCAGGCGATGCTCTTGCCGCGCGCCCGCACCGGGATCTTGCGGCCCTCGATCTCGATGTTGCCCGGCTTGGCCGGCTGGCCCCCGCTCAGTTCGGCCCAGCGCGTGCCCAGCCAGGCATCGCTGCCGGGGTCGCACGGGGCCTGGTACACCGGCGAGCGGGTCAGCGCGCGCATCCGGTAGTCTTCGGTGCCTTCGGCGTACAGCTCCACGCAGTAGGTCTGCAGCAGGCCGATGGCCGGCAGGAAGCTGTCGCGCTGCAGGCCGTTGAGGTACAGGTTCTCCACGGCCGTATTGGAGGTGGTCACCAGGGTGACGCCCTCGGCGAACAGGCGCTCCAGCAGGCGCGCCAGCAGCATGGCATCGCCGATGTCGGTGACGAAGAACTCATCCAGCACCAGCACGCGCAGCCTGGCGCGCCACTCCTGGGCGATTTTCGCCAGCGGGTCGCTCTGCCCCTGGTGCTCGCGCAGGCGCTCGTGGATGCCGCGCATGAACCGGTGGAAATGGGTGCGGTACTTCTGCTCGATCGGCAGGCCGTCGAAGAACAGGTCGACCAGGAAGGTCTTGCCGCGCCCTACCCCGCCCCAGAAATACAGGCCCTTGACCGGGTCAGGCTTCTTCCAGAACGCCGACAGGCGGTCCAGCCAGCCGTCCTGGGCGCTGTCGACCAGGGCCAGGTGGATCCGGTCCAGCTCGGCCAGGGCGGCGTGCTGGGCCGGGTCGTTCTGCCATTCGCCCCGGGCCACGCCCTCGGCGTAGCGCTGCGACGGGGTCATTGCCAGTTCGCTCATGCCGTGCCGGTATCCGCGCCGGGCAGCCAGTGCTTGACGCCGTGGGTGAGCGCACCGCGCAGGTCGATCAGCTTGCGGTGGAAGAAGTGGCTGGTGTCGGGCATGCGCACCAGCTCATGCGGCGCCTGTAGGCTACCGAGCCAGTCATAGACCGCCTGCGGGTCGACGATTTCGTCTTCTTCGCCCTGGATCACCAGCCACTGCGCGGGCGGCTGGATGCCGTCGAAGTCCCAGCGCCCGGCAGGCGGGGCGATCGAGATCTGCGCGTCCGGCCCCAGGGCAGCGGCGGCCTTGAGCGAGACGAAGGCGCCGAAGCTGAAGCCGGCCAGCCACAGTTGCTCGCCCGGGCGCTGGGCGCGGACCCAGGCCACCACGGCGGCCAGGTCGTCCTGCTCGCCGTTGCCGTGGTCGAAGCTGCCGGCCGAGGTGCCCACGCTGCGGAAGTTGAAGCGCACCGTGGTGATGCCCAGCGCGCGCAGGGTGGTGGCGACCATGGTCACCACCTTGTTGTGCATGGTGCCGCCCTCGGTGGACAGCGGGTGGCAGATCACCGCCACGATCGGCTGGGCCGGCGCGTCACCGGTGGGCAGGTCGACGGCGACGTCCAGCGGCCCGACCGGGCCGTCCAGCACCAGGGCAGCGCTGGCTTGGGGAAAAGGGGGATTGTGCATGGCGTCATAATACCGCTCCTCCGCGGGCTGCACCGCCGCGCTTGCCGGGTTCGTCATGCTCTATCTGGTTTTCAGTGTGTGCTGCAGTGTGCTGGTGTCGGTGCTGCTGAAGCTGGCCCCGCGCCAGCGCCTGGACATGGCGCAGGTGGTGACCTGGAATTACCTGCTGGCCAGCGTGCTCAGCCTGGTGCTGCTGCGGCCGTCGCTGGCGTCGTTGCAGACCGCGCATGCGCCGTGGCTGGCGCTGCTGGGCCTGGCCGTTGCGCTGCCGTCGATCTTCCTGGTGATGGCGCGGGCGGTGACCCGGGCCGGGATCGTGCGCAGCGACGTGGCCCAGCGGCTGTCGCTGCTGCTCTCGCTCACCGCCGCGTTTCTGGTGTTCGGCGAGACCGCCAATGGCTGGAAGCTGGCCGGGCTGGGGCTGGGCCTGCTGGCGATCGTGGGCATCAGCGTGCGCCCCCGCGCCAGCGTGGCCGCGCCGGACGGGCAGCGCGCCTGGCCCTGGCTGCTGGGCGTGTGGGTGGGGTATGCGCTGGTGGACATCCTGCTCAAGCAGGTGGCGCTGTCGGGCACCCCGTCGATGGCCGCGCTGACGGCCAGCTTCGGCCTGGCCTTCGTGCTGATGCTGGCGTTGCAGCTGTGGCGCCACTGCAGCGGCGCCTCGCCGCTGGCGTGGCGCAACCTGGGCGCCGGCGCGCTGCTGGGGTTGCTCAACTTCGGCAACATCCTGTTCTACGTGCGCGCGCACCAGCACCTGCCGGACAGCCCGGCGGTGGTGTTTGCCGGGATGAACATCGGCGTGGTGGTGGTGGGCGCCCTGGTGGGCGTGCTCGCGTTTGGCGAACGCACCAGCGTGTGGAACCGCGTCGGCCTGGGGCTGGCGGTGGTGGCGATCGGGTTGATTGCCTGGGGCACGCGCTGACGCTGCGGGCTCCGATCAGCGATCGAACCCCAGCAGCAGCGGGTCGTGGTCCGAGCTGCGCCACGGTCCCTTCTCGTTGCGATCGCGGTAGCCCACGTCGTCGGCTTCGTCGGCATTGGTGTGCCATTCGGCGGCACCGCGCAGGCGCGCGGCCATGCCCGGGCTGAGCAGGGCGTGGTCCAGGCGGCCGCTCATGCCGTTGTAGACATAGCTGTAGGGGCGCTCGACCTTGGCCACGGCAAAGGCATCGCGCCAGCCGGCGTCATGCAGGGTGCGGATCGGGTCTTCCATGGCATAGGCATTGAAGTCGCCCAGCAGCACCGCATCGGTGCTGCCGATCGCGGTGGGGTCGGTGCGCAGCCACTGGTCCAGCAGCGTGGCCGAGGCAACCCGGGTGGCATTCCAGCAGGCCTGGTCGTCGTGCTGGTCGGCATCGGCGCCGGTCGCTTCGGAACAGCCCTTGGACTTGAAGTGGTTGGCCACCACCACGAACGGCGCGCCCTTGCCGGCGCGGAAGGCCTGGGCCAGCGGCACGCGGCTGTGCGGGCCGAACGGCCCCTGCTCCAGGGTGGCCGGGGCACCGGCCGGGGTCACCCGCGATGCGCGGTAGATGATGCCGACCCGGATCGGGTTCTCGCCCGGGCCCTTGCCGGCGTCGATGAAGCGCCAGTCGGCACCGGCGCCGCGGTCGGCATTGAGCGCGTCGACCAGCTGGGCGATCGCCGACTGCGGGCCGTAGCCGTCGTTTTCCAGTTCCATCAGGGCAGCCACGTCGGCGCCGAGGGCGTTGATGGTGGTGACCAGCTTGGCCTTCTGCGCCTGGTGTTCGGCCAGGCTGCGGGCACCGCGCAGGGTCGGGAAGCCGCCGCCCTGGCCGTCGCCGTTGAAGAAGTTTTCCAGGTTGAAGGCGGCCACGCGCAGGGCGCCCGGCACCACCGGCACCGCCGGACGATCCAGCGCGGGCAGCACCAGCGGGCGGGTCACCTGCAGGCGCGCGGTGCCCTTGGCGTCCACCCGCACGATGCCTTCCACGTTGCGCAGGACCATGCCGGTGCGCAGGTTGGCGCCGGCCGGGAGGTAGGCCACCTGGCCGGGATCGCGGGCGTCGCTGCCGTCATCGAGCAGCAGGCGGCGGTGTGCATTGTCAGCCGTTACCTGGGCATGGCCGGCGCTGTGCGGTGCGGCCACTTCGCTGGGCTGCCAGAGGCGTCCGTCGAAGGCCACGCTGAGTTCGCCGAAGCGGGCCAGCCCGTCGGTGCCGGCCAGGGTCAGCGGCGCGGCGATGCGCACCTTCTGGCCGTCCAGGGTGCGCCAGTCGGTGGGCGGGGCGGTCAGGGTGACGCTGGCCTTGGCGCTGGCGACCGGGGCAGCGGCCTGCGGCCGTGCCGGCGCAGGCGCCTGGGCATGGACGGCGGCGGACAGCGCCAGCGCGAGGGCGAACACGAGGGGGGTACGACGCATGAGGGAACGACTCCGGGAAAGTGCGCAAGCGTGCAGACAAATGATGACCGGCGATGGCGCGGCCAGCGACCGCCGCAGATGGTAGCAATGCAACGGCGACGCCACGTAGATCCACGCCATGCGTGGATGCCGCGCGCAGCGCGGGGATGCTGCCCCGCGTGGTACGCCGGATGGGTCGGTCCCATTCCGGGTGGGCACCGGCTGGCGGGTTGGGTGGGGCCTTGTGCGTGCCGGAGGGAGAAGCATCCACGCGTGGCGTGGATCTACTTGAGGTTGGCGAGCATCCAGTCGACGGTGGCGTGGACCTGGTCTTCGGTCAGGGCGGGGTTGCCGCCCTTGGGCGGCATGATGCCGCCGTCCGGACCGGTATAGCCCTCCACCGCGTGCTTGTAGAGGGTGTCCTTGCCCTGGGCGATGCGCGCATCCCAATGGCCGTGGTCCAGGGTGGGCGCATTGCCCACCCCATTGGTGTGGCAGGCGGTGCACAGGTTGTCGAAGATCACCTTGCCGTCGGTGGTGCCGCCATAGGCGACCTGGGAGGCCGCCTTGGCCAGGGCCGCGGCCTTGGCCGCCGCCTGCGCGGCGGCGCCGGTGCTGCCGGCATAGACCGCGCCGGCCGGGGCGATGCGCTGTTCGGTGCGCTTGGCCGCCTGGGGCGAGATTTCAGGGGGAATGCTGGTGTGCAGGTAGGCAGCGAACAGGATCAGGCCGAGCGTGATGGCCATCAGCAGCGCGATGACCATGGAGAAGCGTTTCAGGAACTCGAGGTCGTAATTCCGCACTCTCTATACCCCTGGCTGGTAGTCGTTGGACCACGGCTTGTCGCCCGAGTATGACCAGCGTCAGCGGCGCTCTGCAAGCCGCCACGTTCTATCGCAATGCAGCATGGGCGGTACTCAGGCGCCGGCGGCCCGCAGGCAGAAAACACAGATCGACTCGACCAGCGCGCCTTCGTCCCCGTGCGCATCGCGGCTGGGCGCGGTGGGGCCGACCAGGGCCTCGGTGAAGGCACCGACGATGCAGGCCGCCGCCACGTGGGTGTCCTGCGGGGGGAAGGTACCGGCCTGGACGCCGTCGGCGACGATCCGCCGGAACACCTCGCCGAACAGCCGGCGGCAGCGGATGCGCTCGGCCTCCACCTCCGGGTCGACCGGTTCGGCGATGAAGGCATAGGCCAGGCCGGGACCGGCCAGCGCGCGCCGCACGAAGGCGGTGATCGCCCGGCGCAGGCGCTCGGGCGCCGGCAGCGGCTCGGCGGCGATCGCCTCGAAGATGCGCAGCTCGTGCTCGACCGCGGCGGTGAGCACCTCCACGAACAGCTCGGCCTTGGACGGGAAGTGCCGGTAGATCAGCCCGGTGGAGACCCCGGCCTCGGCGGCCACGGCAGTCACCGGGGCGTTGCGGTAGCCGCCGGCGGCAACCAGCGCACGGGTCGCCAGCAGGATCCGTTCACGGGCCCCGGCGAGGCGTTCTTCCATCAGTGCGGAGCGTTTGTAGGCCATTTGTTGATTCTATGTTCAATTTTTGAATTTGTGTTCACTTCTTACACCAACCCCGCTACGCTGGGCCAAATCGCCCGCGGGACGGCTGTGTCCGTCCACCCCAACCGGCGCGTCCCATCCTGCTGCCGCGGAGTCGCCCCATGCACGTGCCCACCATGAACTTCCATCTCGGCGACGAGATCGACCTGCTGCGCGAGAGCGTGGCCCATTTTGCCTCCGCGCAGATCGCCCCGCTGGCCGCCCAGGCCGATGAAGAGAACCTGTTCCCGCATGCGCTGTGGCGCCAGCTCGGCGAGCAGGGTCTGCTCGGCCTGACCGTGGAGGAAGAATACGGCGGCAGCGGCATGGGCTACCTGGCGCACGTGGTGGCGATGGAAGAAATCTCGCGTGCCTCCGGCGGCATCGGCCTGTCCTACGGCGCCCACTCGAACCTGTGCGTGAACCAGCTGCGCAAGAACGGCACCGAAGACCAGAAGCAGCGCTTCCTGCCCGGGCTGTGCAGCGGCGAGAAGGTCGGCGCGCTGGCGATGAGTGAACCCGGCGCCGGCTCGGACGTGGTCTCGATGAAACTGCGCGCGGACAAGCGCGGCAACCACTACGTGCTCAACGGCAACAAGATGTGGATCACCAACGGCCCGGATGCGGACGTGCTGGTGGTCTACGCCAAGACCGACCTCGAGGCCGGTGCCAAGGGCATCACCGCCTTCCTGGTGGAAAAGGGCATGAAGGGGTTCTCCACCGCGCAGAAGCTGGACAAGCTGGGCATGCGCGGCTCCAACACCTGCGAGCTGGTGTTCGAGGACTGCGAAGTGCCGGCCGGGAACGTGCTGGGCGCGGTCGGCGGCGGCGTCAACGTGCTGATGTCCGGGCTGGATTTCGAGCGCGTGGTGCTGTCCGGCGGCCCGTTGGGGCTGATGGCCGCGGCCATGGACGTGGTGATGCCCTACGTGCACGAGCGCAAGCAGTTCGGCCAGGCCATCGGCACCTTCCAGCTGATGCAGGCCAAGCTGGCCGACATGTACGTGGGCCTCAACGCCTGCCGCGCGTATGTGTATGCGGTGGCGCGCGCCTGCGACCACGGCCGTACCACCCGCCAGGACGCGGCGGGTGCGATCCTGTACTCGGCCGAGAAGGCCACCTGGCTGACCGGCCAGGCGATCCAGGTGCTGGGCGGCAACGGCTACATCAACGAATACCCGACCGGGCGCCTGTGGCGCGATGCCAAGCTGTATGAAATCGGCGCGGGCACCTCGGAGATCCGCCGCATGCTGATCGGCCGCGAATTGTTCGAGCGCACCAAGTAAGGGCCCTGCCATGACCGTATTGAGCACCCAGCTGCAACCGGGCAGCGATCTTTTCCAAGCCAACCGCGCTGCCTTGCTGGCGGTGGTCGATGACCTGCGCAACACCTTGGCCCAGACCGCGCTGGGCGGCAGCGAGGCCGCCCGCGCCAAGCACACCGCGCGCGGCAAGCTGCTGGTGCGCGACCGCATCGATGCCCTGCTCGATCCGGGCAGTGCCTTCCTGGAAATCGCCCCGCTGGCCGCGCACGGCATGTACGGCGATCCGATCCCCAGCGCCGGCGTGGTGGCCGGCATCGGCCGGGTGTCGGGCGTGGAATGCGTGATCGTGGCCAACGACGCCACGGTCAAGGGCGGCACCTACTACCCGATGACGGTCAAGAAGCACCTGCGCGCGCAGGAAGTGGCCGAGCAGAACCGTCTGCCGTGCATCTACCTGGTCGATTCGGGCGGTGCGTTCCTGCCGCTGCAGGACGAGGTGTTCCCGGACCGCGATCATTTCGGTCGGATCTTCTACAACCAGGCCAACCTGTCGGCGCAGGGCATTCCGCAGATCGCCTGCGTGATGGGCAGCTGCACCGCCGGGGGCGCCTACGTGCCGGCGATGAGCGATGAAACGGTCATCGTGCGCGAACAGGGCACCATCTTCCTCGGCGGTCCGCCGCTGGTGAAGGCGGCCACCGGCGAAGTGGTCACGGCCGAGGAACTGGGCGGTGCCGATGTGCACACGCGCATCTCCGGCGTGGCCGACCATATGGCCGACAACGACCTGCAGGCGCTGGCGCGGGTCCGCGCGATCATCGCCCAGCTCAACTGGCGCAAGCCCGAGCCGGCCCTGGCCGTACAGGCGCCGGTCGAACCGCGCTATCCGGCCGATGAGCTGTATGGGGTGATCCCCGCCGACACCCGCAAGCCCTACGACGTGCGCGAAGTGATCATGCGCATCGTCGACGACTCGCGCTTGGACGAATTCAAGCCGCGCTACGGCGCCACCCTGGTCACCGGTTTCGCCCACCTGCACGGTTACCCGGTGGGCATCATCGCCAACAACGGCATCCTGTTCTCCGAGTCCGCGCTGAAGGGCGCGCACTTCATCGAACTGTGCACCCAGCGCGGCATCCCGCTGGTATTCCTGCAGAACATCACCGGCTTCATGGTCGGGCGCAAATACGAACACGGCGGCATCGCCAAGGACGGGGCCAAGCTGGTGATGGCCGTGGCCTGCGCCAAGGTGCCCAAGTTCACCGTGGTGATCGGTGGCTCCTTCGGCGCCGGCAATTACGGCATGTGCGGCCGCGCCTATTCGCCCAACTTCCTGTGGATGTGGCCGAACGCGCGGATCGGGGTGATGGGCGGCGAACAGGCCGCCAGCGTGCTGGCCACGGTCAAGCGCGATGGCATCGAGGCCAAGGGGGGGCAGTGGTCGGCCGAGGAAGAAGACGGCTTCAAAACACCGATCCGCGACCAGTTCGAGCAACAGGGCCATCCCTATTACGCCAGCGCGCGGTTGTGGGACGACGGCGTGATCGATCCGGCCGATACCCGCCGCGTGCTGGGCCTGGCCTTGTCGGCCAGCCTCAACGCGCCGGCCAGGAAGACCGAGTTCGGTGTGTTCCGCATGTAAGGCACGCGCGGCACCGCCAGGTGCCGCCCCCTGCTCCGCCATTGGCCCGCGCAACGAGACCTCCATGTTCACCAAGATCCTGATCGCCAACCGCGGCGAAATTGCCTGCCGTGTCATCGCTACCTGCCAGCGCCTGGGCATCGCCACCGTGGCGGTGTACTCCGACGCCGACCGCAACGCGCGCCACGTGCGCCTGGCCGACGAGGCCATCGCGATCGGCCCGGCGCCGGCACGCGAGAGCTACCTGCGCGGGGATGCCATCCTGGAGGCCGCACGCCGCACCGGCGCGCAGGCGATCCATCCCGGCTACGGCTTCCTGTCCGAGAACGCCGGCTTCGCCCAGGCCTGTGCCGAAGCCGGCATCGTCTTCATCGGCCCCTCGGCCGATGCGATCCGCGCGATGGGCGACAAGAGCGCGGCCAAGGCGCTGATGCAGCAGGCCGGCGTGCCCCTCACGCCGGGCTACCACGGCCAGGACCAGGCGCCGCAGTTCCTGCGTGCCCAGGCCGATGCGATCGGCTACCCGGTCCTGATCAAGGCCAGCGCCGGTGGCGGTGGCAAGGGCATGCGCCGGGTGGATGCCAGCGCGGACTTCATCGACGCGCTGGCCAGCTGCCAGCGCGAGGCACAGTCGGCGTTCGGCACTGCGCATGTGCTGGTGGAGAAGTATGTCGAGCGCCCGCGCCATATCGAGATCCAGGTGTTCGGCGACAGTCACGGCAACGTGGTCTACCTGTTCGAGCGCGACTGCTCGGTGCAGCGCCGTCACCAGAAGGTGCTGGAAGAAGCCCCCGCCCCCGGCATGACCGCCGAGCGGCGCGCGGCGATGGGCAAGGCCGCGGTGGATGCCGCGCGCGCGGTCAACTACGTCGGCGCCGGCACGGTGGAGTTCATCGCCGCGCCGAACGGCGATTTCTTCTTCATGGAAATGAACACCCGCCTGCAGGTTGAACACCCGGTCACCGAGTGCATCACCGGCACCGACCTGGTGGAATGGCAGCTGCGCGTGGCCAGCGGGCAACCGCTGCCCCTGCAGCAGGACCAGTTGCAGATCCGCGGCCATGCGCTGGAAGCGCGCCTGTATGCCGAAGACGCCGACCGTGGCTTCCTGCCGTCCACCGGCACCCTGCATCACCTGCGCCTGCCGTCGGGCAGCGAGCATGTCCGCGTGGACGCCGGCGTCGAGCAAGGCGATGCGATCACCCCGTTCTACGACCCGATGATCGCCAAGCTGATCGTCTGGGACGTGGACCGCGATGCCGCGCTGCGCCGCATGCAGCAGGCACTGGCCGAGTGCGAAGTGGTGGGGGTGACCACCAATGCCGCGTTCCTGCGCCGGCTGGTGATGACCGATTCGTTCGCCACTGCCAACCTGGATACCGCGCTGATCGAGCGCGAGCAGGCCGCGCTCGCGCCGAACGCAGACGACAGCGCTCCTGCCCTGTGGGCGATGGCCGCCATTGCCGCCATCGGCAGCCAGGGTGCGGCCCGCATCGACGCGCGCGACCCGCACTCGCCATGGCAGCAGCAGGACGGCTGGCGGCTCGGCGCGCGCGCACCGCGCACGCTGACCCTGGAGCATCGTGGCACCCAGCAGCCGGTGACGGTGCAGCAGCAGGACGGGGCATGGTCGGTCAGCGTCGGCGATATCCACGTGGTCGCCCACGGCGACCTGGACGGCGCCGCCCTGCGCGTGCAGAGCGGCGAGGCGCTGCACCGCGCCCGCGTGGTGCGTGATGGCGATGCGCTGTATCTGTTCGGCAGCGAAGGCGCGCAACGTTTCACGCTGCACGATCCGGTCAGCGAAGCGGACCAGGGCGTGGCCGACGCCGGCAGCCTGCTCGCACCAATGCCCGGTCGCATCGTCGCCACCTCGGTGGCCCCGGGCACCGCGGTCAAGCGCGGCGCACCGTTGCGGGTGCTGGAGGCGATGAAGATGGAGCACACCCTGCAGGCCCCGGCCGATGGCGTGGTGCAGGGGTACCGGGTCAAGGCCGGCGACCAGGTGGGCGATGGCGCGGTGCTGGTGGACTTCGAGGCGGACGGGGCCTGAGCCGCTTCCGTCGCAGCGCCGGTTATTCCGCCGCCGGGTGCCAGATCACCCCGGCCGGATCCAGCTCGGTCGTGGTCATCTGCGCAGCGCGCCAGCCAAAGCCGCAGACCGCCAGCACACCCTCGGCGATGGTATCGAGCTGCAACGCGCGCTCGATGTGCTTTTCATTGATGGCACCGGTGATGAACGCGCCCAAGCCGGCATCGGTGGCGGCCAGGTAGAGCGTCTGCGACAGGTGCCCCGCCTCCATCGCCACCACGCGATAGCTCTTGGCATGCTGGCGGTACTTCCAGAACGTGCGCTCGAAGCGCGGGGCCAGCACCACCAGGACGTGGGCGTCGGCGAACCAGTGCTGCTGGCCCACCATCTCCATGACGAACGCGCGATCCACCGTGACCTCGGTGGCCACGGGCTCCAGCTCATGGGAGTCGCCGCGATAGTGGTACAGCCCGGGCGCGAGCCCGGCGACGTTCTGTACCACCAGGTAGGCCTCGATTGGATGCAGGCCACCGCCGGAGGGCACGCTCTTCTTGAGGAACACCAGGTCCTGCCCGACCTGGAAACGGCAGCGGCTGCCGAAGGTGCGTTGCAGCAGCTGGGCGAACACCGCCAGCGGCACGGGCCGGTCGGGATCGAAGTTGCGGCAGGTGACGCGGCGCGCGAGCAGCTGGTCGAACGCGTTGCCGTCCACTTCCGGCAGCGCCAGGCGCGGGCCGGCGCCGGTCAGCTGCGGTGCTTCGCGCGGCGGCTCGCCCAGGGTCTGGCGCATCTGCTCGGCGGTCTCGGTTTCCGAGGCCTGCATGTTGTACACCGCATCCACGCCGTCCCAGCGCGAGAACGCATGCATCACGGCGGCCAGCGGATGCCAGTGCACCCCGCGCAGGCGCGCATCGCGCGCGGCCGCCACGCCGTGCCCGTCCTCGGCGATCAGCAGGCCGGCCGCCAGCAGCTCCTGGGCCATCGGCATCTCGGCGGCGTCGGCGGCCAGCTCGGTCCAGGCACTCGGGCTGAGCGTGCCGAGCCAGGCCTGGGCCTGCGCGGACAGCGCCACGGGCTGCTCCAGGTGCGGGGCCAGGGCCACCCAGCCCAGCGCGCGCACGCGGCCGTCGCCACCGTCCAGCAGCGCTTCGAACTGGAACGCCACCGTTTCCCGCGGCTCCAGCAGCACCATCGCACATCGCCTCAGGCGCACAACCCCTCCACCGCGTTTATGGGCACAAGAAAGGATATCGTTCCGGACGCCGACAACTTGACTCCCGTGTTGCCCGCGCCCTCAAGAACCCTGCACCCCGGCCGACACCAGCTCATTGCGTCCATCCACAGAGAGTCCTGCCATGCCCACCCTGAAGCTTGAAGCTGCCTCCGCCAAACGCCTTGTCGAGCTGCTGTCCACCGACGATGCCTTCCGCGAGCGGTTCCTCACCGACACCGCGCAGGCCATCCTGGATACCGGCCACGTGCCGGAGAGCGACGCGGCCCTGCACGACTTCGTCAGCCAGTGCTGCAGCAACATCAAGCTTGCCAACAAGGACAGCATCGCCAAGGCGCAGAAGGAAATCTTCGCCATGCTCACCTCCGGTACCGGCTACAACGTGCCGATGCTGGAGCACGGCAAGGGCGCGCCGCGCACGCTGCGCTGAGGCCGGGCGTTACGGGGCCGACACCCGCGTCGGACCGGCACCGGCGGGGCGCTGGGCGGTAACCGCGCGTACATCGAGGATGTTGAGCGCCTGCAGGCAGAAGCTGCACTCGATTTCTGCGTAGGCCATGCCGGCGCGCTGCTGCAGCCAGCCGGCATGCTGGGCCGCGATCTTCTCCATGCCGGCATCCCGCGCGGCATGCATGGCCGCCACGCGCGTCTGCACCCGCGATTCGGGACTGATGAACGGCGCCAGCGTCTGCAGCGCTTCGCGCGGCTTGCCCTGGACGCGTTGCTGCTCGGCCTGCAACACCGCGCTGAACTCGTCCACCACCCGGCTCTTGGGCAGGTTCTTCAGTGCCGCGATGCGCTCCGGCAGTGCCTTGGCCAGGCTGCCATCGCCCAGCCGCCTGGCCACGATGCCGGCAGCCAGCGCCGACACCACCCGATCGATGGCATCCACGCTCGGCGCGCTGTCGATGCCGGCGAAGGCACGCGTAACCGCGTCGTGGGTGAGCGCCAGCGCGCGTTGACGCTGGCCGGACTGCATGTACGCCACGGCCAGCGGCACGTGGTAGTTGAGCTGGTCGGCACCGGGCTTGTCGCGACTGCCGGCCAGGCCGCGCTCGGCATGCCGCAGCGCGCCGGCCACGTCGCCCCGGTCCAGGGCGACGGTGGTCTTGACCAGATCGCCGTGGTAGTTGGCCGCATCCAGCGCGTCGAGCAATGTGCCGGCGCGGCTGAAATCACGGCGGGCGGCGGCCACGCTGGCCTGCCGCATCAGCGCCCCGTTCCAGCCGATCGACACCGCTTTGCCCAGGGCCGCGTCGGCGTCGTCGTAACGGCCCAGTGCGAGCAGGATGCGTCCGTACTGATCCAGGCCGATGCTGTGCAGGTCCACGGTGCTCTCGGCCACCCGCTTGGCCAGGGGCAGCGCGTCCAGGAACCGGTTCTCGTTGTACAGGTTCATCGCCGCGTTGTTCGCGGCCGGAACATAGTCCGGATACAGCTCGGACATGCGCAACCAGCCGTCGCCGGCGCGGTCCGGGTCGAACACCTGCAGCGTCCAGTTCTTGACGTACATCGCCTCGCGCGTGGGCAGGTGCGCGGTCAGTGCCTGGGCGCGCCGCAGCGCATCGGCGGCCGAGCCGAAGTCGACCTGCGCGAAATGACACCGTGCCTGCCCCAGCCACGCCAGCGCGAAGTCGCCGTCGATCTCCGTGGCCTGCTGGTAGAAGCCCAGCGCGGCGCGGTAGTCGCCCTTCAGGTAGCGCTTCTGGCCCAGTGCGAAGGCACGCAGTGCATCCATGTTGGAGGTGGTGACCTCCGGCAGCGGCATGGCATCGCGCTGGATCGTGGCGGCCTCTTCGCCGAGCTCGTCGCGCAGGTCCAGCGAGACCTTGTCCACCGCCGCCAGCACGGCGCCACGGTCGGCGAAGGAGGTGCTCACCGCCAGTGTGTGCTGGGTGCGCGGGTCCATCACCTCCACCGAGAACCGCACCCGTCCGCCCACGTCGGTCACCGCCGGCAGCAGCACCAGGTTGGCGCCGGTGCGGAGCGCGACCACGGCGGCATTGCTGCGGTCCAGCGCGCCGCCGCCCACGCCCCTGCGCATCATCTGCAGGGTGCGTTCGATGCGGTCCTGGCTGACCACGTTGACGTGCCGGGACTGTTCCAGGCTGATCCGGAAGGCCTGGTCCAGCGTGTCATCCAGGATGGGGTTGTCGGTGAGGTTGCGCAGGTCGCCGATGACCACCCAATCGCGTTCGGCGAAGGCGATCGCCGGCGCTGGCCGCAACAGCATCCAGCCGCCGGCCATCAGCATCGCCATCACCGCCAGCTCGGCGGCCAGGGCCGCCGGTTGCCGCCACAGCGGGATGTCGCGCCGGGCCTTGGCGTTGCCGCTGGGCATGCGCAGGGGGGCGAAGCCGATCTCGCCCACTTCGAACACTTCCTGGCGGGTGGGCACGCCCTTGAAGCGCCAGCGGCCATGCGATTTCCACAGCAGGCGCGTGGCGCGGTCACCGAGCTCGCCGCTGGCGCGGTGGGTCAGCGATTCGGCCACCGCCGACATCAGGATCTGCCCCGGCCGGGCCAGGGCCATCAGCCGGGCTGCCATCGGCTTGGCCAGGCCCTCGACCTCCAGCGACTTGGCGCCCACCCTGACCGCCTCGGGGCTGTTCTCCCAGGTCAGCACTTCACCCACGTGCAAGCCGGCGCGGGCGCGCAGCACGATGCCACGTTCCTCGCCCAGCCGCTTCAGCCCGCGCTGGTAGTCCAGCGCGAAACCCAGCGCGTCGATCGCGCGTTCGAACAGCAGGAACAGGCCGTCGGAGCGGTCGATCTGGTGCCCGTTCCACTGCTGCTGCAGTGTCAGCACCAGGCGGTCGTGCTGCTGGAACAGCTCGGCCGCGGCCGCGTCACCGATGCGTTCGACCAGGATCAACGAATCGCACAGGTCGGTGAACAACAACGCCCGCATCTGCGGGACCTGGGTCGACGTTCCGTTGTCGCCGTTCATGCCGATCTTCCCCCGATCAGGGCGTGGCGGTCGCCGCACGCGACCAGTGCAGCCGGTTGCCGCCCAGGCGCTTGGCCTGGTACAGCGCGTTGTCGGCGCGAGCGTACCACTCGCTCCACTCGGTGTGGGGTTCGAGCAGGCGCACGCCGATGCTGACCGGGCAGACGTGGGGCACGCCGTGGGCGCGGTCCATCAGCCCATGCACGGCGCTGAGGATGAACTCGGCGGCATGCTGGAGGCTCTCGGCGCTGGCACTGCGCAACAGCAGGCAGAACTCGTCGCCGCCCAGGCGGCAGGCCAGGTCGAGCTCGGTGGCCACCGAGCGCAGGATGTTGGCCACGCTCTGCAGGACGCGGTCGCCGGCCTGGTGGCCGTGCTCGTCGTTGACCTGCTTGAAATGATCGCAGTCGATCAGCAGCAGGCCCTGCGGCGGGCCATCGGCGTGGTTGCGGCAGTCCTGCAGGTACAGGGCCAGGCCACGCCGGTTGTGCAGCCCGGTCAGCTCGTCGGTGCGCACCAGCTCGCGGGTGTGGGTGAGCTGGTGGGTGGTGATGTAGAGGTTGTCGAGCGCGGTCTCCAGGTCGTGGTTGCGCCGGCGCAGCTGGCGGATCAGGACCTGTTCGTTGCTCACCACGCGCATGATCGTGCGGCGCAGGAAATAGGCGATCAGCCCCGGATCGTGGTCGACCAGGCGCTGGAAGTCGGCGTTGCCCAGTTCGAGCACGACGCTGTCGGTGACCGCGCGCGCCTCCGCGCTGCGCGGATGGTCGCCGATCAGCAGGCCGAGCTCGCCGAAGAATTCATTGGGCCCCAGCGACTTGACCAGCAGGTCTTCGCCAAAATCCAGTTCGATGCCGCCGCTGACGACCACGTACATCGTGTCGCCGGCTTGACCGCGGTGGAACAGCTGGTCACCCTTGGCCAGGTGCTGCTGCCGACCGAACTGGGCGAACAGCGCGAACTCGCGGCTGCTCAATACGGCATGCACGATCTCAGCCATCGCCGTCTGCGCGATGCCTGGTTCCTGTCCGCACACAATCGCCGCAACCTTGCCGGTCATCCCGTGCACCCGCTTCCCAGCGTTCCCCCGGTGAGCCGAGGAGAATAGCACCCCTAAAAAGTGTGCGCCTCATCCCATTTCAGTGCCCGGGCGCCCCATTTTCGGGCTGCCGCGGCACATCCCCCTTTGATACGCGGTCCGGGTCCGCCAGCGGCCATCCGGCCGCGCCAGGGAGGCGGCCGCCGAGCGGCCCCATACAGCGACGGGCGGTCCCCCGACCGCCCGTCGCCCCGGCCTTCCCTGGCCGCCCTTGGTGATCGGGGTCAGGCCGCCCGTTCGGCGTTGAACTGCTCTTCCTCGGTCGACCCGCTCAGGGCGGTGGTCGAGGACTGGCCCTGCTGGATGGCCTGGGTGACCGCGTCGAAATAGCCGGTCCCCACCTCGCGCTGGTGCTTGACCGCGGTGAAGCCGCGGTCGGCGGCGGCGAACTCGGCCTCCTGCAGCTCCACGAAGGCGCTCATCTGGCGGCGGGCGTAGCCGTGGGCCAGGTTGAACATGGAGTAGTTCAGGGCATGGAAGCCGGCCAGGGTGATGAACTGGAACTTGTAGCCGTAGGTGGCGATTTCCTTCTGGAAGCTGGCGATGGTGGCGTCGTCCAGGTTCTTCTTCCAGTTGAAGCTGGGCGAGCAGTTGTAGGCCAGCAGCTTGCCCGGGAACCTGGCGTGGATGGCCTCGGCGAACGTGCGCGCGAACTCCAGGTCCGGCTTGCCGGTTTCACACCAGATCAGGTCGGCATAGGGCGCGTAAGCCAGGCCGCGGCTGATCGCCTGGTCCAGGCCGTTGCGGGTCTTGTAGAAGCCTTCCACGGTGCGTTCGCCGGTGGTGAACGGCTGGTCGTTGGCATCCACGTCGCTGGTCAGCAGGTCGGCGGCCTCGGCATCGGTACGCGCCACCAGTAGGGTCGGCACGCCCATCACGTCGGCGGCCAGGCGCGCGGCGTTGAGCTTCTCGATGGCCTCGCGGGTGGGCACCAGCACCTTGCCGCCCATGTGCCCGCACTTCTTCACCGAGGCCAGCTGGTCTTCGAAGTGCACCCCGGCCGCGCCCGCTTCGATCATCGCCTTCATCAGTTCGAAGGCGTTGAGCACGCCGCCGAAGCCGGCTTCGGCATCGGCCACGATCGGCTGCAGGAAGTCGATCTCATCCTTGCCCTCGGCATGGTGCAGCTGGTCGGCGCGCAGCAGGGTGTTGTTGATGCGCTTGACCACCGCCGGCACCGAGTCGGCCGGGTACAGCGACTGGTCGGGGTACATCTGGCCAGCCAGGTTGGCGTCGGCGGCGACCTGCCAGCCGGACAGGTAGATGGCGTTCAAGCCGGCCTTGACCTGCTGCATGGCCTGGTTGCCGGTCAGCGCGCCGAGCGCGTTGACGAAGTCCTTTTCCTGCAGGTAGGTCCACAGCTTTTCCGCGCCCAGCCGGGCCAGCGAATGCTCCACGTGCACGGTGCCGCGCAGGCGCACCACGTCTTCGGCGGTGTAGTTGCGGGTGATCCCGGCCCAGCGCGGGTCGGTGTTCCACTCGTGCTGGATCTGTTCGGCGGTCGGCAGCTTGCTCATGGCGTTTCTCCAAAAGGGAACACGTTGAATGGGTAAAGCGGTGCGGAAGACGGGACGTGCAGGTCAGTCGAGACGGTCGTAGGCGGGCAGGGTCAGGAAGTCGGTGAGGTCGTCGCGGCGGCTCAGCTCGCCCAGCAGCGCGATGGCCTCGTCGATGCGGGCGCCGCCGGGCAGCGCGGCGCGGTCGCCCAGGCGGGTCGGCAGCTGCGCCAGGGTGGCGTCCAGCAGCGGCAGGTCGATCGCGGTGCCGTCGTCGAGCTGCTGGCCCGGGGTATGCAGCCACTGCCACAGCTGGCTGCGGCTGATCTCGGCGGTGGCCGCGTCCTCCATCAGGTGGTGGATGGGCACGCAGCCGTTGCCGTCCAGCCAGGCGGCCAGGTAGCGCACGCAGACCTCCACGTTGCCCTCGAAGCCGGCCCGGGTGATGGTGCCGGTGGGCACGGCGATCAGCGCGTCGCGTCCCACCTGCACATCGTTGCGCAGCACCGCGTGCTGGTTCGGGCCGGGCATGTGCGCATCGAAGATCGCCTGAGCCACCGGGATCAGCGCGGGGTGGGCCACCCAGGTGCCGTCGTGGCCGGCGCTCACTTCGCGCAGCTTGTCCGCGCGCACCCGGGCCATCGCCTGTTCGTTGGCGGCGGCATCGTGGTTGATCGGGATCTGTGCGGCCATGCCGCCCATCGCATGCGCGCCGCGGCGGTGGCAGGTGCGGATCAGCAGCTCCGAATACGCCTTCAGGAACGGCTGGGTCATGGTCACCTGGCCGCGTTCGGGCAGCACCCGGTCCGGATGCCGGCGGAAGGTCTTGATGTAGGAGAAGATGTAGTCCCAGCGCCCGCAGTTCAGGCCGACGATGCGGTCGCGCAGCGCGTGCAGGATCTCGTCCATCTCGAACACCGCCGGCAGCGTTTCGATCAGCACGGTGACCTTGATCTGCCCATGCGGCAGGCCGAGCATGCCCTCGATGTGCGACAGCGCGGTCTCCCACAGCGCCGCCTCTTCCATGCTCTGCAGCTTGGGCAGGTAGAAGTACGGCCCGCGCTGCCTGCACATCAGGGTGCGCGCGTTGTGGAAGGCGAACACCGCCGCATCGAACAGGCCGCCGGCGATCGGCTGGCCGTCGATACGCACGTGCTTCTCATCCAGGTGCCAGCCACGCGGCCGCACGATCAGCACCGCCTGCTCGTTGAACGGGCGCAGCGCGTACTGCTTGCCGGGCCTGCCATCGATGGCCGGGCCGGTATGGGTGAGGTCCCCACGCACCGCGCCGATCAGCGCCTGCTGGCCCGCCAGCAGGTTGCGCCAGGCCGGGGCGGTGGAATCCTCGAAGTCGGCCATGAACACCTTGGCCCCCGAGTTGAGCGCGTTGATCACCATCTTCGGGTCGGTCGGGCCGGTGATCTCCACCCGCCGGTCCTGCAGCGCCTCCGGGATCGGCGCCACGCGCCAGTCCTCCTCGCGCAGGTGCGCGGTGTCGGCGCGGAAGTCGGGCAGGCCGCCACCATCGAAGAAGGCCTGCCGGGCCCGCCGCGCCTGCAGCCGACGCTGGCGCTCGGGCTCCACCGCCCGGTGCAGCGACACCAGCAGCGCCAGTACCCCCGCCGGCAGCAACGCGGACTGGCCGGCCAGCCGGGTGGTCAGCGCGATCCCGGGCGTGGCCGGGGCATCGGCCGGGGTGGGTTGGGCAGTGGCGAAAGCGGCGACGGCGGACATGGCGGGCTCCTGCATTGCGGTAGGGCCCCACCGTGCGCCGCCGTACCGTATTTGACAAAACAGTTATTGCAATGCACTACATAAGGTGCGCTTATACTCGTTACGTCATGCCCACATCGCGCCCGCCAAGTCCCCGGTTTTCCTACAAATCCGACCGGCTCAAGCCGCTGCGGGCGTTCTGCCAGACCGTCCGATTGGGGTCGGTCTCACGGGCGGCTGAGGCGCTGTTCGTCAGCCAGCCCGCGATCAGCCAGCAGTTGCAGGCGCTGGAGCGCGACGTGGGGGTGAGCCTGTTTGAACGCAGCGGGCGCCGGCTGGTGCCCAGCCGCGAGGGCCAGCTGTTGTTCGAGATGGCCCAGCCGCTGGTGGAGAGCCTGGACGGGCTGGAGGCCAGCTTCCGCGACAAGGTGAAGGGGCTGGACGCCGGCGAACTCAACATCGCCGCCAACAGCTCCACCATCCTGTACCTGCTGCCGCGCATCGTGGAGCGCTTTCGCCAGCGCCACCCGGACGTGCGCCTGACCCTGCACAACGCGATCAGCGCCGATGGCACCGACCTGCTGCGCAGCGATGCGGCCGACCTGGCCGTGGGCTCGATGACCGACGTGCCCGCCGACCTCAGCTACGCCCCGGCCTACCGGTTCGAGCAGGTGCTCATCACCCCACCGGACCATCCGCTCACCCGCGTCCCCGAGCTCACCCTGGAGGCGATCTCGGCCTATCCGCTGGTACTGCCGCCCAAGCGCCAGATCACCTACCGGCTGGTTGACCAGGTGTTCCAGCGCCAGCGCATGCCCTACACCGTGGCCCTGGAAGTGGGCGGCTGGGAAGTGATCAAGCAGTACGTGGCGATGGGCATGGGCATCTCGATCGTGCCGGCGCTGTGCCTCAACGATGCCGACCGCGACAAGCTGGTGACGCGCTCGATGAGTGCCTGGTTCCCCGAGCGCAGCTACGGGGTGATCGTGCGCCGCGGCCGCTTCCTGTCGCCGCAGGCACGCGCCTTCATCGAGTTGATCCAGCCGGACCTGTTCACGCCGCGCAGCTATGATGAAAGCGGTCATTCCGAGCGCTGACGCACGCCGCCCCCATGTCGATCGAACTGCGCCACCTGCGCTACTTCCTGGCCGTCGCCGACACCCTGCATTTCGGCCGTGCCGCCGAGCGCCTGGGCATGTCCCAGCCCCCGCTCAGCCAGCAGATCCGCCAGCTGGAAACGCTGCTCGGCGCGCGCCTGTTCCTGCGCGCGAACCGCCGCGTGGAACTCACCGACGCCGGCCGCGTGCTGCAGGAACAGGCGCGTGAGGTGCTGGCGCGGGTGGATGCCGCGATCGACCTGACCCAGCGCGCGCAGCGCGGGGAAACCGGTGAGCTGCGCATCGGGCTGACCCGGGCCACGCCGCTGTCCACGCAGATTCCGCGCGCGATCTTTGCCTACCGCCAGCAGTTTCCGCAGGTGCAGTTGAAGCTGCGCGAGATGAACACCCTGCAGCAGATCGATGCACTGATGGCCGGCGAGCTGGACGTGGGCCTGATCCGCAAACGCGCGCTGCCGGCACCGCTGATGTCACGCAAACTGTTCAGCGATCCATTGGCGCTGGTGGTGCACGACCAGCACCCGCTGGTGCGCGCCCTGCCCGCCGATGCGCCGCTGGCGCTGCGGCAGTTCGCGCATGAGCCGTTCGTCGGCTTCCTGCGCGAGGTGGGCGCGGGCATCCACGATCATTTCATCGCGCTGTGCCGCAGCGCCGGCTTCACCCCGCGCATCGTGCAGGAAGCAGGCGAAGCCTCGACCTTGATCAGCCTGGCCGCCTCCGGGCTGGGGGTGACGGTGCTGCCCGCCTCGTGCAGCCACATCCAGGTGGATGGGGCGCGCTTCGTCGCGCTCAGCGACCGCGCCGCCAGCTCGGAAGTGCACGTGGCCTGCCGACGCGGGGCCGCCTCGCCGCTGATCGCGCACTTCACCCGGCTGCTGCAGGGCGTCAGCGGCTGAGCGCGAGCGCGCCGGCGGCGGTGGGTGGCACGCGGCGGCGCAGCCGCCAGGCGATGGCGCCGCCGGCCACGGTCAGCACGCCGACGAAACCGCACACGCCCAGCCAGTCCCAGTG
>RCUK01000484.1_pt1 | contig 35391 bp, 29 predicted proteins | sample 2166381 | NCBI WGS metagenome assembly RCUK01 (sample SAMN09932809, study PRJNA488358) | compost metagenome | isolation source: compost soil in an enriched community | place: Germany: Experimental Botanical Garden | reverse complement strand
AGCTTATACTGCTAAAATCAAGGCTTTCCAAAATACCGATCGCGATCGCCGGATCAATGATATTCCTGCTGTCGATTTCCCTATTTACGTGCCAAAAAATGGAGATAAATATGTGGTTGAGGCGATATTAGATCGCTTTGCCAACCGTGTGGAGATTTTAGGAGCAGTGTTCCGTCCAGGCGTTTACGAATTGGAAAAGGGTTTAACACTCCGTAGTTTGATTAATAAGGCTGATGGTTTAACCGAGGAAGCTTTTTTAAATCGTGGCTATATCAACCGTTTGAATCCGGATAATACACAGGCGCTGATTTCATTTGATGTGGCTAAAATTATTGCTGGTACACAAACGGATATTGCTTTACAGCGAGAAGACAAGGTTACGATTTCATCCATCTTCGATTTAAGAGATGAATATCAGGTAAGTATTCAGGGAGAGGTACGTGCACCTGGAAGTTTTCAGTTTGCGGATGGCATGACTTTAGAGTCAGTAATCCAATTGGCTGGTGGGTTCAAAGAGGGAGCTACGCCTAACAGGATTGAAATCTCGAGAAGGGTAAGGAATAGTGAGGCTACTTCTGCCACGGCACAAACTGCTGAGGTTTTTATTGTAAATGTAAATGAAAATTTAAAATTGGAAGGAGAACCTTTCGTATTAAAACCTTTTGATATTGTATCGGTACGCAATGCAGAGGGCTATGCGGTACAAAAGCAAGTTAAACTGGAAGGCGAGGTTGTTTATCCAGGAGTATATACTATTATTAACAAAAATGAACGGATTTCTGATTTGATTCGCCGTGCAGGGGGCTTAACCTCATCTGCTTATGCTGATGGAGCTTCATTAAAAAGACCTGGCGCTGAGAAGGTAAATCCAAAGGATAAAAATGCGATTAACAATAAAGAAGAAGAAGATAAGAAATTTTTGGGTTTAAAAAGGGCTCAAGAAACTGGAGCGAAAGACACCGTTGCTAAGGAGATTGAACAAAAATTAATCCAAAGTGATCTGGTAGGGATTAACCTAGAGCGTATTCTTAAAGATCCTCAGTCTAAATTTGATTTGATTGTAGAAGATGGTGATATCATTCGAGTACCACGCACCTTACAAACGGTTCGGGTAACCGGAGAGGTCTTAAATCCTAACAGTATTGTTTATCTTCCTGGAAAAAGCTTAAGGCAATATATTAACGGTGCTGGCGGGTTTACAGCTAATGCTCGTAAAGGAGGGGTCTATGTTAAGTATGCAAATGGTTCAGCTGCTGCTGTAAGCAAATTTTTGTTTTTTAATAATAATCCGGTGATTAAGCCAGGTGCAGAAATTTTGGTGCCTAAAAGGGCAGAAAGAGAAAGGATGACTGCGCAGAGCTGGATAGGGATCGGAACTGCGGTAGCTTCTTTGGGAGCGATTATTGTGAGTTTATTAAGATAAAGCTTTAACCCTCCCCAGGAAGGATCGCCATAGCGAGGCCTGGGAGGGGGTGAGCCGTGGCAATCTATTAAATAAGGTACTAATAAAATAATGACAACAGAAAGTCAACAATATAAAGATGCAGATAGTGATGAACTTTCACTAAAGGAACTTATCCTTAAAATCCGTGAATGGTGGCAATACCTTTTATCTAAATGGATAATCATTTTATCATTCGGATTATTGGGGGGAGCTTTAGGTTTCTTGTATGCAACTATTAAAAAACCGATATATACCGCAACTACTACCTTTGTACTAGAAGATGAAAAAGGTGGAGGTGGATTAAGTAATTTAGCAGGCTTGGCATCGGCGGCTGGTATAGATTTAGGTGGTGGCGGAAGTGGGATATTTCAAGGAAATAATATCATAGAACTTTATAAATCAAGAACTATGATTCAAAGGGCACTTCTTTCCCCAATAATAAGAGATGGGAAACAACGAATGCTAGTTAATGATTACATTGGATTTAATAAGTTAAGAAAAAATTGGGATGTGAATCCTAAACTAAAGAACATTCAGTTTACAACAAAAGATAACAATACACTTGGTTTGTCAACACTTTCTAGAGAAAAGGATAGTATCTTAGCTAATATTGTTGATGACATCAATAAAAATTACTTAAAGGTATCAAAACCTGATAAAGAACTAAGTATTATTCGGGTTGATGTTAAATCTCGAGTGGAAGTGTTTTCTAAAGAATTCAATAATCAAATCGTTAAAACCGTTAATGAGTTCTACAAAAATACAAAGACTAAAAAATCATTAGAAAATGTAACTATTCTGAAAGAAAAAACAGATTCTGTTAGGGCAATTATGAATGGTGCAATTTTTACCGCAGTAGCAATTACTGATGCTACACCAAACTTAAACCCTACTAGGCAAGTGCAACGTATGGTTCCAGTGCAACGGTCTCAATATACTGCAGAAACAAATAAAGCGGTGCTGAGTGAGTTGATTAAGAATTTGGAAATGACGCGAATGTCATTACTCAAAGAAACACCATTAATCCAACTTGTCGATTCACCAATTTATCCACTTACCAAAGAGCAATTTGGTAAATCGAAAGGAATTATTTTTGGTGGACTTATTGGGGGAATTTTGGTTTGTATTTACTTAATCTTACGTAGAATGCTTAAAATAATTCTCGCTTAAAAATCTATGAATATTCTTAACTTAATAGGACGTGAAAAAGAATTGTTTGAGGTTGATATTGCTCAACACGCAATGGCCCTTAATGAAAAAGTGTCACAATCTAAATTCTTGGTTTTGGGTGGAGCAGGTTCTATCGGACAGGCTGTAACCAAGGAAATATTTAAAAGAAATCCATTAAAGCTTCATGTTGTAGATATCAGTGAAAATAATATGGTTGAGCTGGTAAGAGATATCAGGAGCTCATTTGGCTATATGGAGGGTGATTTTCAAACTTTTGCTTTAGACATTGGATCTATAGAATATGATGCCTTTATTGAAGCAGATGGTGAGTTTGACTATGTACTTAATTTATCTGCATTGAAGCATGTGCGAAGTGAAAAGGACCCGTTTACCTTAATGAGAATGATTGATGTGAATGTATTCAATACAGTTAAGACCATCGATCAATCTATAGCAAAAGGCGTTAAGAAATATTTTTGCGTTTCAACAGATAAGGCTGCTAATCCAGTAAACATGATGGGGGCATCAAAACGGATCATGGAGATGTTTTTAATGCGCAAAAGTGAGAAAATCGTCATATCTACAGCTCGCTTTGCTAATGTGGCATTTTCAGATGGTTCTTTATTACATGGATTTAATCAGCGAATTCAAAAAAAACAACCCATCGTAGCTCCAAATGACATTAAAAGGTATTTCGTTATTCCCAAAGAATCTGGTGAATTATGTTTAATGTCATGTATTTTTGGGGAAAATAGAGATGTTTTTTTTCCCAAGTTAAGTGAAGAGCTGCATTTAATTACTTTTGCTGATATCGCGGTTAAATACTTGAAAGAGTTGGGCTATGAGCCTTATCTCTGTGAAACTGAAGAAGAAGCAAGAGCATTGATGAGTACATTACCACAAGACAAAAAATGGCCTTGTTTATTCACCGCTAGTGATACCACAGGAGAAAAAGATTTTGAAGAATTTTTTACTTCAAATGAAGTTTTGGATATAGCAAAATTCGAGAATTTGGGAATCATTAAAAATGAACTTCATTTTGATAATGATAAACTAAACAATTTTGCAACTACTATTTCAAGCTACAAGGCCGAAAAGAAATGGTCCAAAGATCAAATAATTAACTTATTCCACCAAATGATTCCTGATTTTGGACACAAGGAAACTGGGAAATATTTAGACGCAAAAATGTAAGAGATGGAGAGATTTCAGAAAATCGTTGATTTTGTAAAAGAACAATACCCTGATAAAGACTTTGTTTCCTTGCACGAACCTGTATTTATAGGAAATGAGCGTAAATATGTTCTAGATGCTATAGACTCTACTTTTGTTTCTTCAGTTGGAGTTTATGTCAATCGCTTCGAAGAAATGATGACAAAAATTACGGGAGCCAAGTATGCCATAGCTATTGTAAATGGTACTAATGCCTTACATTTAGGCTTATTGCTTGTTGACGTTGAAAGAGATGATGAAGTGCTCTCACAGGCCTTGACTTTTATTGCAACTGCAAATGCTATTTCATACATTGGTGCAACACCTGTTTTTATTGATATAGATAAAGAAACATTAGGGATGTCGCCTACAGCCTTAAGGAACTTTTTAGAAGGAAATGCAGAATTGCGAGCCGATGGTAGCTATAATAAGGTAACTGGTAAACGGATTGCCGCTTGTGTACCTATGCATACTTTTGGACTTCCATGTAAAATTGATGAAATAGCAGCGATTTGTAAGCAATGGAAAATTGATTTAGTTGAGGATGCAGCCGAGTCATTAGGTAGTCATTACAAAGGTAAACATACTGGTGTTTTTGGGAAGGTAGGCGTATTTAGCTTCAATGGAAATAAAACAGTTACTTGCGGTGGCGGAGGTGCATTAGTCACAGATGATGAGGCCATTGCAAAAAAAGCAAAGCACTTAACTACCCAAGCCAAAGTGCCCCATAGATGGGAATTCGTACATGATCAAATAGGCTACAATTATCGAATGCCGAATTTAAATGCGGCTTTAGCGTGCGCTCAATTAGAACAACTAGACCTATTTGTTGAAAACAAAAGAAATCTTGCTTCGCTATATAAAGGGTTTTTTAACGGTTCAAATATCTCTTTTATTAACGAACCTGTAGACTCAAAGGCTAACTACTGGCTTAATGCAATTCTTTTAGAAGACCTGAACCATAGAAATAAGTTTTTGGAATTTACAAATGCAAATGGGATAATGACCAGACCAGTATGGGAATTACTGAATCGATTGCCTATGTTTAAAGATTGCCAAACGGATAGTCTTATAAATAGTATTTTCGTTGCAGATCGCCTAGTTAATATACCTAGTGGGGTAAGATTGCAGGCGATAAATAATTTGAAGTAATTAATGGAAAAAATAAAAATAGGATATTTAGCTGATGGGCCTTGGTCTCATTTAGCGTTTGAGAAATTGATTAGTGATGAAACTATAGAAATAGCTTTTATAGTACCACGTTCAGATACAAATGATAGCACATTAAAGGAATTTGCTGAAAAATATAATATTGATTATCTATTTCCTGTTAAAATAAATACAGAAGAATTTATTGTTAAGGCAAATTCTTACAAGTTAGATTTGTTAGTTTCAATGAGCTTTAACCAAATCTTCAGATCTACTATACTTAAGGTGCCAAAATTCGGAGTAATCAATTGCCACGCGGGCAAGCTGCCATTTTATCGAGGAAGAAATATTCTAAATTGGGCATTAATTAACGATGAAAAGGAATTTGGAATAACTGTTCATTATGTTGATGAAGGAATAGATACTGGAGATATCCTTTTGCAAAGAAGCTATACGATTAGCGATGAAGATACTTATAGTTCACTTTTAAACATAGCTTATACTGAGTGCGCGAATATTTTGTACGATGCAATAAAGGAAATACAGAATGGCACCTCTAAAAGAATTGTACAAAATACAATTCATCCGATAGGCTTTTATTGCGGAAGGAGGGGGGCTGGAGATGAGATTATTAACTGGAATCAAACATCTAGGGCCATTTTCAATTTCGTACGATCAATAGATAAACCAGGGCCTATGGCTACTACAAATATAAGAGGCAATGAGGTTAAAATCAACAGAGCAAGAATAGTTAAAAATGCTCCATGTTATATCGGTACAAATGGACAGCTTTTAGCAAAAACAGAACAAGGCTTTTTAGTTAAGACGGCTGATAATTTTCTTGAAATATTAGAAATAGAATCTGAAGCTACATTAAAAGTTGGAGATAAATTAGGTTTATGATAAAGCATACAATAATTATTGCCGAGGCAGGGGTAAATCACAATGGCGATATGAATATGGCAAAACAGCTTATTGATGCTGCTGTTGTTGCTGGAGTTGATTATATTAAATTCCAGTCCTTTGTAGCAGAGAAACTTGTTAGTCCTAATGCGAAAAAGGCAGAGTATCAAAATAAGAACATAGGTGATGGCGATGATTCTCAATTTAATATGCTTAAAAAGCTTGAATTAAGCCATGAGAATCATATAGAACTGATTAAGTATTGTAAAGAAAAAGGAATACATTTTTTTTCTACAGCTTTTGATGTCGATGGACTGTATTATCTTAATGACCTTGGACTTCCATTATTTAAAATTCCCAGCGGTGAGGTAACAAATTTCCCCTACCTAAGAGCTGTGGCCTCTTTTGGAAAACCTGTTATTTTATCTACTGGAATGTGTGCAGAATCTGATATTAAACAAGCTACAGATGTTCTGACTGAATACGGGCTTACAAAAGATAAAATATCAATATTGCATTGTAATACTGAATATCCTACTCCTATGAAAGATGTGAACTTAAAGGCAATGCTGTCTATTAAGAAAGATTTTGGTGTGGAAGTTGGTTATTCTGACCACACATTAGGAATAGAAATTCCCATCGCTGCAGTAGCTATGGGCGCTGTAATTATTGAAAAACATTTTACGCTTGACCGTACATTGCCGGGACCTGACCATGTCGCCTCACTTGAGCCTGGTGAATTAATACAGATGGTCAAAGCTATTCGCAATATTGAGCTGGCAATTGGCGGCAACGGGATAAAAGAGCCAAGTGAAAGTGAATTGAAAAATATAGCTATAGCTCGCAAAAGCATACATCTAAATAATGATTTGCCTAAAGGTCATATTATTACTGATAATGATATAATAGCACTGAGGCCGGGTGATGGTATATCTCCTATGGAATGGAATAATGTTGTAGGCAGAAAGTTAACCGTTGATAAAAATAAATTTGATAAATTATTGTTGACGGATATCATATGAGATTAGGTGTACTAACAAGCTCAAGAGCTGATTATGGAATTTATCTCCCACTTTTAGAGAAATTAAAAGCAGATAGTTTTTTTTCTTTAGAAATAATTGCTTTTGGCACGCATCTATCAAAAAGCCATGGGTATACTATAGACGATATAATAAAAGATGGATATGGATGTATTCATAAAGTATCATCACTTGTATCAAATGATGATGAACAATCAATAACAACATCCTACGGACTTACTGTCCTGAAATTTGCTGACTTTTGGGCAGTACATAAATATGACTTGGTTTTATGTCTGGGAGACAGATTTGAAATGAGTGCTGCCGTGCAGGCAGGTATACCCTTTGGGGTAAAATTTGGCCATATCCACGGAGGAGAAACAACCTTGGGGGCAATAGATAATATTTACCGGCATCAGATCACTTTAGCATCTGTTCTTCACTTTACAGCAGCAGACAACTTTAAAGAAAAAATAATTAATTTATTGGACAGTAATTACGGCATTTATAGTGTAGGCTCGCTGAGCCTTGATAATATGCCTTCTTTCAAGCCCATAGAGAAAAGGGCTTTCTTTGATAAATTTGCTATTCCGGATGAAGGGTATGCGCTTGTGACTTTTCATCCGGAAACTGTTTCACCTGCAGATAACCTTATCTATGCAAGAATCATGAAAAAGGCAATGGCTAAAATAGCTGAAGAGATGTTTTTAGTTATAACGATGCCTAATGCAGATACCCTCGGCTCGATATTCAGGGAAGAGATTATAAAATTAAAAGAAGAAATGCCGGAGAGGATTTTACTGATAGAAAATTTTGGTAAAGCCAATTATTTTTCGGCAATGTATTATGCTAAAATACTACTAGGAAATACTTCAAGCGGAATTATCGAAGCAGCTTCTTTTGGAAAATATGTAGTGAATGTAGGCGACAGGCAGAAGGGGCGCGCTCAGAGCCTTAATATTCTAAATAGTCCATTTAATGAAGATGCACTTTATGACACAATACAAAATGCAATGGCTAAAGGGAATTATAATGGAAATAATGTGTATTATAAAAGTGGTGCTGTAAGTGTTATAATTAATATTATAAAAAAGTTCTATGAGGGTATATAGTGACCATTTAATCCCTTTGGGGAGTACAGTAAAGCAAGCATTGATAGTATTGGAGATGTTATCACATGATGCTATACTGTTTGTTGTGGATGCAGAGGACAAACTTTTGGGTGCACTTACTGATGGTGATGTAAGAAGGGGACTGATAAAAGGAATCAGTACTGATAGTATTGTTGATGAGATCATTCAAAAGAATCCCAGATATATTACAAAAGGTGAGAACGATATAAAAAAGATAATAGAATATAGAAAAGGGGATTTTAGGATATTGCCTGTAGTTGATGAGAATCATAAAGTTGTAAATATAATTAACTTTAGGAATATAAGATCTTATCTTCCTGTAGATGCTGTAATTATGGCAGGTGGTAGAGGACAAAGGCTGCAGCCACTTACAGATACAGTTCCAAAACCTCTTTTAAAAGTGGGGGACAAAGCTATTATGGAACATAATCTGGATCGCTTGGCTTTATATGGCATTGATGATTTCTGGGTTTGTATCAAATACCTTGGAAAACAGATTGAAGAACATTTTGGACAAGGTAAAAATAAGAATGTTGAAATTGAATATATTTGGGAAGATGAACCTCTTGGAACAATTGGAGCGGTTTCAAAAATAAAGAATTTTAAACACGATTATATACTGGTGACCAATTCTGACCTTTTGACCAATATAGATTATGAACAGTTTTTTTTAGAGTTTATAGAAGAAGACGCAGACCTTGCCGTGCTAAGTATTCCTTATCAAGTGAGTATCCCTTATGCTGTTCTTGAAACTAACCACAGGCAGGTAAAAAGTTTTAAAGAAAAACCTACCTATACTTATTACTCTAATGGAGGCATTTATCTGATGAAAAAGAAAGTGCTGCAAAACATCCCGAACAATACTTTCTTTAATGCTACAGACTTAATGGAGAGCCTTATAAAAAACAACTTTAAGGTGATTTCATATCCTTTTGCAGGCTATTGGCTGGATGTAGGCAAGCATGAAGATTTTGAAAAAGCTCAGGTTGATATAAAACATATAACCTTATGAGGATTCTTTACCTGATTCCTGCACGGGCAGGCTCAAAGGGGGTGCCTGGCAAAAATACAAAGTTGTTAGGAAACAAGCCTCTTATTGCATATAGCATTGAATTTGCGTTGGAAAACATGAAGGGGGATGATATGATTTGTGTCACAACCAACGATGATGATGTTTTTGCAATAGCAGATAGGATGGGTGTCAAGATTCCTTTTAAGAGACCAGAAGAACTCGCAACAGACAAAGCATCGTCTTATGATGTTATTATGCATGCCCTGAAATTTTATGAAAATCAGGGTTGCTGCTTTGATGCAATATTGCTTTTACAGCCTACATCTCCTTTTAGGAGCCAAGAAGATTTTAAAAATCTGATTGCAGACTATAGTGGAGATACTGATATGGTTGTAAGTGTTAAGTATTCAAAAGAGAATCCTTACTTTACGCTTTTTGAAGAAAACGACGACGGTTACCTTAAAAAAAGTAAAGAAGGAAATTTTGAAAGAAGGCAGGACTGTCCTCAGGTTTTTGCGTTGAACGGCTCAATGTACCTTATAAATGCAGAGGCTGTTAAAAAATCACCTCTTAGTGAATTTAAAAAAATAAAAAAAATCATAATGCCTGAAGAAAGAAGTATTGATATTGATACTTTTGCAGACTGGAATTTAGCAGAATTTTATTTAAACAATAGTAAATGAAAACAACCAGAATAATACCCCGATTAGACATTAAAGGACCTAATCTAGTTAAGGGTATACATCTTGAAGGATTAAGGGTGTTAGGTAAGCCATCAGATTTTGCCAAATATTATTACGAACAGGGGGCAGATGAATTAATGTTCATGGATGTTGTAGCATCTTTATATGAAAGAAACAGCCTTCATGACATAATAACTGAAACAGCAAAAAAGATATTTATTCCCATTACTGTTGGAGGAGGCCTAAGGTCAATTTCTGATATTAAAGAAGTACTTCGTGTAGGCGCAGATAAAGTATGCCTTAATACGGCTGCAATCAAGAACCCACAGCTTATCAAAGAGGCTTCAAGAATGTTTGGCTCTTCTACTATTGTTGTCGCAATTGAAGCCATAAAAGAGTCTGAAGGCAAATATCTTGCTTATACCGATAATGGACGTGAGTATACCGGTGTAGATGTTTTTGAATGGGCCCAGAAAGTTGATGAGCTTGGAGCTGGAGAAATTGTTATTACCTCCGTAGATAAGGAAGGAACCGGCCAGGGCTTTGATAATGACCTTATATCTAAAATAACTAGTTTGGTGAGTATACCTGTAATTGCTCATGGTGGTGCCGGCAATAAGCGACATGTGGTTGATGTTTTAAAACAGAGCAATCCGGACGCGGTAATGATATCATCTTTGTTTCATTATGATTTTATAAAAGAAAACGAATCTACAGCATCAGATCTGGAAGGGAATGTTGAGTTTTTGAAACAAAAAAGAAATTTCCATACATTTGAACCTTGTAGTATTACCGATGTGAAGAAAGAGTTATTGGCTAACGAAATAGAGTGCAGATTATAATGGATAACAGTAAGAAAAAAGTAGTTATAATAGACTATCAGCTAGGTAATTTGTTCAGTGTTAAACAGGCATGTGATACTGTAGGAATGAATGCGAAAATATCTTCTGATAAAGAAGATATTCTTAATGCTGATGCGCTTATATTACCAGGTGTAGGAGCTTTTAATGAGGCTATGAATAATCTTAAGAACCTGGATATAGAAAACCCCATTAAAGATATGGTTAATGCGGGTAAGCCATTGTTTGGGATATGCCTTGGACAGCAATTACTCTTTACTGAAAGTGAAGAATTTGGAACGGGTAAAGGCCTTGATCTTATCCCGGGAATAATAAAAAGATTTCCCGAGCAATTCGAAGACAGAAAGATAAAAGTTCCGCACATTGCATGGAATAGGATCTATGCAGATAATTATGACTGGAGTAAAACACCACTGCATGAGCTTGATAATAACGATTTCATGTATTTTGTGCATTCTTATTATGTAAAACCTGATGATAATGCAATTAGATTAACTTTAACCAATTATGATGATATTGAATTTTGTTCATCGGTTATAAAGGATAATATTTTTGCAACACAATTTCATCCTGAGAAAAGCGCCGATAAAGGCGTTTCAATTTATAAAAACTGGGCAATAACCAATAACTTATTATAATGTCAGAGAATAAATTTGAGACCTACTATGGTCTGCCGCATGATGTAAAGTTCTGTACAAAATGTGTAATGTCTAATCAAAGGCCGGCGTCTACGGTTGAGTTTAAGCATACCATTGATAGTAAAAAAGTAACTATGAACTTTGATGAGGAAGGGATTTGTGATGCTTGTAGAACTGCAGAGATTAAGGATAATATTAATTGGGGAATGCGTGAAGAGGAGCTTATAAAACTTCTTGATAAGCACAGAAAAAATGATGGTTCTTATGACTGCCTTGTACCGGGCAGTGGAGGTAAAGACAGTGCATACCAGGCACACGTACTTAAATATAAGTACGGAATGAATCCTTTGACAGTTACCTGGCCCCCAATTTTATATACTGATTATGGTCTACAAAACTGGAGAAACTGGTTAGATAGTGGCTTTGATAACATTTCATTTTACCGTAATGGTAAAGTAATGAAATTGCTTACCAAGCTGTCTATAGAAAATTTAATGCACCCTTTCCAGACTTTTATATTAGGGCAAAAAAACCTTGCTCCAAAAATTGCTGCACAACATGGTATAAGCCTTATTTTTTATGGAGAAAATGAAGCAGAATATGGTAATCCTATAGCTGATAACATGACATCTCTAAGAGATAAGTCATACCACAGTTTTGATAAACTTGACGAGATTTACCTTGCAGGTGTTTCTATTAAAGAACTTATGGAAAAATATGATGTGAAGTTAAGTGACCTTATGGCATATCTTCCTCCAAGGGCAGAAGATCTTGAAAGAGCTAATATTGAAGTTCATTATTTAGGTTATTATTTGAAATGGACTCCTCAGGAAGTGTATTATTATGCTGTTGAAAATACAGGTTTTAAAGCAAGGCCTCACAGGACTCAGGGTACTTTTAGTAAATATAGTGGTATTGATGATAAGATCGATGATCTTCACTTCTATACTACTTATATTAAATTTGGTATAGGAAGAGCTACATATGATGCTTCTCAGGAAATCAGGAACAGACACCTTACCAGAGAAGAAGGCGTTGCGCTCGTAAACCGTTTTGACGGTGAATTCCCGGATCGTTACTTCAACGACGTTATGGAATATATAGGCATGGAGTCGGAGCATTTCCACGAGCTATGTGATAAATTCAGATCTCCGCACTTATGGGGCAAGGGTGAAAACGGGGAGTGGAAATTAAGACATAATGTTGCTGGGAAAGGGCTTGACGATTAGAGAAAAATAGCAGATATTTTTTTGTAATTTTTCAAGAACGCTATTAGATGAAATTATTAAAGTCTTTTTCCCTTTATACCATTGCCTCTTTCATAGAAAGGGGCATAGCTTTTTTTTTACTCCCAGTTTTCACATTTTATCTTGTGCCTAAAGACTTCGGTATTTTAGCATTATTAGCATCAATTTCGAGTTTTGTATTACCCTTGGTTACACTAGGTATTCAAGGGGCAATATCTGTTGCTTATTTTAAAGGTGAAAAAGAAAATTATTCGAGTTATTTTACTTCTTCTATTATACCTCCATTTTTTATTGCCTTCTTTTTAACTTTAGTAACAGCTATTTTCCACACACAAATAGAGCATTACTTCGATGTTCCCGCTATATGGGTACTTGCAATACCTATTTCCTGTTTTTTATCGTTTTTTAATTCGTTATTGCTTATTGATTATCAGATTAAAGATGAAGCTGCTAAATATATAACGTTTAGCTTATCCTCTTCAATGCTAAATGTTGCACTATCAATTTTACTTGTTATTGTATTTAAATACGGATATGAGGGTAGATTTATTGGACAATATTTATCAATTGCTATTTTTTCGGTTATAGCATTGTACATAATGCTGAAAAAAAGGAATTTGCTGACGAAAAAAATCAGCTCCTTTAATATGAAAGATTCCTTGATGTTTGGTTTACCCCTTGTTCCCCATATTTTTGGATGCATGGTAATAAATATGTCTGACAGGATGTTTATAGATCATTTTTACGGGAAAGACGTTTTGGGTATTTATAATATAGGATACGTTATAGGTTCAGCGATATCAATCTTATGCGGAGCCTTTGCTAATGCAATTATACCATTTAGTTATGAATTGTTTACTCAAAACACACATGAGTCAAAGTCAAAAGTTGTAAAGGTTTACTTCGGTTTTATTGGTCTTATGGTAGTTACTGTTCTGTCTCTTTGGATACTTACACCATTTATTTTTGAATGGTTTGTAGATGCTAAATTTGCAGAAGGCTCTAAGTATGTGATATGGATTACGTTAGGATATTTTTTTCAGGGTATGTATCTGCTATTTGCAAATATAATTTTCTACCTAAAAAAGACAAAAATCCTTTTTTATATGTCATTTGCAAATGTTGCCATAAATCTAGGATTGAACTTTTTACTTGTTCCTAAATTTGGCCCAATTGGTGCGGCCATTACGCTTGCTGTAAGTTATCTGGTCTTTTTCTCTTCTATTGCGATTTATTGTCACAGCATTTATCCTTTGCCTTGGTTTAGTGCTTTTTCAAAAAAACAACACTGATAGTATGGGTATTGTAAAAAAAATAATTGCTAAAATATTCTCCTTATTCAAAGAGAGCTATCAGCAAAATGTATATGATAGTTACCGGTCTATATATACCATACATCCATCTTTTTACTTTAATGGAGAAGGGGTTTTGATGTATGGCGCAGGCAAAATAGATTTGGGGAGAGATAGTTATGTAGGCAGATACTCTGTGTTGCAGGCATCTGAAGGATGTGAGATTAACATTGGTAAAAATTGTAGCATTGGTCCTTTCTTTAGCATTTGGACACAATCCTCAGAAGTTGATTGCGATTACAATCTAAAAGATGAGATAAAACCTAAGCTTGGAAATGTTATAATTAAAGACGCGGTTTGGATTGGCGTTAATGTTCTAGTTTCCCCAGGTGTTACTATAGGGAGTAATGCAATAGTCGGAGCGAATTCAGTAGTAACTAAAGATGTCCCTGAGAATGCAATAGTAGGAGGTATACCTGCTAAGATCTTAAGGTATAAGAATTATGATATTTAAATGGATATAATAGAGTTTACAGATAAATTTCAGAAGATTGAAACCGCCAATAGTTTTTTTGAAGAGAAAAACAGTGAGGGGATATTGTATTGGGATATTGTAAGGCACGATGTTTTTTACTTACTGTATTTTAAGGTTTGCGATACTAAGCTTTTACCTATTGTAAATGCGAAAAGATCTAAACTGACCATGCTCTCTATTTTGTTTGGCAATGTTTTGGGATACATCAATTTTTATCTAAAAACCCTACAGAAATACAAGTACATTTGCTTTACGGCCTCAAGAAATAAGGATGTTAATAAAAAAGATTCAGATGTTATATCTGATGACATATTAAGCATTATCTATAATGATTCTTTAATGATTGAGAGTTTTAATAAAGATACTGCTAATAGTCGTTATAAGTCGGTTTTTGATTTTGGACTACTGATGGCGACATACAAATGGCGAATAAAGCAAAAGTTTACTAAAAAGACTTCCGAATCTTTTAAAATTGTAGAGATATTAAATTGCGAGTTTAACATTGATCTCAATCTTACAAATGATATAGCTGCTTTAATTATTAGCTATAAGATTTCCAATGCCTATTATTGGCGTTTGTTCAGGAGGATAAGACCTAAAGCTATATTTATTGTTCAGAATGGAATCCAGAAAGGATTGTTTTTGGCGGCTAATAAATTGAATATTCCGGTTATTGAACTTCAGCATGGACTCATAGGATATGTGCATCCTGCGTATTCGTATCCAGATACTATTCAATCGGGAGAATTGAAAACTTTCCCTAATACGTTTTTCTCTTTTTCAGATTTCTGGACCGGCAATTTAAACTATCCGGTAAAGAATATCATTCCAATGGGGAATAATTTTTATGCAAAGAGAACAGTCAATGAATCAAAAGAATATGATCTTACAATTATATTCGCAAATATTTACAGCAATGATTTACTGTATTTTATAGACAGCTTATTGAAAGACGACTATAAAGGCACGATATGTATAAAACTACATCCCAACCAGTTTGAGGAGTTTAATATAATTACATCATTGTATGAAGCTTATGATACAATCGAAGTAATAGCATCTCAGAGATCTATGGGCGAAATACTTTCCGTTTCAAGAGCAATTTTTGCGATACAGTCTACCGCGGTATATGAAGCACTACATTATAAGGTTAAGGTCTATCTTTATAAAATTAAAGATTATCTGACACATCAGGATGTTATAGATAATCCGAATGTATACCTTGTTGAAAATGCAGTTGATGTAAGTGAGTTGGATAAGAATGATTTTATAGATTCTGAGGAATGTATTATGTTTGAGCCGTTTAAGGAAGGAATGTTTAATGACTTTATAAAAAAAATGTAATATGCTGGAAAGGATTTATTTGGCTCTGTACAGACGTATATGGTATGTTTTGAATAAACCTGCATTTAAAGATTTAGGGAGAAATGTAATTGTTAGAAAGCCGTTAATAATTACGCCTGGTTTTATTTCGATTCATAATAATGTATCTATAAATTATCATGCAAGGATTGAAGGATTTAGAAGTTATGAAGGGGAAGTTTTTACACCTCATATTATATTAGATGACTTTTGTACAATACAACAAAACCTGCATTTGACCTGCGCAGGAAGTATATATATAGGTAAAAACACTGGAATAGCTGCAAATGTTACTATAACAGATATTCATCATCCTTATGAAGATATAAACCTTCCCATTGAAAGGCAGAAGATAAAAGTAAAACCTGTATCAATAGGTGATGACTGCAAAATTTATAATAATTCGGTAATTTTGCCAGGAAGTAATATTGGCAAACATTGTACTATAGGGGCTAATAGCATAGTTTCGGGAATTATTCCTGATTTTTGTATTGTTGTGGGTGCTCCGGCAAAAATTATTAAGCGATATTGTTTTGAGAGGGGCGAGTGGCTTAAAACAGATGAAAAAGGCGATTTTTTAAAATAAAATAAGATAAAATGAAAAACATTCTAATTACCGGCGGTGCCGGATTTATAGGCTCTAACCTGTCTTTGCAATTAATTGATAAAGGATATAATGTAACTGTACTTGATACTTTGTCGCCACAAATTCATGGTGAGAATGCCGAAGAGAATTCTTTTTTATTTTTGAAAATAAAAGGAAAAGTAAAGTTTATCAAGGGGACAGTTACCTCAAAAGAAGACTGGAATCAGGCCCTAGCAGGCCAGGATGCTATAGTACATTTTGCTGCCGAAACAGGTACAGGCCAGTCTATGTATGAAATTCAGAAGTATACCGATGTTAATATTGGTGGTACTGCATTAATGCTTGACCTGCTTGCCAATGGAAAGCATTCGGTTAAAAAAGTTGTTATTGCTTCTTCAAGGTCTATTTATGGAGAGGGCAGATATTGGTCTGAAGACTTAAATGCTTATGTTTATCCTAAACATAGGACTGATGAATATATGACTTCAGGAGATTTTGAAGTGAAATACAAAGGAGCAACAAAACCTCTACAGCTGGTTGCGACAGATGAGGAGTCTAAAATTCACCCATCTTCTGTATATGGTATTACAAAACAGAACCAGGAACAAATGATCATGACTGTTTGCCCTACAATAGGAATTGCTCCCGTAGCTTTTAGGTATCAGAATGTTTATGGTCCGGGTCAATCATTATCAAATCCTTATACAGGCATCCTGTCTATTTTCTCAACGCTTATCAAGAATGGTAAAGACATCAATATTTTTGAAGACGGTAAAGAAACACGTGATTTTGTATATATAGATGACGTAGTTGCTGCTACAATTCTTGGCCTTGAAAAAGAAGAAGCAAATAGTGAAGTATTTAATGTAGGTACAGGTGAAGCTACCGATGTTATTACTGTAGCTGACACGCTTATAAAAAATTATGGTGCTGATACAAATGTAAAAATATCGGGAAACTACAGGCTGGGTGACATCCGTCATAACTATGCCGATCTTACCAAGATAAAAGCACTGCTTGGATTTGAGCCTGAGTACAATTTTGAAAATGGTATTAAGAAATTTACTGAATGGGTACTTACACAAGAAATTAAAGAAAGTAAATACGAAGCGAGTATTACTGAAATGAAAGAAAAAGGGTTGTTTAAATAATGGATAGGAAAAAAGTTTTATTTATAGGCATCGGTTTTTATGATTATGATCAGGCTATAATCAATGAATTCAATTTATTAGGTTATGATGTTGATTATTTTTCGGAATTTCCCGCAGGAATCCCTTACAGGTATTATCTAAGGAGAAATAATTGGGATAAGATAAAATCATATAGGGAAAAGACAAGTATGCATATAGCAAATTCCTCGAAATCTGACTATGATCTTGTCTTTGTAATAAAAGGAGAATGTCTTTCGCAGAATGCTATAGATAAAATCAAAAGCAAGAATCCGAATAGCAAATGGGTTCTATACCTCTGGGATTCTATTGTTAGGATACCGCAAAGTAAAATAACAGCTAAAAATTTTGACAATGTCTATTCATTTGACAAGGCGGATTGTCTCGAAAACAAAGAATTTATTTTTAATCCTCTTTTTTTTAGGAGAGAGTATGATAAAAGGCAATATGGTGGGATGGAGGTCAAATATGATCTTTATTCCTTAGGTTGGTATCATTCAGACAGGCTGAGACTAGTAAAAAAAATTGTGAATTTTTGCAAAAAGGAAGGATTACGCTATAAGGTAATTCTCTATACAGGGTACATGAATTATCTTTTACATAAGCTTGTAGGTAAAGAACTAAAAGGTAATAAAGAGTACCTTATCTTTAAACCTATCACCACAAAAATGAATTTGGATTTAATTATGAAGTCAAAGGCCACTCTTGATATGGCTCATTCGCAACAGACTGGTTTGACCATGAGAACAATAGAGCTGCTGGGCGCGCAAAAGAAAATAATTACAACAAATAGCGATATTGTAAATTATGATTTTTACGATTCACAAAATATATTAGTAATAGATAGGGAAAATCCACATTTTGACACTGCTTTTTTTAAAGCCGAATTTAATCCAACTCCTGAACAAATATTGCACAAGTATTCTATAAATGAATGGCTCAAGCGAATGCTTTAATAGTTTATGAATATTTTTGTTATATAGTATAATATGTTTAACAAAAACATTTGTAATTAAATAAATCCGTTGATTTTAAGCAAAGTTTGTTTTAATATTCCTGTAAAAGGAAAATTTCTTGATGTATTGAATTATAATAGCGCAATAGTTATCGTAATAGGAAGTATTATATAGTATTAAAGATTTGTATACTCCTTTATACTATAAAACACGCTTGAGAGGCTTTAATCCTTTTTAAGTGTCTAAAAATGGAAGACTGTAAGATGTCGCAGTTTTTGAGGATATGTAAAACTCGATATAAAATATAAAAGCTCTATTTTTAGAATGTTTTTTTAAAACTAAAATATGATTGTTCGGATTGTTAAATTTTTATTGTCACTTCTTGTATTGATTCTATTAATAGATCCAAGCGACCGCATTTTTCATTTAAAAATACCAGCATTTATATTAGTAATATTTGGATGGTTGATTTTAAAATTAACATCTAAAATAAAATATTATAAAGAAAATATAATAATTATATTCTTTTTGATATTTATTACTGTTTTCGGAATTTTTACTGCCATTGCTCAGGGGGGGGGATATACTGATTTTGCATTTGCATTTGGATTTTTAAAATCTATTTCCATTTTATTTTTATTGATAGTTGTAGTGGATATGAATATTGATATTGGAAAGTATATAACGAACTGTTCGATTCTTATACCCTTAATTACAATTTTTATCTATTTCTTACCGATTTATAATGTAGCTCTTTTTGGACAAGTATATAATTATCTAGTTATAGGAACAGAAACGATGATGATAGCCAACAGGGATTTTTATGGATATACTGTTTCGATGATTTATTATAAAACAAGCCCAATGCTAGTTTTTCCTTTGTCTTATTATTGCTCGGTAATTGTAAGAGAGGGTTTCTCAGTGAAAAAAATAATTTTAATATCAACATTTTTTATTTGTTTGATTATATCTGGTACGAGGGCAAACATGATTTCAGCCATCTGTGTTCTTATATATTGGATTTATATATTTCTGAAAGAAAGAAAAAACGCCTTTTACTCCTTAGTTACTCTAACATTATTGTTTACAGCCATAACAATGTTTGCTTTGAGTTTATCATTTGAAAAAAAGGAAGCATCAGCGGAGACTAAACATGGTCACTATGTATCTCTAATGGATAATTTTGAAGAACATCCACAATATTTATTATGGGGTCAAGGGCTTGGCAGTAGGTTTTATTCAATTGGTAAAAATGGGTTTACTTCTCAAGTTGAACTTACTTATATCGAGTTAATACGTTATTTTGGAATTCCTCTAGGGTTATTTTTTTTAGTATTGATTATTTATCCAATGATTAATATTATCGTTAATAAAAAAATTAATACTTACAATCGATATATTATTCCTGCTTTTGCGACTTATTTATTTATTTGTGGGACCAATCCATTATTGGTTAGTTCAACAGGGATGCTAGTAATGATTATAATGTATTCCTACATTCGTATGGATTTTGTTCAATATAACAAAAAATTAGAATAATTTTTTATGATTTCTATCTGCATTGCAACCTATAATGGTGAAAAATATATTATTGATCAAATAAAATCAATTTTGAACCAAATCAATCCAAATGATGAAATAATAATATCCGATGACTCTTCGACAGATGGTACTATTACAAAAATAAAATCATTAAAGGACTCGAGAATTAGAATACTTGAAGGTCAAAAATTTTATAGTCCGATATATAATTTTGAAAATTGCTTAAAAAATGCAAGTGGTAATGTTATTTTTTTAGCAGATCAAGATGATGTTTGGGCCCCAGATAAAGTAAAAATCATGTGTGAATATTTAATCGATCACGATCTTGTGTTGTCAGATTGTGAGGTTGTAAACGATAAATTTGAAACTATCATACCATCATTTTTTAAGTTTAATAATTCAAAAAAGGGCATCATAAAAAATCTTTACCGAAATAGTTATATAGGATGTTGTATGGCCTTTAATAAAGAGGTTTTAAATAAATGCTTACCTTTTCCAAAAGATTTACCAATGCACGATTCGTATATTGGCTTAGTAGCAGAACTTAAATTCAAAGTGAAATTTTTACCAAATATTTTGTTATTCCATAGGAAGCATGATAAAAATACTTCGGATACATCGAGTGGTAAAAGTAAATTTAATTTTAAGGAAAAGATATTTTTTAGATTAAATTTAATAAAGGCATTACTTAATATTATTATTTATGATTAACTGTAAATCAAAAAAAGATGTTTGATATTGTTTGTAGTTTAGTAATTTATAAAAATGAAAGAACTCAGCTTTTAAACGCAATTAATAGTTTTCTCAATACTAATTTAAATGTTAGATTAGTATTGATTGACAATTCTCCCACTGACGAGTTAAAGAATATCATAATAGATAGCAGGGTGGAATATATTTCTAACCCCCAAAATCCTGGTTATGGCACCTCACATAATATTGGTATTTTTAAGTATATAGATGATACAAAATACCATTTGGTGCTAAACCCTGATATTTACTATGACGAAGGTGTTTTAGAAAATATTATTGATTTTATGGTAAGAGATAAATCAATTGGGCTAATTATGCCAAAAATATTGTATCCAAATGGAAATGTTCAATATCTAGCTAAATTAATTCCAAGCCCCATAGATTTCTTTATTAGAAGATTTATGCCAGTTCAATCCATTAAGGAAAAAATTACTAACAATTTTGAATTAAAGTTTAGTGGATATAATCAAATAATGGAAGTCCCATATCTTTCCGGATGCTTTATGGTTTTTTCTTCAGAAGCACTTAAAAAAATACAAGGATTTGATGAGAAAATTTTTATGCATATGGAAGATCTAGATATAAGTAGAAGATGTATTGCTGCAGGGTTTAAAAATGTTTTTTATCCAAATAGTGTAGTTTTCCATGATCATCTTTTTAAGTCCATAAGTGATTGGAGAAATCTTAAAATGTATCTTACATCTGCGGTGTACTATTTTAATAAATGGGGCTGGATTTTTGATAAAGAAAGGTCGATAACTAATAAGAGGACAATATCTAAAATAAAGGAGCAAAAATAAATATATTCATAACTGAAGAATCGAAAATTGTATTTTACTTATGACATTTTTAGAAACTACTCTAATTATTTCGGCACTATTTTTTCTTGAAATAACCTATTTCAAAATAGCAGATCGATTTAATATCATTGATAAACCTAACCATCGAAGTTCTCATTCTAGTGTTACTATACGTGGAGGAGGGATTATTTTTAGCCTGGCAGGCTTGCTTGCTTTTTTTCTTTTTGACTTTCACTATCTGTTTTTCAGTATCGGTTTGTTTCTCATTGCGCTTATCAGCTTTCTGGATGATATGCATACGCTTAATAACAAAGTGAGATTGATAGTACATGGTTTATCGGTGCTATTGCTCTTTACACAACTGGATGTAATTTATTTCCCCTGGTATTTTACGGCAATAGGAGCTGTTGTAGTAATAGGTACTATTAATGCCTATAATTTTATGGATGGCATTAACGGGATTACAGGTGGATATAGTTTATTGCTTTTAGGCACCCTTTATTATATCGATCAGTATGTTGTTGATTTTACATCTGTACAACTATTGCTTATGATAATTATATCTGTATTGGTATTTAACTTTTTCAACTTTAGAAAAAAAGCCAAATGCTTTGCGGGGGATGTAGGGAGTGTAAGTATTGCCTTTATTATTGTTTTTCTTTTAGGACAGTTGATTTTTAAAACACAGAATCCAGTTTACATTTTATTTTTACTGGTATACGGATTGGATACAGTGACTACAATTTTCTTCAGGGTAATGCGGAAGGAAAATATTTTTAAAGCACACCGCTCACATTTTTATCAATATTTAGCTAATGAGAAAAAATGGCCACAACTGGCTGTTGTAGCGCTTTATTTGGCTGTTCAATTGGTTATTAACCTCCTTATTATCTTTGTTATACAGGCTAATTTTTTATCGGCATTATTCTTGTTGGCGATGTGCCTGGTTGTTTTCGTAACCTTAAGATTTAAAATTGAGGGTAGAGAACATTTGTTTAACTTAAAGTTAAGTAATGAGTGATTGGGTAATTTATGGTGGTGGAGGCCACGCAAGGGTGATTGGAGATACGATTAAATTAAATGATGATCAGTTAGTCACCTATTTTGATGATAATCAAGATTTATCAGTAATCAACGGTGTTCCTGTTTCTTCTTATCACGAAAGTATTGAGCAACAGGCAAAGCTTATTATTGGAATAGGTAATAATGAGATCAGGCGAAATATTTCCAAATATATTGTACATGAATTTGGCACTATAGTGCATCCTAAAGCTACGGTTGCAGCCGATGTTGTAATTGGAGAAGGAAGTGTAATTTTAGCCGGTGCTGTGATTCAGTCGGGAGCAATTATTGGTAAGCACGTAGTGATTAATGCTAACGTAACTATTGATCATGATGCGTTCATCGGAGATTTTTGCAGTATATATCCTAATTCATATATTGGTGGCGGTGCTAAGATTGGCAAGGGGGTAAGTATTGAGGGCTGTAGTAGCGTGGCAAGACTAACAGAGATTCCGGATGCTTTTGAAAACGATGAAGTTATCGCATTAGATTTGTATTAGGATTGTTATAATGTGTATCTTTACTAAAATTTAGCCTATTGTATTTTGTTTACACAAATTAATATTGTTCCCCGCTGGGTCATTTTCTTATTAGATTTGACTATATGCACCTGTTCTTTAATATTTGCTTATTCACTTAAGAATAACTTAGATTTAACTGCAATTGAATTGCCAGAGTTGGCCCGGAATCTTTTGATTCTCGGAACCATAAATATTGCTGTTTTTTTTCATATTAAGACCTTTACGGGCATTATTCGTTATACCAGCGCTCAGGATTCATTCCGCATTTTGTTATCAGTAATTATTTGTAACGGAACTTTTTTTGTTCTAAATCTAATTTCAATTACTTTTTTCCAATACCCCTTAATTTCTTTTACTATATTAATCACCAATGGTTTAGCCAGCTTTTTGCTGTTGATGACTTATCGAGTGCTGATTAAATACTTCTTTATTTATGTGAAGAACCTTAACCTGGATAAGAAAAAGGTAATTATTTACGGAGCTGGTGAAGCTGGCCTGGCCACTAAACGAACTTTTGATCATGATGGAAGTGTAAATAAAAATATTGTTGCCTTTGTTGATGATGATCAGCGCAAGGTGGGCAAGACCATAGATGGTGTGAAAATTTTGGACGCTGCGAACCTGGCCTATTTGATTGGTGAGCATGAGCTGGATGAAATTATCTTTGCCTCTTACACTATTCCCGATGATAAAAAAGATGCGATTGTAGATTTATGTTTAGAAAATGATATAAAGGTTTTAAATATCCCGCCACTTGATGTTTGGACCAATGGACAGTTAAAGTCTGCGCAGATTCAAAAGCTGAATATTGAGGATCTATTAAATCGTAAATCTATTAAGATTGATATAGAAGGCATTGGTGAAATGCTGAATAAAAAGCGAATCCTGATTACTGGCGCGGCCGGATCTATTGGTAGTGAAATTGTGCGGCAGCTATCTAAATTCGAGGTGGGTTTGATTATTCTTTGTGATCAATCGGAAACAGCTTTACACGAACTGTATCTTGAATTAGAAGAAAACAATAAGAATAAGAATTTTCATGCCTTTGTAGGTGATGTTAGAGATGAACAACGTATGGATAAGTTATTTGATACTTATAAACCACATTATGTGTATCATGCTGCGGCCTATAAACATGTGCCTTTGATGGAGGATAATCCGGCAGAGGCGATTAAGGCTAATGTTTTGGGTACCAAAACTATTGCGGATAAAGCTGTTAAATTTGGTGTGCAAAAGTTCGTGATGATTTCTACCGATAAGGCAGTAAACCCCACTAATATTATGGGGGCTTCTAAAAGGATTGCCGAAATTTATGTTCAATCATTAAACAATTCGTTAAGTACAGAAGGCTTTATTTTTAGTAATGGTTTACAATACATTAACGAGCTAAATGTCAAACCTATTACCAAATTTATTACTACGAGGTTTGGCAATGTTTTAGGATCAAACGGATCTGTAATTCCCCGCTTCAGGCAGCAGATTGAAAAAGGTGGACCATTAACGGTTACGCACCCTGAAATTACCCGCTATTTTATGACCATACCTGAGGCTTGCCGTTTGGTGCTGGAAGCAGGGTGCATGGGTAAAGGTGGTGAGATTTTCGTTTTCGATATGGGTAAATCGGTTAAGATTGTAGAATTGGCCAAAAAAATGATCAGATTAGCTGGTTTAGAACCCAATGTTGATGTGAAGATTGAATATTCTGGTTTACGACCGGGAGAAAAACTTTACGAAGAGCTCTTGAATGATAACGAGAATACCATGCCCACCCACCACGAAAAAATTATGATTGGCAAGGTGCGTGAATATATATTTGCTGATGTAGAAAAACAGATTTATGAGCTGGTTGCCTCAGCAAGATCAGGTAATGATAGACAAGTGGTAATCAACATGAAAAAGCTTGTCCCGGAGTTCAAAAGTAAAAATTCGGTATTTGAAGAATTAGATCAAATTATTAACGATTAGAAAATGACGAAAAAAATCCTCTTTATGGCCTTTATGGCCATTTTTGCTTTAAGTACGAAAGCACAAAATCCTACTCCCAATAATATTATCCCTTACGATTATCAGTTTTACCAAAAGCTAAGTACATCGGTATATGATCGCCAATCGAAATTTCACTCGGCTATTAAAGGCTTTTATGCAGATGATAGCGCTTTGCAAAAGCAATATGATTCTTTGATGAATGCCGGTACTGATAGTTTGAACAAAAGAAGGTGGGTACACCGTAAATTGTTTCAGGAACACCTTTTAGAATTTAAGGATGACGATTATAGCATTTATGCCGACTTTTTGCCTGATTTTCAAATTGGCCGAGATGTTGCCAGTGATCGTACAACCTGGTTAAACACGAGGGGCTTTCAGGTAGGTGGGAATGTTGGTAAGCAATTTTCTTTCTATTTAAATGGTTTCGAGAACCAGGGGAAATTTGCCAATTATATAAATAATTTTATTGTAGCCAATCAGGTTGTGCCTGGGCAAGGTTATGGTAAATTGGGGGTAGACAAGCAAGACTGGTCGTACGTAACGGCACTCTTATCTTATACGCCGAATAAGCATTTGAATTTTGCTTTAGGCTACGACAAGAACTTTATAGGTGATGGATACCGTTCGATGCTGTTATCTGATGTGTCATCAAACTATTCTTTTTTCCGTGTACGTGCCACTTTAGGAAGTGTTCAATACCAGACCATATTTGCCTATATGCTGGATCCGGGAGCAGAGCGGTTTACTGCAGATAGAAGACTTGGAGACAGAGGAAAGTGGATGGCTGCGCATTATGTAGACTGGAATGCTACGAAACGTTTTTCGGTAGGCTTTTTTCAGGCTGTAACCTGGGCTGATGCGCAACCAGAAGGCAAACGTGGGTTTGATTTTAATTATATCCACCCTTTTATGTTTTTGCGCCCAGTTGAGAATACGAATACGACCTCACCAGATAAAATGCGCTTAGGGATTAACCTGAAATATGAACTATTAGAAAAAACAGCATTATATGGCCAGTTTATGTTTGACGAATTTACTGCAAAAGAATTTTTTAAGGGGAATGGTTATTGGGCCAATAAGTTTGCTGTACAGTTTGGGGTACGTGGATCGGATTTATTTAAGGTGCCAGGTTTAAACTATCTTGCTGAATTTAATACCGCAAGGCCTTATACTTATGCCCATTTTGACCGAATATCTAATTATGCCAATTATAATCAATCATTAGCACACCCTCGAGGCGCAAACTTTAGGGAGTTTTTAGGGATTTTAAATTACAGTTATAATAGATTTGACTTACAAGGGCAAGCATTGTACTCGCGGTATGGCTTGGATCCTGCTGATATGAATTATGGCGGTGATATTTTTAAAAGTTATGATACCAGATCGGTACAGTATGGCAGCCATATTGGTCAGGGGATTGGCACCGATTTATATTATGTAAAGGGGCAGGTAGCTTATTTATTAAACCCGAAATATAATTTAAGGATAGAAGTTGCCGGTACTTACCGGAGAGAAAGCAACGCATTGGGTTTGAACAGAACAGGTTTGTTAACCATTGGTTTGAGAAGTTCATTTAGAAATATTTATCACGATTTTTAACCGTGATAAATATTTCAGTGAAGTGTTAATTTGATTGATGAACCTAACTAATTTTTTATTTTCCTCTAAATTGGTTAACCATGTAACCGACAAAATTGAAAATTAGTTTACTAAATACAATCGTTTTTCTAATAGCAGTCATAATTTAGTTCATTTTATTCGAAAACAAAACCTTGTTTGCGATGTTAAACATATGGAAGATAAAATTGTTTTAAAATTGAAGTAGATTTATCAGGTTTTAAAGTAGATTGCTTTTTGACGTTGATGGAGAAAGATTTTATACTGGCTAAATAAAAAATAAAGCGCTGATTTTTTTAATCAGCGCTTTATTTTTTAACTACTCAACTGTTACGGATTTAGCCAGATTTCTTGGCTGATCTACATTACAGCCTCTCATTACCGCAATGTGGTAAGAAAGTAACTGAAGTGGTATGGTGGCTAATAGTGGTAAGAAAGCTTCGTTTGCATCAGGAATCTCGATACAGTAGTCGGCCATTTTCTTCACTTCAGTATCGCCTTCTGTTACAATGGCAATTACTTTACCTTTACGGGCTTTTACTTCCTGGATGTTGCTGATTACCTTTTCGTAAGATGAATTTTGCGTAGCGATGAATACCACCGGCATTTCCTCGTCAATAAGCGCAATTGGGCCGTGTTTCATTTCGGCTGCTGGATAACCCTCTGCGTGGATATAAGAAATTTCCTTTAGTTTTAGTGCGCCTTCTAAGGCCACCGGGAAACCACTTCCCCTACCTAAGAATAAACAGTTCCTGGAATCTTTGATTTTTTCGGCAACTTCTTTGATTAACTCATTCGATTCTAAAGCTACCTGGATTTTTTCAGGAATATGGTCTAGTTCGGTTAACAGCTCAATTAACTTTGAAGTGGTAATGGAGCCTTTTTGCTGGGCCATGTAAAAGGCCATTAGCGTTAGCACGGTTACCTGGGCTGTAAATGCTTTTGTAGAAGCTACGCCAATCTCCGGACCTGCATGTGTGTAAACACCGGCATGTGTTAAACGCGGGATGGATGCACCAGCAACATTACAGATGCCAAAAATGGTTGCGCCGCGCTCTTTGGCCATTTCGATAGCAGCCATGGTATCGGCAGTTTCGCCTGATTGCGAAATGGCGATTACCACATCTTTTTCGGTGATGATGGGGTTGCGGTATCTGAATTCTGATGCATACTCTACCTCAACCGGTATACGGGCATATTCTTCAATCAGGTATTCCCCTACCAAACCGGCATGCCATGAAGTGCCACAAGCTACAATGATAATCCGGTCGATATTTTTTAGTTTATCTGCAAACTCTTTTATTCCACCCAACTGAACTTTGCCTTCTTGCGGGTATATGCGCCCACGCATACAATCCTTAATCGATCTCGGCTGTTCGTATATTTCTTTTAACATGAAGTGATCGAAACCTCCTTTTTCAAGCATCTCTAGTTTTAGTTCCAGTTCCTGAATTAATGGGGTTTGCACCACATTGTCGAGCTGCTTAATTAAAAGATCACTTTTTGTAATTAATGCAATTTCGCCATCTTTCAGGTAGATTACATTTTTGGTGTATTCGATAATCGGTGTGGCATCTGATGCAATAAAATATTCGCCTGCACCAACACCAATAACCATCGGACTTCCTTTACGTGCTGCAATTAAGCGATCGGGATTTTCTCTATCCATAATTACAATGGCATAGGCGCCGCTCACTTCCTGGAGTGCCAAACGTACCGCTTCCATCAGGTCGATTTGCTCAATTTTCTGAATTTCTTCAATCAGGTGGATGAGTACCTCTGTATCGGTATCACTTTTAAACTCATGGCCACGTTCCAATAATTCTTCTTTTAAAGTGGCGTAGTTTTCGATAATACCGTTATGTATGATGGAAAGTTTATTGTTGTTTGAGGTATGTGGGTGTGAATTCCGGTCAGATGGTACACCATGCGTTGCCCAGCGGGTATGGCCTATTCCGATAGTGCCAGATTTATCCTGAGAAGCTGCAAATTCTTCTAAAACGGCAACTTTACCTGCCTTTTTGTAAATGTGCTGCCCACTATCATTCATTAATGCAATGCCAGCGCTATCATAACCGCGGTACTCTAATCTTTTAAGGCCTTTTAATACAATTGGCCAGGCTTCTCTAAAGCCTATGTAGCCTACTATTCCACACATAATAAATTTAGATTTTAATTAGGCAGCTAATATAGCAAATCAAACGTTTGTTTAATATTATTTGGTTAATTATGGTAGCGTAATTGTTACGGCCTTTACATGAGTTTACAATATTAACTCATCTGATCAACATGGGTTAAGTACCTAATTTATCTATCAAGGTTTACTTTTATATAATACAGCTATTGACATAAAAAAATCCCATTGCATTTTTTGCAATGGGATTTATATCGGTGTATTGAGGCTTTTTGCTTTTAACCAGCCATACTATCGGTTGTTCTTTTTACAGCAACTTTTCTTACTGCCTGTACAATGGCGTTTTTATCGTATCCGCATTCGGCCCAAAGCTCGGGCTGTTCGCCATGTTCGATAAACTGATCGGGAATGCCTAAGCGGATTACGTTGGCCTGGTAACCATGATCGGCCATGAATTCTAAAACTGCAGAACCTACGCCGCCTTGCAGTGAACCATCTTCTACAGTAATTACATGTTTATATTTGGTAAATACCTCATGCAGCATTTGCTCATCTAAAGGTTTAACAAAACGCAAATCGTAGTGTGCAGGATAAAATCCTTCGGTATTCAGTTCGGCACGGGCTTCTACTGCAAAATTACCTACATGACCAATGGTTAATAGTGCAACATCTTCTCCATCACATATTTTACGGCCTTTACCAATTTCTAACGCTTTAAATGGTCTTTTCCAATCGGGCATTACGCCATTACCACGTGGGTAGCGAATTACAAAAGGACCGATGTTTTCTTGTTGAGCCGTAAACATCAAATTGCGCAATTCTTCTTCGTTCATAGGCGAAGAAACCACCAGGTTTGGAATACAGCGCATATAGGCAATATCATAAGCGCCGTGGTGGGTTGCTCCATCTGCACCTGCTAATCCTGCCCTATCCAGACAAAAAACAACATTGAGTTTTTGAATGGCTACATCATGAATTACCTGATCGTAAGCCCTTTGCATAAAGCTGGAATATATATTACAGAAAGGAACCAGACCTTGCGCTGCTAAACCTGCAGAGAAAGTTACAGCATGCTGTTCGGCTATACCCACATCGAAGGCGCGCTTAGGCATGGCTTTCATCATGATGTTTAATGATGAGCCGGAAGGCATTGCTGGCGTAATTCCTACAATTTTATCGTTTGCCTCGGCCAGTTCGACCATGGTATGTCCGAAAACATCCTGGTATTTGGGAGGCTGAGGTTTATCTGGCGTACTTTTTTTAATTTCTCCGGTAATTTTATCGAAAAGGCCTGGTGCATGCCACTTGGTCTGGTCTTTTTCGGCTAATGCAAAACCTTTACCTTTTACTGTAACACAGTGTAACAGTTTCGGGCCTGGAATTGCAGAAAGGTCTTTTATTGTTTGTGCAAGGCGTTTTACATCATGACCATCTACCGGGCCAAAATACCTGAAATTTAAGGCCTCAAATAAATTGCTTTGTTTAAGCAGGGTACCTTTAATACTCTTCTCTATTTTCTTCACATACTTATGTGCATTTGGCCCTAATTTAGAAAGCCCTGCAAGTACATGAGAAATATCATCGCGAAAGCGGTTGTATGATTTTGAAATGGTAATACTGGTTAAGTATTCTTTCAGCGCACCAACATTCGGGTCGATAGACATACAGTTGTCGTTTAAGATAACCAGTACATTGCTGTTTTCGATCCCGGCGTGGTTTAAACCTTCAAAAGCTAAACCGGCTGTCATGGCACCATCGCCAATTACGGCGACATGTTGTCTGTCGGTCTCGCCTTTTAGCTGCGAGGCAACAGCCATACCCAAGGCGGCAGAAATAGAAGTAGATGAGTGGCCCACACCAAAGGTGTCGTACTCGCTTTCCGAAATTTTTGGGAAACCACTAATGCCTCCATATACGCGGTTGGTGTGAAATAAATCTCTTCGACCGGTAAGGATTTTATGTCCGTAAGCCTGGTGACCTACATCCCAAACCAGTTTATCATATGGTGTATTTAACGCATAGTGTAGTGCTACCGTGAGTTCGACAACACCTAAACTGGCACCAAAATGGCCACCATTCACACTCACTACATCGATAATGTATTGTCGTAATTCCTGACTTATTTGTTCTAAGTCAGCTTCGTTATATTGCTTTAAATCAGCAGGGTAGTTGATTTTGGAAAGCAGGGGGCCAGCTTTTACTTGCATTCGAAATTTATGGTAAAAAACAAGATACAAAGTAAGGGAAATTTGTTTTAATATAGAAGAGAAAAATAATGGTTTATTATTGACGGTTAAGCGATTAGTGATTAGCTGTTTAGCAGTAAGCGTTTGGCGGATTGCGTTAAAGATATCTTTTTATTGCTATTAGCGGCCAGATTGTTAAGACCTGAAATTTTCGTTATGTTTGCCCCTACGCATGCAGGCAGAGAATTTTGAAATAAAACTTCCGGTTTTCGAAGGTCCCTTCGATTTATTGTTGTTCTTTATAGAACGCGATGAACTCAATATTCAGGATGTGGAGATTGCCAAGATTACCAACGATTTCCTGGCCTATATCCATCAGCTATTGGCGCTGAATGTAGAAGTGGCCAGCGAATTCATTCTGGTAGCAGCAACTTTAATGCGCATTAAATCGAAAATGCTTTTGCCCAGGATTGAAATTGACGAAGCCGGAAACGAAATCAATGCAGAACAGGATCTGATTGCGCGGCTTATCGCCTATAAGCAGTTTAAATCGGCTGCCGAAGAAATGAAAGTTTTGGAAGATGGCCGGATGAAACAGGATCAGCGGGGTAATATAGCTTTCGACTTAAGTTTGGCAGCTGCTTCTTCATCTCACCAGGATGAACTCCTTTCCCTCGATTTATATAAACTTTTAACAGTTTATCATCGTACCATGCAGAAGTATGAGCTGCGGAGCGAAGAAGTTAAACATACCGTAGTTCAATATCCCTATACTATTGAGCAGCAAAAACATTTTATTGCCAATCTGTTAGATATCAATAAGCAGATAGATTTTGCACTGGTGCTTAAAAATTCAGAAAATAAGGTGCATTTTGTGTACAATTTCCTGGCTATTTTAGAAATGTTGCAACAACAAATCGTAGAGATAACCATCGGAAGCGGCTTTAACAACTTTAATGTGAAAGCATTATCGTAATACCGCTTAAATTAGCTTTGAATTTCTTACTTTTGCAAAAAAAATACAAACCTAATATAACGATGACACGCGACAACCAAATTTTTGAACTTATTGATAAGGAGTTAAACCGCCAGGAGCATGGTTTAGAGCTTATTGCATCAGAAAACTTTGTAAGCAAGCAGGTAATGGAAGCTGCTGGTTCAGTATTAACCAATAAATATGCTGAAGGTTTACCAGGAAAACGTTACTATGGCGGTTGCCAGGTAGTGGATGTAGTAGAGCAAATTGCTATCGATAGGGCAAAACAACTATTTGGTGCAGCATGGGTTAACGTTCAGCCACACTCTGGTGCGCAGGCCAATGCAGCGGTTATGCTTGCTATCCTTCAGCCAGGCGATAAAATATTAGGTTTTGATCTTTCTCACGGTGGTCACTTAACTCACGGTTCGCCGGTAAACTTTTCTGGTAAATTATATCAGCCATTATTTTATGGTGTTGAAAAAGAAACCGGATTAATCGATTATAAAAAACTAGAAGAAGTTGCCTTAGCTGAAAAACCAAAATTAATTATCTGCGGTGCATCTGCTTACTCGCGCGAGTGGGACTATGCATTTATCCGTTCGGTAGCTGATAAAATTGGTGCATTGGTTTTAGCTGATATTTCTCACCCAGCTGGTTTAATTGCCAAAGGTTTGTTGGCTAACCCGCTTCCTCATTGTCATATTGTAACTACTACTACCCACAAAACTTTACGTGGCCCGCGTGGTGGTATGATTATGATGGGACAGGATTTCGAAAACCCATGGGGATTAAAAACACCTAAAGGCGAAATCCGTATGATGAGCAACTTATTGGATATGGCTGTTTTCCCAGGTACGCAAGGCGGTCCGTTAGAGCACATTATTGCTGCTAAAGCAATTGCTTTTGGCGAGGCTTTAAGTGAGGAGTACGGAACTTATATTAAACAAGTTGCTGCCAATGCACAGGCTATGGCCAAAGCATTTGTGGCTAAAGGATACGGAATTATTTCTGGCGGTACCGATAACCACTTGATGTTAATCGACCTTCGCAATAAAAACATTACCGGTAAAGTTGCTGAAAATGCTTTGGAAAGAGCTGAAATTACAGTAAACAAAAACATGGTGCCATTTGATGATAAATCGCCATTTGTAACTTCAGGTATCCGTGTTGGTACTGCGGCAATTACCACAAGAGGTTTAAAAGAAGCTGAAATGGAGAAAATTGTTGATTTAATTGATCAGGTATTAACAAATCCAGACGATGAAGCCAATATTAATGCGGTAAAAGCTGAGGTAATTAACCTGGTTAGCGCATTTCCATTGTATAAATAATATCGCTTTAACGGATTTTTACAGAAAGAGCCTTGCACGATGTGTGCAAGGCTCTTTATTTTTATAGGTGGTGCAGGGCTAAACTGTTAATGGCTTTTTTTTGTGCGGATTTTTCTGGAATCCTATTTAAACATAAAGTGGGGTAAAAAGTAAAGGGCCGATATTCTTATGTGAAATATCGACCCTTACCATCTAAATTAACGCTCTCGAATATATAAACGAGAATTTATGTCAAATTGTTTTCGATGAGGTGAAAAAAAGTGATTATTTTTCGTAACAGCCTAAGGTTGAGGGAAAAAATCTTGCATTTTCTTTAATGTCTTTATTCAGGTAACTGCTGAAATAGAGGTCTGTGCTTAGTTCTTTCCCCTTTTTTATAGCAGGACTGCTGGTTTGCAATTCAAAATTCTCCAATGTCCTATCAACAAAAAGTGGATCTGCATTTAGAATGTTGCCGTTATTGTTGTAGCTGCTGTTGGTGGTTCTGATTAGATTGTTCCATAAATTCAGTTGCAGCGCTGCCGAAGTTTTTCTTTGGATATCGAGCTCATTAGTTAAACTGCCCCAAACGATATTATTGACTAAATCTAATTGAAGTTTATTATAAGCATTAACTGATAAATAATCGGAAAAGCTCAAAGCTGCGGTCTTTCGTGGGAAATTGAGGTTATAGCCTGCAAAAGTATTGTGCTTAAGGTTATAATTTCCGCCCCCTACGGCATAAATAAGGTAATTGCCACAATTGTACATTAGATTGTTAAATGCCAAAAGCTCCGAATGGTAGCCTATGTACGCTGCAACCTGCATATTTTTAATAACACTGCTGCTTAAAATCAATTTTGGGTTCGAGTTCAACGATAAGGAATCGGAAGTGATGCCAACTGATGCATTTTTGATAATAGCATATTTAATTAACCCATTTCCATTTCTTTTTATAAAAATTCCTTTCCATTGTCCGGGTTCATCATGATATACTTTTTCCAGCCTATCACTGCAAAACAGCACCGGTTCGTTAACCGTTCCGTTAACAGTTAGTGTCCCCTCTACGTTTAGGTTGGCGTCTTTATGGAAATAAATTTTGGTGCCGGGTTGGATGGTAAGAGAATTACCGCTTTTAACAGTCAGCGTACCATTAATAATATAAGGCAAGGCTTTTGCCCAAATGGTATTGGAGCCAATAACCGCATTGTTTATAAATATGGCATTCTGACCGTAAGCCAAAAGTTGCACTACCTGCCGGTTTCCATTGGTGTTTAAAATAATCGAATCCTGCACTAAAAAAGCAAGGTTTTGGATGTTGGGATTAATGGTAACTTTTACAAAAAGGTTAATCGAATCCTGGCCATTTAAAATTAGGTCATTTTTATTTAACAGGCTTTCTCCATTAATATTAATGGTAAATGGAGAAGTGTTGCCTCCTGCCAATTTTATTTCTGTTATTCTAACCGCATTGTTATTCTTATTGGCAATTTTTATTTTTTTCGTAACCGATCCTACTGAAGTAAAAATGGTATCGAATAAAATTTCGGGATTAGAAATACTTAGTTTGGCGTTTGGATCAGTGGTTATATGCTCTCCTTTCCGGCAGGCCGATACTATGAAAATAACCAATAACATCAGGCCAATATTAAAACGCATAAATCAAACTTATAAAAATGTTCGAGGAGTTACAACAATGCTCAAAAATAATAGCTGCCTTTATTAGGCAAAAGCTACAGTCGTAGTCTTTTCCATAACAGAATTAAAAGCGCGTTTGCCGTGGCTCAAGTTTTTCTGTTAATTACTATGCCTTTTTCAAATGAAATGAGTTTATTCGAAATCTGTCTAGAAATTCTTAGGTTTCATTTTGTACATAATAAAATGCGACTACCATAGCCAATTCCATGTCTCCAGGCCCTCTTGATATTATTTTATCTCAGTTATAAGATAATGATTATACCTCTAGACGCTTGAGGTTCATAGCTATTTGGTGGTAGTGAAATATTATTTCCTGCTGTAAGCCAATTATTTAGCCGAATTCCCTCAAAAAACCTTCAAATCCATTTGTGGGTGTTGTAATTTTTCCTACCTTTGCAACCCGCTCGGAAGGAGAGGGAGTTAATTGAAAAGC
>RCUK01000472.1_pt1 | contig 36110 bp, 28 predicted proteins | sample 2166381 | NCBI WGS metagenome assembly RCUK01 (sample SAMN09932809, study PRJNA488358) | compost metagenome | isolation source: compost soil in an enriched community | place: Germany: Experimental Botanical Garden | reverse complement strand
AATCATGAAGAAATAAAACGATATTTTGAGAACAATCCGCCGCCGAAGGAAGTAGCGTGGACCCAATGGGCGAAGATTACCGACACTCAGGTTTTCCTCAACAGCTGTTATACCACCATCAAAAATTTTAACGGCCCCATAGACCGCTGCCCGGCATGGTGGCATTTAAGGGATTTTTACATTCTGATGAAAAAAACAGCAGGCCAGCCCATCGGCGAAGAACCTGCTTCAGAATAATTCTGATCCTTCCGTAAATTCTTAATAAAGGAAAAAAGCACCGATTTGGGTGCTTTTTTTATGCCCCGAAAAATAAGGCTTTTTTACTTTTGTTATTATTTAGAACATTTTATTTTTAAAATTTGTTACCAACTGTACTAATTTTGACGGGTATAAAATGATTAAGATTATGAGCCGGGCTATTGTACACATCGACATGAACACGTTTTTCGTATCCTGCGAAAGACTCACAAATTCTGAACTTAACGGCATACCGCTTATCATTGGAGGCGGAGAGAGAGGCGTTGTGGCTTCGTGCTCCTATGAAGCCAGAAAATTCGGCGTGCGTTCGGCTATGCCGATCCATATGGCCATGAAGCTCTGCCCTCAGGCAAAAATTATGAAAGGAGACATGGAACTCTACTCCAGGCTTTCACACGACATTACAGAAATCATTCAGGAAAAAGCGCCCGTGGTGGAAAAAGCCAGCATTGATGAATTTTATCTGGACATCACAGGCATGGATAAATTCTATGGCAGCTACAGATGGACTGATGAGCTCGCCCAGCGCATTACCAAAGAAACAGGCCTTCCCCTCACCTTTGCGCTTTCGGTCAATAAAACCGTATCGAAAATCGGAACCGGTGAAGGCAAACAGAAGCAGAACCTTGAAATTCCCGAGCATCTGGTGCAGTCCTTTTTAAATCCGCTCTCCATTAGAAAAATCCCGATGGTCGGCCAGAAAACCTTTGAGCTTCTTTCCCGCATCGGCATCCGCACCATCCGCACACTTTCTGAAATGCCTGCCGAATCCCTGCAGCAGATGATTGGCAAAAACGGCACCGAACTCTGGAAAAAAGCCAATGGAATTGACAACAATCCTGTAGAACCTTACACGGAAAGAAAGTCAATTTCAACCGAACATACCTTTTCCCAGGACACCATTGATGTATTAAAATTAAACAGGATCCTGCAGGGCATGGTGGAGAAACTGGCCTATCAGCTGCGAGCTGAAGAATGGCTCACCTCAACGGTGACCGTCAAAATCAGGTATGCCAATTTTGATACCGAAACCAAGCAGTCCAGAGTGCAGTATACCTCAGCGGATCATCTTCTGACCCAGACAGTCACTGATCTTTTTACCAAGCTCTACCAGCGCCGGATGAGGCTGCGCCTGATCGGAGTGCGCTTCAGCGGCCTTGTCAGGGGAACCTATCAGATCGACCTTTTCAATGATACCGAAGAAATGCTTTCCCTGTATCAGGCTATGGACAGAATGAAGACCCGTTACGGATTTGATGCCGTGATGAGATGCGCCGGTGCCTCTTTCAAACCCAACAATAAAGACGAAATTTTAAAACGTAAAAAATAAATCATGTTTCTTAACTGCCACTCCTATCATTCCCTGCGCTACGGCACTATTCCGCTGGATGATCTGATAAAAAAGGCAGCACAGTGCGGTGTCACGGCAGCAGCCTTGACCGACATTAATACCGTAACTGGGATTTATGATTTTATAAAAGGCTGTGAAGCCTCAGGCATAAAACCGCTTGTCGGTATAGAATTCCGATGCAGGCACAAATTGCGTTATATTGGACTTGCCCAAAATGCAGCAGGGCTTGCCCGGATGAACCGCTTTCTGACCGATCATAATTTCAGCGGAAATCCCCTGCCGGAAAAGGCACCTTCTTTTGAATCGGTTTATTTTATCTATACGCTGGAAAATGCATCCGAAGAGCTCAGCGAAAATGAATTTATCGGCATTGAGCCCGACCAGCTCGGCAGGCTTTTTATGCCTGAACTTAAAAAGAAGATCTCCAAAATGGTTATCCTGCAGCCTGTAGTATTCCGCACCAAAAGGGAATACAACCTGCACAGGATTCTCAGGGCTGTTGACCTCAACGAGCTTTTGTCCAAACTTGGGCCTGATGACTGCTGCAGAAAATCGGATATGATGATGCCCGAAGCAGAACTTATCGCCTTGTATAAAGATTATCCCCAGATCATCCAGAATACCCGCTGCATAATTGAGCACTGTAATTTTAAATATGAATTCGAGAGTCCTAAAAACAAAAAGCATTATACCAAAAACAAAAAAGGAGACATTGCCCTTTTAACCACCCTTGCCGAAGAAGGTCTGGTATGGCGGTACGGAAGACATAATACAGAGGCAAAAGCACGTGTGGAGAAAGAGCTTAAAGTGATAAATGATCTTGAATTCAGCGGCTATTTTCTCATTACCTGGGATATCATACGCTACAGCAACAGCCGGGGTTTTCTTCATATCGGAAGGGGCTCGGGAGCCAACAGCATTATTGCCTATTGTCTGGGAATAACGGACATCTGCCCACTGGAGCTTGACCTGTATTTCGAGCGGTTCCTAAACGAAAACCGTAAAAGCCCTCCCGATTTTGATATCGACTGGAGCTGGAAAGAGCGTGATGTAATCTTAAAATACATATTCGACCGCTACGGTTATGAGAATGTAGCTTTCTGCGGCACCAATGTAGAATTCAAATACCGCTCGATTTTCCGCGAAGTCGGCAAGGTTTTCGGTCTGCCGAAAGACGAGCTTGACATGCTGGCAAAAAATCCAATGAAGCTCCACCAGACCAACTCCATAGTCAAGCTGGTTCAGGAATACGGCATGATGCTCGAGAAATATCCTAACATGCGCAGCATGCATTCCTGCGGAATCCTGATCTCGGAAGAACCGCTGACCAATTACACGCCGCTGGAAATGCCTCCGAAAGGATTTCCTATCGTGCTCTTTGACATGCACACCGCTGAAGATATCGGATTTGAAAAATTTGACATCCTCAGCCAGAGAGGGATTGGCCATATTGATGATACGGTAAAACTAATTGAGAAAAACAGAGGCCTTCGAATCAATATTCGGGATACCTCATTATCAAAAAACGAGCAGTCAGCCAACAAATTTCTGGCAGTAGGAAGGACAATCGGCTGCTTTTATATTGAAAGCCCCGCTATGCGCGGCCTTTTGCGCCGTCTGAAATGTGATAATTACAAGACACTTGTCGCGGCATCCTCAATCATCCGCCCGGGTGTGGCCCAGTCGGGAATGATGAAGGAATATATCTTCCGCCATAACAACCCGTCAAAATTTGAATACTTTCATCCGGTTTTTGAAAAGGAGCTCGGAGAAACCTACGGGATTATGGTGTATCAGGAGGACGTAATCAAAATTGCCCTGCATTACGGAGGACTGTCAGCTGCAGACGGAGATATATTAAGGCGTGCTATGTCAGGGAAAGGGCGCTCAAAAGCCGCGCTTCAGAAAGTAAAGGACGATTTTTTTATTTCAGCCGCAGCAAAAGGGCATCCCGAAGCACTGAGCCAGGAAATCTACCGCCAGATCGAATCCTTTGCAGGCTATTCGTTCTGCAAGGCGCACTCTGCCTCCTATGCCGTTGAAAGCTACCAGAGCCTTTACCTCAAGGTGCACTATCCTGTTGAATTCATGGTAGCTGTGATCAATAATCAGGGAGGGTTTTACCGAACTGAAATCTATGTGCACGAAGCCAGAATGGCCGGCGCTGTTATCCATACTCCCTGCGTAAACAAAAGCGGATATGAAACTGCTCTTTATGGCAGCGATATCTATCTTGGCTTTATGCACCTGCAGGGCCTGGATTCCAAACTCTCGCAGTTCATTTCTTTTGAACGAGAAAGAAACGGCGTTTATAAATCACTGGAGGATTTTATAAACAGGGTGCCCATGGGTATTGAGAATGTAAAGGTGCTTATTTTCATTGGCGCTTTCCGCTTTACGGGAAAAACCAAAAATCAGCTTCTGGTGCAGGTAAGCCTTTTGATGAATAATTTCAAGCCTGAAAACCGGGGGCTTATGCTCATTGAGCAGCCCGCCAAAGAATTCAAGCTGCCGGTTCTGGCGCGTTCGGTATTTGAAGATGCTTTTGATGAAATCGAGCTTTTGAATTTTCCAGTCTCCTGCACCGTTTTTGATCTGCTGCAGACCAGACACCGCGGGGATATTATGGTTCGCGACCTACTGAAATATCATAAAAAGCAGGTCCGAATGCTGGCCTACCTCATCTCGACCAAACAGGTCCCTACAAAAAGGGGCAATATGTATTTCGGGACATGGATCGATAATGAAGGAGCCTATTTTGATACTGCGCATTTCCCTGACAGTCTGGTTCAGAATCCATTTCAGGGAGGAGGCTGCTACCTGCTTTTGGGAACCGTCGAAATTGACTATCATTTTCCGACCATCACCATTTCCAGAATGGCGAAAATGCCTTTTATCCCTGATCCCAGATATTCGGACTCGGATAAAAGATTTACCACACAGCACAATATCAAACAGGATGTCAGCAGCACCCACAGACAGCCTTATCCGCAGGAGCACGAAATTAATCTGCCGCGCCACAGAATGAAATTTTGATTTTTTTTTATGTAAAGTCCTAATAATGAATTAAATTTGATAGAGAAGCAAGAAAAGGAAAAGAAAAATAAGCATAAAGCACATCAATTTTCTGCTGTTTCTTTTCCAAAGCTTTTGTTTTCGATGCTCATTTTCTTTTATGAGCCTCTCAATGCGTTTGATGTCTATTGGGTAAGATTCCATAAGATTGTTTTGCCAAACTTAAGCGCAACGAAAAAAATAAAAGCCCCTTTAATGATATATTAGTATCAGAATAAGACATTTTTAAAACAGCCTTAAAACGGAAAATTATGTGTTATTATACCCAGCAGAACGCCTCGATAGAAGATCTCAAAAGACGATTTAACGCAGAACTCGACAACGTGGAAACTTATCTGCAGTCGGATTTTATAAATGGGTTTTCACACCCTAACATTCCTGTAATACTCAATTCCTCTCCGCATCTTATCACAACGGATTATACTTGGGGGCTTCTGCCTTCCTGGGCAAAAGACATTGAGTTCAGGAAAAACACGCTCAATGCCCGCATTGAATCCATTGACGAGAAAGCGTCCTTCAATAATATAACCCATAACCGATGCCTGATAATTGCTTCGGCTTATTATGAATGGCACTGGAATGACGAGAAGGGAAAAAGCAAGGACAAATACCAGATCAATTCTCAGGATGATGAAATCTTTACCTTTGCAGGTTTGTATTCCTCCTGGACAGATCCTCTGACAGATGAAATTAAAAACACGTACACTATGGTTACCACAAAAGCAAACAAGACCATGGAGTTTGTGCACAACCACAAAATGCGAATGCCGATAATGTTGAAAAAACAGGATGAAGCAGCGTGGCTGGACCAATCCGTAAAGATTCAAGAATTTGCCTATCCTTATGAAGGAAATCTAATTGCACTGCCGTCAAATTAATAGTGACTTTATGAAACAGGATATCGATTATTTTAATGGTTTTAGCACCGATGATCTACTTCAAAGATTTATGCAGAAGCTGTATTCTAAAACAGAATTCATACAATATAATGACCCTGATGATTTTTTCGATCCGGAACAGGAATACGGAAACCACATAACACAATGTATTGCTGAAGAAAGAGATTTTATACGAGAATTAATCCGAAGTACATCTGCTAAAGCTGGAGTAATATTAACTGAGGAGCGGATTGAAGAAATGGTGCAACAGAAAAGAGAAGAGATCAACACACGGACCGGATCGGCAATCGAAGACTATATTGAAAAGGTTTCCGTTACCTATATCGATCGCGTTACGGAATGCAAACAGAAATATTTTTTCCGGAGGTGGTGGTGTAGATTCAGGAAGTTTATAAAATCACTTTTTACAAGGATTGTTAAGTAATCGATCGCTTCTTTTTCGAATTTGGCAGAAGTTATACAGAACGCTTTAAATGTAAAATCATAAAGCGGAAAAACCGAAGAAATTTCGGTTTTTCCCATCAAAGTTTTGAATTTCACACACAAAAATCTTTTCGAATTAAATAAATTAGTATTTTTATTTGTAACTGTGTGTAATTATTTCTTTGACCTTACATGCATAATTTTAAATTCCTTTTTCCCTTTAGAAAATCTATCCTTATCCCATTTTTCTGGCTTAACGTACCAGCATTGGGAGATTTTAAAAACTGAAGAAAAAATTGCTGACGCTACGGTTTGAATTTTGTTACCCGTCAGCCCTAACTCAAAAGGAAAATTATTACTTATGAAATAAGTATAATAATCTTTTGCTATTTGATTCAAAACATCTGAAATATCATTTTGGTTTAAATAATGTATAATTGCAGAATTGAATTTTCTTAAAGAAAACTCTGCTGAAGTTCTCGCTAATTTTTCTCGTGGTAAATCACCATCTGTTACAATTACGTTAATCTGCTCATAATCACGTTCATCTAGCAAAGTATATAGCCTTTCATGTTTAGCGGAAGCAAATGCAAAAAGGACTCGGGGTTCAGAAATATTTGTATAGTGAGGTAACAAACTAACTAATGAATATGGGCCATCTTCACCTTTTAATATACTTGACATTTCTGAAAGCAATACAGAGGAATCACTATCAGCATTTAAATCAAAGAAATTCTTTACATCGGAATCTAGCGGATACTCAAATTCTGGAGTAGTCAATGAAATATTAAAAGATTCATTGTTTAAATACATTGGTCGAATCAAATTAAATATTAATCCCTTAGGCAGACCTGTAATATCACACAAGATATTATTATTAGCTAGAAAAGGTAAAATTTCATCAATGTTTTCATAACTTACAAAGATTTTTCTATCAGGACCGTATTCTTCAAACTCTAACAAAATTTCATCTGTGTAACCTTTTTCATTAAAACTAATAAAAATTACTTTCTCAGGATTTATTTCTCTTATACTTTTTGCAGAGCTTAAAGCTGCATCTTCAAAACCTAAACCAATTATGGCAATATTTACATCTCCAATGCTGTGATCAGAAGTAGTTTCAGTAATTACTGGCAATTTATCTAATATAAAACTAAAATCAGTAATATCAGGTCTTAAATCCTCATTCAGATTTTCTGAAAACAAATTAAATTGCTGTACAGTGTCATTTTTATTCAAGTCGTCGTCGACTAATACTTCTGCCAATAATTGTGGCAAGACTTCTTTAGATATTGGATTTAAATTATTAATTAGAATGTTTTTGCCTTTTTTAGGATTTTTCAGCCATTCTTCTAAAGGCTTACCAGACAATTCGAAACGATCTGAGCTGGAAAGCCCCATATGTTTATTCACTCCATATAACTTCCTAAAGACCAATTTAAATTGTTGTTGTGGCTTAGCCCCTTGTCTGTTTGTTCTAGAAGCCTCTGGTCCGCCCTGTAAATTAAAAATGCCGGCATCTATTAATTTCCTAACCTGCATGTATTGCTCGTTTTTATCACCATGTGTAATATTAATAAATATAGATGTGTATTGTCTCAATCTATCAGTATCGCCATTTGCCTTTCTCAATCCTGATTGTAATAACAAATGGTGAGAGGCTTCTGAAAAAGATTCAACAAAATCTAAATAACGAGTATCTCTTCTGTTCAAATCATATAGTCTAGAATTACATAACTGTAAATAGCACGCATTTTGAATTTTTGCATCTATTGGATAATTATTTGAGCCCGATGCCTTCTTGAGTGTTAATTCATAAAGCGTTATGACGTCTCCTAAATCACCTACACATACAGCTGTTAAGGCAGAAATCCCATGATATAATCCCTTTTTCTCGGAAGATTTTCCTTCTTTAACTATATTCTCGGCAATTGAGATCAGCGTTTCGTCTCCAAGTATTTGTGAAGGAGTAAGATTCTTGGGGTGTAGCGGATAGTAGTTTGCTCGTTTCAAAAGAATACTCTCGATAAATACTTGTCCTTGACGATGATTTTCATGAATGATTCTATTTACTTCTTCACCTAAATCAAAAATTGCATAATCTCTTCCTATTTTAGCTTGTGATGTACCTCCTGGAGCTTTAATTACCATTTCTAATGTTTGAGCTTCGGTTGTAAATTTAAAAGCGCAAATTTCATCTTGAAATAATAATTCTGAAATCAATTTTATAATGTTTTTATCATTCAAATATCGAGTTGAAACATCATCTAAGAGAAAATAAATTTGAGATTGAGAAAATACTTCAGAAGATTTTTTTATTGCATCTGCCAATTGAGGAAAAGCAATTTTCGGGTGGATGCTTACTCTGTATGTTGTCTCGCCGTCACTTAAAGAATTAAGAAATTTTTTAAGTTGATTTTCTAGTTCATAATCACTCGCAACGTTAGTTAAATCTTGTGCATTATTAATTAATGATGAAAGAATTTGTGAAATAGGTAAAAAATAGTCTTTCCTTACAATATCAGTTTGTAAGTCTTGGAGATGCCGAATTGAATGAATAGCTTGAATCGCAAATCCAATTAAAAGTTTAGAGTAGGGCTCGAAAATTTCTTTATACTCATCTTTTTGCAATGCATTAAAGTCCAATAATTTTACACAAGAAATATAAAGACCTAAATATCTTTCCGAAGAACTGGTTATACGGTCTATTATTTTTGAAACGCTCGTCTTTTCACTTACATTTTGTGGCATTAATCTGGCGTGGAACTCTAGCGAACGCAACAACATTGTCTTCCCACATCCTCTCATTCCTGTTATTACTTGTGGTCCTTTTACACTAATACTGTTTGTCCAGAGATTATCCTTATCTACGAATAAGGAAGAAACATGCCACGGACTTAGTGATTGCGCATTAACGGCATCGTCAAAACTTTTTAATACTAATTCTTGCTGCCAAGGATTGGTATGTTGATGATAAGTATCCCTTATTTGATTAATAAGATCTTTATAAGTTATTTGACGTTGATGAATAATTTCCGGTTTCAAAAAGTCTGCCTTTTCTTCGAGTAAGAAAGCTAAACGCCAGTCCTTTTCAATATATAAATCGGGATGATCTGTAATTTTCCTGCTCAGTGAGTTTAGACACTGCGCAACCCAATGTAAATCACCTGTACGATCGCTTTCGTCATTACTCTTTGTTTTTTGATTAAGCGAACCTAAATCTATAGCGACTGCCTTAACATCTTCATCAATTTCATTAAATCTCTTTCGAGCTGCTGGCAATTTCTCTATAATAATATTTCCAGGATGAAGATCATTGTGATATTTTTCATTCGTCCTTAATTCTTGAAGAAGAGTAATTAAATCAATCGCAATCTGTGCAATTGTCCTCGCTGGAATAATTGTATCAGTAGTTAAATACTGTTTTAAGGTTGTACCTTCTAAATATTCCATTCCTATAACGTGACAATCGATTGTAATACCGTTTTTAAATTCTATGGCAATATTTTCATAGAAAATTGTTGGATCGATTCGAACTATATGATTTGAATTTTGTGATAGTTCCAAATGTATTGCACATTCGTCGTTAAAGTTTTTATTATGAAGTTTATAAAGATCCACTGGAATAACCTTAATTACCTTCTTTAGCGTACTATTAAAATACTTTATTTCACCAATATAAGTACACCCATAAAATCCACGATCTAAAGCTTTAATAATTTCTATATTACCTATAAATTGAGGATAGCTTACTAAGGGAAATCCATATTTCATACTACAATTTGGACATACCTGATCTATTTTTTTTAAAGTGTAGTCACTTATTGTTGGGCAATTAAAACAACTATATTTCTCCATGTTAAATTAATGTAATATTATTATATGTTTTCATTGTCTCTATAACTTTGAAAGCTGATTTTAGTTTAGCTTCAAATCCTTCCCTATGTGATAATTCATACCGATAAGTACAAATTATGTCTCCTTTACATATAAATTCTCCAGCTTTTCCTTTGAGAATTACTCCACATGGATCGTTAAAAGTATTCAATCTATTATCTTGAACAGATACAATTAGATCTCTAATAACATACAGGTCAATTGATAAAAATCCGCTTTCTACCGCGTAGATCTTATGGATATGCCCATCTTCGACAGCTTTGGTAATTGAATTGAAAGATTCTATTTCTCCACCCTGAAGTAAAATATTTTCATTGAACGCATTCTGAATATCTAACATATTGAATTTCGTTTCTTTATTATGACTGATTGCTAAGCACATTCTCAAACAATCACTAAAATGTTTCTTTAAATCTTTACAAGCTTTTTCTCGAAAAATCAACTTCAGAGCCAACAATGATTCCCCTCTTCCAATATAAGGTTGCTGAGCAACCATTCCATCAGTTAGAAAACACTTTGCATCAATTCCTGCTAAAGACGCAACTCTTATGAAACGTTGTGAATTTTTCTCAGCCTCCTCGAATGTTTTTCCGAAATTTCCTAGTTTACTAACTCTAACATCCAAGCCAACCTTTGTTAGTCCTAAAGCAATTTTTTTCGACAATAAAGATGCTATAACTAAGCATGGAAGGTCTAAAGAGTTATTTATTTTTCTAAAATGAAAAAGCTTAGAATCTAATGGGGTGAAATTTTCATTGGCCAATAAATGAACAAAGTTAGTTTTTAAGTACCATTCCCTTACTTCTGACAAATTAGGATTTATATTGTAGTTTTTTATTTGACTAAGCACATCTATAGCTCCAGCTGGTCTACCTGGCACACCTAATTTCAAAACTTTATTGTCAAGGACTTTTAGAAATAAGGGACATAAAAGAGTTGACAGCGATGATGGACCACCTGTTGAAGCAATATCGCATATTGTTTCTCCTTCATAATATATTGTATCTCCAGAAATTGACAATCCATTAGCTAAAAAGATTATTTGGGAATCGGTTAAATCATGTTTTTTACAGTATTCGACTAACTCAGACATGCTATTCTCATTCCCGTGCTTTAAAAATGCTTCTATTTTAGTTGTGCCGTCATCAGAAACTTTTACAGTCATAAATTATTTAATTTATACAATGCTTGATATTTAAGCAGAATTATAATAAGGAAAGTAACATAGAAGCCAAGATAAAAATATAATTCGAAACAATTAACTTTATCATTAGGAAAATCCTTTAAAAAACAAAACCTTACGAGAGAACTAAATAATTAATAAAAATCCAAATAAAAAATGTTCAATATATTGCACCTCAAATGTACATTTTTATTATTTTTGAATTAAAAGTATCGAGCTAAAAGAATAGTATATAGATTAATGGAAACACTTTAAGACGTTAACTTTTATATAATAAATATACTAAAATCGAATTGGTGCATACATCAAAAATGAATACTATAAACTCCAAAGACTTCGAAAATACGAGAATACATCGTCATGACTTCCGTTTGAAGGTTGGCGATACTCTTCGTGAAATTCGTGAAAAGAAAGGATACAGTCAGGAACAATTGGCTGATATTATGAATGTAAGCAGAACAACTATTTCTAAAATAGAAAACGGGAAATTTAATTTTAGCATAGACTATCTCTCTAAATTCTCATGGTTTTTGGATTTTGATATATCCATTATCAATAAAAAAAAATAAAATTTCCTCGTCTATCAGTTTTATCCCTGACGCGAAAAATTTAGATTACAACAACTTAACTTATAATATATTCTCAGAATAGTAATTTATCAAGTTTTAGCCCTTTAAATTCCACTAATAAGTGGTCCACTTTATGAAAGATAATAAAATACCCATAATTGACTTATTTGCTGGACCAGGCGGTCTTGGAGAAGGCTTCTCTTCTGTAATAGAAAATGATCAAAATATTTTTGATATTAAGCTATCCATAGAGAAGGATGAAAATGCTCATAAAACTTTAGAATTAAGAAGTTTTTATAGAAAATTCGCAAAAGGGAAAACACCCCCTGAATACTATGAGATTCTTCAGGAAAAAAATCTGGATAAAAGAGAAAAATTGATTTCAGCTTTGTATGAAAAATACCCGGCAGAAGCGCGCGAAGCAAAAAAAGAAGCGTGGCTGGCTGAATTAGGAAGTGAAAATTACTCATCAGAAAAAATCGACAGTAGGATCAAACAATCTTTAAACGGACAAAAAAACTGGTTATTGATTGGCGGTCCGCCCTGTCAGGCATTTTCATTAGTTGGTAGATCCAGAGTTGGAGGAATAGATGATGAAGATCATCGAGTTTATCTTTATAAAGAATATTTGCGTATTATCGCAGTTCATCATCCTACCGTTTTTGTAATGGAGAACGTCAAAGGTCTTTTATCAGCTAAACTTAATGGAGAAAAAGTATTTGACTGGATATTAAATGATTTAAGAGATCCGTCATCTGTATTTAAAGATACTAATGCCCCTAAATATAAAATCTATTCTCTTTCTACAGAACCGCAAAGTGTTGATGCTTCCGGTAATCCATCTTACAAAGACGACCGGGATTTTCTAATCCAGTCTGAAAAATTCAGAATACCTCAAAAAAGGCACAGAGTTATACTTCTTGGCATTAGAGAAGATGTTGATGTAATACCCGGAACCTTGACCAAAGGACTAAAAGAAACCGATCTAAAAAGTGTCATAGGTGATTTACCAAAAGTGAGAAGCGGTTTAGGAAGATCTATAGTCTCAAGTGAAACAATAAACGGAGCAAAGAAAAGAATTTACAAAAATGAAATCGATTCAGATCTGAATTGGGAACAGAAAATAAACTCTATGAAAGAGGAAATATTTTCGTGGAAAGAATTTAAAACCAAATCACCAATTAAAAAATTAAAAGCCTCTTCTTTTAGTACAGGCTCCGAATATATAGAATGTACTACACCTGACAGCTCAAATCCATTGTTCGAGTGGTATTATGATCAAAATTTGAATGGCGTCTGCAATCATGAAACAAGATCTCATTTAATGGAAGATTTAAAACGATATCTTTTTGCCGGTATCTATGCTGAAAAATTTAAACGATTCCCAAGACTAAAGGATTACGAAGCATACAGTTCAGAATTAATGCCTGATCATGTGAATGCTTTGAGCGGGAAATTCGCAGATAGATTCAGGGTCCAGATGCCGGATTGTGCAGCTACAACTGTAACTAGTCATATCTCAAAAGACGGCCATTATTTTATTCATTACGACATGGACCAGTGCAGAAGCCTTACTGTAAGAGAAGCAGCAAGAATTCAGACATTTCCAGATAACTATTTATTCTGTGGTTCAAGAACAGCACAATATCATCAGGTCGGCAATGCAGTGCCTCCCTTCCTTGCTTATCAAATATCACAAATCGTATTCGATATTTTTAAAAAAAATAAACATATAAAATCTAAAAACAAGAATCAAAAAAAAGCAGTCACTTATACTAAATAAATCACCAACTTACACTATTAATTGAGCCATCTATATGACAGATCCCAAAAATATAATAAGTGAAGATGCTTCACCAAATCCTGAATACTTAATTAAATCGATAGCCGAACAAGGTTACAGCCTTGAAACCTCTCTTGCAGACCTTATGGATAACTCTATTTCTGCAAATGCTGATAAAATTGAAGTATTGATAGATGTGGAAACTGAACCGTTTCGATTATTTTTAGCTGACAATGGTGATGGAATGAGTGAAAAAGAACTGATTAAAAATATGCAGTTCCCGAGTAATTCACCCGAAAATAAAAGAGAGGATGAAGATCTGGGCCGATTTGGATTAGGAATGAAAACTGCTTCATTTTCTCAAACAAGAAAATTTACAGTACTCTCAAAACTTAAAGGCGAAAAAACATACAGAGGCCGAACATGGGATGTTGACTTTTTGAAAGAACATGGATGGAAAATTATAGTTAATTCACAAGTGGAAGTTGACAGTCTGGTATTGCAGTACAGCCAATTGTCAAATGTACATTATAATGCATTTGACAATTTTCAAGCAAATACCATTGTAATCTGGCACGGGCTTTACAAATTTGAAAAATATCTCGAAGAGAAAAATAGAAATACTGCTATTAAAAAGGAGATTAACGAAGTAACTGCTGATTATCTTGCTCTTGTATTCCACCGATTTATGGAAAAACCAGTAAATCCTCTTAAAATTAGAATTAATAATTCCCAAGTCACGGCATTTAATCCTTTCCCTGTAGAAGAAAAAGATTTTAGACAAATAGAACCTAAACAAAGTCAATTTAAATCCGATGTGATAAAAATTGAAGGGTACGTTCTGCCCTCACGCAGTATAGAAGAAAGCAGACAGGGATTGTCTAAATGGACAACAAGGTATAGAGGTTTAATGGACATGGAGGGGTTATATATTTACAGAGCTGATCGAATTATACTTTTTGGAGGATGGAATGGACTTATAAAAAAAGCCCCCAGACTGCAGCTTGCAAGGCTGAGGGTTGAAGTAGGAAATAAAGTTGATCATCTTTTGCATTTAAATGTCGCTAAATCTCAAATCTCTGTTCCTCATGAACTGAGGGCAGCGTTTGAAAAATACATCGATGAATTAAAAGGAGAAGCTGAGAGAGAATTCTACAATAGAGGCATCAGAAAATTCTCGGGTGCAAAATCACAAAACAGCAGCCAGTTATTTGAGAGGAGCTCATCCGATAAAGGATCAATTCTGGAGATAAATAATAATTTTCCGCTCTTGAAAATATTGACAAAAACTTTAGATAAAGATCAAAACTCAAAGCTTAATTTAATAATAAGAATGATAAATACCCGTGTAAACAGCATCAGGCAGGTCCACGAAGAAAAAGAGTTTTTAAATATCGAATCTAAAGACGGCATTACTACAGAGGAAATCAGAATAAATATTCTTGAATTATTGGAAAATGGAGTTTCATCAGAAATGATCAGGGAAGATATACTGCCGCATCTAGGCTTTAAATTTTCCTCCCTTCCAGATGAAATTAAAGTACTAATTAAATAATTAAGCGCCAAAATGAATTATATAGATTTATTTAAAAACAGAATTGACCAAGAAGTTTCAAGGACATCTGGAGATAAAAACTTTGTGGATCAATTATTTAAAAGTATTAAAAATGATATCACAAATGCCGGCATTTTAGTCGGACTGCCTCCTGTTGATGAAATCACCCTTAACAGCTACTTTGAGATCGCTAAGAAAGAATATCTCTCCGTTAATCCCATTGATCCCGGCATAAGTCATTCCCTGCAGAAAAAAGGATTAAAATCGTGGCTCAAAGATGAAAGAGAAGCCAATTTAAGCTGGGACTATTCAGAAAGATATTTTAAATACCTGTTAAAATCCGGAAGGTCTGAAAAAGTAGTAGAGGGAACCAGAAAATCCAGCCTCTCTATTTTAAAGAAAATGGCTGATCCTAAATCAAAAAATGCAGACTATAGAAAAGGACTTGTTGTAGGTGCTGTCCAGTCTGGAAAAACTGGTAACTTTAATGCTGTTATAAACAGAGCAATCGATTCGGGATATGTCATAATTATCGTGCTGTCGGGAATCATGGAAGACCTGAGAAGCCAGACACAAAAGAGAATTGAATCTGATGTCATAGGAGAAGGTGCGGATGACTCTACACAAAATTCAGGAAAAAAAGGTGTCGGTGAAATCAGAAGATTTGGCCAATTGGGAGGATCTGAAATCATTCAGGTAAAATCAATAACATCCGAGCTGAAAGATTTTGGCAAAACAACCAAGGAACTGGACTTTACCCTTAATGACAAATATGTTCTGGTCTGCAAAAAAAATGTCAGTGTCCTTCGGAACCTAATAGTATGGTTGCATGATTCGCTTGATAAAAACAAAGAAAAGCACAACATTCCACTCTTGATTTTAGATGATGAAGCTGATAACGCATCATTAAATAATCTGGGATTTAAAGGAAGAGAATATGCAAGTAAAACTAATGCCCAAATTCGTGCTTTGTTAGGCATGTTTAATATAAAAACTTATTTAGGCTATACCGCTACACCATTTGCAAACGTACTTCAGGATCGAAACGAAATACCTGTTGAAAAATATATAGAAAAATACAAATTTAAGGGCGAAACCGTCGAAAAGGAATTAGCCTTAGTCGACAATATTTTTCCAGATGATTTCATTGAACTGCTGGATCCGCCTTCAAACTATTTAGGAGCCAAACAGATCTTTGAAACTGTTGCTCCAATTGAAAACAGAACCGATGAAAATGACAAAATCCCACTTGTTGCGCCTCCCGTCAATGATTATGTTGAAGATTTTCCTTCCAGAATTTATGAAAATGAAGATGGCGAAATTATTGGGGTCAAAAATATAAGTGAAGATGAATGGTATGAAAAATATGAAAAAAGCGGTTATTTAGGTTTTTTTACACATTCAGACTATAAAAGAGGTACATGGGCGGCAAAAAAAGATGATAATTTTCCAAAACATTTACCAGAATCATTAAAAGATGCAGTTAAATGTTTTATCCTTTCCTTAGCAATTCGAGAAAGCCGAATACCTTACATGGAAAAATCAGAATTGTATCAGCGCCACAATACTATGCTGATTCATATTTCGCGATTTACCTCGTGGCAGAATACAACCAAAAAATTAATAACAGAATATGTTGAAGAATTAACATCCAGAATTAATAATGATAATCCTTCCAGTACTGAATCAATATATTTTGAGTTAGAAACCACATGGTATAATTACTATGCACACATCGTTGAAAACATAAAGGATTATCTTCCTAGCGGATATGAGGATGAATTTATGATTCCTATAGTTTTTGATTCCATAAAAAAAATCCTGCCATCCGCCGTTAAAGGCATCGAAGTTAAAGCCATAAATAGTTTCACTAAGGAAAAATTAGAATATCCAAAAAATACGCCTAAGAAAATAATAGCGATTGGAGGGAATAGATTGTCAAGGGGATTTACCTTGGAAGGTCTGACTATTAACTATTTTATAAGAACAACAAACTACTCTGATGCTCTGCTTCAGATGGGAAGATGGTTTGGATACCGACCGGGTTATTTAGACTGCTGTAAAATTTTCACAACTCAGGAATCATTAAATAAATTCAACTCCACAACAAAATGTATAGAGGAACTGGAAGCTGAATTTATAAAAATGGAAGAAAAAGATAAAGAGCCCCGCAACTTTGTTTTGAGAGTTAAAACACATCCAGGTACTTTGCAGATTACCCGTCCTTCAATTCTAAGAAATGCAAAAGAGGTAAAATGGTCTTATGCAGATCAAATAGAGATGACCACAAGATTCAATGTAAAAAAAGAGCATATTGAAAATACCTGGATTAATTTTAAATCAAATATAGCTCCGAAATTTAACGCAAAAAAAGATGGTCTGCCGACATTTTCAGCTACAGGATCTGAAATTATAGAAATACTTTCAAAACAGCCAAATAATTTTCATGCTGATACTGTAACACAAATATCAAAATTCATTGAATTATGCAATGAGAAGAATTTATTAAATGACTGGACTGTAGCACTGAAAATAACAAGTAATTCCAAAAAACCTTTATCTGCCGACCAGCTTAATTTAAATCCAGCCTTAGCTTCAGAAATCAGATTAGCGGAAAGATCTGGCCCAACTACAAACAGTGCAGATGTAAATGCTTTTTTACATGACGGAATTTATAAGGCAAGTGGAAAAAGCGCTAATATTATCTCTGCCAATACTGATTTAGCTATTCTGCTTTCTGAGCCCGAGAAAAAGCAGGCAAGTGAAACATTTTATTTCCATAAAGCTAAAGAACTCAAGAGAAAAGACAAAACACTTTCGGATAGCGATGCCTATGATAATGCTAGAAAATCCAAGACAATTCCAGAAAGATATTATAGAGAAAAGCTGAATGAAAATCAAGGCCTGCTGATTATTTATCTATTTGACTCACACTATGCTTTTAATCAGGCTCAGGAGAATTCTAAAGTTTTAAATCTAAAAGAAGATTTTAAAAATTATATCGACACTAATAATATTAATTTAGAAATTCCTTTAGTGGGATACGTATTAGGTTTCCCTCCTATGGAAGATGCTCCAGGCGGTATTTATATGGCAGGCGATTATGATCTTGATATAGATGAAGAAGATCAGGAAGATCCTATTGGTGACGATGCTGAAATATTATCTGACGAAAACAACTAGGATATGGAAATAGGAGCTTTAGTTATAAAGTGGCAAAATTTTGAAAATTTTGAATTAAATAAAGGCTATAAAGCTTTGAGGATTTCCAGTAAGTGTATACCAGACCTTTACATAGCAATTGATAATGATGGATTCCGATGCTTAATCCTTTATTTACCGCACAGCATCGATATTAAATTAAAAAACAATGATAAAGAGAAACTGAAACTCTCTTACTTACCACTTGAAAAGATAATCCTTATTAAGTTGAATGATCCTGATTTTATTGACTTATTTAATGATTTGATCGTTTCTCTGTATTTAAAAATCAAAGATTTGACCGATCCTGATTATTATTCAAAAGAGCTTATATATTCTTTTTACAAGTGGGCTGACTTTTTTGATGATAAATTTAAATCAAGATTAAGTAATGAAGAAATTAAGGGCGTTTTTGGCGAACTGTTTGTCCTGAATGAGTTTCTTAAACAGAGCGACTCTAAAACTGTAGATACTATTTTAGAATCTTGGAAAGGTCCTTATAATACCACCAATGATTTTATTCTTGATGATAAAAATATAGAAGTAAAAACAAAGGATGAGTCAAAACACTTTATAAAGATTTCAAGTGAATATCAGTTAGAAAAAGAGTTTGGTAAAACCTTAGAATTATTAGTTGTTTCAGTAAAAATTGATATGATCAAAGGAGTTTCCATTCATGATTTAATTAAGCAGGCAACAATTTATATTAGAAAAAATCTCGGTGATCTATCCATACTCTACCATACTTTGGCGCAGATTGGACTTACAATAGAATCTGCAACTGAATATAACAATTATAGGTTTGCAGTCACCAAAACAAATTTATACGACTGTGGGCAGGAGAATTTCCCAAAATTATCAGTTTCAAATATACCGGAGGAAGTAACTAAACTCAATTATAATTTAAGGACTGCCACATTAGATAATTTTATGCTGGAAGAAAAAACATATTAAGATGATTATAGAAGAATATTTTAATTATAGAAGTGAATTACTGGATCAATCTAAAGATGATGATGGGCAGCTTTCTGAATCATTACTGTTGTCCCAAGTACTGCCATCGATGCTTGATGCAAAACTTATAGATTCAGAAGATTATAACAGCTCCTATTTTAAACTGACTGATAAAATGAAAATTAACGCTTACTGCGTTAACGAATCAGGTGAAAGACTGCAGTTGTTTTTAGTAGATGAATCATCAATTGATCTGACTGCTAAAAAGAAAGATTTGCAGATTTCAACAAAAGCCAGTTATGATGCACAGTTCAAAAGAGGGACTACTTTCATTAATAATGCCATTAAAGGACACCTAAATGACGAAATTCAGGATTCAAGTCCAGCTCGCGCTTTAATTTCTCAAATCTCATCATCTAATGGTGCTGATCAATTTGATGTAATTGAACTGTTTTTAATTTCCGCAACTGCAACTGTTTCATTGCAGGGAGCAAAACCGCAGCCTAAAAGAATTGAGTTTGAAAATGAAGGCATCACAATCAGCTACAGTAAAAATAAAGAACAAAAGAGCAAGACCTTCTTAATCAAAAAAAGATTAATTGACTTAAATTTTTTATATAATATAATTATCTCCCAAGGTAACAGAGAAGCATTAAAAGTTGATTTTGAAGATATGTTTGGTTACTCGCTGCAGGCTATTAAAGCAGCAGATGAAAGTAATTTCGAGTCCTATTTATGTGCATTGCCGGCAACAATTATTGCCGGTCTTTATAAAGAATTTAGCGGCCGATTACTGGAAAAAAATGTTAGATCATTCCTGCAGTTGACAAACAGCACTAACAAAGGGATTCGTGAAACTATCAGATTAACACCCGAAAAATTTGTAGCCTATAATAACGGTTTGACAATAACGGCAACCAGCGCCGAAATTGTTGAAGAACTGGGGTACAATAAAATTAAATCCCTGACAAATTTTCAAATAGTCAATGGCGGTCAGACAACTGCAACAATTTATTTTTCTCAAAAAGACGGCTATAACATTGACAAGGTTAAAGTAATGGCTAAAATCAATGTAGCTAAGGAAACCTCAGATGACGATTTGGAAGAGCTGATTTCTAACATTAGTAAATACTCAAACGCTCAGAGCAGGGTTTCACCTGTTGATCTGCGTTCCAGAAATTCTCAACTGGTAAAAATTAAAGCATTAAGCGAAAGTATAGTAACACCTTCCGGTTTAAAATGGTTTTTTGAGAGAGCAAAAGGTGAATATAATACTATGCTAAGAATTGCGGGAGCCAATAAAGCCAGATATAAAAAAGATTTTCCCAACGAGAGAAGATTTTCTAAAGAACAATTAGCAAAATATTACTGCGCTTGGGGTGACAAACCTTACATGGTAAAAAAGGGTGGTGAAAAAGTTTTTAGATATTTTATTGAAGAAATCAGCGGTGAAGGAACTTCAAAAAAAGCAGCAGATATTAACCGAATGTTCTACGAAGAATTAATTTCAAAAATTATCATCTTTAAAAATCTGGAAGCTCTATACGGCCAAGGGAAAAACTCTATGGGACAATTACGCTCTGCGGTAGTGCCCTACTCTATTTCTGTCTTATATAATTTCACTGATGGCAATAAAAAAGGAATGCCTTTTGATTTACTGAAAATCTGGATGAATGAAGATTTTGAAGATGATCTAAATGCATTTTTTAAAGATCTTCTTTTATTAATGAATGATTTGATAAAAAAATATTCCAAGAGTGAAGATTTTGGTGAATACTCTAAAAAAATTGAACTGTGGCATGCGATCATTAACAGTGATGAAGTCCAAAAATTTATGACCAGTGATACTTCTGTAAGAACTCTTGAGAAATACTCAAATTCAAAAAAAGATGCAGATAAAAAATTAAAATCAAAGATAAAGGAGGTTGATTTTAAACTTCTGAATAATTGCATTAAAATACATTCAAAAACTCCAGAATTTTATAAAAAAATGAATTCTTTATTATGGGACATACTGACTGATAACGAAAGAAATAAGCTTTCAAATATTGCCGCCTTAATACAGCAGAAGGATGACTTAACTCCAGAATTGGTTTCTTTTGAAGAAAATATAACAACAAAAATAAGAATAAGTCAACCGGAAATATTTGATAAAATTCAATACGAGACTAATGCGGTACTAGAAGAAACATTCAATTATATTGTAAAAAAATACAACTCAGCGATCGATAAATCTGAAAATGTCATCACAGTATTTGAAAAAATAGGCACAATTGCAAAGCACAAAGGAATAAAATATGATTCTGTTTTCAGCGAAATAGGAAAGACATTAAATGAAGGTTTTTCACCGTCTACCAAACAGATCTATTACGCATCTTACTACGTTTCTACATTGTCTGTTTAAAGTATTATACTTGAATTATTACAACAATAAATGAAATAAAATGAAATTAATTTACACTCAAACTGCTCTAAGCAAAAACAATGATTACGTTTCATATGATATTACAAATGAATCCGATGTCCAAATTGGAACAGCTGAAGGATCGGGTAATAAGTACGGTGAATTTGTGAGTATTATAAAAATTTTCAATCCAGAATTTTACAACAAAGGTTTGGGGTTTCAATTTTTTAAAAAAGTGTTCGACTTTATAAATATATATCATCCTATTTCATTGATCAAAGGAAGCTGGCACGAAGGTGAAGAGTTTAAAGATTTTAAAAATGGTATGTCCAGTAATTTATTAATATTTAGAGAAAACTTGGAAAGAATGAGTCCAATCGAGAGTGCTATATTAACACCAACTGGAAAATGGGCAAAAAAAATAGGCTTTAATAAATGTGACATAATTAACAATAGAGAAACAGAAGTAATTGTATATTTCACTAAATAAAACCTAATTATCATATATTTTAAATAAAAAAGACCCTTCAATGTAAATCAAGAAAAGTACTATTTATTAGAAATTTACAACTATTTTGAATTAAAAAGGAAAGCTTGTTAATTAAAATTATTTAATAATTATATTTGTATTATAGCCGTGTTTAGAAATTTTAAATTATCGGATAATTAATTAAATTTTTATAGAAACCACTTAAAATCAAAATTATGATAAATAAAATTCTAGTAATTGAAGATGTTAAGCAATTTGCAAAACAATTGACAGCTGAAGGACTAAGTTTCCATCCTGATGATGATTTTAGCGATTATGTAAATTTATCTACAAATGAACCTTCTTACAGTAAAGAAGATGCTGATTTAAGAAATGAACGAATGAACGAATGCTTTGATGTCTGCGAAAAAGAGGGAGTGGATATTTACGAGATTATGATGGAGGAAATGCTATTAGAATCGGGTTTGGATAAGATAATTCCTTTACCTTCAGAAAACCTTGAATAAATTCAACGTATTTCATTTGATATAATGAGAAACGTTGGTTTTAACCTGTAGCATAACATTATTTCTCGACTTCATAAAAATTCGTAAAATGTTATAATGAGTACAAATAGTGACTCAAAAGAGTTTAAAAATAAATTTGCCTTTTTATTGTATAATTGTTTAAAATCATCTTATTAAAATAATATAAATTAGTCTAATGTATAGGCTCGCATGGAAAAAAGGCCATGATCTTAAAGATTTAATAATGAAAAAATTAGAGAAAGCTACTAAAAAACTAAGAATATCAAAAATACTTCGATAATTATTATTTAGCTGGCTAACTTCCCGTTAATTCTTTTAAAAATAATTCTAAAGCTTGACCGGAATCATCAATGCCGTTTGAAATAGTTTCGATTCCCCAATTCTTTAAAATTTCTTCCTGAATTGGGTTGTATTTAGATGAAAAAATATAAGATTTTGGTCTTATACTAGGTGAATGATGTTTATTCCATAAATTAGTTAATTTATAAAATAGCTGTCTTATATTGGTATCTGACAAACTATATCCAATAAACAATACTGATTTACTTAATATATCAGATCTCAATTTAATATCTAAGGGACTCTCAAACTTTAATCTTTCAAAATAATTGCTTTCAGATAAAACAATCGAATCATCTTCCGAAAAATCTCCATGAAATTTAACAATTTCTTTAGTCGAATGATGAGTATTAGCTAAATCACTGACATTGACAATCTTATTATATTTTATATTATATAGCTCATGAGCCTCTTCAATCCAATTGTCGTAGTTAGTTGTATAAATTATAGGAAATTTACCTTTAGCAATATATTCATGTATTAAAGATGATTCAAACTTAGATCTGTCAATGTTATGCCATTCTCTATCCATCCAACTTCTAAGTTTACCTATATTCCCTTTCTTTAAAATATAATATTCTGCAAGTGCTAAAAAATCTCCATAAGTTTGGTAAACTTCAGGATCAAAACCTAATTCTGCTGCGATAATATCAATTAAACTCGACCAGCTTGGCAGGCCTAAATTTTGAGACACACCTGCTCCAATAAATAGTATTACATTGTTACTTTTATAATTATGTAGTAATTCTTCCATTGTTTAAAAAATTTATAAATTCATCTATTGCTTTTTTTCTCATAGAGATTTCATTTTTTTTATCTCCTAATTCTGCGAAGGTTTGCACTTGCCCATCTGGAATAAACACGCAATCCCATTGAAAATCAGTATTCCCTCTTGGTTCAGAACTTATTTTGCCATTTATCTTACCTTCAAAAAAATGTAGCTTAAAACCATCGCAATATCCTATCAAAGTTTTCGCTACTGCTTTCGAGTCTTTTAAATTGCCATAAATTTTAGAAAACTTTTCATGACCTAAAGAATCCCAAAAAATTTGTGTTAGTCCTCCTGGCATTTCATTTAACTCTTCTAAATACAATCCAGTATGTTCTACAAATATAGGCCTACCTATTTTTTTGAATGCTTTTAAAAGTTTGTCTTTTACCAACTTATTTTCATCAGTTGATTGTAATTCTTCAATTTTAAAATTTAATGGAACAATTTCAAAATTAGAGTTTTCGAATAAAATCTTTGTTTCATTAATCTTAAATTCATTTGAACTTAAAAATCTTATTTCCATATAAATGAATATTTATTTTGTGTATTAAACATGTCCTCTATTTTTTCCATAGACAATCCTTGATTATAAAGTAAGTAATAATCATCTGAAAGATTTTTTTTGTGAATTGAAGGGTTGTCTGAGCAAATAACAAATGGTATATTATTTTCAATAAAAGACAAGGATGGATGTTTGCCTTCGAATTCAATGTTATAATTTGTTAAATAATTAGAAACGGGGCAAACTTCAATGCACACATTGTTTTTCACAACTAGTTCTATTGCTCGCTGCGATTGTAAGATGGAAGTTCCATGTCCTATTCTATCAGCTTTGAAATCTTCTACAGCTTTTATGATATTATTAGCATTTCCGGTTTCACCAGCATGAATAGTAATATTAAATCCAAATCTATATTTTGCATCACTAAACATACTTGAAATATCAGAACTAATATCGTAGTCCTCATTGCCTGCTAAGTCAAGTCCAATGATTTTTTCAGGCTTTCCGATTTCAATATAAGACTTTATTAAATGAGACAAATTATTGGAACTAAATTCACTTCTAGAAATAGTAAAAATTAAGCCATAACTGATATCTCTTTTTTGTGCGCTCTTATCTAAAAGTTCGATTAAAACTTCTAAAGTTTTTGACAAACTTAGATTTAAAAGGTTTGAAAGATAAATTACAGTACTTCTTATCTCCACAAATTTAACATTATCATTTTTCAATTTTGTAAATCCTGATTCAATTAATCTCGAAAGATTATTAATATCTAATGGAATTAATCTTAATACATCCCAAGGTTTTAAATATTCTACTAAATTCGATTTAGGCTCAGTATGGTTTAGATGTTTATGTACATCAAAGTTAGATGGGAGAACGGTTCCTTCCTCGATTAATATAGACTTTATCACGTCAGTGTCAAATAGACCGTTTAAATGTACATGTAGTTCCCCTTTAGGAAGCTCTAGAAATTTTTGGAACATATTTCGAATAAAAATTTATCTTAATTCTTTGCTAAAATAAAGTAACGCCCGAACCATAAATTGTGTCGGTCGTTTCCCTTTCTTTAAAAGCTATATATAAAAGAGTTGGTACTGCGGAAAATTAGTACTTTTATAACAAACTTTATTGGGTATAAATACCTGATTTACGAAACATGGTTTTGGAGTTTTGAGCTTTGACTTGGACAATGAAAATTTTAACCGTTACATCATAACAAAAGATTCTGTAAATAAGTGAACTAAAATACAATAAGTTAAATTCGAGTATACTAGATAAATATTTTTACAAAGAATGTCCACTCTCTATAATTTTGGAAAAATAAATCAATTAAAATACTGTAATAAAGCTATTTAAAACCATAAGTTCGAAACATTACTATCTATACTGCCGAAAATGTAAAAATATGGATATAATTTGCCGACTGTGTAAAAAGCCCGCTTTTTATTCTTAACATTTGAACTATTTTTTGCTGATTCCAAATACGTTTAGCCATAATTTACTAACCGATGCGAATTAGCGAAAAAATAAAAAGTTGACTTGCTCCTTACCTTCTGGAAAATCTCTGAAAGATTATCTGAATTTTATTCCTGAATAATAGCGCAATTAATTTTCAAGAGCCGTATATTCGATTTCTAATATTTTGGATATTAAAATTGAAAAACAGGCTTTATGAAGAAAAAAGAGTATTGGCAAAAAGAAATCGAACTAAATATAAGGGAAGCAGATTTAATTAAGAAAGAACAAAATCTTCTTAATTCTCAGAGCAAGAAGATCAAATTTGATAGTACTATAATTGTTGCGATTATCGCTGTTGCCGGCACAGTACTAGGATATCTCATAGATAGTTATAACAAAAGCAATCAACAACAAAGAGAATTTGAGTCGACTTTGATAATTAATGCTATACAAACTGGAAATTCAGACATGAGCAAGAATAATTTAAAATTTTTGGTTGATGTCAATTTAATTTCTGATAAAGCTCAAAAATTAAAACTAAACGAAATTATCAAAAACCCTAAGTATAAAATATCTCATGGCGCTTCTTCATTTTGGGGCGATCCTATTTATGCTTACATATGTACCGATCCTGCTGCTACTAAATATCATTTTTCAAGGAAATGTAGAGGGTTAACGAAGTGTTCAACTGAACTTCAAAAAGTATTGACTGATGATGCAAAAGATAAATATCATAGAGATTTATGCGGATGGGAAGATTAAATCTTAGAACCTTTATTTTTAATTTCAAAATAAAGATATTGTTTCCATATTAATACTTTAAACTATAATTACAGAAATTAAAAAATACTTAATACTAATTCTATTATTTATTAAGTAGTTACAGTAACATAATTTAATGTGAGTTTTTAGATAATAAAGAAAGGAAAATCTGATTTTATCGTTGCTGTTCCTCCATTTTTCTCAAGTTACCCAACATTATTAGTTTTAAATAATTAAAATGTTGAAAGCTTTAGAAGTTACTATTACGGAAAAAATTAAAAACTGAACTTTTAAAATAGTATAATGAATAACTTTTCACATAATTATTTCGGTAAAGATCTAGAAGCATTAACGCAAAATGATTTGACAGATTACTTTAGTACAGTAAAAGAAGAATCAGACAAAATAGAATTCAAAGCTTACCATCAACAATATGGCAATTTTAATAAAAATATTGAAGGAGTTATAAGAGGAATTTGCGCTTTTCTAAATTCGAATGGAGGCTTACTGATCTGGGGGGCACCACTCCCAAAAAACAAGATGATGTGAATATTTTTCAAGGTAGCTTATCTCCAGTAACAGATTTACTTGACAAAGATACTTTAATAAGTAAAATATCAGATTCAATAAGTCCATTACCAGTCAATATAAACGTCAAAATAATAGAATGTAATGATCATTATGCATATATTTTTGAGATACAACAAAGTAATTATGCTCCCCATCAATTTAAAAACACATATTGGGCGCGACTGGACGGTCAGACAAAACCAGCTCCTCATTATTTGATAGATGCATTATTTAAAAAAGTTACATTTCCAAATATTGAGGGTTTCATTAATCTAGATAGATTTGGGACATATGGACATAATAAGGTGTTTCTTGATATTTCGATTATAATTTTAAATTTTTCAGAATTACAGAATGAATATGATGTATCCTACAGACTTTTTTGTCCGCAAGCAAAATTTGAAGGCAGTATTAAGGATTCTATTTCTAGATACTACGATATGCAGGGACATCAGTTCATAAATAAAGACTATATAAAAATTTTACATTTTGGTGCACCCGACATGAACTCACAAAAATTGGTATTCAGTTTAGAAGAATTACAAGAAAAATCGGATTCTGAAATGGATTTAGTATTAATCTTTGGCGGAAAAAAATCTCCTCTAAAATTTTCAGAATATAAACTTAATTTCTCATCTGGCAATATTCCTGCGGTCAATCCTGTAACACTCTTAAAGAATATGAATGAAAATATTTTAGCCGCAGATAAACAAAAGAAATTAGGCACGACTAGAAAAAACCTTCTAGAATCAATTTTAAAAAGATAGAACTATAATAAAAATGAAGTTAAACTTCGGTTCTCGCACTTTAAAAAGTACTTTAGTAGTGAATTATTATTTTTAAATATAGAATATAATATTTAACTAACAACACATCTCTAATGGATTATTTTGATGAGCAAAATGCTAAATTTTACGATTTCTTAAATGAGAAATTTAAAATTAATAAAGAAAAGAACTGGGATTCAATAAGTAATAAAATTACTGTTGAAAAAATTAAAATGACATACCGTTTCTTTTCAAATCTTTTTCCATTAAATCATAACTACTCTGACGATTTACTAAAATCTAGTACTGAGTTTACAAGTATACATTATGGTACGTTAAAAGGAGGTAAAATTATTGATGAAGTAGTTCGATTTTCCCTCTATTCAGAAAAAATTATTGTCTTTCACCCATTGCAGAATCCTTCAGTTACTAATAGAGAGTTCGACCCACGAATTAATCCGAAACTTTGGCTACCTGACTTTTTAGAATCTTTATACTTTTATACGGTAATTCAAAAGTGGGTTAAGTTGGGGATTGTAAAACTGATTGTCAATCCTTATGAATATGATCTCAAGTTAAGAGATGAAATAGACAAACAATCTAGAAAAAGAGTACTAGAATCAAACTTAGATGACCAGATATTACACAATGAAATATTAGATAATATTGCAGAACAATTCGCCCCATCTTACAAAAATAAAACGAAAGAAGAAATTATTGAAAGCCTCAGTAAAATGGGTAATCCAATATCTACAAATCAGGAGTCGGAAGACTTGGCAAATAGGATTTTAAAAGTTATGCCAACAGTTAATCCTTTATTTAATAATTTGAATAAAAAATTAATGTCAAGTTCTACTATAAATCCAACAAAAGGCGGTGGACCGTTAGAATCATTATTATACATTTCAGAGAAAACAGGTGGAAATTTGTACACACCCTCTGAGTACAATTGGAATCAAATTAAGGAATTTGGGGTTAACGATTTTTGGGTAAAAACAAATAAGTTATATTCCGATATTCCTATGAGTTTTTTAAATGACGTAGATACAAATTTTGCATTAGAACTAAGGCAACAAAATAGACTGGCAGGTGTAAGACAGGAATTAAAAAAAATTTATAAAGAACTAGATGCTATCAATATTACTACTTTTAGTCCGCAAAAATTAAAATTTATCCAAGAAGGTTTTATAGAGGAACTCAATAAAGCGGAATCCGAATGGAAATTGATTAAAAAACAAGCGGATATAGCAAGAAAACATTGGTTTCTAACCCATTTAGCAGTTCCAGTTGTAACTAATCACATTTCGTTATTACCAATTGTAATCGGTTCTGCAGCTTGGTTTATTAGAAATGAAGCAGATGCTAAGGAGAAATTGAAAAATTATAGACAAAAAACACCAATTTCAGTCTTTGTTGATTTAAAAAACCAAAAGCAATCTTATTTCACCGAATTAAAAAATTGCATTTTTTAATTAAATAAAAACCGAAAAGTCAAGCCGAAAAGTCTTTTAATTGTCAAAATGATTACTATCATATCCGTATTTAATTTCAATAAAAATAGAGTCTTAAATTTTGTGGCGCAATCGTGGCACAAGCTATTCTGCAAAAATAAAATTTCCTGTAAGTCAATTACTAAAATGCTTAGGTTCGAATCTACAGCTGAAACATTAGTATTGGAATATACATAAAGACAATTTTAGAAGGCAAAAATATTAAAATAGATGTATTTGAATAAGGGTGCAGAATCGGTGCATCCATTTTTACAAACATTATAAAAAACTGTAATACAACAACTTAAAACATTAAGTTCGAAACATTACTACCCCGTCACTGCTTAAAATTTAATGCCCACTGCCTTACAAAATATACCATTCGCCCAAAAAGAACTATTGAAAACAATGAACGCAATTTATAAACGCGAGGCGAAAATTTTGGATTTTTCGTTTTTAGTCCCTTTTTCGTTTTACTATCCAGTTTTGAATAACATAAAAAGTTAAATGCCAGCAATCCCAAGCAACCGCCTATTATAGCATATAGATAATATATCAGTTCCAAATCAATCAGCTTGCATATCAAACATAGAACAGTATTCAAATTCACAGAATGCACAAATGATATATGCAAAAATAATGCTACTACCGGATCTTTTTCATATTTCTTTAATTGATTTGTATCTTGATACTGCATAACCTAGCCAAAACTTTTTATAAATATTCATTCCGAAAGTTGTTTTAAAAATATTTATTGTTCCAATACCATCCCTTAGAGATACCAGGCTCTCTATAAGCATCGGAATCTTTTCCAAAAAAAGCTTATTATAACATTCTGTATACCAAATTACCATTCCTGTCCGCTGCTTTAAAATCTATCTTTACCCTTGAGAGAATTCCCTTTGTTACCGAACAATACGGGGAACTGCTACGCATCTCTGATACGGATGATACACCGAGCTGCTCTCTTGCCGAAGCATTGGAAAAACAGGACTTGTTTATAAACGGCACATTGGCACAGCTTGGCTGCAGCCTTTTGTGGCAGATGATTCGAATTGGTTTTGTGATACATCGGGGAACCTTTCTAAATCTTTCCGATTGTAGAGCAATGCCGATGCCGATGCCGTAAGCCAAAGCGCCGCACGAATCTTGGGATTCGTGCGGCGCTTGGATGCTCCTATTCTCCTGGGCCTTCTTCCATGCAACTGTTGTAGACCTTCCAGCTATCAATATCAGGAGCAGGGTAAATATAATCTTTAGTTATCCCGTCTGCTTCCAGCCTTTGCCTTATATAGGGCACAAGGCTCTTTTTTATATTCAAGCATTCACAGAAACGGTAATTATCTGCATCCTGAGGGTTTTCTTCAATCCATCGTTCCTCTGCAACTGCCTCTAAAGGCTTGAAAGGACTTGAATTTAGAACAAATACTCCCTGCTGGTTCAATATATTCTGGCTATTATTTAATGAGAAAATAAAACCTTTGTCCGCATCTTTATCACTGAAATACATCAGGTCAAAGCCCAGAAGCCTGCCTGAATTTACAATATAGCTTATCATTCCTGATCCATAAACACGATTAATATCAAGCATACTTCGCCCTTTAAAGTGTTCTTCCATTTCCACACGCTTTTCTTCACTTTCGGCAATTGCTGAAATAATCTGTCTTGTCCTTTCCTCGCCCTGTTCTTGCAGGACCTCCTCCATTACAGTCCTCATCAAAGGCATATTTTTTTCTTCCAAGAAATAAACACTGAAATAATCATCAATCTCCCTTGAACCTTTATTCTCTTCCAAAAAATCCAGCCCGAAATAAAGCGCACTGGCAAAACTGTAAGTCCAGTCCATAAGGGGCGTCGGACAACCATGATGCTGCAGGTAGCCTAATACCGACAGGTCATTGACTACATCAATATTATGCTGCTCAAGTAAAGCCAGTATCGCAGCTTTAAATTCCTTTGTCCCTTCTGCAGCCAGTTTTTTCAGAAGAGTCTCCAAAGTCCATCCTTTCCGCTCAAGGCCATCGATAATCCAAAAGCGCTGGAGCTTATTATAAAGCCTCCAGGCAGACTCACGCTGCCCCCTGAAAAGCATGCCGCCTGCGCCTTTGAATTTTTCGTAAACCTCATCAAACTCCGCTTCCGTGTTGATCTGTAACTGATCGAAAAATAACGATTTTTGCAGCAGCGATTTATATTCAGGCATCGCATCACTGCCCACATAGGGAGGAAGAAGGTTAGAGTTATAAATTGTATTCATAAATGCCCGCAGCCTAGAGGTATAAGTCTCATCAGACCCTTCCCTGAAATCAATAATGTCCTGAAGGAGGTCAGGATCATGAACTTTTTTTACCCCCTCGCCGGTGCGCAGGTACTCATTGGTCAGCTGCACCTTTATTTTAAATTCTTCCTGTAATGCCATACTATGATTGAATATTTTTTAAATGTTTTTATATCCCTTACTACTGCCTTAACCTTAATACTCAGATAAATCTTCGTCTTTTCTTTCCGGAAGATCAATATAAGTGTAAAGTTCAAACCCATTCTTTTCCATAAAGGAAGCTATCCTTTGGTCATAATCCGACCCTATCTCCAGTGGCAGGGGGATCTCCATCGTTATGCCATTGTCGCCGGGATTGATTACAGTTACACTGCTGTCGGAGGGATTTACTGAAAGTGGTCTCCCCTTCTTACAGCACAATATATCATATACCACAGAGTATATGCTTACACCAGCTTTCTTTACGAGCAATTTTAGATCGCTTGTCTTCCACGGATTTTCATAAAGACCATTAGCGCCCGCAAAGCGGTATGCATCTTTGTGCCAAACACATGTACTCCCATACGGCTCAAACGGAGGACTTAGCGTACAGTCTGGTGTCTCGTTCAAAAACATTTCCCAAACGGCAAAAATATCCCTCCACTTACGCTGGTTTTCAATTTGCTCCGTAAAGTGGGAAACATCCCTGGATGACAAAGCATCCCAGCCGTAATTTGGATGAATCAACTGTGGTCTTTTAGCTTCAAAAATTCCAATCTTGATCTGGCTTCCGTACTTGAAAACTATGATGCCGTCTGCACCGTTCTTCTGTTCATCCGCCGACCTTAAAGTTTGGGAAAAGCATTCAAATGCCCGAAATTTGCTATCCCTTATACGCGTTCCGAAAGCTGATACATAATCTCTCTCCGATATGAGCCTCCCTGCCTGCAGTTCTTTACGGCACTTTACATCAATCTGCATAAATGCGATTGCCACAAGGTCAGCTGTCACAAAATCTCCGAACATATAACTATTTTTAAAATTAGGTTATTCACTGTTCCGCAGTGCCGGCAAAAATTCAGGAAAAATAACAATTTCACAGACAGCATGAAGCAGGTATTTTTACCTGATTTTAGTCTTTTGCCTTACTGTCGGATAGAAAGTTAACCTACTGGATATGAAAATGTAATAAATTTACAATTCCGCAATTAGTCAAAAGCTGTTACGGAAATCCGTAATTACCGAGTTCATAAAAAGTTTAAATTTAGCACTACATTTCTAAAGTATCATATTATGAGGCTGATAAAAATCAACATCAATAATTTTAGGGGCATTAAACAGGCGGAAGTCCTTCTCTCAGGACATTCGGTGCTCATCGGAGATAACAATGCCGGCAAATCCACCGTGCTCGAAGCCATAGATTTGGTGCTCGGTCCCGACAGGCTTTCCAGAATACCTGTTATCAATGAGCATGATTTTTTCGAAGGAATTTACATTCATGAAGGCCAACCTCTCCCAATTGAGATCGAAATAATTATTGGGTCGTTGTCGACTGAACAAAAACGTAAGTTCATGAACAATCTGGAGTTCTGGAATCATGAAACTTCTTCTCTAATCCAAGCAGGTCCGCTGGAAACCATAGACGACGTTGCTGTAGAAGAGGTTATCAGAGTTAAATTTTTTGGCTCGTATGATGTTGAGGAAGATGATTTTACCGGAGAGACCTTTTTCTGCTCTCCCGAAGAATCTAAAACAAGATTTAGTAAGAGCGACAAGCGGGACTGCGGTTTCCTTTATCTGCGTGCCCTTCGGACAGGTACAAGGGCTTTGAGCCTTGAAAGAGGATCGCTTCTTGATATCATTCTGCGTATCCAGGAACTTCGCCCGCAGATGTGGGAAACTATATTAAAACAGCTGAGGGATACTGACGTAAACTCTGGTGCTGAAGATGAAGTAAATAAGATACTCTCTAATGTGCAGAAATCATTAAAGCAGTTTGTACCTACGCATTGGGGTTCAGAACCACACCTTAGGGTGTCCAATCTGACCCGAGAGCATCTAAGGAAAACTCTTGTAGTATTTATGTCTACCGGGTCAGGCAGTTACCACGTGCCTTTCGGCCATCAGGGAACAGGTACGATAAATACTATGGTGCTAGCCCTGCTGTCCATGATAGCCGAATTAAAGCAAAGTGTGATATTCGCTATGGAGGAACCCGAAATCGCAATTCCTCCATACACCCAAAAGAGAATTGTCAACAGTATCAGAAGTCAATCGGCACAGGCCATCTTTACTTCACATTCTCCCTTTGTTCTGGAAGAATTTTCACCTGAACAGATCATACTGCTGGAACGCAAAAAAGGAGTAATGAAAGCCAGGTCGCTTAGCTTCCCTTCAAATATAAAACCTAAAGCTTACAGTAAGGAATTCAGGATGCGTTTCTCGGAATCTCTTTTGGCAAAGCACGTACTGATTGCAGAAGGAGATACAGAAGCTTCCGCATACAACGCCGCCGCCAGATGCCTCTCAGAGCTTGATCCTGAAAACTATTCCTCATTTGAAGCCATGGGTGTATCTGTATTTAATGCGGAATCGGAAAACAGTATTCCAATATTTGCAAAATACTTTAGCCAACTCGGCAAGACAACCATAGCAGTCTGCGACAAGCAGTCCGGTGCCCCAAATCTCGCCGCTATAACCGAAAGCGCCGATTATGTTTTTGAATCTGCCTACAAGGGATTTGAAAACCTAATTGTTAATGAAATCCCTGTTTCAGTTCTGAAAAAATATATGACTGAATTGATCGCTGAGGAAAAATGGCCGCAGCACATCAAATTTGAAGGATCTGTGGAAGAGATTGACGAAAAGATTCTAAAACAGAAATTATTTGATTATCTGAAATGGCAGAAAGCTTCCGGCAGCGCAGCAGACATAATAGCATTGTGCACTTTGGAGGAATTCCCGCCCACGCTTCGCGACGCAGTTAAACAAATTACGGATATAATAGATCTAATATAATGATAATCTGTGAAAAAAGAGCTGAACTTATTAAGGCCGCAGGGCACCTGCTGGTATTGGGTGGGCCTGGCTCAGGAAAAACCACCATATCCCTTTTTAAGGCGAACGATATAATAAGCGGCAGCCATATTGAAAATGGGCAAAAAATACTTTTTTTATCTTTCGCACGCTCGACTGTATCCAGAATTCAGGAGCATACCAATTCTTTAATTAGTTCTGAAAACAGGAATAAAATAGAAATCAACACATATCACGGATTTATCTGGAAACTGCTCCAGAGCTTTTCCTATCTGGTAAGTGACCATAGAACGCTACAGTTGCTTACTCCTGCTGTTGAGGCTTCCCTCCTTTCCGGGCTTGAAGATGACAAAGAAGTGAGAAAACAGGTAAGGATCAAACTCTTTCAAGATGAAGGATTGCTATCTTTTGACCTTTTCTCGGAGATAGCTGCCGGTATGCTCAAGGACTCTGATAGAATATTACGTCTCGTTTCACAACGCTATCCTATCATTATTGTAGATGAGTTTCAGGATACAGATGATAACGAATGGGAACTTATTAAAAAACTGGGTTCCAAAAGCACAATTATTGCTCTGGCAGATCCAGAACAGCGCATATATGATTTCCGAGGAGCCAGTACCGAGCGCATTGATGAGCTCATCAAAACCTTTATTCCTGCAATTTTTGATTTCGAGCAGGAAAATAATCGCAGTACGGGAAAGGATATTACGGAATTTGGCAATGATCTGCTACGGGGTACCAATAAAGGCAAGCGCTACAAGGATGTAGAAATTATACCCTTTTGATAGAAAAGAATCCAGCCGTATACTTAAATTCAATCTTTTTTCAGCAATCAAAAGACTAAAGAAAACAAAGGGGGATGATTGGTCTATTGCTGTACTTGTACGCACAAAGAAAGTAATGTTCTCAACATCATCTTACCTATCTTCCACTACCTTACTCCCACCCCTTTACCATGAGGTTGCAATTGATCCCCATGGGCCAGCGCTTGCCGGAATTGTTATTGCCGGTCTTCTGGAGCCTACAGCAGACATATCACGTTTTTATTCTCTGATAAATGATGTAAAAAATCATATAAAAGGAAGATCTGGAAACAAAATCTCCAACGAGACTGCTCAGTTTGTCAACGCTTTGGAGAATTACAGCAATGGAAGAAAAATAACAGGCAGTAAGCGAATGCTTTTTATAAAAGAACTGGACCTACTGCTGGCAAAACGTGAAGAAACAATATTATCCGGCATACCTGAAGAAGACTGGCTTGCAATAAGGCGTTTTTTTCAAAACTGCCAGAGTCCATATCTTAAAAATATATTTGAAGATGCCAAATATCTCCGCCTGTTAAAAAAAGGAGCGCTACTCAGTGAAAGGCTTGCTTCAGCATGGAGAAGTACAGGAACCTATCAAGGAGCAAAAGCATCGATAGAAGATGCTTTTGTACAGGAACATTTCATAGCCGCTCAGACTGATTTTAAAGGGCTGCACATCATGACGCTGCATAAATCCAAGGGTAAAGAATTTGACGAGGTTTTCATTTGGGAAGATTATTATAATCCTTTGATTAGGTTTCAGGCTACACCAAAGG
>RCUK01000471.1_pt1 | contig 36179 bp, 37 predicted proteins | sample 2166381 | NCBI WGS metagenome assembly RCUK01 (sample SAMN09932809, study PRJNA488358) | compost metagenome | isolation source: compost soil in an enriched community | place: Germany: Experimental Botanical Garden | reverse complement strand
GCGATGTTAGAATTATCATCATACCAAGTGACAAATAAGGAGCGGTTTCGCTATGAATATACAAATCGTGTGTGTAGGCAAGTTGAAGGAGAAATACCTGGTGCAGGGCATTGCGGAGTACAGCAAGCGTCTTGCGCCTTATCTGCGATTGTCCGTGCACGAAGTGCCGGATGAGAAAGCGCCCGAGAACATGAGCGACGCGGAGATGCGCCAGGTGCAGGAGCGCGAGGGGGCGGGCATCCTAGCGCACATTAAGCCGGACACGCACGTCGTGGCCCTCGCCATCGGCGGGCAGCTGTGGTCCAGTGAGGAGCTCGCCGCCCATTTGGACAAGCTCGGCACCTATGGGACGAGCAATGTCGCCTTTGTCATCGGCGGCTCGAACGGCCTATCGGACGAGGTGCTGAAGCGCGCCCAGACGAAGCTGAGCTTCGGGCGCATGACTCTGCCGCATCAGCTGATGCGGCTGGTGCTGGTGGAGCAGATTTACCGGGCGGTGAAGATTAATCGGGGTGAACCGTATCATAAATGACGCAAATGTTAATCCGAGTTCATGCGGGGTGCAGACCAACGAACTTCAACCTGATAAGATAACGAAAACGAACCAGTAAGTTAATAAGGAGAGCCATTTGAATATGAGGGCTCTCCTATTATACGTTTTCAACACTCGTTTTCGTTAGGATCAAATGTTCATCTGAGATGCTGTGTGATGAAGAAGGCAGCACGGTCCAGGGCTTGATCGGCTTCATCGAGAATACCAGTGAACGCCTGGAAAACATGCGGGACGTCGGCAGTAACGTCAAGGATTACATCCACGCCTGCTGCCCGTGCACGGTCAGCTAACTGCGTGGAGTCGTCAAGGAGTAGCTCGTTCGTTCCGACCTGTAGCAGGAGTGGTGGGAATCCGGTAAGATCGGCGAACCTGGCGGGGCTCACGAGTTCATGATTCGGATCCTGTCCAGCGAGGTACATCGTATCCGTCAATGTAAAGCCCTCACGGGTGAAGAACGGGTCGATCCCCATTTTGCTATCCATACTTACTCCGGAGCGCGTCTTATCCACCCCGGGCGAGAATGCCACTACTGCTGCTGGCATCGGCAGACCTGCGTCCCGTACCATCAGGCAAGCCGAGACAGCAATACCGCCGCCGGCAGAGTCTCCAGCAAACGCAATAGACGCCGCATCAACTCCGTTGTCCAGAAGCTCACGATAGGCGGCGAGAGCATCGTCAAGAGCCGCAGGAAACGGATGTTCCGGAGCCAGTCGATAATCGAGTGAGACGGATCTGATACGGGTTTTGTTCACCAGATTCGCGGTAACGGACATAGCAGTGTAGGGGGAACCCATAATATACGAGCCGCCATGGAAATAGAGAATGATTCCTGGGCGGGCATCCTGTGCGGGGTCGACGACCACACAGGGGCGATTCCCCAGGGTCGTCTGTGTAATCTGTACGTCCGTAGGTACATTCATAGTCGCCATCATAGCAGCGAAGTTCGTGCGCATTTGTTCGACGCTTTGAGGCTTGGTGGGTTGTGGACCCCGGATCATTGCATCCACCATCCTACGCTGTTCTTTACTCATATAATCGACTCCCTTTCAAATTGTTCATAAATTGTAGTTACTTATAAGATCTACTCTGTCTGCACAACTTATAAGCTTGGGTAAGTTCAACAAATACAATTCAAAACCATTAGTTTACCAGTAGTTCCCCTCCCTGCGATCTGGCTTATTCATAGTGTATAATCTAATTGCGACAAGACTTGTCACTATTTATTTTGGGCGGTGAATTAATTTAATGGGAAAGTCGAGGCGCTTGATTGAATTGATGATGGTAGTAAATCGGAAGCGGAAATTCACCGTCAAAGAGCTTGCTGAGGAATTTGGTGTGTCTACCCGAACCATGCTGCGCGATTTGCAGGAGCTGAGTGGAATGGGAGTGCCATTATACTCTCAAGTTGGTGCAGGAGGTGGATACCAAGTTCTTGCAGAGCGAAGCCTTCCACCGATTTCATTTACGGAAAATGAGGCATTCTCAATATTTTTTGCTTCCCATGCTCTTCGACACTTCAGTTCGCTGCCCTTCGAGGCATCTGCAGAATCCGCACTTCGAAAATTTTACAGGTATTTATCGGAAGATGTGAAACGTCAGATAGATGAGATGCGACACCGAGTTGACTTCTTTACGCATACCCGCCCAGAACGAGCCGACTACCTTGAGATATTGCTCCAAGCATCCATTAGTAGGTTGCCCGTGACAATTAATTATGGAATTCGGGAGAATGAGACCAATCAAAGAACGATTCAACCCATCGGTATATATGCCCATGAGGGATATTGGTTTTGCCCAGCCTACTGCTATTTGCGAAAAGCCTACCGATTGTTTCGGGCAGATCGGATACGGTCAGCCGTTTTGGCGGATGCGGAAGCGTTATCGAGTACAGTGGATGTTTCAGAGGTGGATTTAACGAACTGGGGAATTCTCTTCTACAGCAAACAAGAAAGCGTAGATGTCAAAGTGAAATTAACGGCAAAAGGGATTGAGTTATTCCGAGATAAGAGCTGGATTTTCCCTTGGGGAGAAGTACATAGTTCCGATAACGGCACAGGCATACTTGAGATGGGTATCTTCCCCTCAGAAATACTATTCTTTGCTGAATATTTCTTTTCGTTCGGCGCTGAAGCGGTCGTGCTCCAACCGAAAGAATTAAGAGAAGCTGTCAGAAGGAAGTTGGTCCGTACTCTCGATGAGTATAATGACTAGCCTCCTGATTCCGATTTTATATTATAGCTTCTATTACATGCCGCCGTTAGACCTGTTACGGTGAACCGTACCACAAGTAGAGCAAAATTTATGAACCTCTTCGAAAAAGTCGGAGAGGTTCCTTGCTAAAATAGAACGCCGGTTGGTTATCTGATATATATTCTAAACGGCTTATTGCATAGGGTTGCCTTGCGCTGCATTCGAGACAGTCTCCCAAGCTTCCCAGGTGGCTAGACGGTCAGCATAGATGCCGCGCGCTATAGGTAAGACTTCTGAGCCGAGCGCAAATCGTAGAGGGGGTTCCGCTGCGTCCACGATCTTGAGAACGGCTTCTGCAGTCGCTTGAGGGTTGCCGCGTTGTTCGTTTGATAGACGCGTGAACACCTGCTTCCGTACATCGGCATAGACGTCCATTTCCGGTACTCGCTTACCTGAAGCACCAAACTCGGTCGCATAGGCACCGGGTTCGAGCAGCGTCACCTTAATTCCAAAGTCCTTGACCTCTTGCGCCAGGCTTTCGTGGAGTCCCTCGACCGCCCATTTGGAGGAGCAATAGAAGCCGATGAGCGGCCTTGCCTCGATCCCAAGGGCGCTTGAAACGCTGAGCAAATGCCCGCTGCCCTGCTTCCTCAGGAGTGGCAAGGCGGCTTGGATGACTCGAAGATAACCAAAGTAGTTCGCGTCAAACAGAGCGCGGACATCGGCTTCGCTTGCCTCCTCGACCATTCCGACCAAGGTGTAACCGGCATTATTGAGGACAACGTCCAGCTTGCCGAAATGGGCATGAGCCCGCTGAACGACTTGGGGGACCTGCTCAGCATCCGTTACGTCGAGTGCCATGGGAAGAACGAGATCTCCGAAACGTTCCTTCAAATCGGCAACGTCCTCCAATTTGCGGGCGGTAGCTGCAACTTTATCGCCACGCGTGAGCGCGGCTTCTGCCCATATGCGTCCTAATCCGCGAGAGGCTCCCGTGATGAACCAGACTTTTTTATCCATGGTATACTCCTCCTTTAAATTCCCTGTTCTGTGTGGGATACTTAAATTAAACCACCCATATACGGAACTGTCAAGTTCCGGAACTATAAAGTATCGTAAAAAGGGGTTAACTTTTATGAATAAGATTAATAATAAAGAGTCAGTCGGATCCAAATTAGCTGACGAAGTAGCGGAAAAACCAGCGAAAGCATTGGGGCGTAAACGAGATCACACGCGGGATGCTCAAATCCTGGAAGCGACAATAGACATCCTCGCCGAAGCCGGATTTGATGGAATGACAATGGACATGGTCGCAGCTAGAGCGAAGGCCGGGAAGGCGACCATGTATCGCCGCTGGTCCTCCAAAGCGGAGTTAGTCCGAGATGCCTTGACCTGGATGAATCGGAATCATCTTGAGCTTGACCTCTTGCCGGATACGGGAACCTTGCGCAATGACCTGCTCGCGCTATTGAAGCCGCAATCGATCGAAGAGGGTGAACGCAAACTTCGAGTACTCGCAGGCCTGGGCTCCTTTTTATCGCAGAATCCGGAAACGGTTAACGGAGAGATTTTTGAACCGTGGGCTGTAGTGAATCGTGAGCTCATGCACCGGGCCGCCGGCCGCGGTGAGATCTCCACCCACGCGGACATTGAGATGGCTTGCCAGGTTATTACTTCAATGGCTTCTTATCGCGGACTCGTACAGCACAAAACATTCGACAAGCACTTCTACACTTCACTAATCGACGGCGTCCTACTCCCTGCCCTCAAAAATCCGTTACCATCTCCAAATGAAACGGAATAAGGAAGGCGACCTTATGCTTGCAGAAAGTAACGCCCCCACGTTTGGCCATGATGAAAAGGCCATCCAGCAAAAGGATGGCCTTAAAACATGCCGTTATAGAGAGCGTGGTGAATCGTACCACAAGTAAGGGCAAGTTCTAAGAAGACAGAAGGCCGGATTATAAATTTAATTCGTTTGATAGCGAAGGGCCATCCCACAAAGGGATGGCCCATACTTGCCACTAGAGATAAAGAGGTATTCAGTTGTTGAAGTAGTGGCCCTGTTCAAGGTCCGCGATCAGAGCAGGGTTCACCGGCTGCCATCCCAGGCGTTCCTTCGTCAGCGCGCTCGAGGTTGGATTATCGGTGGAAGCGGCGAAGGAGAGCCACCCAAAGTGAGCGTCTGCCTCTTCACGGGTTATGCTGCGCACCGGCAGGTTTAGTTGACGACCGATTGCGCCGGCAATATCCCGGAAGGGCACTCCCTCGTCGGCAACCCCGTGATAAATGGCCCCCGTGTCGCCATTCTCAAGCGCTAGTCTAAAGAGACGTGCCGCATCCAACTGGTGCACTGCCGGCCACCGGTTGAGTCCGTCCCCCACATAGGCTGATACCCCTTTTTCCCGCGCGATGCCAATGAGGGTCGGAACGAAGCCCTGCTCGCCCTTACCATGCACGGACGGGGCGAGACGGACGATCGATGACCGCACTCCGTGGCCAGCCAGTACAAGCGTTGCCTCCTCGGAGCGTCGCGGCGTAGATTGCATCGACGCCTGCTCTTCCGTCCCGAGGATTCCCGGCTTGAGCATTAACGTGCCCGAGGTGGCCACGAATGGTTTCCCGGTCCCCTTGAGCGCCGCTCCCATTGCCTCGATTGCCAGGCTGTCAGCGACTGCGGCTGCCTCAAAACTGGAGAAGTCATGTTTGAAGGCCAAGTGAATCACGCCGTCCGCTAACCCAGCGCCTTCACGCAGGCTGTCAAGGTCGTCGAGGTCGCCGTGGTGTACGTCGGCGCCGGCTGCCGTCAAGGCTGCGGCGGACCTATCCGAGCGGGCAAGTCCGACAACATGATGCCCGGCATCCAGAAGTTCGCGTACGACGGCAGAACCGATGAACCCCGTTGCACCCGTTACAAATATACGCATCGTATTCATCCTTTCACCTCAATGGAATGATTAGGTACAGGACAGATTATACGACAAGGAATAACTAAAGTAAACTAAATTAACTAAAATCGTTAATTTAATAAACTTGGTTAATGAAGTTTGTGGTAACATCGGTTTTGCTATACTATTGTAGAGCAAGCATCAAAGGAGGCGTAAGTCGTCGTGAGAAAACCGATGAACGCAAATCACTACCTGAATAAAATTAAGCCGATCGTTCGAAAAACAAAGTTCAGCCAATTGAGAATAGACGATATCTCAAAATATATGGATATTAGCAAAGTGACGCTATACAAGCATTTTTCATCCAAGGATGATATCATCGAACAGGTTGTCGACTATGAAATTCAGTACTTGCAGCAGGCTGATCTCGTTGTAAATGATGATTCCCTCTCTTATGTAGATCGCTTCCAAAAAACATTTCTGCAGTCCCTGCTGTGCGTTGTTTATTTATCCGACCTGTTCCTGCAAGATCTCAAGGAATTCTATCCGACGCTTTATGATAAGCTCGTCATGGCCCAACAAAATCGAAATAAGAATTTACAGGCATTTTTTGAAACCGGGATGGACCGGAAGGTTTTCAACAGAATGAATCCCGTGCTGCCCCTGATTCAGGATGACGCCACACTGCGGCGCTTCATGGAACCGACTTTCAGTATTCAATGGTATGATCTCACATTGAAACAAGCCATTATCGAATACTACAGGATGAAACAATATCAAATGATTAGGCCGGAACATCTGGATGTGATAGAGGACTCCAATTTTGAGAGTCAGGTAGCGGAAATTTTACTAACGATCTCATGAGCACATCAGTGGGAAGTCCACTATTAAATGGGCGAAAGATCAGAATTCATTATTCGAAAGAATGTCGGAATCTACGGGATGTCGCCATAGCGAACGTACCGCCGCTCCCTATGGCAAGCCACCATATGTTTAACAAGCACATTGAGTTTATCCAAAATGAACTTTGCCGTTTCCTCGAGTGACAGCGACCTTTCCTCATATCAGGTGCTGTTTACTTTGATGCAGGAAGGTTCCCAACCTCAATCGTTCGATTCCTTGCAGTCCCAATCAGCATAGGAATGGAGACCAATAGACAGACCACAACCGCAACAATAGAGCCCTCAAGTCCAAAATTGCCCCCTGTGAGAAGTGCGGCACCGTGCACCTTTACAGTAAATAGACCGGTGGCAGAGTGTCCAGAGACAGGAATGCCAAGCAAGCCCTCAATGGCATTCCAAGCAAAATGCAGTCCCATGGCAAACCACAAGTTCCGCCGCCACAAGAAGGCGGCTCCAAGCAGAACACCTGCTTCGAGGGCTATGGCGAACCCGCTCCATAATGTCGCCCCTGGATTTCCAAGATGGGCAATTCCAAAGAATAGAGAGGTTACTGCGAGTGCGAGCGGTCGTCCCCCCAATTGATCAATGGCTTGAAGCATAAGCCCGCGAAAGATAAGCTCCTCGACAATGGCTCCTCCTAAAGCTGATCCAATGGAGGCTATTAGAACGGAACTCGTATCCGCAGAACTTGCCCACTGAAAGGAGTAACCTCCCAGAGCCATAATCATAAAAGCGGACCCTGCGATAAAGATAGTCCCGGTTAGCATGCCTAGGATACTTTCAATCCCTGCGCGCTTTCTTGATATCTCTGGTGTGGGCCGCCGGGCCAGGTATGTCAGCGTGAGCTTATAAGCCAAGAGGGCCAGAAATCCCATCACCAGTGTGAAAATAAGAGAAACGATCCCCTCTCCTTGCTCTGTCAGTTGCTGGAATATCATATTTATGAGAACAATACCAATAGCCCCCACAATCATCCAGACGATTGGATAGCGCCAAAATGAACTCCGGGCACTTAACTTCCTGCCATTCTTCATGTCTTACATCCCCATCCTCTATTGTTTGATGCTATGAGTATAGGATGCAAAAGTCATAAAGAGACAGTGCGCTTTAGTCATATTTATTCTATGGCTAATGATCCATGATTCCTGAATCTCGGGCTTTACGGGAGGCTTCCCGCCTTCCTTTCACATTAAGTTTCGAATAAATCATTGAGATATAATTTTTAACCGTCCCTTCACTAAGATACAACGCCTCGGCAATTTCCTGATTACGCAGGCCAGAAGCCAGCTTATGCAGCACTTCTATTTCACGGGTGGTGAGCCCGAATTCATTATTTTTCGCAGGGGTGGCGTTGTTCATGTTCTTAATCAATTTACTCGCCATTTCCTGCGAGATTAAAGTCCCACCCGCCTGAACCACCCGTATACCTGCAGCCAGGTCTCTGGGGTGAATGGCTTTGAGCAGATACCCCTCAGCCCCATGGCTTAGCGCCGCTAACACATATTCTACTTCCTTATAGGAGGTCAGCATGATGATTTTGGTTGCCGGTATTCGCTCTTTAATGAGGGCCGTTGCGGCGACGCCGTCCATGACGGGCATATTAATATCCATCAACACAATATCCGGCTTAAACTGCTCGCAGCCCGCCACTGCTTCTTCCCCGTTCCTGGATAAAGCAACAATCTCCAAATCCTCTTCCATGGACAGCACGATATGTAAGCTCTCGAGAATTAACTCTTGATCATCAGCAAGCAGCACTTTAATTTTCTTCATGAGGTATCACTCCTTTCAGCGGGATTTCGCATCGGACTTCAGTTATCGCTGGAGTTCCTTCCCCAGATGATAGGTGCAGGCTGCCCCCCAACCGCTCAACCCGATCTGTCATCGTGGTCAAGCCGAAGCCGTAATTTAGCTTGTCGATCGGTGTGCCGTTATTTCGAACAGACAATAGCAGATGGCTCTCAGAAAATCCAAGCTCCACATGCAGCCCAGATGCTTTTCCGTGTTTTAGTGCGTTTGTGAAGGCTTCCTGGATGACCCGAAGGATCGCTTGCCGCACTTCAAAATGTATGGATCGCTCTGTCTCCGGCAGACTCAAAGTCAGGGCCACACCCGTGTGCTCCCGAAAACGGTCCGCAAGGGATTCAATCTGCCTTATCAGGCTCGATTCCTCTTCCTCCCCCATCTCGTGTACGATGTTCCTCATTTCGTCCAAATTTCCCTCAGCCAAGGTTCTTAAGCGAATTAACCGATCTTTGGCCTCGGCAGGCTTGCTATCCATAAGGGCGATAGAAGCATCAAGGCTCAGTATGAGTGAGATAAAGGAATGCCCCAGTGTATCATGAAGCTCCTTGGACATGCGGTTGCGCTCTTCAAGCAAAGTCATTTTCTCGATCTCGGCCGTGTAGTGTGTTAACAGCTTGTTTTGCTGCTCCACTTCAATAACCAGTTTATTCTTCTGATCATACGCACCTGCGACGAAGCTTGCCCACATGCCGATGAAGCAGAACAGCAGATTGTCTGTTCCAATACTTAGGGTTTGCTCCCAGGATAATCCTAGGGAAGACTGATAGGAGAAAGGAATGGAGGCGACTACGGGAACGATCCATAGGGATTGCTTAGTCAATAAGTAGCCCATTGTAAGGCTCGGCAGCAGATAGTCCGCTTTTGAAGTCAGATCCGGATGAATGACAGAATAGACATAATAAGAACCGCCAAGCAATAGCTCCAGTATGCAAAACCAGGCTTTGTTCATCCGGCGCCCGGGAAACCAGAACAGCAAAGGGACGACAAGGGCTATGCTCAGCCAGATCACGGTGAATAACGTCCGGTTCGAGAACCCACTTGCCGCCAGTGCCTGGGACAACAGCAAAATATAATGGTATAGACGAAGAGCGAATATACCCCAATCCATGAAAGATAATATTTTTTTCATATCATCATCTTACAGGAAATCCAGAAGCTTGGGTGTTTCAGGAAATTTATTTGGGGCGGGTTCTTCGGTCAAATAAAAGAAGCTAGATCAGCCCAAATAACCTCGATGATTTCTTCTACCATCCATTCTACCGAGCGGTTTTGAGGGTTCCGGCTCCACTGCAAAGCCGGCCCGAATACACCCCAACTTACAACGAGTGCCTTAGTTTCCACTTTATCACGAGAATAGCCCTGCATATTCGCCTCATGTAACCATTTAAGAAGGAGTCGATGAAGCTCCTTATGAATGGCATTTTCAAATATGGCTTCAAACTGTTTGTCTCCGGGCGTACTGTACTGCCTGGCTTGCAACAGAAAATCAAAGATCGTTTGAATAAGGATTCGCAAATTGTCCGTATTGAGGCTCGCATCATCTGGCAGTCTGCCATTCACAAAGATTTGAAACTTCTCTGTTTTCCAGTATTCAAGAAAATCATATTTATCCTGGAAATGCGCATAGAATGTTGTTCGATTTACAGCTGCCTGCGCTGCGATATCATGTACAGAAATGGAATAGAAGTTTCTCTTTTCCCCAACCAACTCGTTAAACGCCTGCACGAGCTGTTGACGGGTTTTTATTACACGCGGATCATCAGGATTGACTGACATGGGGCCCCTCCTTCCCTTGAACTTAAATAAACGGACAAAAGGATTAATATGTAGGTAACACAACAAAAACAGCTTTTTGCAGGTTGTTGGCACAGCGCAATCCTTTTATCTTCTACGTATACGATTATGATTTCACAAACTAAATCGTATGGCAAGAAACCCATTCTACGAGAAGTGAACGAAAGGATGCATGCAGAAATGATTGTTGTTACCGGAGCCAACGGAAATTTGGGAAGGAAGATCGTTGAGGAACTTCTCGGGCGTGTTCCTGCGGAGGAAATTGGTGTGAGTGTCCGGGATGTGAGCAAGGCTCAGGATCTAAAAGAACGGGGAATTCGTGTTCGGCAAGGAAATTACGACGATTCTGAAAGTCTCCTTCACGCATTTGAACAAGCGTCGCAAGTTCTCATTGTCTCTTCCAACGCTTTGGAGATAGATGAGGCTGTTCGCCAGCATCAAACCGCCATTGATATGGCAAAGAGAGCTGGGGTGGGCCGAGTGCTATACACGAGCCATATGGGTTCATCTGCATCGTCACATTTCCCTCCCATGCTCACCAATGCGGCTACAGAAGAGATTCTGAAATCTTCAGGGATGGCTTTCACATCGCTTCGATGCGGCTTTTTTGCCACTTCAGCGTTATTGATGATCAGGGATGCCTTAAAAACAGGGGAATTAATAGTCCCGGAAAGCGGTCCGATTGCCTGGACGACTCACTCGGACCTAGCTGCAGTTACAGCGGCTATCTTGATAGAGGGGAAGCTAGGTGGGATTACCTCTCCCCTTACGGCCTCCGAGGCGATTGACATGGAAGGGGTCGCATCGATTGCTTCCACGATCTTGGATCAGCCAATTCGGCATATCGTTGTGTCCGATGAAGAATATCGGAAACGCTTGGCGTCTCATGGAATGCCGGAAGCGATCATCAACTTGCTTACAGGTATCTTTCAAGCAAGCCGGCAGGGAGATTTCTCGCAAATCGATCCCACTTTGGAAAACCTAATCGGACGTCCTCCGATTAGATTCCAAGAGTTTTTAAAAGACTCAATTCTCCAATAAGGTTGTTCTTCATTTCGCTGTTAGCCCCGTTACGGAGACCCGTACCATAAATGACGGCGAAATTGATATTAGCGGCTTGCCAGGTGTGGAAGCTGCTCTATGGGCAATTTCCCATTTTACTTAACTCTTCTAAGAGGACGGAGACGGAAGAAAGGGGCTGGTTGTGCCAGCCTCTCTTCTACGATTTTAAAATTCGTAATCAGCTGCCTGCATAACCTGGAATGTTCAAATCTCTATGTTTGTCTCCAAAAACTCAAGATACTTGGGGTCGTCTTCCATAAAAATCCCAATACCGGCGCCCATGTAAGCCCGAGTTAACTCGTCAGCTGCCTTTTCAAAGTTACCCTGTTCGTAATATAACTGCCCCAGCCGAAGATGAATATACGGATTACCCAACCCCTTTGGACATTGTACGGCATTAAAAAAGCACTTGAAGGCCTTATCGTAATTCTTCAAAGAATAGTGGACATCCCCAATAGCTACATATATCCAGGTAGCGGCCTCCCATTCTTGAGGATTTTCAGGCAATAAACGGAGGGCGGCAATATAATTTCGCTTGGCGGCATCAAGGTCGCCTGTCTTCACTAAATCCTCGCCTTGTTTACATAGAGCCCTAATTGCGGAATAAGTGGAATCTGGGAGCTGCAACGCGATCTCTCCTGTTCTATTCGATTGGATAAATGAATTTTAGCCCTTAAGGCAGACAACCTGATATGAAAAGTCTATCAAACTTTCAAGCTAGATTGAAAGCCCGCTCTAGTTTATTCGCTTTGCAGAAAGGGAGATGCTCTAGATCACGATCGTGAAGGGCGAAGGGTACTTGTGTCTGGTTCCACCTTGTCGGTGGAGGGGGCTGCAACGACCAGACACTGTCTTAGCGTCTCGTCGAATTCCAGTTCAATGCCGAGAAGCTTTTGGCCTTGATCCCACAATTCTAGGCTGATGATCGGTTCGTGCTCACCGTCAACGACAATGGAATCTTTGTTCGTCCGCTTCCCCTAGGGGCCTCCCCCTATTTCTTCAATCCTTCCCGGGTATACTGATCCACAGTCTTTTCATTAAATTAGGAAAGCCAAAAATATTGAACATATGACAAAGAAGTTAGAATATAAAGCGTTTTCATCCCCCTTTATAATCAAGTTATGATAAAAGAAAGGGGTTACAAAAATTGACTAACTTATTTTACAAGCCGAACGGGGCTTGGGTGGGAGACCTGATCCCCTTTTACAAAGACGGCAGCTTCCGTTTGTTCTATCTTCATGATTGGAGAGAGAACAAGAAGATTCATGGAGAAGGAACCTCCTGGTTCGAGCTCCGCACAAGCGATTTCGTGCACTATGAAGAAGTGGGCGAAATGCTGAAGCACGGCAGCGCAAGTGAGCAAGACCTGAACTGCTATACCGGCTCGATCATCGAAGCCCATGGGGAATATCATTTGTTCTACACTGGCCTCAATCCGAATCCGGAATTCATAGAGGACGGAGTGCCGCTCCAATGCGTCATGCACGCCGTGAGCACGGATATGGAGTCATGGCGGAAAATCCCCGAAGATACCTTCTATTCCGACGGGATTCAATATGAAAGACATGACTGGCGCGATCCTTTTGTATTCTGGAACGAAGAGGCGGGGGAGTACTGGATGCTTCTCGCCGCAAGGAACAAAGAAGGTCCTTCCCGGCGCCGGGGGAGCATCGGACTCTGTGCTTCCAAGGATCTTAAAAGTTGGGAAATCCGGCCACCTTTCTGGAATCCGAAAATGTACGTAACGCACGAATGCCCGGACTTGTTTCGCATCGGGGAATGGTGGTACCTGGTTTACTCCACGTTCTCGGAACGATTTGTCACCCATTACCGTATGAGTAAATCTTTAAGCGGACCATGGACGGCGCCAAGAAACGACGCATTTGACGCCAGAGCGTTCTATGCCGCGAAAACATGGAGTGACGGAAACAAGCGTTACGCTTTTGGCTGGGACCCAAGCAAGGAAAATGAGGATGATTACGGGGATTGGCAGTGGGCCGGAAACTTGGTCGTACACGAACTTGTTCAAGAACAGGATGGAACGTTAACGGTCCGTATCCCGGAGACTGTTTCTCATCATTTCTCAAATAAACAAGCAGCCGAGTGGGACTCGCGGATCGGGGAATGGGAGGAGTCAGAGGGGCGTATAGAGGCGGCGGCTGATGAGACATTTGCCTGCATATCAGCTGGGACTATGCCTGAAACCTGCAAGATTTCGGCCCGACTGTCCTTCGCTACAGGGACCCGAAGCTGCGGTATCATGCTTCGCGCAAGCGAGGATCTTGACGAGGCCTATTACATTCGCCTTGAACCCATTCATAACCGCCTGGTGTTCGACATGTGGCCCCGGCGGGAGCAGGGTGAGATGCAGTGGCATATCAAAGGGGACCAACCTCATGCGGTAGAGCTGGAAGTCCCGATAGAATTGCAGGCTGGTACGGTTTATAATATCGAGATCGTTGTAGAGAATTCCGTTTGCGTAGTATATTTGGCCGATCAGGTCGCCATGACTACACGTTTGTATAATTTGAAAACTGGCAACTGGGGCTGTTTTGTCCAGGAAGGCCGGGCGATTTTTGAACAAGCATCCATTTCGGTTCCTAACTAACAGGAGGTCATATAAATGAAACGTTATGTCAAAAGGCTGGCTCTTGCACTATCGCTGGTTGTCCTGATGGCGATGGTGAGCGCGTGCGGAGGCGGAAATAACAATAACGGCGCTGAGGCAACCGGATCGGGAAATTCGCCGAAGGTGAACAAGAAAACATACAAATGGTTCGTGGCCCGAGGTGTAGATAGCCCTCCAGCCGTTACCGTCAAGGAAATTGCAGACGAGTTCTCCAAAACACATCCGGAATTTGAACTGGTTCTGGAAGGCACTGGTGATCGCCCGTCCTATTTGCAGAAGCTGCGGACATTGATTGCGAGCAATGAGATGCCTGCTATGTTTGATATCGATCCTGATGCCTATGCGTCCAAGCTAGTGGAGCAAGGCAAACTGGTAGATATGAAAAAACTGCTGAAAGAACTTGGAAAATATAAAGATTTCCGCCCGGTGGCCTTGCAATATCAGCAGTTCGCAGACGGCAGCATGTATACTTTCCCGCTTGAATACGGAATCGAGGTATTCTGGTACAACATCAAGATGTTTAAGGATCTGGGCCTTGAGCCGCCGAAGACGTTCGATGAGTTCATGAAGGTTGCGGAGACACTGAAGCAAAGCGGGGTTACGCCGATTGCCGTCGATGGCAAGGATAAATGGCCGGTTCTCCGGTACCTGGCGTACAAACCGTTCCGCATGACAGGTAATGATTTTATTGAAAATGTAAAGCAAGGGAAGGCATCTTTCAAGGACCCTGCCGGCATGGAAGGTATTAAGTTTGTTCACGATCTGGGCACCAAAGGGTACTTTCAGGAAGGATTCACTGCAACGGATTATACCGCAGCACGCGACTTATTCCTGGGCAGCAAAGCCGGCATGTATTATATGGGTTCATGGGAAACCATGAACTTCGTAAATGATAAAGTAAGCACAGAAATGAAGAACAATATCGGGTTTTTCCGGCTTCCCATGATGGAAGGTGCCAAAACGGCTGAAAATGATTATTTCATCAACTCGGGCATCGGCGTTGCCTTCAACCAGGATACCTTCGATGATACGATGAAGGAATTCGTCAAATTCCTTCTGGAACAATATCCGAAGGCCTATACGGAAAAAGGCCAATTCTCGCCTTTCAATTATACGCTTGATCAAAAGCAAGGGATGCCGGAGCTCTTCTATAAAATTCAAGATGAAATCGCGAAATCCGGCAACGTCTTTGCGGTCCCGTGGGATACGCGCCTTGACCCGGCTACGAATGAGCTTCTCGGCAACGAACTGAATGCCTTGGCTCTGGGAGCCCATACTCCAGATGAGTTTGCAGAATTAATGGATCAGGCGATTAAAGAAAATGCGCCAAAATATTTCAAATAGCGATGCTAAACAGACGGCCAATCGAAAGCCGGTTGGCCGTCTGTAAGTAAAATAAAACTAAAATTAGGGAATGAGCAAGCATATGGATAAAATCCTACGCAATCGCAAAGCCGCTCTCGTCTTCCTGCTGCCTGCATTATTGGTGTATTTGCTTACCGTTCTGGCTCCCATCCTTTGGTCAATGTACTTCAGTTTCTTCTCTTGGGATGGAGTTTCAGATATGCTCTATATCGGCTTTGACAATTACGCCAAGATGTTCGGCGGAGACAAGACATTCTGGAAGGCATTCAGCAACAATCTGATCTATGTTTTCATTATTGTAGTCATGCAGGTGTTTCTTGGTTTGTTGGTTGCCATCTTGCTGACCACCATCACCAAGGGGAGAGAATTGTTCAAAACATTATATTTTGCCCCTGCTATCATCACGTCGGTAGCCATAGCACAGTTGTTCCAAAATGTGTACTCGTTTGAACCGGTCGGAATTCTGAACTTTTGTCTGCAGCAGATCGGTCTTGGAGACTGGAGCAGGCCTTGGCTTTCCGACTTGAAGTGGGCTCTGAGTGCCGTATCGGTACCCGAAGGTTGGCGTTATATTGGTCTTTATATGATTATCTTGTATAGTGCGTTAATTTCCATTCCTTCCGATATCGAGGAAGCTGCCAGAATTGACGGAGCTTCTTCCTGGAACCTGTTCCGTTCGATTAAAATGCCGCTGATTAAGCCAGTTCTGATGGTGTCTATCATTATGGCTACTACGGGAGCGCTAAAAGGGTTCGACATCCCGTATCTCATGACGAACGGGGGACCGGGCCGCGTAACGGAATTGTTGCCGACTTATATGTACAAAACCGCATTCTCCAGTCTGGACTTTGGTTATGGCAGCGCGATGGCCGTATTTATCGTCGTTGAAAGCCTCATTGCAGTCGCCTTTATCAGACGGATGATGGACAGTAAGGAGACCTGATGATGAAATTTTCTGGCTATACTAAAGCGGTTTTTGTGGCAGTTTCCTTTGTTTTGCTTATCATTCAAGTGTATCCGCTTGTCTGGGTGTTCATCTCCAGCTTTAAGGCGCCTACCGATTTTTCCGGTGATAACCCGTTCAGCCTGCCAAGCCAATTCACTTTCGGAAATTATTACAACGTGTGGAATAAAGGGAATTTGGGGACTTATTTTTCCAATAGTCTCATCGTCGCCGTGACGACCATCGTGCTTGTGATCCTGTTCAGCTCGATGGCTGCTTTCGTTATTGAGAAGATGTCTTTTAAATGGGGTAAAAGCGTGTTGTTTCTATTTCTGTGCGGCATTATGATTCCGATTCAGGTCGTGCTCATACCGCTGTTCATTCTTTATAACAAAATAGGAATTATCAATACGCTCACTTCTCTCATTTTGCCCCAAGTAGGTTTTGCACTGCCGATCTCGATCTATCTATTCGTGAGCTTCTATAAGTACATTTCGAATGAGATCATGGAGGCCGCTGTCATGGATGGCTGCGGTGTGTATCAGGTTTTCTGGCGGATGATATTCCCTCTATCCCGGAATACGATAGTCACGGTTGTCGTTATGAATCTTATATTTGTCTGGAATGAGTTTATTTTCGCGAATACGTTTATTCATGACATTAAATCACGGACCATTCCAGTTGGCTTGATGGATTATATCGGGCAGTACGGTTTGACGGATTGGGGAGCCACCTTTGCTGCAATCAGCATTACGACCATCCCGACTATGGTGGTTTACTTCATTTTCAACAAGAGCGTTATTTCCGGTATGACCGCTGGTGCGACTAAAGGTTAATCTCCCATATGCCTAGGACTGAAGGTATACTGATAGTATCAGGTTGCCACTCTTCTTGGTCAGGGGGATTTCATGAACATAAAACGGCTGTTCCTGTCGATAAGTATCCGAAGCAAGATTATTATTTTGTCCATAGCCTGTTCCTTGCTTCCGCTAGTCCTGATCGCTTCATTAACCTTTGTGTATTTAAGCAAAGTGATCGAGAATAAGATGTCCGATACCACCTCGAATTTGCTGGGCTCCATCAATTGGAATATCCAGACTTTCGTGAATGATGTTGAATCGATTTCGAAGCTGATGTTGTCTTCCCGAGATGTTCAGAATTTCCTTTCCTATACTAAGAATGATTTCAAGGAGATCTATGACTTTCAAAATGCGACCCGCAGTCTGATCGTCAATATTACCAACAACAAATCCTATATTCGTTACGTTTACGTTGGCAGCGGGCAAAGGGAACTGATTACCACAAACCAATGGGACAGATTGACTTATGACAATATCTATCAGGCGGTCTCACGGACAACATGGTATCAACAGGTGGGGGAGATGGGCGGCCGGGGCTTGTGGCTGAACAGCGATGAAGTCCAGCTCCTCAAGGACAGCCCGAACCTGCTGCTGTACGGCAAACGGTTAAACAATCTTGAAACGCTCGAGCCGATCGGCATGTTGATTATTTCCATTGATAGACGGGTCTTCGATGAAATGTTCAAGAACATTTCCAATGCGGAAAAAGGGGATTTGATGATCCTGGAGCAAAACAAAATCATCTATTCCAATTCCCATAACAATGATTTAAAGAAAGTTCCTCAAAAGGATTTGAATCAGATCTATGATTTGCCTGAGCGAGGGAACCGCATCGAAACGATGGGCGGAGAACGATATGTCATCACCTTCGAAACGAATCCGGTAACCCAGTGGAAAGTGGTCAGCTTAATCCCTTATTCAAGCATTAACTCGGAAATCATCCTGATTCGTAATGTTACGCTCTCATTGACGCTGGTAGCTTTCCTGCTTGCCGCCTACGGCGCTTATCTTATCTCGAAGCGGATCACCAAACAGTTGACTTTGCTCACTTCTGTAGCAAGAAAAGCGGCAAAACGCGATGAAATCGAAGGAATCCTTTTTGTAGAAGAAGATGAAATCGGTAAAATCGGAAATCAATTTCTGCGAATCTTCCGCACCAACACAGAATTGTCCGACAGATTGATCGAAGCCAAGCTTAAGGAGAAGGAAGCTGAGCTTCATGCGCTGCAGAGTCAAATCAACCCTCATTTCCTATACAATACGTTGAATTCCATATATCTAATGGCGGAACGAATCAGTGCCAAAAATATTTCAAAAATGGTCATGTCCCTTTCGAATATTTTTAAATTAAGCTTGAACAACGGGGACTATATTACAACCGTCGGAAATGAAATCGAACAAGTGAAAAATTACTTAGAGATTCAGAACATCCGCTATAAGGGGAAGTTCGAGGTGATCATCGACCTTGAACCGGGAATCGAGCACATCCGCATGCTGAAGCTGCTTATCCAGCCGTTGGTAGAAAATGCAATCTTTCATGGAATCGAGTTGAAGGAGGACAAAGGGAGCATTGTCATTCGGGGCCGAAGAGAAGGGGCAACCCTTATATTCAAAGTTGAGGATGACGGAGTGGGTTTTGATCCTGTTGATATGCAGCCAAGGGGATATGCCTTAAGGAACATACAGGAAAGGATCCAATTGCATTACGGTCAAGACCGTGGAATCCGCATAGACAGTATTCCGGGTGCCGGAACCAAAATCACTCTTGAGATCGGTATAATGGATTGAGGTCGGGCTATGGAGGGGGACTTGTCTTGTATAAACTTTTTATAGCAGATGACGAACAGCTTGTGGTGGAAACGTTGTCGGAAATGATTGACTGGGATGCATTCGGAGTACGGATCATAGGGACGGCAAATAACGGCAAACAAGCGTTGGAACGGATTCTTCAGTCGGATCCGGACATAGTCCTGACAGACATTCGGATGCCCGGCCTGAACGGTCTTGATCTAATCCGTACCCTGAAGGAGAATGGCCGCAAAGCGGAATGCATCATCGTGAGTGGCTATTCCGAGTTTGAATACGCCAAAGAGGCCATTGAACTGGAGGCGGTGGATTATCTGATCAAGCCTGTAGAGCTAGATGAAGTGGCAAGGACCGTCTCAAGGGCCATTCAGCGTCTGGGGCGCAATGCGGATCAAACGGGGAATAACCCTGAGCTTCGAATAGCAAAAGCGTTAGACCGGGCGGTGTTTACGGATCTAATCGTCCATGGGAAACGTCCATCATTTGATCAAACGCCATACGGGCAATATGACCAGTTTGCAGTGATCCTGATCGGAAGCCCGGCGACACTTTTGCTAGAACGAATGAAGGACAAGGGCATTACCGATGCTCTCCTGAGCTTCTTGGCGAACCGCGGAATCGTCGTGGATCTGCTCTACGAGCAGCAGAAAGTCATCTTATTATGCATGGCGAACTTGGAGGAAGACACGCCATTAACGGAAATTCTGATGGCTGCAGCCGCAACATTTTCGAATGGCGGCTCATGGGACGATACTTTATTGTCGTTTGGAATCGGTCCGGTTGTACCCGAAATCATGCATATGCATATCTCGTATTTGGCAGCCTACAAGGCATGTCAAATGGGTTTGTTCTTCGGCGCTCCGGTAATGTACGTAAGCAGCTGGACGGAGATTACCCGCGTTTCCGAAAGAGTGGTCTCCGATTGGTCTAATCAAATACAATCTTTCATTCGTTACGAACAAAAAGAGTTCGAAGCGATGCTAGAACGTTGGACGGAATGGGGGACAAAGCAATTAATCGCTCCCGATACCCTAAAGAAGACAGGCGCCCAATGGGCGAACCGGTTGCACGATCTGATCGGGCAGGACTATGGAATCAAGATCGGGAGCGTGATCGGAGACCGCACGCGGCTGATTGAAGAGATACATGAAGCGCCGGATTGGGCATCTTTGAAGAAAATATGTATGGATTTGGCGCAGAGTGTGCAATTTTATTTGAACGTAACGAAGACTACCCTGAAAGAAAAGGTAGTTCATGAAATCAAAGCTTATCTTGAATCCCATTATCATGAGAATATCCAGCTCGATCAATTGGCGGAGCGGTTTGATCTCAACGCTTCCTATGTAAGCAACTTATATTCTAAATCAACCGGACAAACGATTCTGGAATATGTCACTTTGCTGCGCATCCGGCAAGCGAAAAAGATGCTGAGGGAAAGCAGCTTCAAAATCTCTAAAATATCCACTAATGTCGGATATGATAACCAGCGGTATTTCTGCCAAGTGTTCAAGAAGCATGTAGGCGTTAGTCCCGGCCAGTATAGAGAAGAGCATATGATAAAAAGCGAAGGAGATCATTCTCCAATTGGATAAGCAAACTTTCTCAAGTGGCATCAACGTTGGTCTACCTGTCTGAAGTTTTATGAGGGATAAGAAATGATGGTCTTCATTGTTGGAGAGCTTGAAAGCATTCTTACGGGGAACTCGTTCAACTAACTCAAACGTTAGTTCAGACTTTCAAAGAAGGCCCATCCCGCGAAGGATGGTCCTGAAACTTGCCGTTACATCTAACACGGGGAACCGTACCACAAATAGTGGTACGGTTCCCCTCGTACTATAGACGGGTAATTATTTTGCCCAGAGGAAGATTATACAGCTATACGAACAGTATTGGTGACTATGTTCGTTTTTTCCCAACAGCGCCTAGGAAAAGGGTAAATTCTTCATCACCGTCTAAACCTAATACCTCGTCGATTAGATTTTGGTCATAAATACCGATCGCACAAGCTCCTGCATCGATCGATTCGCTTGCCAGATAAAGGTTCTGAGAAACATGTCCAATATCAATCAGGATTTTTTTATGTGCGGAGATATCATATTTCCATTCGGAACGGTATGGAATTGTACTCCATGCGAACATTACGGCGGCCTTTTTCGAGAAATTCGGGACAAATGGCTGGTCTAGTGTGATGGCATCAATTTTTTGGTCAATTTCATCCAATTCAGACATAAATAAGAGCTTGTGTTCCACCGGTAAATATCTGTAGATTCCTTGGCGAATTCCCTCTACCCGCATAATGAAAAGATAGGTTTCAAAGGTATGTGTTGCGCCACTGCACGGCACAGTTCGAAGGATAAGTCCGTTCTTCGTTGTACTTGTTATTCCTTGAGTAGCCCATAATAGATATGATAACTCCTCAAGATGTAAACTTTCCTCAGAATAAAATCGGGTACTTCTTCTTTCCTTTATACAGTCATAAATATTTTGTTTTTTTACGACGTCCTCGTTACATTCCGGGAGGTCAATAATGACGGATGAAGAGGAATAAGGTTTAGCGGTCATTGGTTTTGGCAGACCCTTTATCTTATCTGTTTTCACATGTTTAAATTCAAGAAAATTAGACTTCAAGAAACTTCTTTGCTGTTCATATCGCCCCATGCTAGAACCTCCCATCTTTACTCTATAAAAGTATACACGTTCAGGTATTCATGGTTGTGATATGAATCACGTACTCTTATACCGCAACATTATCCAAGAAACCTGCGCCTGATTCATAATATAATGAACACTACTATATCTCGGACAAAGAAGGTGCAGGTATTGACTCGTGAAGTAAGAACCGTGGTCTTCGACACAGACCTGAATTTTGAAGCCTATCAGTTTGAGGGGATTATGCAGAAGTTCCCCAACCATTTTCACGACTATTATGTGATTGGGTTTATTGAGCGAGGCAAGCGGCATCTGGTCTGCAACCAGGAAGAATATATTCTAAATAGCGGGGATGTCATTATCTTCAATCCGCACGACCCTCACGCCTGTGCGCAGATTGACGGAAGCACCCTGGACTACCGCTGCATCAATATTCAGCCGGAGGTCATGCGTAATTATGTGCTGGAAATTACAGGCCAGGAGTACACGCCGCAGTTCACACAGAACGTGCTTTACCAGAGCGAGCTGGCTCTTCCCCTTCATGATCTGCATCAGATCATTCTGGAGGACAAGGAGGGTTTCCACAAAGAGGAGTTGTTTCTGTTCCTGCTGGAGCAGTTGCTGAATGAATATACGGATGCGGACTTTCCTCCTCCCGCACAGGAACTGACCTTAGAGATTATGACCATTTGCGAATACATGGAGTCCCATTATACGGAGAGCATTACCCTCAATCAATTAAGCGATTTAGTTGGATTGAGTAAATATCACTTGCTGCGGCTGTTCACCAGACAAAAAGGCATCTCCCCCTATTGCTACCTGGAGACCCTGCGGATTAACCACGCCAAGCGACTGCTGGGGCAAGGCATGCCCCCTTTGGAGGTTGCCGGTCAGACCGGATTCAGTGACCAGAGCCATTTTACGAATTTCTTCAAAAAACTGATCGGTCTCACTCCCAAGCAATATATGCTCATATTCACTCAGCAAGCACGTGCAGAGGATACCCCCTCATGACGGAGGAACACAAGACAGCCACTGGGCACTCGCTCGCTTTGTTGACCATCCTGATCTGGGGAACGACTTTTATCTCCACCAAGATCCTGCTTATTGACTTTATGCCTGTGGAAATCCTCTTCTTCCGCTTCCTGCTTGGGTATGTGGTGCTGATCCTGATCTACTCACGTCCCCTGCGGACGGAATCCTTTCGGGAAGAGCTGCTGTTCATGGCGGCTGGATTATGCGGGGTAACCTTATATTTTCTTGTTGAGAATATAGCGTTGGTCTATACCCTTGCCTCCAATGTAGGCGTGATTGTGTCGATTGCTCCCTTTTTGACAGCAGTATTGGCACAATTTTTCTTGGAGGGAGAAAAGTTGCATGGGCAATTCCTCTTCGGATTCGGGATAGCCCTCACCGGGATTGTACTAATCGGACTGAATGGGAGTTTCATCTTGAAGCTTAACCCGCTTGGAGATCTGCTGGCCTTCCTGGCTCCTGTGGTCTGGGCAATCTATTCCGTACTAATGCGCAGAATCAGCCAGCGGAACTACCACGCCATTGGGAGTACACGCAGAGTGTTCTTCTATGGATTGCTGTTCATGATTCCTGCCCTCTTCCTGTTCGAATTCCACCTTGACCTGGGCCGCCTTGGAGATATAGAAAATATTTTCAACATGCTCTTTCTCGGCCTGGGAGCTTCAGCTCTGTGCTTTGTGACCTGGAACCGGGCCGTCGGCCTTTTGGGTGCGGTCAAAACAAGCGTGTATATTTATCTGGTGCCTGTCATTACCGTAGCCGCATCTGTGCTGATTCTGCAGGAGCAAATAACCTGGGTAACGGGGCTGGGAACGGGACTTACACTTCTGGGGTCGTTAATTTCGGGAAGAAAAATCAAATAAGGTTACTTCTTTACGTAGTGATCGCTCTTCGTGAATAGGGACGAGTATATGCAAAAAGGTGGCCTCGGGAGGTCCCTTTATACGGATTATCCAACCCTTTCGGACACTGTACGGCATTAAAAAAGCACTTGAAGGTCTTATCGTAATTCTTCAAAGAATAGTGTACATCCCCAATAGCTACATATATCCAGGTAGCGGCCTCCCATTCTTGATGCTTTTCAGGAAATCTAGTGAATTCTAAAACACTGCTGACATAACGTTGTCAGCAGTGTTTTTTTATAATTGGACATGTAGATGTAAAGGAGATAGATATTAGGAAGGATGATATTTTGTGAATTTTGCTTCGGTACGCATCATTACTGACGACGTGGATCGTCTCGTCCAGTTCTATGAGAAAGTTATGGGGGTTTCGGCGGAGCGGCCCGCGCCCGTTTTTGCGGAACTCGTTGTGCCATCATGCACCCTTGCAATCGGTCACTCCCAGACGACGCAGCTATTCGGCGCCGGTTCCGCAGTGGGGGCCAGCAATCGCAGTGTTATTATTGAGTTCCTCGTAGACGATGTCGAGGCCGAATATGTGCGGTTGAAGCCACTTGTCGATGATTGGTTAAAGGAACCGACCACGATGCCGTGGGGGAACCGCTCTATGCTATTCCGCGATCCCGATGGCAACCTTATTAACCTCTTCCAGCCGGTGACCGAGGATGCGATTCAGCGGTTTAGAGGTAGACATTAATTTGCTTAATAAATATTAGGTGATGGATGAATATGAAAAGTATGGTTCGGCAAGTCATTCATGAGTGGAATCCTTTCGGTTTATTATCACATGCACCTATGGATGAGTTTGGTTCGGAAATCGAGAGACTTAAGTAATATGAACATAAGCATTAAGGGTTAGTTCTAAATGAACAATGGAGAATATAAAGAATTTCAGAAGCTTGTTAGCTATTCAAGCAAAGAAGGACAGGGAATACCGCCCTGTCCTTTCTTCATGATGAGAATCAACACGTGATGAGTTCACGGCTCGGCCGTGTTTACAGATCGAGATAGTCGAGCACCAGCTTCTTCAGCGATTTGGCAAATGGCTGCTAATCCCGGCGGAGCGGCCCTGCAGGGCAGGGATTCCGTTTATAGCCCATTTCCATTACAATCAGCTTAGAACCTTCGTGCTACACGAAGTCAAGGGTCTTTATGAGTAAGTCACAAAAACGAGTCATCAACTTAATAGGTGGTGGCTCTTTTTTTGATCATTTTGTAACATGGTTATAAGTGATTCTACCCGATAAAGGAGAAAATGATGAATACAAAGCAGCGTAAAATTATTCTTGCCATAACCGTGTCTTATACCGTTTTGATTCTTTATTTTATGTTTTTCGCTTTCGGCAGAGCAGATACCATAGATGGGGAGACAAGTTACACCTTTATGTTCCTGCCGGATGGTTTCTTTAGGCTCCCCGGTCTATCAGATCTTCTACATCCAACGCTCATGGATGCTGTGAGTCTTGGAAACATCGCAGCCTTCATCCCTTTTGGCATCTTGATCCCGCTGCTGTATCGCACAAGCTTCCTTCGGTTCATGATCTTATTCATCCTGTCTATCCTTGTGCTGGAAACTGTTCAGGCCCTCACTTTGCTCGGCAGCTTTGATATGAACGACGTTATTCAGAACTCAATCGGCGCAGCGGTCGGATTCGGGGCATATAGATTCGGATTTCGTACAGATAAGGTCTGGAGAAACATAGCTGTTACATGCATCTCCACCATTGTCTTGATGATCGGCATTTGGGGGATCTTCGGAATTGTCGATAAAGCGCTCACGAAAGAACCAGGCCCCTTCGTAGCTTTAAACGAGCTGAAAAACAGCGGCGCAAGTTCATCAAAGGGAACAAAGCGGGGAAGCTTCCAGATTGGCGGACAAAACGTAGAGCCCCAGTATAATGTGTATAGCCCCGAAGGCAAAGGTAAGGTGACGTACACGTATACGTTAGACAGTAAAGAGCTTTATCTCTACTTGAATTTTGGAATTCCCGATCAAGAGGATGCTGATGGGAGTCTACGCATCTCTGCCGATGGCCAGGAATATCTGTCTACGTCCGCAGAAGATCCAAGCCATGAACCGGGGATGTCCTCCATTTATCTTCAAGGGGCCAAAGAGCTTACGATCACGCTAGAGGGGAATGAGAGAATATGGGATGTCGGGTTTAGAGAGATGAAATACGTCTGGAGTTGGTAAGGCGAACGCAAGAAATTGAGGGTATTTGGATCGGAGAGGATTCAAGATAACATGATTTATAGGAGCTGCATGCAGCAGTTCCTATGTATTTAATCGGGGATTTAGGAATCAAGTTGAAAAATTTTATTGAGAAATCCCAATGCCTCAACACTGCATTTATCTGTTAAGCAGTTCTTCAGTTCCTTCTTGGCAAGCTCTACATTAATATCAGATTGAAGTATGCCGACGTTCTCCATCCAATGGTCGGTTGTCTCGAATGAGGTACTTTTCCACGCGCTATTCACATCTAGGGTGGTGCCAGTGGCAAGATGCCCACTTCATTAATAAGCAGAACTACCTCTTCATAAGTGGAGACTTTTACTTGGCTCATTCGTATTCCTCCTAATAGAAGCTTCTTATAGCGTAATACGGCATTAAGAATAATACAAATTACAAAAACGATAGGGAGTTATAGGGTTTTTTATGACAACAAATAGATTGTACTGGTTTTGCGACTCTGTGCAGAATAAAACGGACTAGCGTATCGAACGCTAGTCCGTTTTTGTTTGTTCATTTTTCTCCTTTATGAGCTGCTTCCGCTCGATATGGGCCACTCCACATTGATGTAAGGTTTCCAACACCGGAGACAGGCTCATGCCGTATTCCGTGATGGAGTATTCCACTTTCGGCGGGATTTGCGGATAAATGACTCGCTTAACGATCTCTTCCTCCTCCAATTCGCGTAGATGGAGCGTAAGCATCCTTTGAGTGATATCCGGCAGCAATCTCCTTAGCTCATTGAACCGCAAAGGCTTACCTTGAAGCAAATGATAAAGGATAATCGGCTTCCATTTGCCGACGATCGAATCCAGCGCCGCAACGAATTGACATTGGACAGGGTTCTTTTGCATACGTTGGCCTCCGTTACAGTACCTTTTTTCATACTATACCACATTATTGTGCCTACTTACCATAAGTAAGCGTATATTATATGATCAACCTTGAAAGTGTATTTAATCCAATTACAGAAAGGAAGTTTTGATTATGGCAACTGTACTGTACATCACCGCGCATCCCCTTGATCCTCAGGAATCTTTTAGCCTCACGGTAGGCAACGAATTTATTGGAGCGTACCGCGAGGCAAATCCAACTGATGAAGTTGTTCATTTGGATATGTACAAGAAGGATATTCCACAATTTGATGCCGATGTTTTGCGCGGTTGGGGAAAACTTCGATCGGGTTCCTCTTTCGATCAACTGTCTGATGCTGAGAAATCAAAAGTAGCTAGTCTTGAGGCGATTGTTGATCAATACGTGGCTGCCGATAAGTACGTGTATGTTTCCCCCATGTGGAATTTCTCGATCCCACCGGTTTTGAAGGCATACACGGATGCGACTTCAATTCCGGGTAAGACGTTCAAATATACCCAAAATGGTCCTGTAGGTCTGTTGTCCGGCAAGAAAGCCTTACACATTCAAGCTAGTGGTTCCGTTTATTCGGAAGGTCCTCTTGCTCCAATTGAAATGGGATACAGCTATCTTTATAAGGTTTTACAATTCTATGGGATTCAATCTGTTGAGGCCATATTTGTTGAAGGAACGGCATCATTGGAGCAAGCTCCAGCTATTAAAGAAAAAGCAATCGCACATGCTAGGGAATCTGCCAAACGTTTCTAAATAAAGGGGCATCGTTCTCGAACCCTCGTTCTGTTTAAAGGAAAACTTGCTGTTACAGACTGCGCGGTGAACCGAAATCCTCTGTCCGTACTCAATTAGGGTAAGTCCGATGGTTTATATGCCATCGGGCTTATTTTCTGCAAATGTCACAGTCTTCCTAACATCGTCTAAATATATTTCCGATAAGATAAGAGAATATGTATTCATACTTACGGGGGCTATAGACATGGCAAAGCTAGTTTCAATTAGAGTAAGACTTTTACTTCTGTTATTGGCTCCTTCCTTGTTGTTTGTTGTGATGAGTGTTTATTTGATGCAGCAGAACGAGGCAAACACAAGCAAGCTGGCATCGTCACTTTATGAAACGACAGACAAGAGTACGTCGCTCATTTTGAATGCGGATCGTGACATGTATCAGGCATTGGCAGCCTATCAGCTGCTTGTTTCGGGGACGTTGAATGCGGAAGATAAAGCTCAGCAAGCGAAGTCGTTACAAGAGAATATCGATCAGGCCAATTCCCGGGTAGGAGAAGCGGCGAATATTCTGGACGGGCAGCATCTGCTTCAAGTTGCTCACGATGGGACGATGTTGACGATTGAACAGAACTTCAATAGTTTTCATTCGCTATTCGATCAATGGGCCAAAGAAGCGATACAAAACGTAGATTCCTCGAAGACGGGGAAGGGTGTCATTAATGATGCCAAATTTCAAACGACGTTTGAAAAAGGGCGAGAGGGTCTGAATTCGGTTGGGGAAATTCTTGATACCTATGCGAAAACGAGCATTGATGAGATTCAAAAGGAAAACAAGAAATCACAATGGTCGATATATGTATCTCTAGTGATTATTATTGTGGTTTTACTTGCAACAGGTTCGTTTATTATTAATAAAATCATGCAAATGATTCGGCGAATTGTAGTCGTTACAGGTAAAGTAGCCACGGGTGATCTTCGCCATCAACAGCAGGAGAAATATGCTAAAGATGAGTTAGGGCAGATTACCGAATCCCTTGACATGATGGTGACGAAAATAAAGGAGCTCATCGGGGTCATTGCGCACAATACCAAATTTGTGCATGCAGCCTCTTCCGAGTTGAACGATAGCTCAAGAGAATCGGCAACTGCGGCAGAGCATGTGGCAGGGAATATTCAGGATATGACGTTAAATGTGGAATCCCAGGCGAGAAGCAGCGTGGAGTCAAGCAGAGCGATCGAAGAAATGGCGATTGGAATTCAACGGGTTGCTGAGAATTCGGGAGCAATGGCAGAGTATTCATCGCTTACTTCGACTCATGCGGAGATCGGCAATGAGCTGCTCATTCGTCTTCAAAAGCAAATGTCCAGCATTCTAGGTGCTGTTGACCAACTCTCACTGACGGTACAATCATTGACTCGCAAGTCGGATGAAATTGATCATATTGCCTCAAGTATTACGAATTTCGCGAATCAAACGAACTTGCTTTCATTAAACGCCTCCATTGAAGCGGCACGAGCAGGCGAACATGGTAAAGGGTTTAGTGTAGTAGCCAATGAAATTCGTAAACTGGCAAGTCAGTCTATTCAGTCTGCAGATGGGATCAACCAGCTGATTCACGAAACGCGAGTGGAAATAACAAGCGTCTCCGAATCTATGAGCGCCACAAAACAAGAAGCAAGTATGGGCTCGGAAATGATGTCGGAAGTGAATCGAAGCTTCCATACGATTATGGAATCCGTGAAGCAAATTGTTTCGCAAATCCATGAAACATCAGCCATTACAGAACAAATGTCAGCAAGCTCACAAGAGATTTCAGCAACGATGGAGGATTCATCTTCCACGGCGGAGCAGATTCTCATGAAATCGCAAGATGTTGCGGCGGCGACGGAAGAGCAGCTGGCCATGATGCAAAACATTGCAGCGGCTTCCGAACAACTGAAATCTGTTGTGGACACATTGAATGAATCTGTAGCTTATTTTCAAATAGACTGATAACCAAAAGGCACCCTAAGGGATCATATGATGACCTGGTGAAGTTACCCCCGTCAAGCAGACAGTAATAAAATAAGAGCACTAGGCAGCCTTAGTTCGGTATTCTACTGGAGTAAGGCTGTTTAATTTTTTCTGAAATCGCTTGTAATTATAAAACTGGATGTAGCGGTAATCTTGACCTTAGGTCAGACCTAAGGTGTATCGTTGAGATATTCCAAGTCTCATCCGTAGGAGTGATCGATATAAAAAGCGAAATTACGATTAGTGAACTAGCTAAGCTAATGAACGTGTCGGTTCATCAAATTCGTTATTTTGAAGAGAAAGGTGTTCTTCAGCCTGCTTACACGGATACGAATCAGTATAGGAAGTATGGTATGGATCAAATCTACGAGTTAGCTCGTATCCTGTTGCTCCGCAAATTGGAGGTACCTGTTCAGTCCATCAAGGAATGTATGACTACCTATTCTGCGGGCCAGCACCGACAGCTGCTTCATCATTCCTTGCAGGATATCGAAGCGGAGTTGGTACGCCTTGAAGAACTTCGGTTGTTCATCCTCAAAGTGTTACATGAGCAACAAAGCTACAGCGTGCAGCCCAATCAATTCCAAATTAAGAAGCGTGATCTCACATTTCTATCACGGTTTATTAAGCTGGATTCACATACGAGGCTTAATGCGGCACTACTGGCTGAGCAGGCGGGCCACATCCCGAACTTGTTTGAATCGGATATCCACTATTTATATGACGGTTCGAATACCGTTACCTTATATCTGGAAACGCAAGCTCCGGGAGATGTTTCTTTACCGCAAGGGGAGTACCTTACCCTACAATGTCTCGTCCACGAGGAAGAACTTGAACATCGGATTGAACAATTTTTCGACTATGCTATTGAACAATCTGTCCCTCTAATGGGGCCTCTGGTTGTCATTGAAAGATCTTATTTATCTCTATTCAGTGCCAATAAGCTGCACTATGAGCTGCAAGCCTTGATCGTGCCGGGTGGAAATCCTGAAGGGGAGAATCCAATATGAGGGCAGTACCGATTACGATAGAGCCAATGCAGGCCCAGTATAATGGGCAGGTCGGACGATTACTGGCTCAAGCGTTCTATGGAAAATTTCAAATTCTGACGGGCATGAATGAGGACGATCTGGCTCTATTTTTCGAGAAGCTGCTGGAATATGTCCGGGCTGAACCGTCAACTCAAAGAATGGTCGCTCTGCAACAGGGAGAGGTGATCGGAAGCATAGCGATTAAATGGAAACCGATGATTGACACAAAAAAGAACAGGCAGAGGCTGCCGTCATGGAGGATTGTCAGCCTATTTGGCAGATGGAACCTGATCAAAATGTTGATCGGCCTATATGTACTGGATCATAAACCGGAGTCTGGCGAGTGTTATATTGCAGATCTTGTGGTCCATTCGGACCAGCGAAGCAGAGGTGTTGGAAAGCTTCTTTTACAATGGGCACAGCATGTTGTGGATCTGGACCCGAGTTTGGATCGCCTAAGCTTGCACGTCTCTATTAGTAACCCACGCGCTAAGCAGCTATATGAACAGTTATCGTTCCAAACGTTTTCCCGGGAGAATCGATGTATATTGCATCTGTTATTCAACGAATCGAAGTGGGATTATATGGTGCAAAGGAGGGGGAGAGAGAAACAATGAGGAAAAAGAAAGTTCTGATCTATGCGATGATCTTCGTACTGCTAATTGCCGGTACAGGAATTTATATTTTGGAGCAAAACCGTTTTGAGATGGTAGAGCAGAGGGTCGAGATCCCATCGTCCGCAGGCACACTAACGGGTACTTTGGTGCTGCCGAGGAACGCTGCGAACAAGTTGGGTCTAGTCCTCTTTATCCATGGCGATGGAGCGATTAATGCCACACATGATGATGGATACAAACCGTTATGGGAGCGATTAGCTAACCTGGGCTATGCCTCCTTATCCCTGAATAAAAGAGGGATCGGTGGATCTGAAGGAAACTGGTTAGAGCAGAGCATGGATGATCGGGTAGATGAGGCTCGTGAGGCGATTGCATGGGCCCGAAAGCAACCGTTGATCGATCCGAACAGGCTCGGGGTATGGGGCGCCAGTCAGGCGGGATGGGTCATCCCTAAGCTTGCCGGGAAGGAGCAGTTAGCCTTTAGTATTCTTGTATCGCCCGCCATTAACTGGATGCGGCAAGGAGCCTATCATACGCGCGAACAGATGATCAAGGACGGTTATTCGGAAAAAGACATTCAGGCCGAAGAAGCGTATGACTACCGAGTACGACAGCTCTTAGCCAAACAGGCTGGCTATGATGAATATCTTAAAATGGAGCGGGCAAGTAGTGTGATGTCGAAGGACAGATGGACATTTGTCAGTAAAAACTTCTTGTCGGACGCAACGAATGACCTTCGGCATTTTAATTCGCCCGTACTCCTGCTTCTAGGCGAAGAAGATATCCATGTTGAGTGGAGGGAGACGGAGCGTGTATATCGCAATAACGTAAAGCAGGAACTGTTGACGGTTGCGGTCTTCCCTGACGCAGAGCATTCGATGCTCAGTAAGAAGACAGCAAATTCCGATCTTCGGGCATTCATGATCAGTCTATTCGCGCCTAGGCTAATCACGGTGCCAGGTTACATGGATCAAATCGAACAATTTCTCGTGAGACTTGAATAACCTCATCAAAAATTGGATTTGCGGGTGGCTGCAAGATATAGGAAAAAGGCAGTAAGAATGACGGAAGTGACAAGTGGGAGTAAGAAAGGCCCCTCAATCTTCCCAGCTGTAAATAGGGTAGCGGCGGCATTTGTCAGCTGGTATGGGCTCCATTCCATCCATTTCCCTAGAAGTGATGTTAGAATTGTCAGAAGAATACTAAATAATAGTGTAAAGGCGGCCACCAATCCGCTGCTTTTCAAAAAGCTGCTAAGAAAAACAGTGAGTGTTATTAAAAACAATATCCATATGAAATAGATACTGGCACCCTTAACTAAATTCATAAAAGGGAAGTCACCGATCAATAGTACAGTGTAATACCATGAGGTTAGCATGCTGATAAATATTGCTCCCGCACTAAGCAGTACCGCACTCATCCATTTAGAGGTGATGTAGGACGAATAGCCGACAGGTTTTACCAGGATTGCCTTCGTCATCCCGCTTCTCCGTTCCGAGGAGACCATGCCCATAAAAGCAAGTACGAGAACGAGAATCCCCATCTGGGTATACTGTCCCAAGGTCTGTGCCAGGACCTCTCCGCTTAAAGGTATTGGAATTTTGATGACGGCCCCATTCGGCAGGTTACCTACACTTTTCAAGATTTCCGGCATGTAGTAGCTTGTTATCGGCTGCTGGAGTCCGAACAATACAAAGACGAGTGGGATCCAGATCACTTTATAATTGCGGATCATTTCAAGCCATTCCTTCCGAAAAAGAATGAACCACGTTTTCATTTCCCCACCACCTCCATGAACAGGTCCTCAAGGCTGGTCTGTGCCACTGTGAAGCTCGTGATTGGCAGCTGCCTTTCGGCAATTTCAACTAAAAGTTGCTTTCTTGCTTCTGCGGCATTCTTTACATAGATTTCAATAGTATTGTTATGATCTGAGTTGACTTTGGAGACTGCATTCCATTCTTCAATGCTCCGGGCCCATGCATTCAGATTTACGTCTGCTGTTATCAAAATGACATCCTCCTGATGCTTCCGGCGCAGCTCTGAAAGAGAACCGGTTATGGCGAGCTGCCCTTTATGGATCATAATGACATCATCACATACTTCCTCAGCATCATGAAGGATATGCGTCGAGAACAGAATCGTCGTCGTAGTTTCTTTCATCAATTTCATCAATTCAAGTATTTCCCTGCGTCCAACAGGGTCAAGTGCTGAAACCGGTTCATCCAGCATTAGCAATTTTGGTTCATGAATCAGTGCCTGTGCGATTCCAAGACGCTGCTTCATCCCTCCTGAGTACCCCCCGATCTTGCGCTTTCTAGCATCGGCAATTCCTAGGAGTTCAAGTAACTCAACAGCACGCGTCGATGCCTTCGTCTTAGACATTCCGGAAAGTTCACCCATCAACACGAGGTATTCTACCCCATTCATCCAAGGGAAAAAAACTGGGTACTGTGGCAGATAGCCGATATACTCCCGATAATCCCCCTGTTGGGCGTCTAAAAAGGATACCGATCCGCTTGTTGGTTTTTGCAGACCTGAGAGCATTTCCAGCGTTGTTGTCTTTCCTGCGCCATTTGCACCGAGCAGCGCCACGCAGTGTCCCTCCTCGATGGAGAAAGACAAATCGTTGACGGCGACATGCTTTCCAAATGACTTAGTTAATGAACTTACTTCCATCAGTTTCATCTCTTCACACCTTTCCAAAAGCATCGCCTATGAATGCTTTCTCCCTATGGTGAAATACAAAATTGGACCAACAATACTGAGAAAAAGAATTATAAGTACCCACATCCACTTTGGTCCATTCGTTTTCTCAGTTTTAGTGAGATCAATCAACGCAATAATAACTAAGATAGCCTGAATGGCAATGATCGGAGCGACCAACGCCCAGTTGATTTGAAAGATCAATTTCTTTGCCTCCTTAAGATCACTAGCTATCCCACTTTGTTCCATGTTAAGTATATCATATCTGTTATATAAATACTATAACAGATAAACAACATAAAAAACCACTATGAATGTTGATTAACAACGTTTTAGTGGTTTTGTAATAAAATATAAGGAAGTGAAGATAGTAAGGTCGCAAACGGATATAATTTCGTCAATGTGATTAGTGTTTTTGGTGTATAAATCAATCAAAAAGTGAAAAATACCCCTTTTTAGGTATGTATGTGTGGACTGGAATGTAATAAAATGTCGAAGTAAGCTATGAGTATTTGAAAATGAAGAGGAAAGGAGTGACATACATGTATCCACCAAGAAGCGGATTTAATGACAAAGGTAGCAGAAGACCGCTACAAATTGTAATGAACCTACTTGTGAGCAGCGAGCAAGCGAGAACAGCGCCTGCGAAGTAAGCATTCGGTATGGGAAGGGCTGCACCTAAGTCTCTGGACTTTCGGGGCAGCTTTTTCTTGTGGGGCTACATTCATTTTATAAGTAAGAAAAAAGAGCAGATCTACATAATGCAAGGAGTTGGAATTAATCAGATGAGCTATTACTTTCAAGTCTGCAGTTCAGAGAGCTATCAGGATAAATACATGATATTTCTATTGGAACATTACAAAGAACTAAATCTGCCTTATCCTTTTTCAATCTCGCTGAGTTTCCTGGCAAGCTCCGTTCTAATGCAAAAAGAAGCTATCTTGTGTTTCAACGATGAGGATGAAGTTGTCGGGGCGATTGGTTACATTTGCGGGACTGCGGAGAACCAATACAAGGATACGCATGTGGCGCAAATCCAGATTGTTTTCCTTGTTGAAACGTATCGCCGGAGCCGGCTGTTCCTAGAAAGCTTACAATTCCTAGTGCAATATATATCACAACTACCTGAGCCTATTGTCGAGCTCCGTTTTTGGGTCCCGGTCCATCTCCGGCTGCAAAGACTTCTAGCCAAGCTTGCAGTGAAAACAGCGACATGGGATACAGCGCAAGGTGAGATTGATGAATATCATGCCAATTTCAAGGAATGGCAAGCATACGCAATGAAGTTCAGACATGAAGCCTACTTCACTTCGTAGTACTTGCTCTGTTGTGATCCTCGAGATAACTAAGCTCATATGAAAGATTAGGAGGTGGGGCGGTTTATGCTTGCCCATTACCGGAATTGCCAAAATGATGAGGATTACGCGCAGTTTACTTTATATTTTATCCGAAACCGAAAAGATTTTAACCGCCAATTCTCACTTTCGGATGCACTTGTACATGTGTTGGAGTCCATTCCGAACTCCCGCATTATATTAATAACGGACAAGACGGGGACAATGATAGGTTGGGGGCATTATCGCTATCTCAATACTGAGAATGAATTTGATCCCAAAGGTGAAATCGTTTTTGTTAATTCTGTCATTGTCCACCCCTCCTATCGCAGCAGCCGCGTCTTTATTCAAGGGTTCCGCTATTTGGTACAACAAATCGTCGCAGAGAATTGTAACACTAAATATCTACAATTTTGCACTCAGATCGACAACACTTATCTAAATCGACTGTACGCGAAGTTTTCCCGCGTTATTGGACAAAGAGAAGGCTATCATGGAGTTGAAAATGTCTATTCCTCGGATTTCGGACAGCTACTTCAGTATCTGAAGCTCTCTTCAAAGGGCGGAGATTGAAATGCATTTTCCGAGCTCATGAAGGCTTATTCCATTTGTTGCAAATGGAGTGAGCCTTTTTTGCATGCAGAAAAACCATACCTTTTAATTTGGCCGATCACGACCTATTTAGGTGGGGGACGGTTTTTTGTATAATAAAGTTGACACCATGTATAGTTTAGTATACATTATGTTTAACATATTTTACTTGTAAAGGCGGTATTGTCCATGACCTATCAAGAAAAGAAAAGCATCGTATCGTTAATCAGCTCGATTCTCATTTTTGTGGTGTACTGCTTGTACAGGTACCCACTGTATCCAGGTGGGGCACCGAACTCAAAGGAAATGCTTCACTACTGGGGGTCATTCGTCCTTGTATTGACGCTCGTTTCCATTGCAGCACACATCGTGATCAGTATTATTTTCAACATTATCTTCCGAATAACGACCGGAGAGAAGGAACCTTCATTCGCGGATGAGCTGGATAAGCGGATTGATTTGTTGGCCTTCCGCAATTCATTTGTTGTATTTGTCATTGGTTTTCTACTGGCTATGGGTTCCTTGGTGATCGACCGGCCCCTGGAGGTGATGTTCATCGTTCTCATCGCCTCCGGCTTTCTTTCAGACGTAATTGGTTCTTTATCGAGAATGTATCACTATAGGAGAGGAGTTTAAGATGGGTAAAGTTCTTGTTGGCAATCACATCCGGAAATTGCGA